>Ga0102938_10001180_pt1 | contig 19780 bp, 20 predicted proteins | sample SalPonR2_B_D2_MG_FD_84516 | JGI IMG/M metagenome (GOLD analysis project Ga0102938, IMG submission 84516) | Salt pond soil microbial communities from South San Francisco under conditions of wetland restoration - Salt Pond MetaG R2_B_D2_MG | ecosystem: Environmental > Aquatic > Marine >... | reverse complement strand
CTCAAGGAAGGCGCGGCGGTGGACGACTTCATGCGGCCGGACCGCATCATCGTCGGCACGGACAATCCACGCACCACTGAGTTGTTGCGCCTCCTGTACGAACCTTTCAACCGCCAGCAGGACCGGCTCATCGCGATGGACATCCGTTCGGCCGAACTGACCAAGTACGCGGCCAACGCCATGCTGGCCACCAAGATCAGCTTCATGAACGAGCTCGCCAACCTGGCCGAGCGTTTCGGTGCCGACATCGAGCATGTGAGGCTGGGCATCGGCTCCGACCCACGCATCGGCTATCACTTCATCTACCCGGGCGCGGGTTATGGCGGTTCGTGTTTCCCCAAGGACGTCACGGCGCTGGCGCATTCCGCGCGGCATGCCGGCCACCCGGCGCTGTTGCTCGAGGCGGTCGAGGCGGTGAATGCGCGCCAGAAGCACGTCCTGTTCGACAAGATCAGCGCGCATTACGGCGAGACGCTCGCCGGCCGGACCATCGCGCTGTGGGGACTGGCGTTCAAGCCGAACACCGACGACATGCGCGAGGCCCCGAGTCGGACGCTCATGGAGGCGCTCTGGGCGGCTGGCGCCAAGGTGCGCGCCTACGATCCGCAGGCGGCTGAGGAGACACATCGCATTTACGGCGATCGTGCCGACCTCGTGTTGTGCAAGTCAGCGGAGGCCGCGCTGCAGGGCGCCGATTGCCTGGTGTTGGTCACCGAATGGATGGAGTTCCGCAGCCCGGATTTCGACGCTATCAAGGATGCTCTCAAGGACCCGGTGATCTTCGACGGCCGCAACGTCTTCGATCCAGACTTCGTGCGTCGCTTTGGCTTCGCCTACTACGGCATCGGCCGCGGCGACGCCGCGCCGCGGGTCGGACCATGACAACTTATTGATTGTAAAAAGATTGGGCTGCAAAAATCGGTTCATACGCGCTTTAGAGACGGAAAATCGGGTGAGTAATCGCGTTCTAAGGGACGGTCCAGCCGTTCCTGAGCGGGACCCGATTCTCGGGAAAGTACGCGTTAGAATGGGTTTTTTCGGCCTGAATCACGCTTCTAAGCGCGAAATCCGGCCATATTTCCAAACATATTTCATTTAGATCAGCCGCTTGCTGCGGTCCGACCCGAAAAAGGACATTCCGCATGATCGTGCCCGTCATCCTCTCGGGCGGCTCCGGCACACGGCTTTGGCCGCTGTCGCGCCAGCTCTACCCGAAGCAGTTGTTGCCGCTTTTCGGCAAGGACACGATGCTGCAGTCCACGCTGCAGCGGCTGGAGGGGCTGGCCGAAGTCGCCGAGCCGATCATCGTCTGTAACGACGAACACCGTTTCCTGGTCGCGGAGCAATTGCGCCAGATCGGCGTCTCGCCCGCCGCGATCCTGCTCGAGCCGGCTGGGCGCAACACCGCCCCCGCGGTCGCACTCGCCGCCGCCGCCGCATTGCAGGACCGCGAGCAGGGCGACGACCCCATCCTCCTCGTCCTGCCGGCCGACCACGTGATCCGCAACGCGGAAGCATTCCGCACGGCACTGGCCGTCGGCGCACGGCTCGCGGCCGAGGACAAGCTGGTCACTTTCGGCGTCGTGCCCGATCGTCCCGAAACCGGCTACGGCTACATCCGCGCCTCAGCCCGCAACGGCGCCGCCGCCGTCGAGCAGTTCGTCGAAAAACCCGACCCCGCGCTCGCCGAGAAATACGTCGCGTCGGGCGAATACTTCTGGAACTCCGGCATGTTCATGTTCCGTGCCGGCCGTTACATCGAAGAGCTGCGCAATCACCGCCCAGAAATCGTCACCCAGTGCGTCGCCGCCATCGCCGCGGCCAAGAGCGACCTCGACTTCATCCGCGTGGATCGCGAGGCCTTCGAGGCCTGCCCGTCCGACTCGATCGACTACGCCGTCATGGAAAAAACCGAGCACGCGTGGGTCGTGCCGCTCGACGCCGGATGGAGCGATGTCGGCAGCTGGGCCAGCCTGCATGACGCCTGCGACCCGGATGCCGCCGGCAACGTCACGGTCGGCGACGTCCTGATCGAAGACACCGAGCGCTGCTATCTCTATGCCGAGAGCCGCCTCGTCGCCACCATCGGCCTGGCGGATTGCGTGGTGGTCGAAACCAAGGACGCCGTGCTCGTCGCGCCGCGCGATCGCGTCCAGGAGGTCAAGCAACTCGTCGAGCGCCTCAAAAAAGACGGCCGCTACGAAACCAGCCTGCACCGCGAAGTTTTCCGCCCCTGGGGCAGCTACGACAGCGTCGATAACGGCGACCGTTTCCAGGTCAAGCGCATCACCGTCAAGCCGGGCGCGCAGCTCTCACTGCAGATGCACCACCATCGGGCCGAACACTGGATCGTCGTCTCCGGCACCGCCAAGGTGACCTCCGGCGACCAGACCTTCCTGCTCGGAGAGAACCAGTCGACCTACATCCCCATGGGTACCACGCATCGACTCGAAAACCCCGGCAAGATGCCGCTGCATCTCATCGAGGTGCAGTCCGGCTCCTACCTGGGCGAAGATGACATCGTGCGCTTCGAGGACACCTACGGGCGGGGTTGATCCGCGGAAGCGGTTAAGCAAGCCTGCAGCTGATCCCGAGTGAGCGCGCGGCCTTGGCCAGTTTGCGGTCGAGCGTCACGACATCGACGCCATGTCCTGATGCAATGGCGAGATGCAGCGCATCACCCGCTCGAAGCCCGGTCTTATACTGGTCGGCGAATCGCGCGGCGACCCGAAATTCCGTCGTGCCCGCAGCCAGCACGTGGAACGACTCTTCCACCAGCGCGTTGAAAACCCGCAGTGTCTCGACGCGATGCGTCGGCTCGATGCTGGCTTGGCGCAGCTTCATCGACAGCGCGGCCGAGAATTCCGTGATCACCCACTCGCTGATCGCGAGGCTGCCCGGCCCTTGCGCTGCGAGCCAGCGCTGGATCGCTCCGGTCCGTGACTCGTTTGTCAGCGCTGCGACGAGCACGCTGGTGTCGAGATAGTGCATCAGTAACGTGCATCGTCGCGCAGCTTGCGAATGAACTTGCCTGCTGATTCAACTTGCCGCGGCATTGGACTGGTTACTTCGGTGAGCGTCTCCAGTGCGACAGACTTGCGCTCCGGGTTCGCGGTCGTTAGCCGCGCGACCGGCCGGCCACGCCGCGTGATGACGACGGTTTCCCCCGCTTGTGCAAGGTCGACAAGCTCACTCAACTTTGCCTTGGCAGCGGCCAGGCTCACTGTGTCTGTTGTCATCGACCACCTCCGATAGCGGACTATCTAGTTGGTCATATACTAGCACCGCCAGCGGCGCAGCCGAAAGACTCCCCTCGAGAATTGAGGGCGGCGGTCGCGGCGATGCGAACCGGTATGTCAGCGCCGCTGAAAATCTCGCTTCTCATGGGATCTTTGCGAAGGGACCCCGCGGTAGCGAGATTGCTAGAATAGCCGGATCTGGAACCGTTCCCTATTTTCGCCTCGGACCGTCTCCCGTTCAGATGGGGGCCGGACCCCACCACCGGATGCTCTCACATGAATTGTTTCAAGGCCTACGACGTCCGCGGCCGCCTGCCTGACGATCTCAATCCCGACATCGCGCGACGCATCGGCCGGGCCTATGCCGCCGTGATGGGCCCACGCCGGGTGGTCGTCGGCCATGACGTGCGCCTCTCCTCGCCCGAGCTGTCCCAGGCCCTGGCCGAGGGCCTCATGGACGCGGGCGTGGACGTGCAGGACATCGGCCTGTGCGGCACCGAGATGGTGTATTTCGCGGCCAGCCACCTCGACGTCCAGGGCGGGATCATGGTGACCGCCAGCCACAATCCGCCGGACTGGAACGGCATGAAATTCGTGCGCGAGGAGTCGAAGCCGATCAGCGGCGACTCGGGGTTGAAAGACATCGAGGAGCGCGCCGAGAAAGGCCGTTTCGAGGCCACGCCGAAGCGGGGCCGTTACACCGAAGTCGATGTGCATGACGCCTACCTCCAGCACCTGCTCGGCTACGTGGACGTCGCCGCGCTCGAGCCGCTGAAACTGGTCGTAAACGCGGGCAACGGCGGCGCCGGGCTGGTGATCGACCGGCTCGAAAAACACCTGCCTTTCGAGTTCGTCCGCCTGCAACACGAGCCCGACGGCACCTTCCCGCACGGTGTGCCCAACCCGCTCCTGCCCGAGCATCGGGCCGTCACCGCCGAGGCCGTCGTCGCCAGCGGCGCGGATTTAGGCATCGCCTGGGATGGCGACTACGACCGTTGCTTCCTGTTCGACGAGACCGGCCGCTTCATCGAGGGCTACTACATCGTCGGCCTGCTGGCGGAGGCGTTTCTCCTCAAGCACCCGGGCGCGAAGATCGTCCACGACCCCCGCCTTACCTGGAATACCATCGACATCGTCGAGCAGGGCGGCGGCCAGCCGGTCATGTCCAAGACGGGGCACGCCTTCATCAAGGAGCGCATGCGCCTCGAGGACGCCGTCTACGGCGGCGAGATGAGCGCGCACCACTACTTTCGTGATTTCGCCTACTGCGATTCGGGCATGATCCCCTGGTTGCTGGTGGCCGAACTCGTCTCCCGCGCCGGCCGGCCGCTGTCGGCGCTGGTGGAGGAACGCATGGCGGCGTTTCCGGCCTCCGGCGAGATCAACCGCTCCATCGCCGACCCGCCGGCGGTGCTGGCGGCGGTCGAGGCGGCCTACGCCGACCAGGCCGTGACCATCGATCGCACCGACGGCCTGTCGATGGAGTTCGCCGACTGGCGTTTCAATCTGCGCGCCTCGAACACCGAGCCGCTGGTGCGGCTCAACGTCGAGAGTCGCGGCGACGCCGCGCTCATGAAGGCGAAAACCGCGGAGCTGCTGGAGAAACTCGGCGGCTGAGCCGGACGGGCTCGTAACAGCGACTTTTGCGGCGTTCCCGCCGGTTTTCGCGGGTGCTCCTCGTGTGCCGCATTCGCCACACTCGTAGCGTGATTCAAAACAGCAACGAGGTGCGTGATGGCGACCGTGGTGATTTCCCCCGCGTTCCAGGTGCGGCTCCCGAAATCCGCTCGCGAGGCCTTGCAACTGGTGCCGGGCCAACAATTGCGCGTCGTGCAATACGCAGGTCGCCTGGAACTCGTGCCGGTGCGGCCGACATTGGCGGGCGCGGCGTTGTTCGGCGACCCGCTTGCGAGCCTGGAGTCTGAACGTCTGCCGAGCTGCGACGCCACAGCAAGGCCCGATACCCCGGGTCTGCGGCGCGAGGACAAGCCACCCTGACGGATCGCGAGGATTGCCTCGACGCGGGTCGGCTGTCAGGATTCTTCCGGTGAGCACCGGATCGGCAGACATCAAGCCGCGTTATGCGCGAGTCCCCGTGGGGCCGATCGGCCTGTTGAGGGCCATCCTGCGCATGGTGGCGCTGGTCGTGGTCACGCTGGGTTACGTACTGGGCTGGGGCCTGCTGGCCCTCTGGCCGTGGGATCGGGCGCGGCGCGCGAGCCTGCGTCGTGGCGTGTCACGCCGCTGGGCGCGGGCCATGTGCCGCGTGCTCGGGGGGCGCGTGGACGTCCAGGGCGACCTGCCAGCGGGGCCGGGGTTCCTGATCACCAACCACACCGGCTATCTCGATATCCCGGTGCTGATGTCGCTGACCGGTTGTCGTTTCGTTTCCAAGAGCGAGATCGCGCACTGGCCGGCCATCGGGTTCTTGGCGCGCAAGGGCGGCACCCTGTTCGTGAATCGCGGCAACAAGGGCCGCGACGCGAACGTCACGCTCGACGGCATGGCCGGCGCACTGGAGGACGGCGATCTCGTGGTGTTCTTTCCCGAGGGCACCACCGGCACCGGTGAACGCATCCTGCCGTTTCGCTCGGGGCTGCTCAGCCTGCCCGCACGGGACGGACACCCGGTGTGGCCCGCGGCCCTGGTTTACGAGACGGAGGTGCCCGGCGTGGATATCGGCCTCGCACTGGCGTGGTCGGGCGGGCAGTCGTTGCTGCCGCATGTCTGGCGGCTGGTGTGCCTGCCCGGCTTTTCGGTGCGCATCGCCAGCGGCCACGCGGTCGAGGCGACGCACCGCAAGGCGCTGGCCAGGGCGCTCGAGCATCGCGTGACCATGATGCATGCCGGCCTGGCCCGGTTCGAAGCGGCGCCGCTGTCGGCGCCGGAGTCGGAAACCGCCAGCTAGCTTCCGTCGCGTCCCTCGAGCGCATCGATGAAGGCCGGCCGCGCGCTCTGCGAGCCGAGGCGCTCGGCTTCCTCGAGCAGCCTTAAGGCGCGATCGATCTCGCCCGCGGCGACGGCCCGGCGGATCGCGTCGTTGAACATCGTTTCCGAGACCGGCGCCGGCGGTGCGGCACTCGGCGGCGGCGGTGCCGGCAGCACCGGCGGGGCAGCGGGAATCGCCGTCGACTCGGATGCGGCGGCCGGGGCCGATGCGGATTGGCCCGAGGTGGATTGGCCTGGGGCGGCCGGGGCCGATGCGGACTGGCCCGCCGTCGCCGAATCGTCGCTCGCGCCGATGCGGAACGCTTCGGGCGGCGCCTCGCGCGGCGGCGCATTCGGGCCGTGCAGTTCGGGCTGGTAGTGCAGGTAGCTCTCGTCCCCCGGCGTGCCGGGCTCCGGGCCGAAGTCGATGACGGTGCCGCAGCCGACCAGGGCGGACGCAGCAAACACGAACAGGAGGGGCTTGATCATGATGTGGCTCTCCGTTGCGAGAGCCATAGCTTACAACGAGATGACGATGATGCAGACCGCTGGCTGCGAACTGATCAGCGTCCCGCGTTGCGCACGCGGATCGCTTCCTCCTGGTCCATGGCCTCGAGCTGCTCGTCCATGAAGCGCAACGAACCTTCGATCTCCGGCAGCACGACGTTCTCCAGCGCGCGCGCGCGCCGTTCGGTGCGGATGTATTCGGCCACCAGGCGTTCCAGGCTGGCGCGCATCACGGCGAGTTCGACCGCCAGCGGCACCAGCGCGGCGAAGGCCGCGCGGCACCGTTCGGCTTCCGGGCTGGGATTCACGGCGGAAGGCGGGGATGGTGCGTCATCGCCCCAGCCGTCGTCGAAGCGGCCGTCGAGCAGCATCACGCCGAGAAAACGCGTCTCCCGCAGCGTCACCGCCGCAGCGTTCATGCGTTCGGCAGGGTAGATCCCCAGTCCGTCGAGGCCGTGGCGGCCGACGGCGCGCGCCATGGCCGCGGCCGCCTGTTCGCGCAGCGCATCGTAGCGATCGCGCGCGGCGCGCCACGCTTTCAACCGCTTGAGCATTTCCTGCGCGAGGATGACGCGCTTCTCGTCGAGGAACTCGAAGCCTTCGCGCACTACCTGGCGTTCTTCCTTGAGCTCGAGGAAGGCGCTGCGGCTGGGACTGAGTCCGGCGTCGGCCACGGCTCAGTACCCTGACCCTTCTTCGCGTTCAGTGGCGACCGCGTCCAGCTTGCGGTCACCGTCGTCGCCGCCTTTGCCGGCACCATCCGGCCTCAGCTTCTCATCCTCGTGGCCCTCGATGTACTCGGCCAGCTGCGCACTGGAAAGACGCGTCAGTTCGCCCGGCGGCAAGCCGCGCAGCAATTCCCAGCCGAGCGCCATGCTGTCCTCCAGCGTGCGCGGCCCGTCCTGCCCCACGAAGCGCATCTCGAAGGCGTCGCCGAACTCGAGGAACTTGCGATCGTTCTCCGGCAGCCCCTCGACGCCCATCACCGAGGCCAGCACGCGCACGCGGTTGGCCCGCGCGTAGGAGGCGAACAGCTGGTGCGCCAGGGCCGGATGGTCCTTGTGCGTGTAGCCCTTGCCGGTGCCGGCATCCATCAGGCGCGACAGGCTCGGCAGCACCTCGACCGGCGGGAATATGCCTTTGCGGTCGAGTTCGCGGCCCAGCACGATCTGCCCCTCCGTGATGTAGCCGGTGAGATCCGGGATGGGATGGCCGATGTCGTCGCCGGGCATGGTGAGGATCGGCAGCTGCGTCAGCGTCCCCGCGAGTCCCCGAATGCAGCCGGCACGCTCGAAGATCGTCGCGAGGTCGGAGTACATGTAGCCGGGGTAGCCCTTGCGACTCGGGATCTCGCCGTGGCTCGCGGAGACCTCGCGCAGCGCCTCGCAGTAGTTCGTCATGTCGGTCATTACCACCAACACGTGACGGTCCTCGACGAAGGCCAGGTACTCGGCGGCCGTGAGCGCGAAGCGCGGCGTCAACAATCGCTGCGTCGAGGGCTCGTCGGCGTGGTTCAGGAACATGACGGTGTGCGCCAGCGCACCGGATTCCTCCATGGCGCGCGTGAAGCTCGCCGCGACGTCGTAGGGCACGCCGATCCCGACGAACACCACGGAGAAATCGCCTGCGCCGGCATCACGCAGCCGTGCGCGCTGCGCGATCTGCGTCGCGAGCCGGTCGTGGGGCAGGCCGCCGCAGGAGAACAGCGGCAGTTTCTGGCCGCGCACCAGGCTGTTCATGAGATCGATCGTCGAGATCGAGGTCTCGATGAAGTCACGCGGCAAATCGCGCGCCGCCGGGTTGATGGCGAGTCCATCGATGCGCATCATCCGCGCGGTGGCCACCGGCGGCCCGCCATCGATGGGCTGGCCGACGCTGTTGAACACGCGCCCGAGCAGGTTTGGCCCGACCGCCATTTCCAGCGGGCGGTGCAGGATGCGAATCCTGGTCTCATCGAGGCTCAGTCCCGTGGTGGACTCGAGCACCTCGATGACCATGTTCTCTTCGTCCACCGCCGAGACGCGACCCACGCGGCCCCCGCCATCCTCGCCGATGACCTCGACCGCGTCGTTGAGTGCGACGTCGGCGTCGCGGCGCGCGAACAGCAACGGGCCCTCGAGCCGGTGGGCCGCGCCATGCAGGATCACGTCAGCTCGCATGGGCCGCCTCCTGTTGCTCGAGTTCGTTGAAGGCTTCGCCGATCTCTGTCGCCACCTTCGGCTTATCGTCCAGCTGGTCTTCGGCGAATTCTTCGCCGAGGCGCTGCAGTTTCCTGAGGATCGGCATCGCGGCGATCTTCGCCGGGGCGATGCCCCGCTCGACGGCCGCCTCGGCCAGGTCGATGAACTGCATCATGAGGCGCAGCATGGCGGTCTGGCGCTTCGGCGAGCAGTAGCGGTCGGTCTCGGAGAAGGAGCTTTGGCGCAGGAAACCCTCGTTCATGAGGTCGGCGGCCAGCAGCGTCATCTGCTGCTCGTCGGGCAGCGCATCCTTGCCGACGATGCGCGCCATGCGCTCGAGCTTCGCCTGCTGCTCGAGCAGGGTCAGAAGGCGGCGCCGGTGCTCCTTCCAGTCCCCGTTGCCCTGCAACTGCCACCAGCGGGCGAGGGTATCGACGTCCTCGGCGTAGCTGGTCAGCGGATGGATCGCGGGATAAAAACGCGCCTGTGCACGACTCCGGTCCAGCGCCCAGAAGCTGCGCACGTACCGCTTGGTGTGGCTGGTCACCGGCTCGGAGAAATCGCCCGCCGGCGGACTCACCGCGCCGATCACCGTCACGGAGCCTTCCTTGCCGCACAGCGTCTTCACGCGCGCGGCGCGCTCGTAAAAATCGGCGAGCCGCGACGCGAGATAAGCCGGGTAGCCCGACTCGCCGGGCAGCTCGCCGAGCCGGCCGCTGACCTCGCGCAGGGCCTCGGCCCAGCGGCTGGTGGAGTCGGCCATCAGGGCGACGTTGAGTCCCTGGTCGCGGAAGTACTCGGCCACCGTGATGGCCGTGTAGATGGACGCCTCGCGCGCCGCCACCGGCATGTTCGAGGTGTTGGCGATGATGACAGTCCGTTCCATTAGCGGCCGGCCCGTACGCGGGTCCTCCAGCGCTGGGAACTCGTCGAGCACCTCGGCCATCTCGTTGCCGCGCTCGCCGCAGCCGACGTAGATGATGATGTCGGCGTCGCACCACTTGGCGAGGCTCTCCTGCAGCACGGTCTTGCCGGTGCCGAAGCCGCCGGGCAGTGCGGCGCGCCCGCCGCGGGCGACGGGGAACAGGGTGTCGAGAATGCGTTGCCCAGTGACCATCGGCGCATCGGCCGGCAGGCGCCCGGCGGAGGGCCGCGGGCGACGCACGGGCCAGTCGTGTTGCATCGACAGCCGGTGCGTCGTGCCGTCCTCGTCCTCCAGCACCAGCAGCACCGCGTCCTCGGCGTATTCGCCTGCGGGCTCGATCGAGACGACGGTGCCGGCTGCATCCGGCGGCACCAGGCAGGCGCGCCCCGGCCCTTCGCCCGCGATCTCGCCAAACACGCAGCCGCCCGCCAGCGCCTCACCGCCTTCGACGCAGGGCGTGAAGGCGAAGCGGCCGCTGCGTTTTGCGGCGAGGCCCGGCTTGAACCAGTGTTCCGTGACATCGCCCAGCGGGCGCAGCAAACCGTCGAAGATGTGGCCGAGGATGCCCGGGCCGAGCGCCACCGAGAGCGGCAGGCCGGTGCCCTCGACCGGATCGCCGGGGCGCAGTCCCGTGGTGTCCTCGTAGACCTGCGCCGTGAGGGTTTTGCCCGACAGCTGGATGACCTCGCCGAGCAGACGTTGCTCGCCGACCGCGAGCGCCTCGTGGACGTGGAAGGAATCCTCGACGCGCGCCTTCAGCACGGGCCCGCCGATCCATTGGATGACGGCCTTGCTCATGATGTGTCTCCCTCGGCCTTCTCGGTTCTCCCGGACTCGTCGACTACGCCAACTTCGTCGGTCTCGCCGGTCTCATCGGCTTCCTCCGCCAGTTCCGCCAACAGCTGACCGTCGGTGCGCGCCAGATTGGCGAGCAGGCCAGCGATGCTCATGTCCACCAGCGCGCCTTCGCTGCGGATGCGCAGGCCGACCTCCACGGCATCGCTCGGTTTCGCCGTACAGCGTGCCCCGGCCTCGTCGGTCGCAAAGGCCAGCGCATCGTCGCGCTCTGCGGCCGGCCAGTCGGCCGGGTGTTCCAGGACCCAGTCGCGACCCAGTAAAACCTCGGCCGCCTCGCGCACCACCGTCTGCGCCCAGTCCCGGCGCGCGCCCTCGTCGGACCAACGGCGTCGCAGCGCCGCTCGCAACGCCTCGCCGCCGGCGTCGATCAGTGCGAGGTCGCGACGCCGGGCGCGGCGGCGCTGCTCGGTCTCGATTTCCGCCTCCACGGCGCGCACCTCGCGTTCGATGCGCGCGCGTTCTTCCGCGATCGCCCGCGCCACGCGTTCCCGTGCCTTACGTCGCGCCTGGGTACGCAGCTCCGCAGCTTGCAGGGCGGCGCGTTCCTCGAGCTCCGCGCAACGATCGTCACGCGACTGCTCAAGCAGCGCCTTGAGGGCGTCCGTCTGCATGCGGACGACACCGTCGATCTCGTTCATGTCTCCACTCCCAGTGCGCGCCGGACCTGCGCGCCCATGTCCGCGGGCCGGTGTTCGCCGGTGATATCCGGAATCACGGCGACCGGCGGGCTCGCCTCACGGACGGCTCTCTCCAGCTGCTCTCGCGGCAGCGCTTCGGCCAGCGCCGCGGTGATCAGGATCGGGCCGTCCAGGGCGAGCGCCTCGCGAAACACCGCGCCGACGTCGTCGGGAGCCGTGACGATGGGACGCAGTCCCGCAAGGCGAAAGCCCGCCGCGGTCAGCCGGTCGCCGATGAGGATCGGCAGCGCCATCAGCCGAGCTGGTTGAGGATCAGGATGGCGACGATCAGCCCGTAGATCGCGACGCCTTCCGCGAGCCCGACCATGACCAGCACGCGGCCCATCAGCTCCGGTTTCTCGGCGAGTGCGCCGACCGCGGCGCTGCCCACCTGCGCCACGGCGTAACCCGCGGCGGCGGCGGACAGGCCGGCCGCGGCCGCAGCCGAGACGAAGCCCCAGATGAGCACCGAGGGATCGAGCTGCAGTGCCGCTTGCCCGAGTTCCTGGGCCCCGACCTCGCCCGCGCTGAAGAAGAGGTAAGTGGCCGTCAGCACGAGGGCGACGACGGCGGTCGTCATGGCGGCGACGATGAACATTCCGAGTCTCATGGGGAACTCCTTCCGGTCGGTCGAATTACGGTGCCCGGGCCGGTCAGCGGACGAAGCTGGCGGCCCTCGGCGGTGAGGAAGCGAATGAAGAATTCGAACAGCAGCAGGCGGGTCGTCTGGATGCCGACGATGAGGCCCTCGAGCGCGATGATCAGCGCGTTGCCGAGGATCATGACCAACAGCCAGCCGAGGCCGTCGCCGGCCGCGGCAGCCATGCCGATGACGGCGGCCGAGAGGCCCGAGTGCGCCAGGGCGAAGGCGCCGACACGCACGAAAGACACCGTGTTCACGCCGATCTGCAACATGCTCTCGACGAGTTCGCCGAGCGCCTTGGGGATTTCGAGCAGCTTGTTGTGTCGCGAGGTCAGCACGGTGCCGATCACGAACCAGGCGAAGCCGAGCCACATAAGGTCGAGCATGCGGATATCGAGGAACGCGCCGACCCCGCCGATGTAGGCGACCAGCAGCCCGCCGCGCGTGGCGAGCCAGAACACGAACAGGCGGCGCCAGAACGCGCCGAGCGCGTCGAGCAACAGCCCGAGGGTGAGGATGCACACGCCGAAGCCCAGCGCGATCGCCATGACCTCGGTGGGATGCTGGATGGGATGCATCCACAGGGCGGGAATCAGGTGCTCGTCAGCGAACACGCTGCCGAACAGGAAGCCGAACACGATCGCCATGGCGCCGTAGGGCACCAGCAGGCCGAACACCGGCACCCGCTTGCGCAGCCACAGCCCGATCGCGAGCAGCACCGCGCCCTGGCCGACGTCGCCGAACATGAAGCCGAACATCAGCGGCGCGACCAGCGCGATGATGCGGCTCGGATCGGCTTCCCCGGCGCCCGGCGTACCGAGCAGCGACGGAAACAGCTCGAACGGCCTGGCCCAGCGCGGGTTTTGCATCACTACCGGGCACACGAGGCCTTCGGGCGGCTCCTTGAAGCGCAACAGGTGGCGGATGCGGCCCCGCTCGAGCGCGCCGTTGATAGAGCGACCCTCCAGGTCGCTGGTCCAGCCCGTGATCCATGCGAAATGTTCGGTCACCGGCAACGCCGGGGCATGCCCGGCGAACCACTGCATCAACGCCATCATGCCGAGCGCGCGGCGCAGGCCGTGGCGATCGTCGAGCGCGGCGAGCGACTCGCGCACTTCAGCGCGTTGCTCGTCGATCGCACGGCGGCGGTTCGCCAGCTCCTCGCGCGCTGCGGCCGTTGAATCGGGCAGCCAGTCCGGCAGCATGATGCGACGCGCCTTGAGCGCCGCCATCTGCCGGTCGAGGCTTTCCAGCTGCGCCATCGGACCCACTGCGAGCAGGTAGGGTGTCTCGTCAGCGCCGAACAGCGACTGCGTCAGCACCGAGGCGGGGAGGCTGTGCGGCACGGTCTTCGGCGGCAGGCGGTAGAAGCGCGCGCCGAGCACCGGGCCCGCGGCGGCGAGGGCGTGCAGCCCCGGCAGGCGGCCTTCCGGCACGTCGAGCGCCCGGGCGAGTTCCGCGAGTTGCAGGCCTTCGACCTCCAGCGCCTCGCCGCGCTCGATCAGCGGCGAGGCATCGCTCGCCCAGGCGCGGATTCGTTCGAGGGCGTCCTGCATCGCGCCGACCGGCTCGAGCGCTTCCTCGATTGGCGGGATCTCCCCCGCTGGCCACCAGGTCTGGAAGCGCCGCGCGTATTCGCCGTAGGCTTCCAGCACCTGCTGCAAGCCCGGCAACTCGAGGGCGTGCTCCGGCTGGCTGTGGGTCTGCAGTTCGACCGCGCCCGTTTCGGCCAGGCTTTCGAGCGCCCGGGTCAGCTCCTCGCGCGGGACCAGCAGTTCGAACCAGCGGGCCGCCTGGGGTCTTATGCCCATGAACGGCCCTCCGCACGCTCGGGAAGCAGCCGGCGCGCGATGATCCCGGCGCGCGCACGCTCCAGTGCCAAGCCCTGGAGCAGCAGGTGGCTGAACAGCGCCACCACGGTCCCGGCGCCATGGCGAAAGCGGCGCGCGAGATTCGCGGCCAGGGTGTTGCGCAAAGCCTGCCCGTCCGCCTCGGGGCCGGCGCGCATCGCGTGCAGGTGACCGCGCATGACCGCGACGAGTGCCGAGAGCTCGGCGGGCAGTGGGTGCGTCCTGCCGGGGAGGCGAGCCTGCCACGCTGCCAGCCAGGCGGCGGCGACGTCTTCGTCGCCGAGCGGCGCCACCGGCAGACCTGCCAATGCTTCGGCCCGGCGCTGGGGTTCTTCGAAAGCGAACTCGCGCAGCACGGGATCGGCGCGCATCCATGGCGGCACCTGTTCGCCGCGCATGAGGTGCTCGATGGCCGGCAGGTCCGGCAGCCAGCGCAGCCATTCGACGGCGGCCCGCAAGTCGTCGGGCGACCAGTCTGTCACCTCGTCGACCTCCTGGCGCCAGGCGGCGCGCAACAGGCGTTCGATCTCCTCCGGCGCCATCTCCGGATGCAGGTCGCGCACCCAGCGCTTCAGCGAGGTGCGGTTGAGGGCGTCGAGGTAATGCAACAGGTCGGCGCTGGCCTCGGCCATGCGCCATTCGTCGGACGAAGGGCGATCGCCATGGCGGGCCTGGATCCGGGTCTGGAGATAAGCGAATTGTGCCGCGTTAGCCATCGGCGGGCCGGGTCAGGCGGGCGGCGAGTCGGTCGACCGCCTGTGCCAGCATGTCCCGATCCGCGGCGTTCAGTTCGGTGCGAACTGCCTCCTCGCTGGCCGCTGCGCGGATCTTGCCGATCCTGGCTTCGACGATCGCATCACAATGGGCGTGCAGCCGCGACACGCGCTGATTGGCGCGTCGGGCGATGCGGCGTGCGTCCTCCCGGGCGGCCTCGAGGCATTGCTCGCCGGCCTCGCGGCAGGCTTCCATGGCTTGCCGAGCTGCCGTCTCCGCGACGAGGACTTCGTCGATGGCGGAGGCGGCTTCTGATCTCTGTGAATCATTCTTGCGTGACATGACCCGTTTCACCCCTTCCTTTGGGTTGGCGGACCTCACGTCTCAGTATGGGCCTCGAATCGTGGGAGTGTATACGGGACTACCGCAATGCAGCGTGTGACCATGAGCGCCCCGCTGCACCGGGATCCTTCGAGCTGCGCATACGCGCCACAAGGCTTGTCGAGTAACTTGACAGCTTCCTTCGGCGGACGCTGCCCAAAATTCTTAAGTCTCTGTTTCACAATGAATATTATTCTTTGGCACGGAATCTGCATCAGTTTCCGCAACGACTTGTGATTCGCTCAAAAGGACTCTTCCATGAACCGCACCAAGCACCTTCTCGGTCTGATCGCCGCCGGCTCCCTGCTCGCTTCGGGTACCGCGCTGGCGGGTCCGATCAGTTTCACCATGAGCCCCGTGGGTACAGCCAGCAATCTGTCGGCGCCGCGTGCTGCGGAGCAGGCTTTCCTTGCCACCTTGGTGAGCGGCGTGGTCACGGAGGATTTCGAAGGTTTCGATGCGCCCACCCAGGGCACGCCGATCGGCACCGCGGTCGGTAGCTTCTCAATGGATGTGCCTGGCTCGGGCGGACTCTGCGGCGGCTCGCTCGGCGGCTGCGGGGCCGGCGTGGCGATTCTGGATTCGTCAAGTTCCGTCTTTGGTGGCCGCTTCAACACGACCGTGGGCGGCAGCAACTGGCTCGATAGCTTCGACGCCCAGGAATTCCATTTCACGCCGAATGCCGGCATCAACTCCATCGGCTTTTACATCACCGACCCGAACGATTCCGGCGGCCGCTTCACCTTCAACACGACCACCGGCACCGAAAGCGTGGATTTCGGCAGCATCTTCGGTGGCGGATTGTCCAATGGCCGGGCCTTCTACCTCACCTTCACCTCGGCCGACGACATCACGGGCCTCACAATCTACTCGAACAACCGGGACGACGGGTTCGGCATCGATGACGTGACGATCGGCGTGCCGGAGCCGGGCACCCTGGCGCTGCTGGGCATGGGCCTGCTGGGCGCCGGCCTGGCGCGTCGCCGCCGCGCCGCTTAAAGCGCAAGCGCGCGATTCGCAAGACAAGCCCCGGCGGAGGAATCCGCCGGGGCTTTTTCGTGGGCGAGGCGCCGCGCTGGAGCAGAGTGCGGCGCGAGCGGCGGTGGGAGAACTGTTGCCTTCGATCTTCGACGAGTGCCGTCAACGATGCCCGGCGCTAATCAAGGCGTCTGTTCAGCGCCCCTGGGCGCGTTTGGTCCTGCCTCTGGTCCGTCTGCGTTCGCCTGTGATCCTTCGGCCTGCAAGCCCGCGACCTCGGCACGATAACGCGGCAGGGAATCGGGATAGTTTTGCTGCAGGAAGGCCACCAGCCCCTCGCGCACGTGGCAGCGCAGCCGCCAGCCGGCCCCGGACTCGCGGGAGCTGACCAGCGCGCGGATCTCGAGCGTCGTCGGTCGTGCCTCGAAGGCGACGATCTCGGCGACCCGGCCGTCCCAGTCCGGGTGCCCGTCCACCAGTTCCTTGAGCCGCTCACGCAGCGCATCCAGCGGCACACGATAGTCCACATGCAGGAACACCGTGCCGAGAATCTCGGAGGTCGTGCGCGTCCAGTTGGTGAAGGGCTTCTCGAGGAAATAGATGATCGGCAGCACGAGGCGCCGTTCGTCCCAGATCTTCACCACGACATAGGTGAGGGTGATTTCCTCGATGCGTCCCCATTCGTTTTCCACCACCACCACGTCGTCGAGCCGGATGGGTTGCGTCACGGCGATCTGGAAGCCGGCGATCAGGTTGCCGAGGGTGCGCTGGGCCGCGAAACCGATCACCAGGCTGGCGATACCGGCGGAGGCGAGCAAGCCGCGGCCGAACTGCCGAAAGCCATCGAATTGCAGCAGGATGGCGGCGCCGGCGAGCAGCCAGATCGCCAGCGCGAGGACGCGCCGGAGAATCCGGAATTGCGTATGGATCTTGCGTGCCCGCAGGTTGTCCGCGACATCCAGCTGCACGCGATGCAACAGGGCGTCCTCGAGGACGTAAACAAGGCGCACCAGCAAAAGGCCCATGCCGGCGATCAGCAGCGTGACCAGCAGCGGTCGCGGCCAGCCGGCCTCATTGGCGTGCGTCGCGGCGGGCAAGGCGAGATAGACGCCGAGCAACGGCAAAAACCAGCCCAGCACGCCCAGCAGGCGGCGCCGCAACGTACTGACCAGGAACACGTCGGTGAAGGCGTGCTTCGAGACGATGCCGATGACAATGCGCGCGATGAAACCGGCGGTCGCGCCGGCGGCGAGGATCAAGAGGCTTTCGGCCCAGGGCCGCGCGCCGCCCCACAGGGAGTTCAGGAACTCGTTCAGATCAGGCATGGCTTCACCGGCTTCATGGATTCTTTACTGCAGGCATCGACGAGCGAAAAGCTTAGCAGGGCAGGCGCGGCTTCGTTTGCCGCGAGTGACGACCCGCGTGCAACGCAGGTTGGATACGCTGGCGAAACGCCTTAATATCGAGCGGTTAGCGCATTGATGCGTAGAACAAGAGTCAACAAGGACAAAGGGGATCGAACATGAGCAAATTGGCGGAAATCGAAGGGATTGGCCCGGTCTGCGCGGCCAAGCTGGAAGCGGCGGGCGTGAAGAACCAGGCCCAGCTGCTCGCGGCGGGCGCGACGCCGAAGGGACGCAAGGAACTCGCCACGAAGTGCGACCTCAGCGGCAAGCTGATCCTGAAGTGGATCAACCGCGCGGACCTCGCCCGGGTGAAGGGCATCGGCGAGGAATACGCCGACCTGCTGGAGCATGCCGGTGTCGATACCGTACCTGAGCTGGCCCAGCGTCGGCCGGACAACCTGCACAAGAAGATGGTCGAGGTGAACGAGGCGAAGAAGCTGGTGCGCGCGTTGCCGACCGAGGCCGCGGTGACGAAGTGGGTCGCCCAGGCGAAGACCCTGCCGCGCGCCGTCAACTACTGAGCCCATCCGGGGCCGAGGCGACGGGGTACGTGGCTGGCCGCCGCGGAGCCTGCTTGCCGCAAATGAAAACGGCAGCCTCGCGGCTGCCGTTTTTTATTGATCCTGGTGGGCGATACTGGGATTGAACCAGTGACCTCTCCCGTGTGAAGGGAGCGCTCTCCCGCTGAGCTAATCGCCCGGACAAGGCGCGGAAGTTTAGTGCGACGCACGTGGGGCCGTCAATTGACGGCCGGCGCGGGGTGCAATGCTACCCGGTTTACCCGGTCAGCTCCTCGCAGAGCGACGGTAGCGAAACGGCTTCAATGCTCTTGGTCAGGGGAAAGCGCTCCGTGCCACCGTAAACCACGCGGCGATGCAGCGGCTTGACCGTGTCGCACGCGAGGTGGAAGCCGCGCTCCAGCTTCGGCGCAAGCCCGCGCTTGATCTCGATCGCCCACGGCTTGCGCTCACCCGGACGCTTAAGCAGCAGGTCGATCTCCGCGCCGGCGGCGGTTCGGAAAAAATACGCTTCCGAACCTGGTGGGGCAGCGGCAATCAACGACTCGATAGCCAGTCCTTCCCAGCTCGCGCCTGCCACCGGGTGGCTCAGCAGGGACTCGTGATCGCCGATGTCCAGCAGTGCGTGTACCAGGCCACTGTCGCGCACATATACCCTGGGTGACTTCACCAGTCGTTTTTTTACATTGCCGTGCCAGGGCGCTAGGCGGCGCACGAGCAACAAGTCCACGAGCAGGTCGAGATAGGAGGCTATCGTCTTGCCGTCCACGCCGAGTGCACGGGCGAGCGCCGCCGCATTGAGCAATGCGCCTTGCTGGTGGGACAGCATGGTCCAGAATCGGCGCAAGGTCTCCGCGGGGATGCGCGGTCCAAGTTGCGGGATGTCGCGCTCGAGGTAAGTGCGGACGAAATCCTTGCGCCAGCGCAGGCTCGCTGCATCGGTGTCTGCCAGCAGGCTCTCGGGAAATCCGCCCCGCAACCACAGGGCGTCCAGTCGCGCCGGGCCGACCTCGGTTGCGTCCAGCGGCGTGAGCTCAAGATAGCGGACGCGCCCCGCGAGGGTCTCGCTGGATTGCCTGAGCAGGTCGATCGACGCCGAGCCCAGCACGAGGAAGCGGCCCTTGCCCTGTCCTCGGCGCCGGCCGCTGTCGATGAGTCCCCGCAAACTCTGGAACAGCTCAGGCGTGCGCTGGATCTCGTCGAGAATCACCAGCTTGTCGGCATGCCGCGCGAGGTACTGCTCAGGTTCCGACAGCTTGGCCCGGTCCGCCTCTGATTCAAGATCAAGGTAGATGGCGGGACGGGTATCAGCGGTCTCGAGTGCCAGCGTGGTTTTGCCGACCTGGCGCGGCCCGAGCAGGGTCACGGCCGGGACCTCGGCCAGCGCAGTGGTGAGTTCGGGCATGAGGCGGCGTGGAATCATGCTTGCAATTATGGAGCACAACTCCAGAAATGCAAGGTAGAGACCGGCCGTGTTGCTCGATTTGCCACGCGTGGGCGCAGCCGTTACTCAGTCGAACACGACCGTCTTGTTCTGGCTCACCAGCACGCGGTCCTGCACGTGGGCACGCACTGCGCGCGCCAGCACCGTCCGCTCCAGGTCGCGGCCCATGCGCTTCAGGTCGTCCACCGAGCTGCGGTGACTGACCGGCACCACGTCCTGCGCGATGATCGGCCCGTCGTCGAGCACTTCGGTAACGTAGTGGCTGGTCGCACCGATCACTTTGACCCCGCGCTCGTAGGCCTGGCGGTAGGGGTCGCCGCCGGCGAAGGCCGGCAGGAAGCTGTGGTGGATGTTGATGGCGCGATTACGCCAGTCGCGCAGGAAGTCCGCGCTGAGTATCTGCATGTAACGCGCCAGTACCACCAGCTCGACGGACTCGCGGGCCAGGAGATCGCGGATGGCGGTTTCCTGGGCGGCCTTGCTGCCGGCGCGGATGGGCAGATGGTGGAACCCGATGCCCGCCTGCGTCGCG
>Ga0102938_10001179_pt1 | contig 19793 bp, 14 predicted proteins | sample SalPonR2_B_D2_MG_FD_84516 | JGI IMG/M metagenome (GOLD analysis project Ga0102938, IMG submission 84516) | Salt pond soil microbial communities from South San Francisco under conditions of wetland restoration - Salt Pond MetaG R2_B_D2_MG | ecosystem: Environmental > Aquatic > Marine >... | reverse complement strand
TAATCTAAAAAGTAAAGTGCCGAGTCGTTCTTCTGGTCATACCAGTATTTTGCCAGAAAATAGGCGTTTTTATATTTTTCTTCTCCTTCTGAATTTAAAAATAGTCGGTTAAGACTATCTGCCTTTTGGGCAGAAAGCCCTTTCGAAATCACAAGAATAAGGAGAAGCAATAATTGTTTCATTCCGGAAAATACGTTTATTTTTGAATTTTGATACAATCAGGTTAGCTTTTTTGATTTTGGGAAGCTAAGATACTGAAAAATATAATAGTCCCTTTGTGAATGGTCGTTTCAAAACACAAAATAGTTGTCGGTTTTAGTGGAGGTGTTGACAGCCTTGTTACTTGTCTGTTACTTAAAAATAGTGGTTATGAGGTATATGCCGTTACTTTAATTTTTAATAATTCGCATAAAACTCCCGCTTTTCAGGAACATGTTAAAAAGGCTGCGGCATTGCTTAATATCAACCATGATTTTTTTGATGTAAGGTCTTCATTCAAAAGTGTTCTAACCTATTTTAAACAGGGATATCTGTCAGGGAAAACACCAAATCCCTGCGTTTTTTGCAATCAGCATGTAAAATGGCCCAAATTGTTTGAATATGCAGAGCGTGTGGGTGCATTAAAAGTGGCTACCGGTCACTACGCCCAAAAGAAAGCACTCAACGGAAATCTTTTTTTCACAAAAGGCATTGATTCTGAAAAGGATCAGAGCTTTTTTTTATGGAGCCTGAAGCCTGAACAGGTTGAGCAAATTGAGTTGCCTTTAGGCAAGATGTATAAGGCAGAAGTGAAGGAAATTGCCCAAAAAAATGGTTTCACAACATTTTCCCGGCAAAAAGAGAGTACAGGGCCATGTTTTACAGGTAAAAACTATCGTCATACTCTGAAAGCTATGCTTAAAGAGACTGAAATGCCCGGTAAAGGTAACTTTCTGTCTGAAGAGGGGGAGGTCCTCGGCAGGCATGATGGATATTTGTTTTACACCATCAGCCAACGCAAAGGTTTGGGCCTGAACTTTAAAGAAAAAAAATTTGTAAAAAAGCTTATTCCGGAGTCGAACCATGTGGTTTTGGCTCATGCCGGGCGGTTATGGAGCAGGGATTTTTATTTAAAAAACTGGACGATTCATTATCTACCTGCAGTTGCAAACTGTGAAGTAGAGATAAAGATTCGCTACCGAAGCCAAAAAGCAAAAGGGGTTTTGCGAAAAGACGAAGACAGGCTTCGTGTAGAATTGTCAGAGCCCGAATGGGCGGTAACACCAGGGCAAACAGCAGCTGTTTACATGGACGAATACCTGGTTGGTGGCGGCTATATTGATGAAGTGACGAATTAGACGTTTTAATTCAATGATTAGGCCTGTTGTTGAAAAATCAGAGTGGGCATGGTTGGTAGCATGTTGCTTTTTTTAGTAATTTGGACAAAAAAAGCATGGGGCGTTACTTCTTTATTGTAATCATTTTTACCACGATTGTTTTATCTACGGGCTGTAAGAAACAGCAGCATAGCTGGCCCGACATGCATTCTGGCTGGGTTTTTAAAAATGAGCAAGACTCTGCATGGCACTCCGCCACTGTTCCGGGAAGTGTGCAAAGCGACCTGAGAGCGCATCAATTAATTGACCCGCCTTTTTATCGCGATAATGAGAAGAATATTCAGTGGATCGACAAAGAGAACTGGATTTATAAAAAGGAATTTATTTTTCATCGCGATCAACTTTATGGTGAGCAGGGCTGGTTAACTTTTAAAGGGCTCGATACTTATGCAAAGGTTTATTTGAATGATACATTGATTTGGGCTACGGAGAATATGTTTGTAGGCAAATCGATCAGGGTTGATCCGCTGTTGAAGAACGGTAAAAATGTTTTGAAAATATTTTTTGAATCTCCGGTAAAGGCTACCTTGAGATACTATAATCGGTTAAATTATAATTTACCGGTATCTGCAAACGACAACGATACGTTAGGTGGAATTCCCGGCAAGCGTATAAGTGTGTTTGCACGCAAGGCACCGGTTCAATTCGGTTGGGATTTTGCCCCGCGCATTTTAACTACGGGTATTTGGCGTTCAGTCCATTTTGAGAAGCGCCCTGAAGCCCATATTCAGCAAATTTCAATCGACCAGAAAAGTTTGAATGTCGATAGTGCTATTGTAGATTTTAATGTGAAATTATATAGCGTGGGGCCGCTTAAAAGTGCTCTGAAACTGAAAATTAAAGGAGAAGTAGATCGTACTTACCCACTTGAACTCCCTGCCGGCGTATCTGAGCATCGTTTTACAATGAAAATTGATGATCCTGAATTATGGTGGCCACGCGGATATGGCGACCAACACATGTACACGGTTGAGGCTAAACTCTCCCGGGACAAGAACCACGACGATGAACTGTCTGCAAGGTTTGGGTTGCGAAGTGTTGAACTTGTGCAGGAACCGGACAGTGCAGGGGCATCTTTTTATTTTAAAATTAATGATACTCCCGTTTTTGCCCGCGGTGCGAATATGGTGCCACTGAATATTTTACCTGCCGATGTAACGCAAACAGCAATAAGAGATTTATTGGAAAAAGTAGTCGATGCAAATATGAATATGGTTCGTGTATGGGGCGGTGGTATTTACCAGCGTAACTACTTTTATGAGCTTTGCGATTCACTTGGCTTATTGGTTTGGCAGGATTTTATGTTTGCCTGTAGCATGGTGCCCGATTACCCGGGGTATTTTGAAAATGTAAAGCATGAGGTAAAGTATAATGTAACTCGTTTAAAGAATCACCCGTCAATTGTGGCATGGTGTGGAAATAATGAAGTGATATCGGCCTGGAATAACTGGGGTTGGGAAAAGCGTGTGGTTCGTAATCAGGGCAGGCAGGTTGCCGATAAAATATACCAAAGTTATGATACATTATTCCATAGTATAATTCCGAATGTGCTCTCACAGCACGATCCTTACCGGCCTTACTGGTCTTCTTCCCCACAATCTGCGCCAGGTGTACCCAAGTCCGATACTTCAGGAGACCGCCACTACTGGATGGTATGGTGGGGAAAGGCGCCATTTGAAAGCTACCAAACCAATTATGGCAGGTTTATGTCTGAGTATGGATTCCAATCTATACCATCGCTTTCATCGTTAGGGCTGTTTATGCGTGAAGCAGATTTTAGTTTACGCTCTCCGGGTTTCTCAAATCATCAGAAATCTACAGGTGGTAATGACCGGCTTATGCACTACCTCGACCGGTACTACACATCAGAGACATCATTCAACAATTACCCATTTTTAACCCAATTGCTTCAGGCACGAGCTATGGAGACGGCTATAAGTACGCACCGTAAAAAGAAACCATATTGCATGGGTTCTTTAATGTGGCAACTGAATGATTGCTGGCCGGCGGTATCGTGGTCCATGGTCGATTTTTATGGTAAAAAGAAAGCTGCTTATTATGCCATTAAAAAGGCTTTTAATCCCGTTTCCATTTTCGCCGATACGCTTACTCAACCTTTTAGGCTGACCATAGTGAATGATGATCCGGATACTGAGGAGGTGCGCTACAAGCTTACTGTTATGGACTTCTATGGTAAGGTGTTCCAGAAGTATACCGATGAAGTTGAGGTTTCATGCGATTCAAATCTTGTGGTAAATTTTGACCCGGAACTTTTTAAAGGGTTCGATCCCCGTGAAATGTTGCTTTACTTAGAGTTTAAAGACGATGGGGGCTGGCATGAGTCTGTACTTACGCTGGTGGATGACAATATGTTGAAACTGCCCCGGTCGCAGTTTGCTTATGAGTTGTCAGAAGATAATGACGGGGCTATACTTGAGGTAACATCACCGGTTTTCATAAGATCGATGTTTGTTAATTTTATGCCCTACGATGTGAGTTTTTCAAGCAACTTTGTTGACATGCTGCCTGACCGGACCTATGAATTCAAGGTTTCTACAAAAGTTGATTTTAAGCGTCTGGAGTCATCCATTCGATTTAAAAATGTGAATGGTATAATTGACGATATTCAGAATTGAGTTTTTTGTTTTATGGTGTTAAGATAAAAAAAGGGCTGTCAAAAGACAACCCTGTATATAAAATTCAATTTTTGCTATTCTTCTGGGTCTACCAGCATTCCTGCACCTACAGTATTGTTTGTACCTTCCTCAATCAGAATTAAACTTCCGGTTATTCTGTTGCGGTTGTATGCGTCCCAGTTTAGCGGCTTGGTTGTTTTTATGGAGATGCGACCGATATCGTTTAGGCCAAAAGCCACACCTTCATCCATAATTTCCAGCTTGTTGATGTCAAGTCTGTACTTAATATTTGTGATTTTACATTTCACCTCATTGCTGGTATGTTTCAGGATGTATTTACCACCCGGTGTCATGGGTTTTTCACTCATCCAGGTAATCATCAAATCCATTTCCTGTGTGCAATGCGTTTTATTATTGGCATCCACTATCATATCACCACGACTGATGTCTATATCATCTTCCAGTTCAATTGTCACAGAAAGCGGAGGATAGGCTTCTTCAAGATTTTTGTCAAAAATAGATACACTTTTGACAGTTGATTCAATTCCCGAAGGCATAACAGCTACTTTGTCGCCTTTTTTGAATACACCACCTGCTACACGACCTGCATAGCCTCTGTAATCATGATATTCATCGCGCAGTGGGCGAATTACGTATTGAACAGGCAGACGCTTGTCTGTGTAGTTTTTATCGCTGGTGATTTTTAGTGTTTCAAGTAGGTTCAGTAATGTGGGGCCCTCGTACCAGGTCATTGTTTCTGAGCGAGTTACTACATTGTCGCCTTCTTTGGCACTCATCGGGATAAAGTGAATATCAGGAATATTCAACTTGTCTGCAATCTTTTGAAAATCGGCTTTTATCTCTTCATAACGTTCCTGTGAAAAATCCACAAGGTCCATTTTATTAACGCACAGGAGCACGTGTGGTATTTGCAAGAGGTTTGCTATAAATGCATGCCTTTTGGTTTGTTCGAGTACACCGTTTCGCGCATCGATAAGCACAATGGCTGCATTGGCAGTTGAAGCGCCAGTTACCATATTACGTGTATACTGGATGTGTCCCGGTGTATCAGCTATAATAAATTTTCGTTTGGGTGTAGCAAAATATCTGTACGCTACATCGATGGTGATGCCTTGCTCGCGCTCGGCACGAAGTCCGTCTGTTAGCAGCGCCAGATTGGTATCTTCGCTACCCATGCGTTCGCTGGCTTCTTCAATAGAGTCCAGTTGATCTTCGAAAATAGATTTACTATCGTAAAGTAAGCGTCCAATCAATGTGCTTTTCCCATCATCAACACTGCCGGCTGTAGTAAAGCGCAGCAGTTCCATATCAAGATAGCCTTCTGTCGATTGCGATTGGGTGCTGTAATTTTCGTCTTTCATGGTGTTTCATTCAACTGTTAAAATTAAACTTACATTCCTCCGATGGATTTGCTCTAGAAGTATCCATCCTTTTTTCTATCTTCCATAGCGGCTTCCGATCGCTTGTCGTCAGCTCTGGCTCCCCGTTCTGTGGTACGGGTTGCAGCTACTTCCTGCACAATTTCTTCCAGTGTTCTGGCTTTTGATTCGGTGAGTCCCGTATTGGTAATATCACCAATGGTGCGGCAACGTACTTCTTTCTCAACTACTTCTTCAGAGTCCCTGGTCTTCATAAATGATGCTTCGGCAAGCCATACACCATTACGGTTGAATACTCTGCGTTTGTGTGTGAAATAGATGTTCGGAATTTCAATGTTTTCCAATAGAATGTATTGCCAAACGTCCATTTCAGTCCAGTTGCTGATGGGGAATACTCTAAAGTGTTCGCCCATATTTTTTCTTCCGTTAAACAAATTCCACAACTCTGGCCGCTGGTTCTTTGGATCCCACTGCCCAAAATCGTCACGGTGTGAGAAGAACCGTTCTTTGGCGCGGGCTTTTTCTTCATCCCTGCGGCCGCCACCCATGGCTGCATCTATTTGCTCTTCTTCGATTCCGTCAAGTAGTGTTACTGTTTGCAATACATTACGACTGGCATCGTACCCGGTTTCTTCAACAACTTTTCCTGCGTCAATTGTATCCTGAACATATTTAACCAGCATTTTTGTGCCGGTTTCTTTTGCCAATCTATCGCGAAATTCAATTGTTTCGTCGAAATTATGCCCTGTATCAATGTGCATTAAAGGGAATGGTACCCTTGCCGGCCAAAATGCTTTTCTTGCTAAATGAAACATGACAATAGAATCTTTCCCTCCAGAGAACAGCATTGCCGGCCGGTCGAACTGTGCTGCTACTTCACGGATTACAAAAATCGATTCTGCCTCTAACTCCCTTAAGTGTTTAACTGCGTATTTTTCCATAAGTCGTTTTAAAATTGTAACTATGGCTGATTTAAGATCCACAAAAGTAAAAAAAAAATGTGTACGGCGAAAATTCCTGTCTGAATTAGCTTAATTTTTAGGAATTGAGTATTTTTGCACCAACCTTGTAGACAATTAAAAACCAGAAATCGCCAAATGTTTAGTACTGATTGTAAATAAAAATCTTTTGCTAAAATAGATTTTCTTGCGATTTTAGTGGTTTAATGATACACTTAAATTATGGATAGAAAAGAAATTGAACGTGTAAATGAAAAACTGGCTAAGGCTGATGCACGCGAGACATTAGATTGGGCCATTGAGCGATTTGGTGCAGATTTAGTGCTATCTTCCAGTATGGGAGCAGAAGACCAGGTGCTTACTGATATGTTGATGAAGAAAGCACCTTCTGTTGAAGTATTTACACTTGATACCGGACGGCTATTTCCCGAAACTTATCAATTGATAGATGAAACCAACGATTTTTACAAAACTAAAATTAAAATCTATTTTCCCGATTACAAGCAGGTAGAGGAGATGGTCAATAATAAAGGAGTCAACCTGTTTTACCACTCTGTTGAAAACAGAAAAATGTGCTGCCACATCAGGAAAATTGAACCCCTTAAGCGTGCATTTTCAGGACGAAAAGCCTGGATAAGTGGACTCAGACGCGAGCAATCCGTCACCCGTACTGAAGTGCAAAAAGTAGAGTGGGATGAGGCCAACGGACTGGTTAAGATAAACCCACTAATCGACTGGAAAGAGGATCAGGTATGGGATTATATTACAGTGAATCATGTGCCTTATCATAAATTGCACGACAAAGGTTATCCGAGTATAGGTTGCCAGCCATGTACCAGAGCTGTTAAACCCGGAGAAGATGTGCGTGCCGGACGCTGGTGGTGGGAAGATCCTGAGCATAAAGAGTGTGGTTTACATGTACAGGATGACCTGAAAACAGAAGTCTCGTTTGATTTCAAAAACCTTGATAAAAAATGATACACTCCAAAGAATTTACGGTAAGTGGAGGAGGTCGTGGATTTCATCTCATTACAAGGCAAGTGGAGCAAGCCCTGGGTGATTTACCTGATCAGGGACTTCTACATCTGTTTCTGCGCCATACTTCAGCCGGACTTACCATAAATGAGAATGCAGACCCTTCGGTCAGGGACGATTTCGAAACCTTTTTTAATCACATGGTACCTGAAAACTTTCCTGAATTTACACACACCATGGAAGGAGCTGACGATATGCCTGCACACATTAAAACCAGTCTTGTGGGCAATGAGGTTACTATCCCTATTCGCCATGGAAAGCTTGATATGGGCACCTGGCAGGGCATTTACCTCTGCGAATTCAGGAACAGTGGGGGACACCGCCGGGTTACAGCTACTGTTTTTAGTTAAGAAGTTGATTGGCTGAAGTTGCTTATGGTGGGTTTGTTGGTGTACTTTAGGTCACAGACTGAAGTGAACTGATTCAGGTTTCTGAAACCATGTTTATATTCATACAGCGCTAAGTAATTGCAGCTTCATACATTATATCTAGTGGTATACAACAATTTGGATTCGACCAAATGTTTACCCTAATTTCATGTTTATTCATACAAATGCTTCGCCACCCGGAAAGTGTTGCAATGGGCTTCTACAATATCGCGCAAGCGGTCGGCATAACCGCCACCCATGGATACGGCCGTAGGAATGCCTTTGGTGTAGAGTGTTTCGAAAACAATCATATCGCGTTCGCGGCAGGCTGACATACTAATGCTGACTTTTCCCAGTTTGTCATTCACCAGAATATCCACGCCCGATTGAAAATAGATGAAGTCCGGCTTCACGCGGTCGATAAGCTCCACCAGGTTTTCCTGCACGATTTCAAGGTACTGTCTGTCTGTGGTTGTGTCGGAAAGTGGGATGTCAAGGTCTGATTGTTCTTTGTGCATGGGGTAGTTTTTTTCGCCATGTACGCTTAAGGTAAATACGCGTGGTTCGTCTTTGAAAATATGGGCTGTACCATTGCCCTGGTGTACATCTAAATCGACAACCAGTATTTGGTTATTCGGGAATTTATGTAAATAATCGCGGGCCGCTACGGCTATGTCGTTATAAATGCAGAATCCTTCTGCATGATCGGGGTAAGCATGGTGCGTGCCACCCGCCAGGTTAAACGAAACACCTTCTTTCATGGCCGCGTAAGTTGCAGCTATAGTACCGCCGGTAATACTTTCTTCACGTAGCACCAGGTCGCGGCTGTATGGAAACCCGGAGCGCCTGATTTCGTGCCGTGTTAAATTGCCACTGTTGAGCTTATCAATGTAGGCTTGATCGTGTATGGCCACAAGTTGCTTTTGCGTGGCTGGTTTGGGCGATATAAAGTTGCTTTCGGTAAATGTACCCTCATAAATGAGTTGCGCTTTGGTCAGACGGTACTTATCCATTGGGAATCTGTGTTTGGGCGGAAGCTCAAGGTGATATTTTTCGTCGAAAAAAATCTGAATCATTCCTGCAAAGCCTTTTTCTTTTTATGGATATCCTCAAGTTTTTGCATTTCATCACGATACCTTGCTGCTGCAATAAAATTAAGATCAGTAGCCATTTTTTCCATGTTTTGTTTGGCTTCTTTTATGGCAGCCTCCAGTGCAGGCAGTGTCATGTAATCGTACGCTTTTTCTGCAACTTCTCCCATTGGTTCCTGAGGGGGAATATAGGCTTTTTTCTCCGGTCCGCCATCGCCTTTTTTTGCCAGGGTATCGGAAATTGTTTCGAGTTGCTCTTTTTTTAGCGGTTGCGGAGTAATGCCGTGTTCCTGGTTGTAATTGATTTGTTTCAACCGTCTGCGTTCGGTTTCATCAATGGTTTTTTGCATGGAGTTGGTCACTTTATCGGCATACATAATTACCAGACCATTGACATTTCGTGCTGCGCGCCCTGCTGTTTGGGTGAGTGATCTTTCAGAACGTAAAAAGCCTTCTTTATCGGCATCGAGAATGGCTACCAGCGACACTTCGGGCAGGTCGAGCCCCTCGCGCAAAAGGTTTACACCTACCAGAACATCGAAGCGTCCTGCTCTTAGGTCACTCATTATTTCCACGCGTTCGAGTGTATCAATGTCGGAGTGTATGTAGCGGGTTTTTATCTGTAACTTAATAAAGTATTTGGTTAACTCCTCTGCCATGCGTTTTGTGAGGGTTGTAACAAGTATGCGTTCATCTCTTTGTGCACGATCGTTTACTTCATCTATCAGGTCGTCAATTTGGTTCCCGCTGGGGCGCACTTCAATTCGGGGGTCGAGCAGCCCTGTGGGCCTGATTACCTGCTCAGCTATAATACCTTCACTCTTCTCGAGCTCATAGTCTGCCGGTGTTGCGCTGACATAAACAATTTGGTTTACCAGCGACTCAAATTCTTCTATTTTTAGTGGTCTGTTATCCAGGGCGGCCGGCAGTCTGAAGCCATGTTCAACAAGTGTGAGTTTTCTTGAATGGTCGCCCCCGTACATGGCTTTAATCTGGGGGATACTTACATGGCTTTCATCAATAAATACAAGGTAATCATCCGGAAAATAGTCCAGCAGGCAGAAAGGTCTTGTACCGGCTGCGCGGCCATCGAAGTAGCGGGAATAGTTTTCAATACCCGGACAGTGTCCAAGTTCCCTGATCATCTCCAGGTCATAGGTTACACGATCCTGCAGCCGTTTGGCTTCGAGGTGCTTTCCAATTTCTTTAAAATACGCCACCTGTTTAAACATGTCCTGTTCAATATGCTGTACGGCTGTTTTAACCCTTTGTGGTGAGGTTACAAATATATTGGCCGGATAGATAGTGGCCTCTTCAGGCTCATCGAGCATCTCGTTTGTAACCGGATCAAAAGTGGTGATTTTATCAATTTCATCGCCCCAGAATTCAATTTTAAATGCCACCTCTCCATAGGCAATCCAAACATCGATGGTATCGCCGTTCACTCTGAATTTTCCGCGATTAAAATTTACGTCATCGCGGCTATATAAACTGCCCACAAGATCGCGGAGGAATTTATTACGGGCGATTTCCATACCGGTGTGAATGTTTATCACATTTTCATTGAAATCATCCGGATTTCCGATACCATATAAACATGAAACTGACGAAACCACAAGCACATCCCTTCTGCCACTTAACAAAGCAGATGTTGTGCTAAGCCTGAGTTTTTCTATTTCATCGTTTATCATCAGGTCTTTTTCGATGTAGGTATCTGTAACTGGTATGTAGGCTTCGGGTTGGTAGTAATCGTAATACGACACAAAATATTCTACGGCATTGTCAGGGAAAAAGCTTTTAAATTCGCTGTATAGTTGTGCTGCCAGTGTTTTATTGTGGCTGAGTACCAGTGTAGGCCGTTGCACCTTTTCAATCACATTGGCCATGCTGAAAGTTTTCCCCGATCCTGTTACACCAAGCAGGGTCTGATGTTTGGTATCTTCCAAAACACCATTTGAGAGTTGCTCAATTGCTTCCGGCTGATCTCCTGTAGGTATATATGGTGCTTTTATTTTAAATTGCATGTGATTATTAATTTGGTACCCGCGTAGACGGCAATAACTTCCAAAAGTTTATTTAATAGCAGCCTCCAATTCTTAAAAAAGTGTTGCTGAAACTACTGGCCGTACTTTAATAAATGGTTGCCACGCCAGCTCACAGTTTCAAAAATCTTGCCGTGCAATGCATTAAGTAGCGTAAGTTGATGCTAAGAAGTAAATTTTTCGGATTATTCGAAAGAACTCAGGCACTGTTCCACGTTTTCGTGCAATTCAAAAATATTGTCCAGTTTGGTAATTTTCATAAGCTCGAGCGCCTCCGGACTAACGTTACAAATTTTAAATGTTTTGTCGTTTTCTCTTGCACGCTTAAAAATGGTTATCAGGGTGCCAAATCCTGTGCTGTCAATAAAAACAATACCTTCAAGGTCCAGTATCAATCTGTCGTAGTCACGCAAAAGCAATGTAAGTGAGTTTTTTATTTCTTCAGCGTTAAGTACATTCAGCTTGGTATCGTCTGAAATTTTAGCAATTACAATGTTATTTTCTACCCTGGATGATATCATTGATTCTGTTTTAAATAAGTTTCCAATTCTTGCTTTGCTTCTTCAGCCTGCTTTTCAAATTTACGAATAAGTTTTTCAATTTCAACAATATTTTTTCCTTCTTTGGACAGAAGTTCGAGGGCTTTCATGTTTTTCGATAATTTATTCATACCCATCATACCTACTGATGATTTTGCTGTATGTGCTACTTTTGCCAACTTATGAAAATTACGTGTTTCGTATAATTGATTGAATTCGGCCTTGAAATCAGGAACTTGCTTTACAAATATTGCAATGAATTCATTAATAAGTTTTTGGTCATTGCCGGCAGCTGTTTTAATATAATCGAGATTGGTGTGTGTTAACTCAATATAATCATTATTGGATTTTAATTCATGCTTTTTTGTGGTGCCGATTACTTTTGCAATTTTGTCGGTCAGCTCCTCCGGATCATAGGGTTTGGATATGTAAGCATCCATTCCTTCGTTGAAACAACGCTCTTTCTCTCCTTTAATGGCTGCAGCGGTTACGGCAATAATTGGAATTCTGCTATAAGCTGCATCTGAATTACGAATAATGCTGGTTGTTTCGTAACCATCTTTTTCGGGCATATGTAGGTCCATAAGCACCACATCATAAGGTTTTTCCTGCAAAAGATTTAATACCTCATTTCCATTGATGGCAACTTCTACTTGAAAACCATGTTTTTTCAGAATGGTGGTGGCAAATGTTTGGTTTATCAGATTATCTTCGGCAAGCAATACGTGCACGTCAGATGCCACAAAGGTGGCTTCTGAGCGGTATTCGTTTTCGGTTTTGGTTTTTTGTATCTCTTTTTCAATTGCCGACCGCGGTGGTATGTTAAATGTAAGGTGAAAAGAGAAATTGCTGCCTTCTGCTTTCTTACTTTGCACTGACATTTTTCCGCCCTGGAGTTCAACAAGTTGTTTTGAGATGGTTAACCCCAATCCCGATCCACCATATTTGCGGGTCGTTGAGCTTGTTTCCTGCTGAAAAGAATTGAATATGTCTTTTAGTTTCTCTTGTGCAATACCTATTCCTGTATCTTTTACGGAGAAGAGGAGCGTAATAGTTTCCGGGTCACGGTTAATTACTCGCACCGATAAAATAATTTTTCCATGCTCTGTAAATTTTACGCCATTGCTTAGCAGGTTATTTAGTATTTGGTTTAACCTTACCTGGTCACCATTAATAAACTCCGGCAGCGTATCGTCTATTTCGGTATAAAACTCCAGGTTTTTTTCTTTGGTTTTAACTTCGAAGGTTTTGTATAGCCTGTCGATAAGGTCTTTGAGGTTGAAGTTGGATTTGTCGAACTCAATTTTACCGGCCTCAATTTTCGAAAAGTCCAGTATATCGTTAATAATTACAAGCAGGGTAGAGGCGGAGGCATTGATGCTGTCGAGATAAGCTTTTTGTTCTTCGTTGAGGTTTGTGTCGTTTAATAATTTGGCCATTCCTGAAATACCATTCATCGGTGTGCGGATTTCATGTGACATATTGGCCAGGAATTTTTCCTTAATTTTTACAGAACGTTCGGCCTGTTCTTTCGCCAGTTGCAGTGCTGTATTTTGTTTATATATCTGCGCAAGCATGGTATTGAAGCCGCTGATGAGTTCGTTAATTTCATCTTTACCTCTCTCTTTGAGCCTGATAGAGAAGTCTTTTTTCTGTGAAACATGTTCCATCGCATCGGCCAGCGACATGATGGGCCTACTGATGAATTGTTGCAGCTTTAGAGCTAGCAAAATAGCAATACCAAGGGCTGTGAGCAGAATAATGGCAATGACATTAAAAAAATCGTTTACACGCTGCTTGTACTCTTCGAGACCTGAGCTAATGGATATACGGCCGATGGTGTCATTGTTGAGCAGTATGCTTTTTTGAAGGAATAGGTTATTTTGATTAAAATAACTTGTATCGGCTTTGGTTCTGATTGGCATTTTTACTAAGCCTTTTTCTCTGCTGTATGAGGCCAGGGTGTCGTTATTTTCGATGATTATAAAGGCATTTTTTACCTGTTTTTCTGCCACAAGAGAATTAAGTATCTCGTTGGCTGTTTCTGGGTCTTTATATGTGATGGCAGCCGTACTGTTATCTCCGATTACTTCTGCAAGAATACCCAGGTCGTTTACCGTACGTTTTTCAAATTGTTTTTTATCATAAGCAAAGAAAATACTGCCTGCCAGCACCAAAGCAATGGTTGTGATCAGCAATATAATGCTTACAATTTTTACTTTTATGGAGAAATTATTAAAATTTAATTTCATCTGTGGTGATGATTTTAGAGAGCATCAGCAATTTTGAGCTTATCGATAATCGTGCATTTTTGGCAGCCTTGTTGTTTATTTCAAATCGTTTTGGCGATTTTTTTGGTGTAAAATTTATAATTCCGCCTTGCTGACAAAATTTATCAATTTCGTCGCCAACGGTAAGTATCGGTTTGTTTTCAAGGTGCATAATTAAACTGCGCAATTCACTTTGATTAATATCCGTAATAAACAAAATGTGGCACTGTTTTATTTGTTCCGGCCTGCTATAATATTTCACAATCCATTTCCTGTCATTCGATTGCCTGGTTCCTATAATTTTTTTAATAACACTTCCAAAAGGGTCATTCCCGTAAATGCCCAATACATAGGGAGATGTTGAATTGTCGAAGGAGCTCGCAGGCCATTTTATGAACTTGGTAAAATTGAAAATATAGGCAGCTTTAACTTCGTATTCAGTAAATTGCTGCGCTTTGGCACTTACTGCAGTAAATACGAGTATAATAAGCCATATGTGAATAATCCTATTTTTCAATTTCTGATTGAATTATTGGTTCGAAAATTACAATGTCAACTCTTCTTGATTTGGCAAGTTTTCCTTTGTTTTTATTAAGATCTTCTTCGCCATGGGCCTCAATAATGATCCGGTTTGATTTTATTCGGTTCGATTGTATTTTCTTAAACACTTCGTTTGCACGTCTTCTGGAAAGTTGCTCATTATATCTAGCTGTGCCTCTTTCATCTGCATAACCGTGAATTTCAATACCCAGTGAAGCATTATTGTAAAGTAAATCGGTTATTTGCGAAATATCGAATAGATATTTGGTTTTTATTTGTACCTCATTTACATCGAAATATATTGTTTTGTGCATCACAACACGCTTCTCTTCAGCTTTGAGTGCGCGATAATTGAAATCGTATTTTGAGCCTTCTGCCTGCACCTGCTTTTCTTTATTGGTGTTGAGCCTGGGTTTTGTATAGAGGGTATCTCCATTGTATACTGTCTTGTCGAGATATTCGTGCGGCAACTGGTTCGAAGAATAGAAATATATGTTTGATGTTTCCTCGTTTTCTACTGTTTGCTTATCAAGCAGGGCCAGGCTTACACTGTCGGTATTTGAAATTGCTGTTTCAATGAGGTTAACCAAATGATCGTATGATTCCTGTTGCTCATTTTGAGGTGTTTTAGGCGCCTCCCGCATCTCGTTTATGTTTTCAATACCAATGCTGTCGGTAGTGTTAATGATATCTTCTACCATTTTGAGCAGATGATCGTAGTTTTTCTCTCTTTGTGGTTTGTACTTTTCAATGAGTGAATCAGAAAGGTTGGTTTGATAAATATCATAAAACACGTTCTCAACTTCTACCTTTTCACCGATTTTGTCTTCAGCGAGTTCAATGGTATACAACCTTATTTCCTGGAATAACTCATAGAAATACTTTTGTCCCGGCACCACAATTTGTATCAATTGCGGCAGAAAACCATCAGCTTCAACCACCATTTCGTAGTCTTTACCAGGAGGAAAAATCATGAGGTACTTACCAGTGTGCGGATTAGGGTTGTAAATATATTTCATTCGCTCTTTGGTTTCCTGGTCGTATACTTTAATGTCGGCTGCAACAGGAGAGAGTGGCGATCCGGCCAGAATTGTACCTTTTATTATGGTTAAAGGTATATTTTGACTAAGATTTACGCTCCAAATGCGTTCCTCTTCGGGTTCAAAATCTTTGGGACGGCTAAATACCACAAAATTTCCATTTCCTGTTTGTGAGAATGAAAGATCATCATAAATAGTATTTATGAAAGCTACATTTTCGGGTTTACTCCATGAAATACCTGTTTTTGTGGATTTAAAAATGTCGAATCCGCCCATGTTTTTGTGACCGGTTGATGCAAAGTAAAAATATTTTCCACTGGCTTGTAAAAATGGTGCGCGTTCCAGGTAAGGAGTGTTGATTTCGGGCCCGATGTTTTCAGCCGTACCCCAATCATTTTCACTAATTCTGTTTATGCGGTAAATGTCTGTTTTACCATAACCACCGGGTCTATCGCTGCTGAAATACATGGTTGCCCCATTAGGTGAAATGGTAAGGTCATATTCGTTGAACTTACTGTTTATTTCGCCCGGAAATGCTTTTGTTTTTTTTATGGTCAGCCCTACCAGGTTGGCTTCGTACAGGTCGAAGTCTCCTTTTTCCTTTTGATTGAAATAGAGTATTTGTGCATCATAAGAAATGCCTACAAGGTTTGCTTCCTCCAGCCGGCCATGGGAAAAAAGTCTATTGGGTTCCTGAAAGCGCCCCTGCTTAATTTCACTTTTGTATAGTGTGTAGTCCTGTGTCTGAAATATAATCACCTGTCCGTCAACCGTTGTAAACACATTTCTGGTATTGTATTTACTGAGCGGGTAGGGAAGTGGGTTTATTTCGTATTCCTGGCGTGCCTCAACAATTTTCTTGGCGTTATTACATGTTTCCAGCATGCGTTCGCAATAAATAATAAACCGGTCCTCTCGGCCCGCATTATCCAGATAAGTTGTAAAGTGTTCTATGGCCTTATCGAACTGAAACACTTTGTGATAGAGTGTACCAAGGTTTTTATGGATAAGCTGGTGATTGGTTCTTCTTGTATTTAGTGCTTTTTCAAAGTATGGAATAGCTTCCAGCTCCCGGTCGGGAGAATTGAGCAGGCTCCAGGCCAGGTTTGCAGCATCCAAAGGATTAAGTGGTTTTACTGAATCAGCTTTTAGATAATAATATATTGCATCCTGGTATTGTTCGTTACTGTAATAGCGCTCACCCAGTTTGAGGTCTTTTTTTACATCCTCCTGACTGCTGGCAAGCAATGGTAGCAAAAATAATATTATGAGTAGGTTTTTAATGCGCACTTTTTTTATTTAAAATTCGGGTTTTTTACGCAGATATCTAAATGCAATATAATAATTTTGATCAGTTGTTTCATGTAAAGGACAAAATTCGTAATTTTAATTGCAAAATTCATAATAATTAACAATTTTACAACAATAATGTAACTAATTATAAATTAATTTGTTTGCTGACTTGCAATAGAAAAACATAATTTACAGAATATGGAAAACAAAATGAAAATCAGGTTACTCGCAATTGTGTTTATAATAACACCGTTTTTTGTCATTGCTCAGGCTGATTCAACCATAATTGATACCAGCTCCACGCTGGTTGTAGCCGAGAACCAGGAGGCAAAACTTGCATACAACCGGGGGATAAAACTTTATGGTGCTAAAGATTATAATGGTGCAGTTGAGCAGTTTAACCAGGCTATTTCCTTTGAATCGGGATTTACCAAGGCATTTTATAACCGTGGTTTAGCTTATATGGAACTCGGACAGTATCAGAAAGCCACTGCTGATTTTAAGAAAACCATTGAGCTTGACAAGAACTATGCGAAAGCCTATTTTTCACTGGGGTTGGTAAAGTTTAAAAACCGCGACTATAAGCAAGCTGTAGTAAACTTCGATTTGGCTATGCGCACAGGTTTTCAGGATGTGGACTTGTTCTATTTAACAGGCCAGTCACAATTTCAACTTAAAAATTATGAAAAGGCCATTGAATCATTTACCCTGGCGATACGCCAAAATGCTGAACGGTGGGAAATATTTAACGACCGCGGAAGTGCTTACCGCATGCTTGGAAAACTAAATAAATCAATCGAAGATTATAAAACCGCAAGCCGGTTAAATCCTACGGAGAGCCTGGTTTACAATAATCTGGCCAGTGCGCTTCGCAAAAAGGAAAATTACGACGATGCTGCATTGAATTACGGCCTTGCCATAAAAATGGATAATGATAACCCGTTTTTTTACAATAACCGTGGAACAGCTTATTATCACCTGAAAAAATACGATGAGGCCATTGCTGATTATCAAAAGGCTATTGAGCTGAAAAATGACTATGCCTATGCATATAACAATATGGGTGCAGCCTGGATGAAAAAGCGCAATTTTACAAAAGCCATTAAAGCTTTTACAAAGGCAACCGCACTGAATAAAAAATATGCCCAGGCATGGATTAATCTGGGATCGGCCAAAGAGATGAATAACGACATTGAAGGTGCAATTGCCGCCTGGAAAATGGCTGTGGTTAATGGCTCTGAAGAAGCACAACAATTTATCAACTACTATCAAAACTAGTCAGATTATGGCACAAAAAATATTTTCAACAATCATATTGATCACCATGGCCGGAATGCTTGCCGCCCAGAATGTACCATTCGATAAATCGTATTTTAAAGATCGCAAAAGTGAATTCCGCGATGCACGAAGCCATTACCACGATGGCGACGATTATTTTGACAATATGCAATACTATCTTGCATTGCAAAGTTACCTTAAGGCGCACGATTTTAACCCGGATAATGCCAGGCTCAATTTTCAGATTGGTGTAAGTTATATGGCCTCGGTGCAGAGCTACAAATCCCTAAAATATTTTTTACGGGCACGTGAACTTGATGCTGCAGTGAGCCGTGATATTATGTACTACATAGGCCGGGGGTACCACATGAACGGCCAGTACAAGAAAGCCCTCGAGGCCTATCGTGAATACAAAAAAGGGTTATTGCCCAACCAGGTCGAAGATATTGAATATACAGCCAAACACATTAATGAGTGCGAAACAGCCCTTGAACTGGTCGATAAGCCTGCACGGGCTTTTATCGATAATTTGAGGGATATCAATACCGGTTATACTGAACACAGCCCGGTGATAACAGCCGATGAATCGAAAATGATGTTCACTTCCACAAGAGAAGGTTCTGTAGGCGGCCGCATGGATGATTTCACCCAGGAATACGACGAAGATATTTACATTTCTTACAAAGTAAACGACCGATGGACCCGTCCGGTAAACGCAGGTGAACCGCTTAATTCACATATGAACGACGCTACAGTAGGCCTTGCCTCAGACGGGCAATTGCTGCTCATTTACAATGGCCGTAAACGCAATGGCGACATTCAGTCGTCGATGCTTGAAGGTGATGAGTGGAGTTATCCCGATTGGTTGCCACGTAGTGTAAACAGTGGCGAAAAAGAAACCTCTGCCTCGTTGGCCAATAATGACCAGGTGCTGTATTTTATCAGTGGTCGTGAAGGCGGATATGGTGGTAAAGATGTTTACGTAGTGCACAAAGACCGCCGCGGAAACTGGGGCGATGCACGTAATCTTGGACCTGCCATCAATACCCAGTACGATGAAGAGAGTGTGTTTATGCACCCTGACGGCCGTACCCTTTATTTCAGCTCCAAAGGGCACAATACCATTGGCGGTTTCGATATTTTCAGAGCCATACTTGGAGATGACGGCAAATGGGGTAAACCAGAAAATGTGGGTATGCCAATTAATACCCCGGATGATGACCTTTCGCTTGTGCTCTCTGCAGATGGCCGGCATGGATATTTTTCCTCCACCCGAGAGGGAGGTAAGGGCCGGTATGATATCTATCAAATTACGTTCCTCGGACCCGAAAAACCACTCTATTTAAGTAACGAGGATCAATTGTTGGCCAGTTTCGAGAAATCTGTAAGCGACAACGTGCTCGAAAAATCAGTGGAAATTAAAACCATTAGGCTTACTGTAGTAAAAGGTGTGGTAAAAGATGCCATTACCAATGAGCCCATAAAAGCCAATATTGAAGTGGTTGATAACGACAAGGATGAGATTGTGTTTAACAATGTTTCGAATAGTAAAACCGGCCGATTCCTGGTTACCCTGCCTTCTGGTAAAAACTACGGTCTGGCTGTAAAGGCGGAAAATTACCTGTTCCACTCAGAAAACTTTAATATACCCAAAGCTACGGCGTACCAGGAGATTGAGAAGGAGATCCTGCTGAATAATGTGAAAAAGGATGTGAAAATAGTGCTGAAAAACGTCTTTTTCGATCAGGGTAAAGCTGTTTTAAGGCCCACTTCGTATCCTGAGTTGAACCGCCTGGCTAAGCTGCTGAAAGATGTGCCCACCCTTAAAATAGAGATTTCGGGACATACAGATAACACGGGAAGTGCCACTTTCAATCAAAAGTTGAGTGAAGACCGGGCCAAAGCCGTGGTCGAATACATTAAGGC
>Ga0102938_10001176_pt1 | contig 19816 bp, 18 predicted proteins | sample SalPonR2_B_D2_MG_FD_84516 | JGI IMG/M metagenome (GOLD analysis project Ga0102938, IMG submission 84516) | Salt pond soil microbial communities from South San Francisco under conditions of wetland restoration - Salt Pond MetaG R2_B_D2_MG | ecosystem: Environmental > Aquatic > Marine >... | reverse complement strand
GGATTTGGCAGAATGGTACAAAAACGAGTCCCGGTGAGTAATGCGGATATTCTTGGATGCCAATATTTTGTTTTGGGCTGCATACTCCGACGCTGCCGTCCGACGCCTGCTCAAGGATCTAAAGTCGTCCTCCTGTTCACTCGCTGCCGATCGCTATGTGTTTGAAGAAGCGCTGCGGAACCTTACGATACAACGAAGCGAGGCTGTCCCCCGGCTTCATGAGCTGATGCGCGAGGTGACCATCGTCCCGACCCATATTTCCTCAAGTGCGATTCCTCCCGATATTAATCTTCCTGATAAAGATATTCCTGTGCTCGCAAGTACAATTGAGGCAGGCTGCGACATTCTGATGACCGGAGACACTCGCCATTTCAGCGCGCTGTTCGGAAGATCCATCGGCGGACTTTCCATCCGCTCGCCGGTTGAGACTGCCAAGCATATCCTGGGTCATCATTGACGCCGGCCGGGCGGCGGGGTAGTATTGATTTCTACTATTCATCTGCACCGCAGGAGGCCGCTATGTTCAAGCTGCATTATGTGAAACTCTTCTTTGTGCCGATTCTGTGGGGCGGGGCGCTGGTGGCCGGCCGGGTGGTGGCGCCGAATCTGCCGCCCTTTACCACCGCCTTCCTGCGTTTTATGGCGGTCAGCCTGTTTCTGCTGCCCTTTTTGTATGCCCGGGAGGGCGGGTTTCCGCGGCTCAGCCGCCGGTCGGCGCTGCTGCTGGTGGTGCTCAGTTTTACCGGGGTGATGATGTTCAACTTCTTTCTGTTCTCCGGGTTGCGGACGGTGACGGCGGTGCGCAGCGCGGTCTTCATCGCCTTCACGCCCTCGGTAGTGGCCATGGCATCGGCGCTGTTCTTCCGCGAGCGGGTGAATTTGCTGATGGGAATCGGGATAGTGGCGGCCTTCGCCGGAGCGGTAATAACGATAACCGACGGAAATATCGGCAGGGTGCTGTCGAAGGCGGTTTCCACGGGCGACCTGTTTCTGCTGGGCTGCGTGGTGATGTGGACGATCTATTCGATCACCGCCAAGTTTGCCATGGGCGAGCTGGCCCCGTTTACGCTGCTCACCTACGGGTCGCTGCTGGGTTCACTGCTGATGGTTCCGTTTGTGCTGTGGGAAGGGGCCATTTTTTCGCTGCACACTCAGCCGCCGGAGGTCTGGTTCGGGCTGCTGTATCTGAGCATCGGCGCCGCCGGTATTGCTTACCTGTGGTACTACGAGGGCATTAAGGCGGTGGGAGCCCCGCGAGCGACTATTTTCCTGAACCTGGAACCGGTGGCCGCTATGGTCCTCGGCATAGTGATTCTGGGCGAGCGGGTGACCCTGCCGGTGCTGATCGGGGCGGTGCTGGTTATCTGCGGCTTGCTTTTGACCAACTACCGCCCGAAAAAAGCCAAAAAGTGATATATCTGTCTCGTTCATTCCCGATTTCAAGCTGGACAAGCGCGCGCAGCCTCTGGTACACTTAAAAGTGATATATCAACCTACTAGGGGGAAAAGATGGCTTTAGAACTCACACCGCGCGAAGAGTGCGCCTATGACTGCATATCTCTGGGAGAAATCATGCTGCGCTTCGATCCCGGCGAGGGACGGGTAAAGAACGCCCGCAGCTTCACCGTCTGGGAGGGCGGGGGCGAGTACAACGTGACCCGGGCTTTGCGCCGGTGTTTCGGCCTCAGAACCGCCACTGTCACCGCCTTTGCCGACAACGACATCGGCCGCCTGGCGGAGGACTTTATCCTGCAGGGCGGCGTGGATACCCGTTTTATCAAATGGCTGCCCTACGACGGGGTGGGCCGCACGGTGCGCAACGGCCTCAACTTTACCGAGCGGGGCTTTGGGCTGCGGGCGGCCAAGGGCACCTCCGACCGGGGCAACTCGGCCGCCGGCCAGTTGAAGCGCGGGGACATCGACTGGGAGGATATCTTCGGCAAACACGGCGTGCGCTGGCTGCACACCGGCGGTATTTTTGCAGCGCTGTCCGAAACGACTCCGGAGGTCATCGAAGATGCGGTAAAAGCGGCCAAAAAGCACGGTACTATCGTCAGCTACGACCTCAACTACCGCGCTTCGCTGTGGAAGAGCATCGGCGGAAAGGAGAAAGCCATCGAGGTCAACCGGCGCCTGGCCCCCTACATCGATGTGATGATCGGCAACGAGGAGGACTTTACCGCCGCGCTGGGCTTCGAGGTTGAGGGGATGGATGAGAATATCAGCACCATCCAAATTGAAGGCTATCAAAAGATGATCGATTACGCCGTACAGAAATTTCCCAATTTTAAAGTGATAGCTACCACCCTGCGGACAGTAAAAACCGCCTCGATCAACGACTGGGGGGCCATCTGCTGGCACGACGGCCAGTTTCACGAAGCGGTGCACCGCGAAAACCTCGAGATACTCGACCGGGTCGGCGGGGGCGACAGCTTCGCCTCCGGGCTGATCTACGGATTTTTGACGTTCAACGACGCCGCCAAGGCGGTGGAGTACGGGGCCGCCCACGGGGCCCTGGCCATGACCACCCCCGGCGACACCAGCATGGCCGGCCTGGGCGAGGTGGAGCACCTGGTGAAGGGCGGCAGCGCCCGGGTAAAGCGGTAAAGCGCGGAGACATTTTTCAATTTATGGCTTGCCTTTTCCGACTCTGGAGGTAACACTAGAGTCGGAGGAGCAGTCCATGGCAAAGATCAACCGGCTGGAAATTGAAGGGCTTCACGATTTATTTCTTTCTTCCCATCCCTTGGAACAAATCCGCGATAAAAAACCCCCACACACCCGGGTCGATGAGTTTATCAACGAGATAAAGCAGCTTGGGGTCGGCACAATTGTCGTGCTGCTCCCCTCCCACGAAATTCACGACCTGTACGGCGATGTGGATCTGCTGGCCGAATACGCAGAGCACCAGCTGGAGGTGATCCATTTTCCGCTGGAGAACTTCAGCGTGCCCGACAAGATCGAACTCTTCGACCAGTTGATCAGCCGCCTGGCTGCAATACTGGGGGCCCGCAGTATTCTGATACACTGCATGGCCGGCTGCGGACGCACTGGAATGGTCGCGGCGGGAGTACTGGTAAAACGCGGCAGCTCGGCTACCGGGGCGGTTGAAAGGGTACGGGAAGTGCGGCCGGGCAGCATGGATGTGCTGAAACAGATTCTGTTTTTGCGCAGCTACCAGCGCTACCTCGCTGAAGAACATGAAGCACACTAGGGGATACGCAGTCTCTTTGCATATGCAACAAAGCCGCACCCTGGGCTGATCACAGGATGCGGCTTGTATGCTGTGCCCCGCGGGCATCTTTACGCGTTATACGTTCCTGACGCTACATCATCCATACCCGTACCTGTCCAATTGGTATGAAAGAACTCACCCCTTGGGGTATCCACTCGCTCGTAGGTGTGGGCCCCGAAGTAGTCGCGCTGGGCCTGCAGGAGGTTTGCCGGCAGGCGGGCGCTGCGGTAGCCGTCGAAGAAGTTAAGGGCGGTGGTCATAGCGGGGACGGGAATGCCCATTTCGGCGGCCCGGGCGATAACTCTGCGCCAGGAGGCCTGGGCGTCGTCGATGAGGCCGTGAAAATAGTCGTCCAGCAGAAGGTTTGAGAGGTCGGGCTTGCGTTGAAAGGCGTCCTTAATTTTGCCGAGGAAGACGCTGCGGATGATGCAGCCGGCACGCCACATGAGGGCGATGGCGCCGTAGTTGAGGTCCCAATTGTAATCCTGGGCGGCCTGGCGGATCAGCATAAAGCCCTGGGCGTAGGAGACGATTTTAGAGGCGAGCAGGGCCCGGCGGATGTCTTCAATGAAAGCACTGCGGTCTCCGTCGAAGGAGGGCTTCGGGCCTTTGAGGATTTTGGAGGCTTCGACGCGCTCGTCTTTGAGGGCGGAGAGGAAGCGGGAGTAGACCGCCTCGCCGATGAGGGTAACGGGCATGCCCATTTCCAGGGAATTGACGGCGGTCCATTTGCCGGTGCCCTTCTGCCCGGCGGTGTCGAGGATTTTTTCAACCAGCGCTTCGCCGTCCTTATCTTTGAAGGCCAGGATGTTGGCGGTGATTTCAATGAGATAACTGTCCAGCTCGCCGGTGTTCCAGTCGGCGAAAACCTTGCTCATCTCGTCGGGGCTTAGGCCGAGGCCGGTTTTCATTAGGTCGTAGGCCTCGCAGATCAGCTGGATGTCGCCGTACTCGATGCCGTTGTGGACCATCTTTACATAGTGGCCGGCGCCGTCGGAGCCTACCCAGTCGCAGCAGGGCTCGCCCTCGGGGGTTTTTGCGGCTATGGCCTGGAAGATCTCCTTGACCAGGGGCCAGGCTTTGGGGTCGCCCCCGGGCATCATGGAGGGGCCGTGGCGGGCGCCCTCTTCACCGCCGGAAACGCCGGTGCCGATGTACAGCAGGCCTTTTTCCTGCAGGTATGTGGTGCGGCGGATGGTGTCGGGAAAGTGGCTGTTGCCGCCGTCGATGATAAGGTCGCCCTCTTCTAAATGGGGCAGGACCATTTCGATAAACTTGTCGACCACATCGCCGGCTTTCACCAGCAGAATGATTTTGCGGGGCCGCTCCAGGGATTCGACGAACTCTTCCACGCTGTGGGTACCAATGATGGTATCCCGGCCCTTTGCGGCTTTCTCCATAAAGGTGTCCACCTTGGAGACCGTTCGGTTAAAAACAGCCACTGTGTAGCCCTTGTCGTTCATGTTCAAGACCAGGTTCTGGCCCATGACTGCCAATCCTATTAATCCTATGTCGGCTTTTTTTGCCATTTGTTCCTCCGATTTATTCTATGTTTTTAGGGGCGGCGCGTGCCGACGCACATATGCAGGCAAAGCCGCCGCTCGAAACTTTAATTCAATTCGCGGGCGGGTGAAGCCGCCCGTGAGTGGTGCCGGAGTCCTTGCCCGGACTGGGGGCCGGCTCCGCCGCCCGAAAAGTTCTAATCCAGCTCGCGGGCGGTCCAGAGGCCCAGGGCGGGATTGCGGATAAAGTAAAACTCCTCGCCGTCGGGCAGCCGGTTGTAGCCGTCCTTGAGTGTGTCCGGGTTGTAGCGCTCCATTGCCTCCTCCGGGTCGCGGTACTCGAAGTTGACCGACTCTATCTCTTCCCGGCTCAGATGTCCGGGGCAGTAGGTAATTTTGAAGCGCCCTTCGGAGCTGCCGTGGATCAGGTGGGCCATAGCCCCGAGGTCCTCCTTTAGCTCCGGATTGTCCTCTACAAGCTGCAGTACCTTCGGGGTGCCGCAGTAGCCGTAACGGCGGATGAGCTTGTCGATCTCCGGGTCTTCTCCGAACTCTTTTACCCCCGGGGCCAGCACTATGAGCTCGCCCCCGTCTTCAATGGCCATGCGGGAGCGGTACACCGCCTTGTTCCCTATCCAGGTACTTCGGAATTCACTGGGGTCCATATACGCCACTACCCGTTTGAGGGGCTTATCGAGGTAGATTATGTTGACCTGCTGAGAAAGGGCCGCCGCTTTTTCATAACACTCATGGTCGTCGCCGATAAAAAGGCCCTTCGTCGCGATGGAGCCGTCCTCTTCTACAGCCACTACTGTGAGCACATATACTACCGGCAGGTCCTGGGCAAAATGTTCACTTGCATAGTTCATAAGCTCACGGACAGGTGTTTTCATGCGTCCCATGATCCGCTCGGTGCCGTACACCGCACCAAGGTAATGGCTCTTGTTGATGCCCTCTTTTCCTCCGGTTCCGACAAACAGGTTCTTGTTGTAGTTTGCCAGACCGATTACCTCGTGGGGTACTACCTGGCCAATTGAGAGGATGAGATCGTAATCGCCCTCGCCCACCCGCTCGTTGACCTGGGCCGGCCATTCAAAGTCGAGTTTTCCTTCGGACAATTCTTGGATGACCTCTGCGGGTACGGTCCCCAGAGTTGACAAGCCGCCCCGCCAATCGTGTACACGAAAAAGCTCCTTCGGCGTCTGGCCGTACATTTCTTCGATTTCCCCATCGGTCATAGGGGCATGGGTACCCACCGCCGGAAGTACATCGGTGAGGGTGTCACCGTAATAACGCCATACCTGCTCTGTAAGATAGCCGGCCCGAGAGTGAATACGGCTTACATCGGGAGGAACGGCAATTACTTTTTTTCTTTTCCTCCGGCCGTCCAGGGCCTTTAGAGCTTCATACAAGCCCTCTCGTAAATCGTCGTTGGTGAGGTTCTCATCTTTTCCTCCGCGCGCATAGTACAACATATTAACTCCAATCCGGTTTTTCCGGCAGCGAAGCATCAAACTCCACCGCTAATTTTTTTGCATACTCGCCTTCATACCTTTCATTTAAGAAGCGTTCCAGCCCTTCTTCAAAAAAACGCCTCCAGGACTGCTCTTCCTTTCCCGGTACAATGGGGTAAAACAGTGCGCCGTTGGCCTCCGCAGCTTTTAGATCCCCCGGAGCGTCTCCTATCATGAGTATATGTTGGGAAGGATACTTTCCCTCCGCCGCAAAAGCAAGGTGTTCGGTTTTTGTCCCCATCTCCTGCCCGGCAATAAGGTCAAGATACCCGTCTATATCGTGTTCCTTCCACTCCCGCTGCAGGGCCTCAAGGGGGGTTTGGGAAACCACAATCACCTCCGCTTTTCCCTGAATCTTCTGAAGGCTCTTTTTAAGGTAGGGAAAGGGGGGAAGATTGAATACAATATCCTCGACACTTTTGTTGACGCTTGTCGACCACTCATAGGCCAGCTGAAGATCGGGATCGGGATTATGGGCAAGTTCCGCCTCCAGAGCAGGATTACCGAGCTTGGTTTCTCGATGGATCCACTCCCGCAGTCCCTGCATTTTTGGTATTTCTACCCCCCGTTCCTGCACCACAGTCCGTTCACGGAGGAGGTCCAGGGCAACCACAACAGCCTTAAAACGATTATATCCCCGGGTTTTCGAATAGAGGTTTACAAACTCCCATGTTTCACGGGCATATTTAGATACCGCCTGCAGGCCGAAGTACCTAATAAAGTTGGGACAAAAGCACTCTTTGTGCTTTATTTCCATTGAATCAAAGGCACAACCGTCCGAATCTATACCAATGAGAAAATCATTGTTCCTTTGAAGGGCTTTAAGCTGCTGAACAGGGTCAGTCATAGTTTCTATTCCTTTCGATTTTACATACTATACGAAAACTATTACCATGAAAAATGGGTGGGGTCAAGGCAAAAGAGGAGTTTGACATCTAAAAACTTTCGATATATTATGAAAAAATGAAAATAACGAAAGCGAAGAAGCAATGGCACAACCTACACGACACGACGAGATAATAAATATTGTAAACCGGCGGCGCCAGGTGTCGGTACAGGAACTGCGGGAACGCCTGGGGGTGTCCGAAGTTACGATTCGAAAGGACCTCAGTTTTCTGGAAGAGCAGGGGTATCTGATTCGCACCCATGGCGGTGCCCGTCTTGCCGAGGACCTCGGACGGCTTCAGACAATCTCCGATAGGCGTGAAGTACATGCGGAGGAGAAGCATTTAATTGCCCGCGCCGCCGCCTCATTGATTAACGAGGGGGATACAATTCTTATCGACGCCGGAAGTACCTGCGCCGCCCTTGCCCATGCTGTTCGGGATATGAACTTAAGGGTCATCACGAACTCCCTAGATGTAATGGTGGAACTGGCGGATTCCCACTCGATTTCACTGCATTCGGTAGGAGGAAGTTATCGGCTGGATGCGGGCTCCTTTATCGGCCCGGCAGCAGAAGAATCCCTCCAACAGTACCGCATCGACACCTGTTTTATCGGAACTCCGGCTTTTACCGGAGGCGGTATTTTCTCCTCTCAAAATACAATTGAATCACACTTCAAACGTCAGGCACTGAAAATTTCGAATCGCCGGATCATTCTCTCGGACCACACAAAATACGATAAAACCACTTTTTCAGTGTTCAGCCGGGCCGAAGATATCGATATTCTTGTGATAGACCACAGTTTAGAAGAACTAGAAAAACTGCGTGATTTGGGCATCGAAGTGCTCATTGCAGATGAGATTATTTTATAGAAATTATTTATAGGAAAGAGGAGTAGGTATGTGTGATGTAAAGGAAATGTTTGATCTCAGCGGAAAAACAGCCGTAATAACCGGGGGCGGCGGTGTGCTGGCCGGTGTAATGGCTGAAAGCCTGATTGCCGCCGGGGCAACGGTTTCACTGTGGGGACGGGGACGAAGCGCTCCGGTTTCGGATATTGTAAAAGAGACAGCCGATTCAACCGGCCGGCCCGAGAAGGTCCACGGAGTAACCGTTGATACAAACGACAAAGCCGCAGTAGAGAAGGCACTTCAGCAGACTGAAGCCGAGATCGGCTTGCCGGATATTCTGGTAAACGGGGTAGGCGGTAATCTTGGAAAAAGCTCTTTTATTGAGGCCGACCTGGACACTTTTGAAAAAGTACTCAAGATGAATATTCTCGCCGGATTGGTACTACCGACCCAGGTGTTTGCCCAGAGGTGGATTGAGGCCTCCCGGCCGGCTTCCATTATCAATATGGCTTCGATGGCCTCCTACATTCCCCTTTCAGGGGTATGGGCATACGGAGCATCCAAATCGGCGGTTATGAATTTAACCATGGCTACCGCAAAGGAGTTTGCCCCCCATAAGATCAGGGTCAACGGAATCGCTCCAGGTTTTTTTATCGGGCATCAGAATAAGGCGCTGCTGATTGAAGACGAGGCAAGCGGGAAACTCACCCCCCGGGGGCAGGCAATTATCGACCACACACCCTACGGGCGTTTTGGAGAACAGAAAGATTTGGCCGGTACAACCGTCTTTCTGGCCAGCGATAAGGCTTCAGGCTTTATTACCGGCGTCACAATCCCCGTCGACGGCGGTTATCTTGTACATAACGTATAGGCGGGTGAGCGTATGAAAACCTTTATACAAGACAATTTTATGTTGCAAAATGAGACGGCCCGTGAGCTCTATCATACATATGCAAAGGAAATGCCGATTTTCGACTTTCACTGCCATTTGCCTCCGAAGGAAATTGCCGAAAACAGTAAGTACCGCTCTCTGACCGAAGTCTGGCTGGGGGGGGACCACTACAAATGGCGGGCGATGCGCTCAGAGGGTATTGAAGAAGAGCGGATCACCGGAGGGGCGAAAGACTGGGAGAAGTTTAAGGCGTGGGCATCGACCATCCAGCACGCGGTGGGCAACCCGCTGTACCACTGGACCCACCTGGAGCTGCTGCGCTATTTCGGGATCGACGAACTGCTCACGCCGGAGACGGCCCCGCAGATCTACGAGGAGGCCAACCGTCAGCTTCAGCAGGAGGATTTTAGAGTAAGGCCGCTGCTGAAGAAGATGAAGGTCAAGACAGTGTGTACAACCGACGATCCGGCGGATTCTCTGGAACACCACCAGGCGATAGGCCGCCTCGATACGACGGTGGTGCCTACCTTTCGTCCGGATAAAGCCCTGGCTATCGAAGAGCCGCAGAGCTATCTTCAGTACCTAGAACATCTGGGAAAATCTGCAAACCTTGAGATAAAATCCTACAGAGATCTGATCGATGCGCTGGACTCGCGTCACGCCTTCTTTCACAGCATCGGCGGGCGTCTATCCGACCACGCCATGGAGCTTCCCTTTGCCGAGGAGAGCAGTGAGGCCGAGGTTTCCCGTATATTTGAAAAGGTGCGAAAGGGTCTCGAGGTGGACCACCTTGAAACACTGCAGTTCAAGACGGCGGTGCTGAGAGAAATAGGACGGATGAACTACCGCCGCGGCTGGACTATGCAGCTGCACATAGGTGCCCAGCGTAACAATAACAGCCGGATGCTCAAATCCCTCGGGCCGGATACCGGTTTTGATTCTATGGCCGACGGCAGGGTGGCGGCCCCGCTGTCACGACTGCTGGATATGCTCGACTCCGAAAATCACCTCCCGAAAACCCTTCTGTACGTACTCAATCCGCGGGATAACGACTTGATAGCCAGCCTGATCGGCGCTTTTCAGGACGGCAGCGTACCGGGTAAAATTCAGTTCGGTTCCGGCTGGTGGTTCAACGATCATAAAGAGGGAATGGAACGACAGATGACAGCCCTGGCAAATATGGGTATTCTCTATCGCTTTGTAGGTATGCTGACGGATTCACGAAGTTTCCTCAGCTTCCCCCGGCATGAGTATTTCCGGCGGATTCTCTGCAATTTGATCGGCGAATGGGTTGAGCGGGGAGAGGCCCCGAGGGATATGAACTTTCTTGGTGAAATGGTGAAGCGGATCAGCTATCAAAACGCCGAGGAATACTTCAATATTCCCGGCAACAGTTACGTGCAGCAGGAGTAAATATAGGAGTATATAAATGAAAAGAGTAGTCCAATTAATACAAGAGCAGGGGCTGATGGATAAAGACCAGACCCAACTAAATTCACTTAAACAGGACCCGAAAAATCTGATTCGCAAAGAGGGAATGCGTCTCTATCCACGCTCACTTTACCGGCAGGGAGAGGCCCTGTACTGTATAGCAATGCTCGACAAGAAAAAGCAGCTGTACCGAATTTCCACAGCACCGGTACACGACGGGCTGGAGGGGACGGAAGCAAAGATAGAAGGGCTGCAGGTGCTTGAAGCGCCTCTCTCTAGGAAGAACGCCTCGGTACTCCACGAAATCTTCCCCTTCACCGCACCTAGGTCGCTGCGGGAGAAACGCACCACCGTCGGATGCGGCGACCGTTTAGGACTGGCAACCGCCGCGCATCTGCGGGCGGTACGTAAGTTCAAGGCCTTTCCGGTACTCGCCCAGCAGTCGATTCGCGAGCTTAACTTTACCGGTCGGGACTTCGAAGAGGTAGTGACCGATGCCTCGTTTCTGGTCTTTCAGGAGGGCTACGAAGACGGCTGGGGGGCCGACGGGGACCATCTTAAAACAATTGACGATATCGATGTTGCCCTGCAGGCTAAAATGCCTATGATCACCCTTGATCTGACGGAGGTGCTGCATCCGGAAGCCGCTGATTATTCGGTAGAACAGCTGAACAGGGAGTTCGACCGGCTTCCCACGGAAACCAGAGATTATATTGAGAAGTACTACAGCAAAAGAATTTTCAACATCGGCGAAGGTACTATCTCCCTTAGCGAGGAGGAAGCAAAAAAGTGTGCTTTGATGTACTGGGATGCCCTGGAGTTTGCCGCCAAGGTAGACCGGCATTTGCGGGACCATCGGGGAGATCAATACGACTTTGAAATAAGTATCGATGAGACCAGTTCTCCCACCCTGCCCTCGCACCATTTATTTATTATTATGGAGCTGCAGCGCCGGGGGGTTACGGTTAATTCCCTGGCACCCCGCTTTATCGGCGATTTTCAGAAGGCGGTGGACTATATCGGCGACATAGATGAATTTGAACGTCAGTTTCGGATACATACGGATATTGCGAAGGCCCACGGAGATTACAAAATTTCGGTCCATTCGGGGAGTGATAAATTCTCTGTGTATCCGGCAATCGGTACACATACCGCCGGCAAGCTGCACCTCAAGACCGCCGGTACAAGCTGGCTGGAGGCGGTGAGAACTATTTCCCAGGCAGACCCAAGCCTCTACCGTCTGATGCACCGCAAATCGGTGGACTACTTCCCCGAAGCCCTAAAAAGCTACCACATTACCGCCGATATCTCGGTACTGCCGGAACTCGAAAAGACATCGGATGATGAGCTCGGCGCATACCTCGAAATAAGCGAATCGCGGCAGATGCTGCATATTACATATGGAGGCTTACTGAACGACCCCGAGGTGCGGGAGCGCTTTTTCACCGCCCTATCGAAGCATGAGGAGCTGCACTACGAGCTGTTGGAAAAACATTTTACAAAACATCTTGAGAGATTAGGCATAGAGCGCGTACAATAGGGGGTAATGACGGAAAACAGACGGGCCCTGCTGATAGACGATGATACTACCGCCCTCGAGCTGATCAAGGACCTGCTGGAGCCGAAGGGCATCCAGGTCCATTTGGCCGATTCGGTAGATCGGGGGATCGAGAAGCTAAGCCGCCACAGTTATCAGGTGGTAGTGAGCGATTTAAAAATGCCCGGCAAAAGCGGCATGGATATGCTGGATTACTGCAGGGCCCATTATTCCGAAATACCGGTGGTCATACTCACCGGACATGCCACCGTTCCCAGCGCAGTCGAGGCCCTGAAAAAAGGGGCCTTCGACTACATCTCTAAACCGATTCAGATTGAAGAACTCGAGATGGTCATTCATAAGGCCATTTCCCACGAAAAACTCAAGGCACAAAACACCTTCCTGAAGCAGGAGCTTGAAAAGCGTGATGAGCTTTTATACGAAACCCACAGCCCCGAGCTCCGGCGGGTGTACGAAACTATCCACAACCTGCACGACATAAACTCAACCATCCTGCTCACAGGGGAATCGGGTACCGGGAAGGAGGTAGTTGCCCGTTTGATCCACCGCAGCAGCAACCGCTCTTCCGGAAGCTTTGTGCCGATTAACTGCGGTGCCATACCGGAGCAGCTGATTGAGTCTGAGCTGTTCGGCTATGAGAAGGGCGCCTTCACCGACGCGAAGCAGCGTACCAAGGGGAAACTTGAAATTGCCGACGGAGGCACCCTGTTTCTGGATGAAATAAACGAGCTTCCGAGCAGGGCCCAGGTTTCGCTGCTGCGCTTTATCCAGGAGCGGGTGGTGGTCCCCCTCGGCTCCACCCGCCAGGTACATGTTGATGTGCGGATTATCGCCGCCTCCAACAAGGGGCTGACGCAACTGGTCCGCCAGGGAAACTTTCGGGAAGACCTGTATTACCGTATTAACGTAATTCCCCTGGCCCTGCCACCCCTGCGCCGAAGGGCCGAGGATATCCTCCCCCTGGCGGAGTGGTTTCTGCACAAGTTCAGCCGTGAATACAACCTGCCTGTCCACAGTCTCAGTAAAGCCGCAGAAAAAGCCCTGAAAAATTACCACTGGCCGGGGAACATCCGAGAACTTCGGAACTGCATCGAGCGGGCATCGATAATTGGTAATTCCGAGTGCCTTGATGCGGCGGATTTGTTTTTACCTGGAAGCGGCGCCGATGCTGAGGCTGGAGGCGGAGGCAGCCAAAATGAAAGCCGGGAGCACTGTCGCTGCTGCTTTGAGGATTTGGGAATTATTCCTTTAAAAAGGCTGGAAGAAGAGTATATCCGTTTTGTAGTGCATGAGCTGGGGGGCAACAAGAGCCGGGCGGCGGAAAAGCTGGGGGTTTCGGTACGGGGCCTGCGGTATAAATTGAATAATGAAGCAGATACGCAATAGACTGTTTATCCAGATCCTCATTCCCACAATGATTATCTTTTTTTTGGTAATCGGCGGGGGCCTGCTGTACGTAAACCGCTCCTTCGAGCAGCAGGCGGTCCAGCAAAAATCGAACGAACTGACGAAAGCCTCCCGGGCAATCCACAACTGGCTGGTAGCCCGAATATCCAATTTAATCCAGCTTTCCCGTACCCCCCTCATGTATGAAGGGAACGGACCGGAGGTTCGCAAGTTTCTGGGGGAAGAGAAAAAACGGCTCTCCTTTATCTACGATACCATGTATTATATCAGCCCGGAGGGCAGCTATTGGGATACCTCCGGTAATTCGGGGAACCTCGATACGGGACAGCCCCTGTTCAGAAATCTAGTCGAGGAGAACCGTTTGTTTTACTACGACGGTCCGATTCTCGACAACGACGTTTTCTCCGAATCGATTCTCATCGGAGTGCCGATTAAAAATGAAAACAAACGCACCGCTATTTTAGCTGCCACAATTCCTATTCCCACTTTTCAGCGAGTGGTCGGGTATTTTACTATGGAAGAGTTCGACAGCTTTATGCTGGTGAATCCCCGATCAATTATCATTGTGCATTCCGACCACAGCATGATCGGCAAGAGCGAACGCGGAGAATACGGCATCACCTTCTCCTCCGACACCCGCCGACAGGAGGATATGGTCTTCGTTTCGGTGCTCCGCACCACCTGGAAACTGGTCGGATTCGTCCCCCGTGACAAGATGATGGCCCCGATGTTTCAGATAAATCAGATAGCCGGGGTATTTTTCGTCCTGCTGCTGATCATTATTGGCTCGGTCTCATTGGCTATTTCCTATCATGTTGCCCTGCCGATCCGGCGGCTTACCAGCCGTGTAGAGTCAATAATGGAGGGAAACTACCGCCAGAGAATCGAACTCCACACTCAGGATGAGCTGGACGAACTGGCTAAGGCCTTTAACCGGCTGAGCGACCGGCTTATACGGCTGAGAACCGATGACCGTTTTGTATTTCTAGGCCACGTCTCTGCCCGGGTAGCCCACGAGGTCCGAAAACCACTGCACATCATTCAATTAGTAGTACAGACCCTAAAAGAAAATTCCTCCGAACATGAGAAACATCTGCGGATGATAGAAAATGAGGTGGAAAATGCCGACCGCTTTGTAGGAGAAATTCTTAACTTCGCCCGGCCTGAGCACATTAACAGTACCCGCTATGATCTGCATTCGCTGTTGGAAAAGGTTATCCGCAAATATCAGATGATGGCTGAAGGGGCGGGGATAGAGCTCAACCTCGAGGTAAAAGAGAAGATACACCCCTTCTATATGGACATTATCAAGATGGAAGAGGCAATTTCAAACCTGCTGGTCAATTCGATTGAGGCGCTGGAGGACGCGGAGGCGGGGGAACGCCGCATTACCGTGTCCCTCTACACCCGGGGCAGTGAAATAATAATTGCGGTGGAAGACACCGGCCCCGGCTTTCCGGAGGAGGAGATCGACAAGCTCCTGGACCCCTATTTTACGACCAAGGAGGAGGGAACCGGCCTGGGCCTGTCAATCAGCTACCGTATTTTAACCGCCCACGGGGGAAAGCTGATTCTGGAAAATTCCCCGGAACACCACGCCCGGATCCTTATTACCCTGCCCCTGTAGAAAATGAGCAGAAACTTTTAGAGGGAACCTTTGGGGCGGAGTGTGCCCTGCAAAAATTGCCGCGGGGGTAGGAAAGCTTTGCCTATCCTGGGGGGTGTTCCTGTTGCACAGCAGGCAAAAACAGAACCGCTTTGGGGGCGCCCACCGCTTTGGGGACGTTCTTCTCATTCCACTGAAAAGACTTATAAATAAAAGCATAAAACTGCTTCCGAAAAGGCCAGATGGCATAAAGATTGCATTAGCATAAGAAACTATATTAAAAGGAGTGTTCTAATGAAAAGGTTTCTTACTGTACTAGTGGTCCTGTGTGTTGCCACGGCCCTGTTTGCCGGAGGCCGGCAGGAAGCGGAACCTCAGGAAGGGGAACAGGAGGTCCGGACCCTGCGAGTAGCGGCCCCGCCCTGGATTTACAAGAAATTCGATTTGGAAAACTACGCCAAAGAGTTTGATGCGGCTCACCCGGAGGTAAAACTGGAGCTGATCAGGGCGGACAAATGGGGAGGCCCCACCTACATCACCGAATGGAAACAGGGAACCACCCCCTTTGACGTGTTTGTCGGCGGAAGCGGTTCGATGCTGGCGCCTCTCATTGCCGGAGGATGGACTGAACCGATGGACTCTATGTTCACCGGCGATATGGCCAAGAACGAGTTTGTGGGCGGTTTTCTTTCTGCCGGACACTACAAAAAGCCTGAGGGCGGCGGCACCTATTATCCGTGTATTCCCTTTGTCGGAGAAGTCTCTATCATCGGCGTAAACACCTCGATTATGAAGGACGCCGGACTCTGGGCAGGCGGAGGCCCCAAACCGATTCCCGGCTGGGAACCCGAAGAGTTTCGCAACTGGTTCGGCGCGCTGAACGATGCCTCGGACCTGGGCGCTCACGTGCAGATTTGGGACCGCGAGTTTATGCAGTACAACTACTGCGGACCGATCAAGGCCATGACCGGCACCTTTATGGAAGAGGACGGCAAGGGCTTTGATGTAACCAGCGATGCCGCCAAGCGCTGGCTGACCTATCTGCAGGAAATGCACGATGAGGGTGTTGCAACCTACACCACCACCGACGATCAGGGCTACCAGAAGTGGAAAACCAACGCCACCGGTTCGTTTTACGCGGCCCAGGGCCACATAATGGAACTGGTCAGTGTGACCGAAAACGAGTCCGACATTGCCTACCTCGGCTGGCCGGATGCCGACAAAAACGGAAGCATCATCTGGACCCACTCGGTGTGGATACCTAAGGTTGCCAAGAACAAGGACCTGGCCAAGGCATTTATCCGCGAGGTAGTTTTTTCTAAAGAGATGCAGCAGTGGAGTTTTAACAACTACGGAAAACTGCCGGTTATGAAGGACTACTATGGCGAGGGCATTACCTGGTTTCAGGACCAGATGCCGACCATTCTTTCGGTAGCCGATGCATCCAGCCCGATTCCTCTGTTTACAGACCTGCAGGAGTATCTGGACATACTGTTTAAGTATCTGCCGGAAGCAGCCTTTGGACGGATGAGTGTCGATAAAGCCCTACAGAACATCCAGGATGAATCCGAAGGCCTGGATTTTTCGGACCTGCGCGCCCAGTAAAGGCGGGCAGTAGCAGAAAGGCCGGCGGGGGTGGTGATTCGCCCTTGCCCGGCCTATTTTATTCTTGTTTTACTCTCAAGGTGGCACCATGAAACAGCTTACAAAGAACAGTCTGCGGGACCGTCTAAATCTTGCTTTTTTTCTTTTTCCGACCATGTTATTTGTAATTATTTTTATCGCGTTCCCGGTCATCTTTTCCGGGTATTTGAGCTTGACCGAGTTCAACTACGCCTCGGACCCGGCGCCGCAGTTCATTGGCCTCAAGGGTTATATCGATATGGTGAAAAGCGACATCTTTTTTCACACCGCCCTGTATAATCAGATGCGCTTTGCGGTAGCCTATTTTTTAATTGCCTTTGCGGTATCCCTTGTTTTGGCAATTTTTGTCAACGAACTTCAGCGGGGGGTTCAAGTTTTTCAGGTTATCTTCTATATGCCGATGATTGTTCCGATGTCCCTGGTAGGCATCACCTTTGCCTGGATTCTCTCACCGGACCTTGGAATTTTTAACCACATGCTGAGGCTCCTTGGTTTAGGCCATATCACCCACGATTGGTACGGTGAGCCGAGTACCGCCCTCAACAGTCTGGTATTGGCCCGTACATGGAAGATGATCGGCTTTACCCTTATTATTTTCTTAGCCGGACTACAGGGCATTTCGAAATCCCTGAAGGAGTCGGCCCGGGTGGACGGGGCAAACTTTTTTCAGGAGATTGTGTTTATAGTACTTCCTAACCTCAAACCCTACATGTTGATCGGGGGTATCTGGATCCTTATCAATTCGCTGAAGGTCTTTGTACTGCCCCAGGTTATCACCCAAGGAGGGCCCGGGTCGGCAACACTGACTTTGTATCTTTACTCCTGGAAACTTGCCTTTGAACGCCTGGAAATGGGTGAAGCCTCCCAGGTGGCCTATCTGACGGCTTTTATCATATTGTTTTTCACATGGATTCTTAACCTCATTTTTAAGCCTGAAACGGCCCAAAAAGGATAGGAGTATAGTATGAAAATGGTCCGTAGACGAGAAAAAATCCTATTTATCTTTGTGGTTGTATTCGCGATTCTCTTTCTATTTCCGATAGTGTGGATGTTCATTACCTCGATTCGTACTACCCAGGATCTGTACAAATACCCCCCCACACTGATTCCCCATGCCCTTACCTTTGAAAACTTTGTATATATCTTTACCGAGATGGGAGGTTTTGTCAGGTACGTGGTAAATAGTCTTGTTGTCACCATATCAACTGTTCTGATTGTGCTGGTTTCCAGCGCCATGGGAGGGTATGCCTTCGGCATGCGGAAGTTCAGAGGACAGAATATTATGTTTACGATGGTAGTGGGAGTACTCACTATTCCCTACATCATGTATCTAATACCCATTTTTCTGATGGAGTATGAAGTGGGCCTGCAGAACACCTGGCTGGGGCTTATATTTCCCTACGTAGCGCTGAATCTTCCCTGGGGCCTGTTGATAATGCGGGGGGCCTTTTCCACCATCCCCCTTGATATCCGGGATGCCGCCATTATCGACGGCTGCACTGAAATTCAGATGTGGCGAAAGATCCTTGTGCCGATCAATCGCCCCGCTCTGGCGGCTACCACCATCATCACCTTTGTATTTGCCTGGCAGGAGTATATGTTTGCCAGTACCCTCATGACAAAGAACGAGTGGCAGACCCTGCCGGTGGGTATTGTATGGCTGCGGGACGAACTGCAGACCCTCGTCATGGGCCGAGTCGGAGCAATGGTAATTGTGACCATTCTGCCGGTGCTGATTCTCTTTTTTATCTTTCGTGACTTTTTCATTGAAGGCTTGAGTGAAGGTATGTTGAAAGGGTAAACTTGATTCCTATGAACAGAAAAACGTTGATACTGCTGCTTCCGATTACCATTATTCTGGCGGCGGCGGTTTTGTGGCTCACATTAGTCTCTCCGGGGCACTCTTCCGGTGAAAACATTGTTCTGAAGGCGGCGGACGACCACGAGCTGACCTACCCGACAACTCAGGGGCTTATCAAGATGGGAGACCTCTTAAAAGAGTGGACCCGCGGACGGATCACCGTACAGGTATATCCCTCGGCCCAGCTCGGCTCGGAGAAGGAGACCATCGAACAGACCCAGCTGGGGGCGATCGATATCAACCGGGTCAATATTAACCCCCTTACCCAAACCGAACCAAGTTTGAAGGTATTCTCCCTGCCCTATCTTTTCCGGGATGCCGATCATATGCACAAGGTAGTGGACGGTCCTATCGGCCGTGAGCTGATGGAGAAATTGAAATCCTCGGACTTAATCGGCCTTGGTTATTACGACTCCGGTCAGCGCAGTTTTTACAACTCGGTCCACCCCATCCGCACGCTCTCCGACCTGGAGGGCCTGAAAATCCGGGTACAGAAGGCCGAGATCATGCAGGACCTGGTACGGGCGGTCGGCGCTGAACCGATCCGACTTGCCTTTGAAGAGGTGTATACCGGCCTGCAGACCGGAGTAATTCACGGAGCGGAGAACAACTACCCCTCCTGGATTACCAAGGGCCACTACGAGGTGGCCAAATACTACACCATGGACGCCCATGTCCGGACTCCAGAGATAATTTTATTCAGCAAAAAAACCTGGGACCGTCTATCGGAGGCGGACCAGCAACTGATCCGCCGTGCAGCCCAAGAGTCGGTACCCTACCAGAGAAAACTGTGGCGGGAAAAAGTAGAAGCCTCTATTCAAAAAGCCCGTGAGGCCGGGTGTGAGATTATTACCGACATCGACATCACCCCCTTCCAAAAGGCAATGGAGCCGGTGTATACCAGCCACGGAAAAGACCTTACCGAATACATAGAGCGTATTCGGGCGGTACAATAAGCAATTAGGAGATTGAAATGAAAGGGCATCTAACTTCAACGATACTGCGTACCCTGCTTACTCTGCTTGCTCTGTTCACACTGCTGACAATAAGCAGCTGCGCCACCCAGCAGACCGGATCGATCGAAAACCCGCCGGGCTTCTTTCACGGCCTGCTGCACGGGTTTCTGATTCTGTTCAGCTTTATCGGCAGCCTGTTCTCCGACTACGAAATATACGCCTTTCCGAACACCGGCGGCTGGTACAACCTCGGCTTCCTGATTGGCGCATCAGCCTTCCTTGGCGGCAGCGGGTCGAGCGCGAAACGGCGGTAGGAACAGCTTTGAGATCAGGGCACAACTCTTGGGGGTAACCCTCGGGTGGACAGGCTTATCCGACCAGTTCATTGAGCCCAATAACAGTACCGGACTTTGCATTGAAAATGTCATGACTAATTACAAGAATAGGATGATGCCTGACCTGTTCGGAACCTTC
>Ga0102938_10001174_pt1 | contig 19837 bp, 16 predicted proteins | sample SalPonR2_B_D2_MG_FD_84516 | JGI IMG/M metagenome (GOLD analysis project Ga0102938, IMG submission 84516) | Salt pond soil microbial communities from South San Francisco under conditions of wetland restoration - Salt Pond MetaG R2_B_D2_MG | ecosystem: Environmental > Aquatic > Marine >... | reverse complement strand
TATTAGTATTGACCCTGGGTACGGGTATCGGTTCGGCACTTTTTTATCGCCGGCAGCTGTTTCCCAATCTCGAGCTGGGATCTCTTGCGTTTAACGGGGGCTCTATTGAAGAGTATGCGGCGGCATCGGTACGCCAGCGAGAAAGTTTGAGTTGGCAGGAGTGGGGCGGGCGTCTGAATCAGTTTTTTGGTCAGGTTGAACGTTTGTTGTCACCGGATGTGATGATTATCGGTGGCGGCGTCAGTCAGCGCAGCGATGATTTTTTTCCTTACCTGCAGACGCAGGCTCAGCTGGTGCCGGCGCGTTTGCTGAATCACGCAGGGATTGTCGGCGCTGCCTGTCATGCAGGGATTCCTGACTCTTAAGGTTTTTAATCGCTTTTGTCATTCTGTTTAACTAATATAAACCAGTTGTTTTGTTATTTCTTTTGTTGATTTTGCAGGTTCACTAGCGGCTTGCAGATGTAAGGACATGTTTATGCCGATTCGTATTGCCTGTCACCATGTGACCCGTTATCTCTTTGATCAACCGACCCAGATTTATCCTCACGTACTGCGCTTGCGCCCGGCTCCTCACTGCCGTACGCCGATCCAGGCCTATTCCCTCAAGGTTCGGCCGGAAGGGCATTTTATTAACTGGCAACAGGACGCTTTCGGCAATTATCTCGCCCGCCTGGTATTTCCTGAGCCGAGCAAGGAACTGTCGATTGAGGTTGAGGTGGTTGCTGATATGGTTGCTTACAACCCCTTCGACTTCTTTATCGAAGACTATGCGGAAAAATGCCCGTTCGAGTATACCCGCCAGGAACGGACAGAACTTGTTCCCTACCTGCAGAAGGTCAGTGCCGGCCCTCTGCTATCCCGCTGGCTGGAAAAAATCGATCGCGAACCAATGATCACTGTCGATTTTCTGGTCGAGGTTAATCGCCGCCTGAATCAGGATATTGCTTACTCGGTACGCATGGAACCCGGGGTGCAGACCTGTGAAACAACCTTGCGTCTGGCGCTTGGCTCCTGTCGAGATACCGCCTGGTTGCTGGTCCAGATTTTACGCCATCTGGGGCTGGCAGCGCGTTTTGTCAGTGGCTATCTGGTGCAGCTCAGTGCCGATGAAAAGTCTCTTGATGGTCCGTCCGGGCCGGAAGCTGATTTTACCGATCTGCATGCTTGGGCGGAGGTTTATATCCCCGGCGCCGGCTGGGTCGGTCTTGACCCTACTTCCGGGCTGCTGGCCGGAGAGGGGCATATCCCGCTGGCCTGCACTCCCCATCCTGCGAGTGCGGCGCCACTGACCGGTGCTACCGGCCCCTGTGAAGTGAGCTTTGAATACAGCAATGATGTCCATCGCCTCCGTGAAGACCCGCGGGTGACCAAGCCCTACAGCGACGATCAGTGGCAATTGATCAACGCCCTGGGAGAAAAGGTGGAAGAAGATCTGGTCGCCGCTGATGTGCGTTTGACCATGGGTGGGGAGCCGACCTTTGTCTCCATCGATGATATGGAAAGCGACCAATGGAATACCCATGCAGACGGTGAGGATAAGCGCAAGCTCGCCCATGATCTGGTGCTGCGCCTGCGCGAAGCTTTCACTGCCGGGGGTCTGTTGCATTATGGCCAGGGTAAATGGTACCCCGGCGAGCCGTTACCGCGCTGGGCCTATAACTGTTTCTGGCGCAAGGACAAGCAACCGATCTGGAACAACCTGGAGTTGCTGGCCGATATCCGCGAGCCGGGCAGCGTCACTCAACAAGCAGCTCAGTGCTTCGCCACGAGGGTCGCTGAACGGATTGGCATCAACCAGCGTTATCTGATTTCCGGTTACGAAGATCCCCTCTACTGGCTCTGGAAAGAGGGTACGACACCGGTTAATCTCGACCCGGAAGTGGCGAACCTGAAGGACAGTATGGAGCGCCGCGCCCTGGCAAAGGTTTTGACTCATGGACTTGATCAGCCGGTCGGATACGCGTTGCCCCTGCGTTGGGAACCCCTTGATGAGCGTTGGCGAAGTGCCGAGTGGGATTTTCGCCGTGAGCAGATGTACCTGATCCCGGGCGATTCCGCCATGGGTATGCGCCTGCCGCTGGATTCCCTGCCCTGGGTCGCGCCGGAAAAACGCGAACCGTTCATGGAACAGAGTCAGTTTGCTGAGCTGCCTCCCCTGGCGGATTATCATGCGGCAGCAGATCCAGGCGGCAAAACAGAGTCCGACACCGAGGATACTCCTCTCGCACTGGAAGAAGTGCCTCATACCGCCATCTGTTTTGAGGTACGCGACAGTCGCCTGTATCTGTTTATGCCGCCCCTGCCGGCGCTCGAACAATACCTCGATCTGATCGCTGCTATTGAAGCGACGGCGGCAGAGCAGGAATTACCGGTGGTGATTGAAGGTTATGAACCGCCACGCGACTGGCGCATCGAACGGTTAAGCGTGACACCCGACCCCGGCGTGATCGAGGTCAATGTTCATCCGGCCAAGAGTTGGCAGGAGATTGTTGAAAATACTACGCGGCTTTACGAAGAGGCGCGTCAGTGTCGCCTGGGGACCGAAAAGTTCATGCTTGATGGTCGCCATACCGGGACCGGCGGCGGTAACCATATTACCCTGGGTGGAGCAACTCCGGCGGACAGCCCGATGTTGCGGCGTCCTGATCTGCTGCGTAGTCTGATCACCTACTGGCAGCATCACCCGGGGCTCTCCTATCTGTTCTCCGGTATGTTCATGGGGCCAACCAGTCAGGCGCCGCGGATTGATGAGGCCCGGGACGATTCCCTCTATGAGTTGGAAATCGCTTTTGCTCAGATGCCGGCAGGTGAAGTGGCGGCCCCCTGGTTGGTTGACCGCTTACTGCGCAACCTGCTGATTGATGTCACCGGCAATACCCACCGCGCCGAATTCTGTATTGATAAACTTTACTCGCCGGACGGCCCGGCCGGCCGACTCGGCATCCTTGAATTACGCGCCTTTGAAATGCCACCTCACGCGCGCATGAGCCTGGTCCAGAATCTGCTGTTAAGAACCCTGGTCTCCTGGTTCTGGCGTGAGCCCTATGCCCACAATCTGGTCCGTTGGGGGACCTCGTTGCACGATCGCTTCTTGCTCCCCTGGTTTGTTGCTCAGGACATCAAAGAGGTGATGGCTGATTTAAAGCGCGCCGGTTATCCCTTCCAGTTTGACTGGTTCGATCCCTTTTTTGAGTTCAGATTCCCCCGTTACGGTACGGTGCAGATCGATAATATCGAGATGGAATTGCGTTTTGCCATCGAGCCATGGCATGTGTTGGGTGAAGAAGTTACCAGTCAGGGAACCTCACGCTATGTTGACTCATCGGTCGAGCGCCTACAGCTGCATGTTACCGGACTGACGGAAGAGCGTTATGCGATTGTCTGTAATGGCAAGCGTCTGCCCTTGCGCAGCACCGGGCGGCGCGATGAATTTGTCGCCGGCGTGCGCTATCGCGCCTGGCAGCCCCCTTCGGCGTTGCATCCGACGATCAAACCCCACGCCCCGTTGGTGTTCGATGTGATCGATACCTGGAACGGCTGTTCCATTGGCGGTTGCTCCTATCATGTTTCCCACCCCGGCGGGCGCAGCTATGATGTCTTCCCCTTGAATCCGCTGATAGCCGAATCACGGCGACGCTCGATGTTTACTGTGACCGAGCATACCCCGGGACGTTTGGCACCCCACGCTGATTTCGGCAGTTTCGGGCGTTTCTTCCCGAGCGGATCGGTACCAGGACCTATGGCTCCGCCGCCGATTAACATTGACGATGAGTTTCCCTTGACTCTGGATCTTCGCCGTCACTGTCAGGTTTGATGATGAACAAGCTAAACAACATATACCAGGTGAGAATTAAACGTTGATCAGTGAAGCGCAAACACCTTTTTCAACAACCGCCGCCGCCGATATTTATCATGCGATTGTCACAGCAGCGGGAACCGGAGATTTCCCCGAGCACTGGCAGCGGTTGCAGCAGAACCTGGAAAGAATGGGACCGCGTCTGCACACCCGCTTTCGCGAGGCGCAGCGGTTATTGCGGGAAAACGGTGCCATCCACAATGTCTTTGACCAGAGTAACAGTACGCGTGCCTGGCAATTTGACCCACTGCCGCTGATTTTCAGTGTTGCTGAGTGGGCCCAGCTTGATCAGGCTCTGACCCAGCGTGCTGAGCTGTTTAACCTGATCCTCCGGGATATCTATGGTTCGCGCAAGCTGATTGAGAATCGGTTGTTGCCCCCGGAACTGGTATTTCCGCACAGTGGTTTTCTCTATCCTTGTGCAGATGGTAATTTTCCCGAACCGCAACAACTTAATCTGTTCTCCGCAACGATTGCCAAGGGTACTGACGGAAATTTCTGGGTTGTCGATGATCAGGTCAGTCCACCTTTCGGGGCCGGCTATTCCCTGGAAACCAGGGTGATCATGACGCGCAACTTTCCGCAGCTATTCGAAGGATTAAGAGTGCATCGTCTGGCACAGTTTTTTCGTGCTGTGCGCCAGCGCTTTGGCCAATTGGTTCGGCACAATCAGGATGATCCGCGGATTGTCGTGCTGACCGCTGGTCCGACTCACCCTGATTATTTTGAGCATGCCTACCTGGCCTCGTATCTTGGCTACCCGCTGGTCCAGGGGGGGGATCTGGTAGTGCGCGATAATTGTGTCTGGTTGAAATCGGTCGATGGCTTGCGTCAGGTCGATGTGATTTTTTCGCGGCTGACGGATGAGGCCGGCGACCCGTTGGAACTGCGCGGTCGTAGCGGTGGCGGCGTTCCAGGTTTGCTGCAGGCGGTGCGTCGGGGAAATGTGGCGATGGTTAATCCGATCGGTAGTAGTGTGCTGGCTAATCCAGCTCTGATGGCTTTTTTGCCGGGGATCTGCCGTTATTTTCTTGGGACCGATCTGAAGATGCCATCGATTGCGACCTGGTGGTGTGGTCAGCCGCAAGAGTGTAAATATGTACTGGAAAATCTCGATCGTTTGATTATTAAACCGATTCAGCCATTAGCCAATCTGCCACAGGCCACCTCAGGACGGATGTCAGATGCGCAGCGCCAGCGCTGGACTGATCTGATCACTGCCAACCCACGCCTGTTTGTCGGCCAGGAACAGGTTGATTATGTTGCTTTTCCGGCCTATGAGGATAGGCAACTGGCAACCCGTCAGAGTCTGGTCAGCTTGTATGTCACGGCACACAACGACAGTTATCTGGTGATGCAGGGGGGATTGAGCCGGGTTGCCGCTACCGGCGATAATCTGCTCGTACCCGGACAGCGGGCAGGCAGTATCAAGGATACCTGGGTGTTGACTCTGGAACCCCATCAGCAGGTTAATCTGTGGCTGCGGTCAGCTGCTGATGTGACACTCTCTCCGCACTTTGCCCCCTTGCCCAGCCGCTCAGCGGAGAATCTGTTCTGGGCCGGTCGTTACGCAGAACGCACCGAGCAGACCGCGCGCCTGCTGCGCGCAGTTCTGGTCAAGTTGCGCGAGGTCAGGGAATTCGAGGATCCGGATGATCGTATCAGTTTGAATCATTTGCTCCAGGCACTGACTCATGTCACCCTGACTTACCCTGGCTTTACCGGCAAGGATGCACAGCCGAAACTGGATGATCCGCGTTCAGAATTGTTGTCACTGATCCGCGATATTGACCGGCCGGGAAGCTTGCGATCGTCATTGCGCAACCTCGGGCGTTCAGCCGTGGCTGTACGTGATTTGCTTCCTGAAGATGCCTGGCGCATGGTCGATAAGATGCAATCATGGAACCCACGCGTCGGCAGGACATTGATAGGTAGCGGTCGGATGTATGATAGCGTTCAGCAATTGGTGCTACAGCTGTCTGCTTTTAGTGGACTGGCTTATGAAAACATGGCACGGGAAACGGCCTGGCTGCTTCTCAATATCGGCCGCCGGCTCGAGCGGGCCCTTAATTTAATTGATTTGCTGAGTGAGACCCTGGTGCCCTGTTACGACAGTGCGACCGAAGCACGGATTATGGAAACGGTATTGGCAAGCTGCAACAGCCTGGTGGTCTTCCGCCGTCGTTATCGCTCTTTTATGCAGTTATCACCGATTCTCGAACTCTTGTTGCTGGATGAAAACTACCCCAGGGCCCTGGCCTGTCAGATGCGCCAGTTAAAAAAGCATATCAGTGAACTACCCCATGAAACCAATGTGCCGGCAGTGGGTCAGGATGAAGCGATTATTTCTGTCGCCCTGGAGGAATTGCTGGCGACGGATCATAAAGCCCTGACCCGACAGATTTCCGATAGTGGAACTTATCCGCTGCTGGAAGCACTCTTGGTAGATCAGAAAAAGCGACTGCAGCAGCTTTCGGACAGTCTGACTCAGCTTTACTTCAGTCCGACCCTGGCATTGCAGCAATTCGGTTCGCCGCTGCGGGAATTTGCCCTATGAAATACCGTATTCGTCATGTAACACGTTATCATTACAGTGAAGCGGTGAACCTGTGCCGCAATGAGACCTGCCTGTTGGTGCGCCAGACTGAGCACCAACGTTGTCACAATAGTGTGCTGCAGATCAGCCCTGAAGCGACAGATATCCATGAGCGCAGCGATTTTTTCGGTAATCGCAGAACCCATTTTGCGATTCAGCAACCCCATGAAATGTTGACAGTGACGGCCGTCAGTGATGTTGAAGTCTTCCCGCGCGTGTACCTGCAGAAGCCGGAGCAGTCCCACCCTTGGGATGCGGTAGTCGAAATGCTGCGTACCCAGCGCACCGCAGATATTGTTGCGGTGATGCCGTATCGTTATGGCTCACCTCTGGTTCCACTGTTGCCACCACTGGCTGACTATGCCCGGGTTTCAATGACCCCCGGACGCCCTTTGCTGGCCGCCACCATCGATCTGATGCAGCGGATTTACCATGATTTTTCCTATGACCCGGCATCTACCACGATTGCAACGCCGCTGGCAGAAGTCCTCGAAAAACGGCGCGGTGTGTGTCAGGATTTTGCCCACGTTGCTATTGGCTGTCTGCGCTCACTGGGGTTGGCAGCCCGCTATGTCAGTGGCTATATAGAAACATTGCCGCCACCCGGACAGGAGCGGCTTATCGGTGCCGATGCGTCCCATGCCTGGTTTGCTGTTTATCTGCCCGGTAATGGCTGGCTTGATTTTGATCCAACCAACAATCACCAACCCTTGGAACAGCATATTACAGTTGCCTGGGGGCGGGATTTTTCCGATGTGTCCCCTTTAAAGGGAATCGCTCTGGGTGGTGGCAAACACCAGGTAGTCGTTTCTGTCGATGTTGCCCGCCAGCCCTTGTTGCTGCAGCAGCAACAGCAACAGGGCTAGATATCAGGAACAATGGTTTGAAGGTCTTTAATGTCCTTCTTGTGCCATAAGAAAAGGAGAACTCAATGAATTTCACTGGTTATGATAACGAAGGCTTTTATGATGAACTGTTTGATGCCAAGGGGCAACCACGGCGTGGGGCCGATCTGCTGGTACAGCGCATCAATGCGTTGCCCGATTCAGAATTGCAACGCCGTCAGCAGGCTGCGGAAAAGGCGTTACTGAATCTGGGAATCACCTTTAACGTCTATAGTGATGACGATCAGACTGAAAAGATTTTCCCGTTTGATATTGTTCCGCGAATCATTCAGTCTCAGGAATGGCAACACTTGGAGGTAGGTCTGAAACAGCGGATCCGTGCCCTCAATCTGTTTATCGATGATGTTTATCACGACCAGAAGATTCTTAAGGATGGTGTCGTCCCGGCCGATCTGGTGCTCTCGGCTGAGGGCTTTCGTAAGCCTTGCATCGGCCTCAACCCGCCTTGCGGGGTCTGGTGTCATGTCACCGGCACCGACCTGGTGCGTGGTGGTGACGGTGAATATTATGTGCTTGAAGATAACCTGCGCTGTCCTTCCGGGGTTTCATACGTGCTGGAAAACCGTCAGATCATGAAACGTACGTTCCCTCTGGTGTTTGATGCCTGCAGTGTTCAGCCGGTGACCGATTATCCGATTCGCCTGCTCGAGATGCTCCAGGAGATGGCTCCGGCCGGGGTGCGCTCGCCGGTGTGTGTGGTCTGGACTCCGGGCATTTATAATTCTGCCTATTTTGAACACAGTTATCTGGCGCAGCAGATGGGCGTGCAACTGGTTGAGGGCAGCGACCTGGTTGTTCAGCGTGGTGAGGTGATGATGCGTACCACCAAAGGGTTGGAACGGGTCGATGTCATTTACCGGCGTATCGACGATGATTTTATCGACCCGAAGGTGTTCCGTGCCGATTCCATGCTTGGCGTACCAGGTTTGATGGAAGCCTACAGCAAAGGCCGGGTAGCTCTCGCCAATGCCCCCGGATCGGGGGTTGCCGATGACAAAGCGGTTTATGCCTATGTGCCGGAGATCATCAAATATTATCTACAGGAAGATCCACTGATTAACAATGTGCCGACGTATGCCTGCTGGCGTGAAGATGAGCGCAACTATGTGCTGGAAAACCTCGATAAGCTGGTGGTCAAAGCGGTTAATGAATCCGGTGGCTACGGCATGTTGATCGGTCCCCACGCCAGCGCTGCCGAGCGTGAAGAGTTCCGCCGGCGGATTATTGCCAAACCGCGCATCTATATCGCCCAGCCAACCCTGTCGCTGTCACGGGTACCAGTGTTGATGGGGGATCATTTTGAGGGCCGGCATGTTGATCTACGTCCCTACCTCCTGTGTGGTGACGATAATATCTACGTTATGCCTGGCGGGTTGACACGGGTGGCGCTGAAGAAAGGGTCCCTGGTGGTCAATTCGTCGCAAGGGGGTGGAAGTAAAGACACCTGGGTGATCAATTCAACCGAAGGCCCGTCACCCGAATCGCCATTGCAGGAGCAGAAACAGGAACAGGAACAAGATCAGAATCAGGAGGATGCACCATGCTGAGTCGGGTTGCGAATTCTATTTATTGGCTGAACCGCTATATTGAGCGGGCCGAAAATGTCGCCCGTTTTATATCCGCTAATTACAATATGACCCTTGATCTCCCCGAGGATGCCAGCGATCAATGGCAACCGCTGATCAATACCACCGGTGATGACGAATTATTCAAGAAATTATATGGGGAGGCAACCCGTGATAACGCGATCCGTTTTCTGATTTTTGACCGGCGTTACACCAACTCTATTTACTCCTGCGTGCGCGCTGCGCGAGAAAATGCCCGATCGATTCGCGAATATATCAGTTCCGAGATGTGGGAGCAGCTCAATACCTTCTACTTGATGATTAATGCAGCTTCGGAAGAGACGGTGATGGATCTGCCCCATCAGTTTTCTGCCGAGGTGATGAATGCCAGTCACGCCTTTATCGGCATTACCGATGCGACCATGAATCATGGTGAAGGTTGGCATTTTGGTCGCCTGGGGCGGATGCTGGAGCGCGCTGATAAAACCACCCGTTTGCTTGATGTGAAGTATTTTATTCTGCTGCCGTCCGTTGATTATGTCGGCAGCCCCTATGACAACATCCTCTGGGCGGCCCTGTTGCGTTCAGCCAGCGCGTTTGAGATGTACCGTAAGCAGTTTGGTCGCATCGCTCCGCGCAATATCACCAATTTCTTATTACTTGATCGCAGCTTCCCCCGCGCCGTTCATTATTCGCTGGCAGCTGCGATGAAGTCCCTCAATCAAATCAGTGGCGGTCAGAGCGATTCGTATTCCAACAAGGCCCAGCAGGCACTAGGGCGGTTGTTGGCAGAATTTCAGTATGCATCGCTGGAAGAAATTTTTGACTACGGTCTGCATGAATACCTCGACGTCACCCAGACCCGGATCAATCAGGTTGGTGAGGCGATTTACGAAGGGTTTTTCAAGGTGAAGATTGAAGGTTAACCACTCGTTGATTCCTGCTTCAATCGCTTGTTGATTGCTGTTAGAAATGAGGGAACAGTAAACAAAAAAGGGCAAATATGTGGTTATCTGTCAGTTGTGATCTTGAATTTGAAATTTCGGTAGCGACGCCGTTTGTGTTGATGTTACGGCCACGTAGCGGTGCCCAGCAATGGATCGCCAAAGAAGAGTACCGGCTTGTCCCCGAGGTTCCGGTATTCGAGTTTACCGATGGCTATGGGAACCTCTGCCAGCGGCTGATCGCGCCGCCCGGATACTTTGCCATCCATACTGTCGCTCAGGTGAAGACTGCAGATTTCAGTGATCAAGCGCAGGGTGCGCCCTTTATTGAAGTTCAGAATCTTCCTAATGGTGTACTTGAATACCTGTTGCCAAGTCGTTACTGCGAGTCGGACCGCTTTGGTCAACTGGCGACGGAAATCACTATCAATGCTCAGCCTGGTTATGATCAGGTAGCGGCGATTGAAAATTGGGTGCGAAATTTTATTCATTATCTGCCTGGCAGCAGTGATATCCCGATCTCAGCGGTTGAAGTCAATCAGCGTCAGTCTGGGGTTTGTCGTGATCTGGCGCATCTTGGGGTGGCACTATGTCGAAGCATCAGTATTCCGGCACGCTTTGTGGTTGGGTATCTGCATGAATTGGAGCCAATGGATCTGCACGCCTGGTTTGAAGCTTACGTGGGCGGCCGCTGGTACACCTTTGATGCGACTCAATCGGCTCACAGAGGCGGATATGTGACTATCGGCTATGGACGCGATGCCGCCGATGTTGCCATTTATAATCAGTTCGGTCCGGCAGTCTATCCGGTATTCCAGCGTATTGCGGTCTGGCGTAACTGAAATGTGCACAGCGGCCAAGCCCCTGTGGTGCCGGGGAGCTTGGCCGCTTGAATGTGTATCAAAGTTCTTTCGGGTTGCAGACGTTGGCTGCATCATGGACCTTGGCCCCACAGTTGATGCATGCATAGCGCGGGTTTTCAAAAATTTTGTCGATTTCGGGGTTGCGAGTATTGGCTGTCAGTTGACAGGCGTGCAGATCACAATGCTCCTCGGGATTATCACAGCTCCATTCAGTCATCATCTCTCTCCTTTAGCGAATATCATGCCGGGTTGTTCAGCTTTAGCTTGAGCCATCTTAGCAAACTTTTCACATTGTTGTTAATGCCTTGTGTTGGGAATCTTCATTTTTCAGCCAGCGGGAGATTTTCACTGATCCAGGCATGGTAGCCGCCCTTAAGTACCCGGACGTGGTCGAAACCCTGCTGCGACAAGGTCAGTGCCAGACCGGCACTGGAACGTTCTCGTGGTCATAGACAGTAAACAAGGATAGCTTGCTGGCGGTTTGTTGAGTCGGCAAACTGAGCAATCTTTTCTGGCGTATCCAGTCGGATCGCAGCGGGGATTTTGTTGCCGGCGCGTTTCCATGCCCGTGCCACTCGGGCATCAACAATGACCACAGGTTCCTGTTCCTGCCATTCCTGCAGTTCTATAATGCTGATTCGCGGGATCTGATCGCTATTCTGTGGCAGCTCAGCGGCGACGCTGGAGAAGGGCAGCAACAACAGACAGGTAAGGGTAAAGGTCAGGAAAAAAGCAAGCCGGAAAAAAGGATTGCTGCGCATAGAAAGCCTCTCTTAGTTGTTTTTTTTAATATTCTAGCATCTTCCCTGACGCGAATCATCTCGAACCGTAGTTGACCTCCCAAAATGTCATAAAAAAATGAAATGACGAAAGGTGTTATGATGAGTATATCTGTTTCCATCAAGTATTTGGGTGCCTGCCAGGGCACCAGAGCAGGAGGTTAAGATTATGATACGCTATCTATTACTGTTGTCCACAGCGATTGTCATTGTGCTGGCGGGAATTCAACTAAGCGTTTTCAGCGCGACAGACTCGAAATACATCCCAAGCGATCCTGATCAGGCAGTTGCCACCTTTGCCGGCGGCTGTTTCTGGTGCGTGGAGGAGGCTTTCGAAAAAGTTCCCGGTGTGGTAGCGGTGGTATCCGGTTACAGTGGCGGCAAAGAGATCGATCCAACCTATCAGCAGGTTGCCGGCGGAAATACTGGTCATACCGAAGCGGTACAGGTTTATTATGACCCGACGGTGATCACTTACGAAGGATTGTTGCAGGCATTGTGGCGGACTGCCAACCCGACGGATGCCGAGGGCCAGTATGTCGATCGTGGTAAGCAATATCGACCAGCGATTTTTTATCATAGCGAGGAAGAGAAACAAACAGCGGAAACCTCGGTCGCTGAATTGGAAGCATCCGGCCGATATGAGGATCCGCTAGTGATCGAGATCGTCCCCTTCAAGGCCTTCTACGAGGCCGAAGAGTATCACCAGGATTACTACAAGAAAAACCCGCTGAGCTATAAATTCTACACCTTTAACTCTGGACGCTATCAGTTTATCGAACAGGTCTGGGGAGACGATCAGGAGGTGGATTACTCTCGCTATCGTCCGGAAAACCGCACTGGAACCAGTCAGGAGGCTCGTGGCAAAGTTGAGTCACAGTCAACCCCGGTGGGGGGATTCAACCCATCAAGCTTTGAAAAACCGGACGACAGGGTACTCAAGGCGAAGCTGACAAAAGAACAATACAACGTCACCCAGAAGGACGGTACTGAGCCTCCCTTTAAGAACGAATATAATGATGAAAAGCGACCGGGTCTGTATGTGGATGTTGTCTCCGGTGAACCGTTATTCTCATCTCGCGACAAGTATGACTCCGGTACCGGTTGGCCCAGCTTTACCAAGCCAATTAACCCGGATTCCGTGGTGGAGCATGAGGATCGGAGCTTTTTTTCGGTACGCACCGAGATCCGTAGTCGCTACGCTGATTCTCACTTGGGTCACGTATTCGATGATGGTCCGGCTCCAACCGGCTTGCGTTATTGCATGAACTCTGCGGCGCTGAGGTTCATCCCGCTGGAAGACATGGAAGAGCAGGGCTATGGCGCACTGATCAATGTAGTGGAAGAAAACGCCCGCACCGCACAATAAAGGGTTGTCCGGCTCTTTATATAACTGGATGGTTTTGGGGCTAAACAGCCAGGCAATGATTTTGTGGTCCCGTCCGTGGATAATATTGATGACAGATTCTGATTTTCGGGTAAAGGAGTGAGTCATGAGTCGATCAAGAAACCGGTCCATTCGCAGCAGCATCGCCGCACTCTCCGTGGTGATCCTTGTAACTTTTGGAGTAGCCCCTGTCTTTGCTTCAGGTTACGCGTCCGCGTTCAGAGGTATTACCGCCTACAACGCTGTATTCCAGTTCACATCGGGAGATCCCGGGGTTGCCAACCGGGTGTTCTGGGCGGTTAAAAACTCATACGCGGATACAGCTGTCCGCGACCTGGGGATCAGGCCAAATATTGTCGTGGTTTTTCATGGCCCGGTCGTGAATCTGATTTCTACGAATCTAACCATTTTTCCTGATGATGTCCGCAGTGAAGTGGAGTTGTTCCAGACAACCATCCGGCAGATGAAACAGGATGGTGTGAATTTTGAAGTTTGCCTCTACGCAGTCACGATGGCAGGAGTTGATGAAACAACAATTCTTGCGGAGATCGACCCCGTGGATAACGGCTTTGTCTCGGTGATCGGTTATCAGATGCAGGGCTACGCAGTGGTGCGTATCCCTTAGAATGGGCATCGGCTTCAGTGCCGGTATGGCGCCATCATCTGAATATCATTTCAGTTGGCAGCATGAGGATTTATGAACGATCAACCGTTGATGCTTCTCCTCCTGGGATTTGTTTTTTTGGTTGGTCTGGCAGCTGAATTGCTGGGCCGCCGCACGCCTCTGCCCAGGGTGACGTTGTTGATCATCGTTGGTGTCGTTCTCGGTCCGTCGCTGCTAGGTTGGTTGGAGCCCGCTGGAACCCAGTGGTTTGCTCTTGTGTCCCAGGTTGCCCTGACCATGGTCGGCTTCTTGTTGGGTGGCCATCTGAACCGCCGGAACTTGCAGCGTCACGGATCAGATGTCCTGGTCTTGTCCCTGGCGGTCGTCGTCTTTACCGCTACCCTGGTGTTTGCAGTCGTCTGGTTGTTGACCGACGATCTTGGTCTGTCCTTGCTCCTGGGTGCATTGGCGACCGCCACAGCGCCAGCTGCTACCACGGACGTTGTTCGCGAGAGTAGAGCCGATGGCCCTTTTACTGATACCTTATTGGGCGTGGTCGCAGTCGATGATGCTTGGGGGGTGTTGACGTTCAGTCTGTTCATGGCCGCGGCAGCAATGCTGGATGGTGGCGATGGGATGAGCGCCTTGATCCACGGGGCTTGGGATATCGGTGGTGCTGTGATTCTGGGCCTGCTTTTAGGTGTTCCCGCTGCCTACGCAACAGGCCGTGTTGCTCCCGGCGACCCGACCCTGGCAGAAGCACTGGGACTTGTTTTTTTGTGCCTCGGTGCAGCTCTCTGGTTGGAGGTGTCCTTCCTGCTGGCTGCCGTGGTCATGGGTGCCGTGGTAGCGAATTTAGCCAGACACCACGACCGTCCCTTTCACGCTATCGAGCACATCCAGTGGCCGTTCATGATTGTCTTTTTCCTGCTCGCTGGAGCGGCGTTGGAAATCAACACCCTGCCGGAAGTAGGCTTGTTAGGCGCCGCCTTCGTTCTTGCCCGAATTGTCGGTCGTTTGTTGGGTGCCTCAGCCGGGGCACGGTGGCGCGCCATGCCGCAAAAGACAGGCCGATGGATGGGCGTAGCATTATTACCCCAGGCGGGTGTTGCTGTGGGGATGGCACTCATGGCCGCACAGAGGTTTCCAGAGCGCGCCGATGTGATCATGTCGATCGTACTGGCCTCCACCGTAGTATTTGAAATCGTGGGGCCGCCGATGACGCGACTTGCACTTCGGCGAGCCAAAGGGGCTGATTGACGCCTATCAAAAAGGAAGGAACCCGGCGGCGCAGCCAAGTCCCAGTCCGAGATTATGTTAACCACAGTTGACATCCGCTTAAATTAAGAGCTATAGTAATCACATGATAGAAGTTCGGAAGACCGAGCGATTCACAAAATGGTTCAACGGCCTTAAGGATCGCAGAGCAAAGGCACGAATTCAGGTCAGGATTGACAGGCTGGAGATGGGCCATTTTGGTGACGTTGCTCCGATAGGAGAAGGCGTCAGTGAATTGCGTATCTTCTATGGCCCCGGCTACAGGGTCTATTTCGTACAAAGAAACGCTGTTGTCGTGATTCTTCTATCGGGTGGCGACAAAAGTTCTCAGGCAGCTGACATCGCCAAGGCTAAAGAAATCGCTAAACAGTTGGAGGTATAGGCTATGGGTATAAAAACAACACGCTGGGATTCGGCGGAGTTTCTTAAGACAGATGAAGATATTCAACTGTATCTTGAGGCATGTATCGAGGAGGCGGGCGATGATCCTGCCTTCATTGTCCATGCGCTGGGTGTTATAGCGCGTGCCAGGAACATGAGCCAGCTTGCTAGGGATACCGGTCTGACCCGGGAGGGTTTATACAAAGCCTTGTCGCCGGAGGGAAACCCCACATTTGCTACCGTAGCAAAAGTGGCAAAGGCCCTTGGCTTGCAGATTAGCGTACAAACGTCCCATAAAGAGTCTTTTGATAATCAAACGCACGCGATCAGCTAAGCTTTAAATGCCGGATTTGCACGGGTGTGCGCGAACCTTCTGTTTTATGGGTTTGCCGTAGGGGCGGTTCATGAACCGCCCGATTGTTTAAGATCAACATCAAGGTCGCGGGCTCTCGGCCCCCCACGCCGCCCGACTTTTTGGCAAGCGCTCCAAAAAGTCGTCAAAAAGAGCTTTCCACTGGCGTGGGGCGACTTGTGGTGCGCATGGTGCAGAGCTTTTTTAACTCGCAGATAATAGCGGACGGTTGCGGCCTCTTTTCACGAAGAGCAACAGGCGCCTCCTCTCGCTGCGTTCGCCAGGGGATTTAGAGTGGTATCTCGGTTGTAAGGGCCCTGAACGGTGAAAGGCCACGAAGATTTATAGCTCCCCCGACTTCTTACGCAAAATCCCCGCAAACTTCTCCGCATTTATGGTAAACCGCTCATGGGTTCCCTTGCCGATCAGATCCTTTTCATCCCTGGCGGTGACTTCCCAGGTGGTTTTGCCGTCATCAACCTTGGTGCAGGTGACATCGACGGTGACCTTCATTCCCACCGGCGTCGCTGCCTGGTGACTGACACAGATATGGGTGCCCAGGCTGATTTCGCCTTCCTCCATGTGCGGCCGCAACGACTCCATGCAGGCCCATTCCATCAGCCCGACCATAAATGCCGTCGCAAAAACCGGCGGCATGGCAGCAAACAGATCGGATTCTTTAAAAACATGGGGGACGGTTTTGTCGCTGGGGACCTGATAGCTGTGTTGATAGCTGATTCCTGCGCTGAGAGTGTTTTTCATGGCAATGTCCTCTATTTGGGGGATATGGAAGTATAGCATGACGCAGCGAAAGGGGCATTCATGATAAACCCCGTTGATTTTTTGCCCGAAATGGCTAGACTCCACAAGTCTGTATTATTCACTTTTTTTTCAAGGACTCAACCATGATCATCGGATTTGCCGGCAAAGCCGCTTCGGGGAAAACCACTGCTGCGAAACATTTGCAGGCTAGGTTGGGGGATAATATTCAGGTGTTGCCGATGGCGAGTATGTTGCGTCGCGAGGTGGAAGCCTTTCTGCGCCAGGTCGGTGCTGCCGATAAGGGGGCTTTACTCTACGGTGATCAGCAGGACAAACTGACCCATTTTGAGATTAATGAGGACCGCGCCAGACAAGAATGTCCGGCGTGGGATGGCTTTGTTGCGGAAAATCGTGATATTCAGCAGCATCCAGGGCAGACGACCTTGAGCGTCAGACGCATTCTGCAGTGGTGGGGGACCGAATACCGCCGGGCGCAGGATCCCGATTACTGGACCAAGGCGTGGGAGGCGGCGCTGGCAGAACTGCCGGATCGCAATGCTCATATTCTGGTCGATGATGTGCGTTTTCGCAACGAGGTTGATGCTGTTCAGCGAAACGGCGGGGTTTTGATTCGGGTGGAACGTCCGGGTTTTAATGGCGCCAATGATCACAGCAGCGAAAATTCCCTCGATGACTTCAACGGCTGGAACATGATCCTGCGCAACGACGGCAGTCTGGAGCAGTTTCTGCATCAGGTTGAAAACAAGGTATTGACGCTGCTCCCGGGCTGATCAGACTTTCCCCACCGGCGCCAGATAGATTACAAACTCATCTTCTCCATCAACTCCCACCAACTGATCCATCAACTCCTGATGAAAAGCCGCGATAGCACAGGTACCTCCACCGATGGCAGCGCACGCCAGATAGAGGTTCTGGCAGACATGCCCGACATCCATCAGAATGACCCGATGGGCGGCGGTATGGTAACGCCATTCGGTGCGGTAGGGGATACAGGTCCAGACAAAGGTGACGGCGGCTGTAGCGGTAAACATCTGGCCAAGGGTTGCCGGGGAAAGCTTTTCGATCAGGTCGGTATCCGTTCGCTCCAGCACCAGGGCGTGCTCACGGGGCAGGTAGCGGTATACACCGGGTTCAAGGTCGGTCACATTGGTGACCAGCAGGTAGGTTTCAAAAGGATGACGGCAACCGGCGGAGGGGACGGTACGCAATGCTGTGCCGGGGGCCGGCTCTGCGCGGATCCCCTGGGTTGCCCAGAGCAGAAAAGCCAGTTCGGTCACATCAACCGGCGCATCGGAAAAGCGCCGCTGGCTGGCACGCCCCGCGATCGCATCGTATAGGCTGATTTTTTGTAACGATTGATGACTGTCTGGTGCCGGTAGGTTGATGATCTGTTGCTTCGGTAGCGCCGGTTTTTGAATCGCTGGTGGTGCAACCCCCATGCGTTGATCGGTAAAACGAAAATCGATGGTAAGACGCAGGGAGTCTTTGAGGAATTCTCGCTGTGAGGCGATTTGTTCGGCGTTCATGGCTACTCCTGATGATAACAGTTACAAGGGCTTTTCTCTGCTGAAAAATCCGATGATATCTTCGAGGATCAGATAAGTGGCCGGTACCAGCAGCAGGCTGAGAAAGGTGCTGAAGAGGATGCCGAAGCCCAACGAGACCGCCATCGGAATCAGAAACTGCGCCTGGGTGCTGGTGTCAAACAGCAGCGGGGTCAGCCCGAGAAAAGTGGTCAGGGAGGTCAGCAGGATCGGCCGGAAACGGTTGACTCCGGAGAGCATCACTGCTTCTAACATCGGCATCCCTTCACGGCGCCGGCGATTGATGAAGTCAACCAGCACCAGGCTGTTGTTCACTACCACCCCGCACAGCGCCAGAATACCGAGCAGACTCATGAAGCTTAAGTTGTACCCCATGATCATGTGGCCGACAATCGCACCGCCGATACTGAAAGGGATGACCAGCATCACCGGGATCGGTTGCAGGTAGGAGCGAAACGGGATGGCGAGCAGGGCATAGATGGCAAACAGGACAAAAATAACCCCATAGATCAGGCTCCCCAGTGATTCGCGCTGTTCCTCAAGCTCTCCTTTGAAGGTATAGCGGATACCGGGATACTCAAGGAGCAGCTCGTCGAGATAGATCTTCAGGTCGGCGGCGATCGCGTTGGTATCAACCTCACCTTTTTCGGCGTCCGCTGAAACATTCACCGCCCGGTTGCGGTCGACCCGGCGGATGCTCGAATAACCGGCCTGTATATCAATGACTGCGACCTGACTAAAGGGGACTTCAACACCACTTTTGGTGCGAATTTTCATAGTTTCCAGGCTGGCCAGATTCTGGCGTTCTTCCTTCGGATAGCGGACCATTACCCGGACATCATCGCGTCCACGTTGAATACGCTGGGCCTCACTGCCAAAAAAAGCCGCTCTGACCTGGCGTCCGAGGTCACTGGTGGTTAATCCGAGGAGTTTGGCCTCCGGTAACAGACGCAGCTGGATTTCCTGTTTGCCCTGGTCAAAGCTGTCCTGGATATCGAACAGACCGGGATATTCGCTGTAGCGTTTTTTCAGCATCTCGGCAACTTCAGTCAGCTTGTTAAAATCAGCTCCGGTCAATTGGACATCGACCGGGTTACCGCCCCGTCCGATTTCTGCCCGGTAGGTCAGTTCCTTGGCCCCGGGAACCGCGCCGATCAGTTGGCGCCACTCCTGTACGACTTCACTGGTGCTGATCTGATTAAGGCGTTCTTCCGGCGGTACCATTTCCATGGTGACCTGTCCCAGCTCCGGTTTGCCACCCATGCCGGGACTCCCGGTTCCAGTCCAGCCGGTACTCACCAGGATGTTGCGAATGACCGATCCGGAACCCTCCGGTTCCTGATGTTTGGCCTGGAGGGCATAAGCATGTTGCGCCATGCGTTCTATGTGGATCCGGGTTTGGTCGACCGAGGTTCCGGCCGGCATGATCAGGGTCGCGCGAGCAATCTCACTTTGAATCCGCGGAAAAAAAGTGTACCCGTAACGACCGCTGATAACAAAGCTGACAATAATGATGATCGCGGCAGTAAAGATCGACAGGGTCAGATGGCGCCGTTTGACCGCGAGTTCGAGCACCGGCTGATAAATCTGCAGGGTAAACCACTCCAACCCGTTGGCAACTTTCTGCTGCAGTTTCTGCAGCATCAACAGACCACCGCGCGGCGGTTTGGTGATGTGGACGCTGCTTAAGTGGGCGGGCAGAATCAACTTTGATTCGACCCAGGAAAAGGCCAGGGCGGGAATAACAATCAATGGAATCTGGGCGAAGATCGGCCCCCGAACCCCTTCCATGAAGAGTAACGGGGTAAAGGCAGCAATCGTCGTCAGCAACCCGAAGGTAACTGGAACCGCAACCTCCTGGGTTCCGGCAATAATTCCTTCGATCGATTCTCCATCCTCCTTGAGTCGGCGATAGACGTTCTCGCCGGTAATAATGGCATCATCAACGACAATCCCCAGGACCAGAATAAAAGCAAAAAGGCTCAGGGAGTTCAGGGT
>Ga0102938_10001169_pt1 | contig 19858 bp, 20 predicted proteins | sample SalPonR2_B_D2_MG_FD_84516 | JGI IMG/M metagenome (GOLD analysis project Ga0102938, IMG submission 84516) | Salt pond soil microbial communities from South San Francisco under conditions of wetland restoration - Salt Pond MetaG R2_B_D2_MG | ecosystem: Environmental > Aquatic > Marine >... | reverse complement strand
CACCAGTGTAGTGAGCAAAAATCCCAATACACTAATGATAATTGTAATAAATAAAAAACCATGATGATTATGTTTCCTGTCCCGAAAATAGGGAAACATACGATTGATAACCTTTACAAAGCCTAAAGTTCCAAATTGAGAAAAAAGTGTAGCATAAGAAACAAGGATTGAAATTAATCCAATTTGATTAGTTTCGAGAACAGCGGGAAAAATCAAAGCATTGGTAATAAAACCAAACACTACCCCGATGGCCATATAAATGGCTCCTTGCGCAGATTGCTTTCTAATATCTCCCAAAATTATTTCTTTTTTTTACCTTTTAACTCGACAATATTACAAATAAAAGCGTCAAATACTATCCTTTGCAAAAAAATTCAGTAATTATAACAAAAATAATACTCCACCATCAATATTTGTGAATAGTAAGTAAACATTGTGGTTTTTTTGAAAAAAAAATGTATGTTCGTTTTGCGAAAATAGAAACAAAAGAGCATACAAAATGGAAAAGCAAAACATGCAACAAATATTAAAGCGCATCTTCCCACATGTGGTGGCTGTAGGTTTATTTCTCATAATTTCTTATGCCTACTTTTCGCCCCAACTAGAGGGGAAAAAACTTCAATCTGGTGATGTTGCCAATTTTAAGGGAGCAGCAAAAGAAATCATGGATTACCGGGCCGAAACAGGTGAAGAAGCATTGTGGACCAACAGAATGTTTGGCGGTATGCCAGCTTACCTCATTTCAGTAAAAGTAAGAACAAATGTTTTTTTGTATATCAATAAGCTTTTGCAGATAGGCGACAGACCTGCAAGTTATCTTTTTGTGTGCTTGCTTGGTTTTTATTTAGCCCTGCTGATTTTTGGCGTAAATCCGTGGTTAAGCATGGCCGGTGCAATTGCCTATGCTTTTTCATCGTATTTTTTTATAATTCTGGCAGCAGGTCACATGACCAAAGCGGTGGCCCTTACCTACATGCCTGCAGTTATTGCCGGGGTTTACAGTACTTATCGAAAGAAAATGTGGCTCGGAGCGGCAGTTACAGCACTTTTTCTGGGGCTGCAAATTAAGGCCGCTCACCCCCAAATAACTTACTATACAGGCATGGCAGTGCTTATATTTGTAATTTTTGAATTCGTATCATCAATCCGAAAAAAACAAATAGTAAATTATCTTAAAAAATCAGCCGTGCTACTTGGTGTGGCAGTATTGGCCCTGGGTAGTGATATTCCGCACCTTTGGATGACTTATGAATACGGAGAATATTCGATCCGGGGTGAGTCAGAATTATCTGATAAATCCGGTAATCAAACAGCGGGGCTCGATAAAGATTACATTACCGCCTGGTCATATGGAGTTGACGAAACACTTACCGTACTGATTCCCAACTTTATGGGAGGGTCTTCGCATGGCAGCCTTGATAAGGACTCAGAAACCTACAAATGGCTCACCGGAATGACAAGTCCGGCACAAGCAAGACAATACATTAAAGCGCTACCGCTGTATTATGGAGATCAGCCTTTTACATCGGGGCCGGTTTATTTTGGGGCCGTGGTAATGCTGCTTTTTGTGTTTTCCCTTTTTGTATTGCGTGGTCCGGTTAAATGGTGGCTGATAGTTGCAACTCTGCTATCGCTATTTTTGGCCTGGGGGCGTAATTTCATGTGGTTTACTGATCTGTTTATAGAATACTTCCCGGGATACAATAAATTCAGAACGGTTAGTATGACTTTAGTTATTGCACAGGTTACTGTTCCGCTTATGGGACTACTGGCAATTAAGAAAATAATGGATGAAAAAATCAGCAAGGAAAAGGTAATCGAATGGCTTAAATATTCACTCTATATCGTTGGTGGAATAGCATTAATTTTTTCGATATTCCCTGGCTTACTGACCGATTTTAGTAATCCGGCCGACCAGCAATCACTGCAAAACCAGGCATTTATAGATGCAATAGAGACCGATCGTAAGAACCTGCTTCGAGGAGATGCTTTCCGCTCGTTGGTTTTTGTAATATTGACAGCTATTTTGCTGTGGGCATTTGTAACAGAAAAGCTTAAAAGAACTTACTTTTTTGCTGCCTTAGGACTGTTATTTATTGTAGATATGTGGCCCGTCAACAAACGATACATCAACAATGATAATTTTGTGAAAGCACGCGAAATTAAGCAACCATATAAACCAAATACAGCTGATCAGCAAATACTCCAGGATAATAGTATGCATTACCGGGTATTTAATACCACGGCCAGGCTCGATCAGGATGCACGCACCTCATATTTTCATAACAGCCTTGGTGGCTACCACGGAGCAAAAATGCAGCGCTACCAGGAAATGATTGACAGGCACATTGGGCAGGGTAATATGGATGTGATTAACATGCTAAATGCCAAATACTTTATTACTGCACAAAACAATCAGAAAATTGCGCAGCGAAATCCGGGAGCCCTTGGCAATGCATGGTTCGTAAATAAAGTAAAACTCGTAGAAAACGCTGATGCAGAAATTGCCGCACTAAACGACTTTGATCCGACGAAAACGGCCATTGTTGACCAACGTTTCAGCAACCATGTAGCTGATTCATACGCAATTGACTCTGCAGCAAGCATCAAACTTACCAGCTACAGCCCTAAAAAACTGGAATACAAAACCAAATCGAAAACAAAGCAGCTGGCGGTATTCTCTGAAGTATATTACCCTGCAGGTTGGGAAGCTTCAATTGATGGAGAGCCGGCAAAGCACATTCGCGTTAATTACATATTGCGGGCACTTGAAATACCAGCAGGTGAACACTCGGTTACATTTGAATTTAGACCGCAATCATATTACGCCGGCCGCAATATATCGCTGGCCAGCTCCATAATTCTTATTTTATTTGTAATTGGGGTTTTCGGAGTTGAAATTCGCAGCTATTTAAGAAAAGAAACATTATGATTTTTCGAAAATAGACTAAAAGAGCCGGATGTGCAATGTAGCAGATCCGGCTCTTTTGTTATTTATTATCCTCTTGCTCTTTTTCGTGTATCACCTTTCGGTGAATATCTTCTTTCTCCTGCACAGAAAGCTTTTTATCGTTCCTCATTTGAACTGTTTTTATGGTACGATCAATCACTTCGATTTGCTTATCGTAACGTCTGCAGAATTTACAAAACATCAAGTGCATACAGAGTTGGAATTTTTCCATTAAACTCAGCCTGCTGTCTTGCTTTTTTGAAATCAAATAGGTAGACTCATCACAGGATATCATACCTGGTATTTTGCCTTTTCTTATATGTGAATTATCCATCAGCTTGTGCTTCTTTTCTTTTTATTGTTTAAACCATATCTGTTCCAAACATTCGCGCAACTTCAACCGTGCTCTGTGCAATATCACCCACAAGTTAGACGATGAAAGGTCCAACTCCTTACAAACAGTTTCTGTCGATTCACTATCAACAGTTTTCATTATAAAACATGCCTGCCATTGCAAGGGCAAACGTGTCATACAAAGTTTTAAAGCATCGGCAAGTTCTTCGTTTTCTATCTCTTCAAGCACTGTTTTATCCCAACTGGCAGGTCCACGGTCATCTTTCCATTGCCCCTGATGCATTCCCATATCATTAAAAGGTAAATTATCCAGGAGCAAATGATCTGAAGGCTTTCCTTTTGAACGATAGAAATCAATTATTTTCCGTTTTAAAATAGCCGTGAGAAATGTCTGCTCATTGCTCTCTCCTCTAAAACTATTTTTGGCTTTTAATGCAGCAAAGAATACTTCCTGAACCATGTCTTTCGCCGATTCCTCATCACTTAGCCTGGCGTAAGCGTAATTATATAAATAGTCACTATATTTTTCAACCCAGGTTTCAGGATGCAGCATAATAAAGTTTTTACCAATATAAGATAATTAGATTAAAATATCCAAAACGTAAAAATCATATGCTTTATATTTCTAATTCAGATTGCAACCCTAGTTATATTGTTCCATAATGGCTGGGGATTCACTAATCAAATGTCCGGCAATTTCATCCATTTTGGAAGCTTGCCAGAAGGATAAGTTTTCATGCGCTTTAAAATACTTCATTGGAATGGGATGCGTACCAATCTCCACAGGAATATTGTAATAACTTTCTATAAACTCTTTAAATTTCTTCAAATGTGGGCATGGCGGGTACCCCACAACCATTCCTGTCGCAAGATGAATGACCTCTGCACCATTTTTAATCATTTCCTGGGGCGCATATTCAACATTACCTCCCGGACATCCGCCACAATTTGTATATCCCACCAATTCGAGTTTTTCATCTTTAGGATACTTTGCAAATCCGCCGGTGTGCTCACGCATTGATCGAAAACATTTTCCTCCACCACACAATTTATACCTTGCACAAATTATAATACCTATCTTAGTCATAATAACCTCCTTTAATTAACTACTAATATTTACCAACCTTATTCATTTTTCCTTTGATGTTCCATATTGAATCGTTATGAACCATGGTTCAATATAATGATTAATTATCAAAAGCCAATGAAAAAATTATATAACCATTAGAGCGGCAAACAAATTAAACATATACAACTCATAATAAGCCATATATACAAAATAATTAAACCCGTTACACCGGAAATTGAACAACTCTAGCAAGAGTTGTAAAGCATTATTTATGCAGTTTCAGATTTTCTGAAAATTTATTATAAATACCTAAATAGGAATGAATCGGCCTCAGATAAATCTAAAGACGAATATCATAAGGGCTGATATATTACAAAAAAGGCCACTCAACTTACATTAAATAATTAATGCAAATGGAGCGGCCTTTTACTGGAAAAACGACTAGCATGGTGTCATGTTTAAAATGACAATAAGTTGCATAGCAACGTTCTGAAAGCATTTTTTAACCCAGATAAAAATGAAAAGAGCAATACTTGGTCCGTTAGCTTAAGCGTGGCATGACACTAGTTATATTTAATTCACTTTCTGGAGCTCTACATCAAAAACCAAGGTTGTAAACGGTGCAATATTGGCGCGGGGAAGTCCTTCCTCTCCATAAGCCAGTGGAGAAGGAATTAAAATAGTAGCCTTGCCACCGACTTTCATTTCCTGAACGCCTTTTTCCAGGCCTTCAATAACCTGATTGCTGCCTATTGTAAAAGTAAAAGGTTCACCCCGCTCATATGAATTATCGAATGGACTACCGTCCACAAAATAGCCAAGATAATCAACACTTACTTTATCACCGGGGGTTGGAGAAACTCCATTACCTTGTTCTATTGTCTTTACAAAGTATCTGTTCAGATGCACTGAGTCTTGTATCCCTAATCCTTTGGCAAAATGCTTTAATGCAATTAATTCACGCTTTCTGCCGCTAATCTGGTTAAGCTGCCTTTCCCGCTCAACCTGATCCAAATCTTTAATGTCGGCCAGGCGAATATCAAATCGCAGCTTGTCGCCTTTCTTTAAAAATTCGGGAACATTCTGTTCTTCATCGAAGCGATAGTAATCAAGTGCATCGATCAAAAATGCCATCGAATCGCCTTCGTGCATAAATTTCAGCGCATCATTAATACCACCTTTGTATTTCGATTTTTCTACCTGCACCCGAAACATATTTGCACGTTTAAGCACACTATCATTTGGGGCCTTTATAGATATGCGCAAGGTTACTATATCGCCATTGCGGGGCGACAGGCCAACCTCAGACCGGTCAATAAACAAATAATCAAAACCTTTTTCATGAGTTTGAAACTCTTTACTTTTTCCTCCGCACGCCATCATTAGAGTGGTCAATGCAACGATTACAAGCGCATTAATAATACTCTTCATTTTATCAAAAATTTTTAAAAATTAAACTTGTTCTTCACGGGACCGAACCTGTATCAATTCCAATTCATAGATCACAGAAGTAAAGGGTGGTACAATTCCCGTGCTTGATCCATCGGCCCCCCAGGCCAAATCTGAGGGTAAAATTATGAGTGCTTTTTGCCCCTCACGCATCAAGCCAATGGCTTCCTCCATTCCTTCAATTACCTGCCATTCGGTGCCGTATACAAATTCAAAAGGTTGTTTTCTTTTTACAGTAGAATCAAAAAATTCGCCATTCAGGAACTTTCCTTCATAGTTAACGGTTACAATATCTCCTTTTTCCACTTTTTCTCCGTTTGATTGGTTCAGTGGAATAAAGTACATACCACTTTCAGTAGGTTTTATATCTATTTTTTGTTCCTCAATAAAATGACGCAACACAGTTTGTTCATATTCGCCAAAATCCTCAATCCATGCCAAAAACTCCTCTTTCTCTCGTCTGTATTCTTCAGCCGATCGAATCATGTGCATTCTGATACCCACTTTCATATTGCTGTTTTCCGGAATAAAAGAAGGCAATTGGGCGTCTAATGTTTTGGAGAATAGTCCATCTGCACTTATTATAAAACTGGCGCTGTCATCCTCGGCCAGCATCATGAAGCACTCCTCTATACTGCCATCAAATTCAGATTTAGCCAATTGAAAAGTTCGCTTACCACGGAAAAAAATACTATCATCCATTGTTTGGTAAGCAATATCGGCTGTAATATAATCACCTGCTTCCGGTTTATGTCTGTCGTCGCCAAACATAAACAACCGATAATATATAGCACCATCATTTGCCTTGCTATAATCGGGATATGGATTAGATTTACAGGCCAACAAGAATAATAAAAGAATATAGATAACCCCTGACTTCATTTCTTTCGTTTGTGCAATATAGGAACAAAAATAGGTATTTTCAGATTGCGTTCAACTATTTTTTCAAAGATTTTAGTCGCACTTCATAGATGATTGTGGATCTTGGTGGGATTTTTTTCTGGTCGCCCAATAAATGATGTGCCATGTATGGAGGCATAATAAAGCGAGCGCTGTCACCCTGATGTAGTAACAATACACCTTCTTCAAGGCCACGCTCCACACCGCCTTTTGATATTTTAAATTTCAATGGGCCAGTAGAATCAGATGTATAGGCGAGTTCACCACTAAGCAACCTTACTTTATAATCTAGTATAGCAATTTGGTTGAGTTTGGCTTTTTGACCCCTTCCCTTTTCAATTATTTCGTACCATAAGCCGGTACCAGTTACATTCATATCCCAGTTATTCGCTCTTATCACACCTACTATGCGCGAAGAGTCTCTAGCAACTAATCCTTTATTGGCCTCAATGAGTTTCTTATTGTACTCTTTCCGCATGATTTGTTCTGCCTGTTGTTTTTCATGATAATTATTTTTACATGAGGCCAAAGCAAACAGGAGCAATGCTGTAACAGCTAAATATTTAAAATTCATGATAGTACGCTTTAACTTTTTCTTCAAATTCTTTTAAAGTATCAGAAAGATTTTTGTGAGATTTGCCACCTGCAGCATTGAGGTGTCCACCTCCGTTAAAAAACTGCGTCGAAAATTCGTTAGCAGCAAAATTACCTTTAGAACGAAATGAGATCTTTACATATTCTGCTTTTTCGATAAAAAACGCTGTAAATTTAATTCCTGCTACCGATAAAGGATAATTTACAAAGCCTTCGGTATCGCCTGGTTGATAATTGTAATCCGCTAAATCTTTTCGTGTTAAATAAGTGTATGCAGTACGATATTCAGGGATGATTACCATACGATTGGCCAACATGTGCCCGAGCAATTTCATACGACTGGCAGCAAATTGCTGAAAAACCAACTCTGTGATACGATCCTTATCGAAACCTATTTCGAGTAACTCGGCAACAGCCTTGAAGGTCGCTGATGATGAGGCATTATAAGAAAAGGAACCTGTATCGGTTACTATTCCGGTATAAATACAGGAAGCCACTTCCCGGGTTAAAGGCAAATTGTCACTTTCTTTTAAAATCCAGAAAAGTAATTCGGCAGTACTACTGTAACGCGTGCTGGCTATTTGCAAACCTTCGTATTCCTTTACCTGTGGGTGATGATCAAGCACCAATACAGGTAATGGTGGGTTTTCAAGCACGTAGGCCAGTTGATCCATGCGACCGGGCTCATTAAAATCTAGGCAGGCAATGAGATCTGCGGTCTTAAGATAAGCATCAAGTTCTGTCTTTGATGCATTATGTTTTATTGATTTTGCACCGGGCATCCATGTCAACGACTCCGGGACTCTGTTGGCAATAAATATTTCGGATGCGATTTTTCTTTTGCGTAAGGCCATTTGAAAGGTAAGTGCGCTTCCAAGGGCGTCTCCATCGGGATTCACATGGGTAAATATGGCCACCTTTTTTGTTTTTGAGAGCAGGCTGTTAAAGGCCTCTATATCTGATATTCTTATTATATTTTCCACTTCTTTATGTTCAAAAATTATGCTTTGCTTGCTTTTAGCAAAACATCAAATATAATAACATTTGAGCAGTATTGAAATCAGTATTCCGGTTTTTAAATGAAGCTTGCATTTATAAAATAGCCTTAAGTTCTTTTAAAATTTGGGTTTATATACGTGAATAGATTAAACCGGAATAATTTTTCACATAGAAAAGCACTCATAATAAAAGGCATTGAAATTCATTTAAAAACTCTTAATTTTGGTATATTAGTGCATATTAGATTAATGTAAAGTATAGAATTATAATTAATGAAGATCCTGCGTCAATTATTTTATTTCATCAGCGGAGCGTTGATTTTAAGTGTCTTTTCCACACTTCAAAAATTTTTGGCAGGGTACGAAATTCATATAAACGGATATTATGTTCCTGTAATTTTCGGCGGGATTGTCGGAGTTATTTTAGGAAACCTTTTTGTTTATCAGCTAAATCAAAAGAAAAAACTTCAGTCAAAAAACAGTGATTATCTGGAAGCAAAGAAAAAAGCAGAAGAAAATGACCGCCTCAAAACGGCTTTTCTCACCAACATGAGCCACGAAATTCGTACGCCTTTAAACGGAATTATGGGTTTTACGCATATTTTGAGTTCAAGAAATTACTCACGCGAGCAACAACTCAAATACCTAAAAATTATAAGTAAAAGCGGCGATCGATTGCTGAGTCTTATCAATGACATTATAGATATTTCGAAGATTGAAGCTGGTGGTTACACCATAAAAAAGCAATCCTATAATATGAACGAGCAAACAAATTATCTTTTAAATTTTTTTAAACCCAGATGTACGAAAAAAGGCTTAACATTAATATTAAGAAACGGATTGCCTGATGAAAAGGCAATATTCCATTCTGATAAAGAGAAGGTTTGCGCCATTCTGATCAATCTCATCAAAAATGCAATTAAATTTACTGATGCGGGTAAAATTGAATTCGGGTACCATGATTTTAGCGACCATATTGAGTATTTTGTAGAAGATACCGGAATAGGAATACCTGCAGCACGCCAAAAAGCAATTTTCGAACGTTTTATTCAGGGCGACATAGAGGACAAAGAGGTAAGAGAAGGCGCCGGACTTGGATTATCCATAGCCGCACATTTTACCGAAATGTTGAATGGCAAAATTACCGTAAGGTCGGAGCCCGGCAAAGGCTCATATTTCCTGGTTCGACTGCCTAAAACTTCATGATTTTATTGCTAAGAAACACTCAAAAAAGTAATAACAGTAACCAAACAAATAATAAAGGCTCCACTGTATTAATCGCAGCGAAGCCTCTACAAATGAAGTGTAACTACGCATGATCAATCGGTATCGTGATCAGCCCGTAACCTTCCGCCACGCACTGTAGCACCAAGTGTGATACCTGCACTTACCACAACAAGATTTTTTATAATGTATTGTCCTTCGAATGTTAATCCGTAAGGGAAAACAGTAAACACTTCACCAGGAAATAAAAATACCGGTGTAAATGTGCCAATCATTTGAAGGTACAATAATAAGAGTGTTTCGCGCAGAAAAATATTAAAAAGCAAACCAACACCAATCAGAACCTCCCAAATAGCAAGGCCGTATAAAATTAATTTCTCTGGCAATAAGCCAAATGTAATAACGTCTATGGTTTGTACAGCTAAACCTTGTGCGGGGCTTAATCCCTCAAAAAATTTCAGGGCCCCAAACCAAAAAAATATTAAACCAATACTAATCCTGAGTAACTTAATACCCTGATTAGCCATCCAGTATGTAATTCTTTTGTCTATTTTATCAAAAGTATTTCCTCTTAAATTCATTATTTTAAACTCTTAAATTCGACAATCCGCCATCAACCGGTATAACCTGTCCGGTAATGAAGCGTGAACGCTCACTCAATAAAAATGCAGCTAAATCAGCTATATCGTCAGGGTCACCAATTTGGTTAAGGGGATGACGTGCTCTGCTACGTTCCAGCTTATCGTCAGAATTTATAAATCGCTCCGCCATTTTGGTATTTGTTAAGGATAATGCAAGGGCATTAAACCTTATTCGGGGTGCATATTCTGCTGCCAGTGCCCTGGTTAACCCTTCAACTGCTCCTTTTACCATTGAAACAGATGCATGAAAAGGCATGCCTGTTTGAACAGCTACACTGGAAAACATCAATGCAGCGGAGTTGTTTACCATTTTTGGCAATACCCATTGAAAAAACCAGGTAGCTCCACCAACATTCACTGCCCAGTCTGCTTCAAGATCGCTGCTCCTGAACCGTTTAAAAGGTTTTAAATTTATCGTACCTGGCATATAAACCGCACCATGTATTTCTTCCGGTAAAAAAGCTGTTGGAAGTTCATCTTTCAATACATCAGTTTGGGCAAAATGAATTTTATTTTTGTTTAAGATATCATCAGTTCTGGATAAACAGTATAGATTGACATCCTGATGAGCAAGTTTCTGAATTATAGATTTTGCTATGGTAGAACTGGCCCCTGCTATTACTATATTTCGCTCCATATTTTTATTTATGAAACAATGTAAAAACATTTTTGTTTAACTTTTTATCTATTTGGCTAAACAAATCAACGAAAGCGTATCAAATTTCTGATCATACCAGAAAAAACAAAAAGATGGAAAGGCCAAACAGCATACCAATACATTCTACCCCACAAACCCTTAGGCCTAAAAGTAGCTTTTTGTTGCAAAATGGATTTGTTCTTTTGCTGCTTAATTCTAAACTCGAGCCATGCTTCACCCGGTAGCTTCATCTCAGCATAAAGTAAAAGTCTCGATCGATCTTTAGCAGCGTATATTACCCTCCAAAAATCAAGGGCCTCGCCTGTTTTAATCACATCAGGGTTGGCTCTCCCCCGTCGCAGACCAACTCCCCCTACTAACTTATCTAAAAAACCACGAAAGCCCCAAAGCCAGGTGGCATAATACCAGCCATGTGTACCACCAATCCTCCAAATATTTCTTTTTATGTCCTCTTCATTTCCGGTTATATCTGCATGCTTAATATCTTTAAAACAGCCATAGGTAGGGACTTCTATATATTCATCGAGATGTGCACCGGAAAAATCTTCACTAACGGCATCTTTCCAACTGGAGAGTACCAAATTCTGAGCAATTCGCTCAAAAGCAAGCTCGACTGACTTTTCATAAGAAATCAGATCTATTGGGACCAACTCTTTAATTGAGTTCTCTCTGCATACTACATCAACTTTAAGGCTATCGACCAAATTTACAGCAAGCTTATATGATGTTGCTGTTACGAAATATAACCAATATGATGACAAACGAGGAGTCATAACAGGTACAGAGATAATAAGTCGCCTAAGTTTGCGCACTTTTGCAAACCTTTTCAGCATTTGTCGGTATGTGAGCACATCGGGGCCACCTACATCAAAAGTACGGTTATATGTCTGTTCGTGCCCAACAACACCTGTTAAATACTCAATTATATTGCGAACGGCAATGGGTTGAATTTTACTTTTAAGCCACCTGGGAGCAACCATAACCGGAAGTTTCTCTACTAAATCACGCATAATTTCAAAGGACGCGCTACCCGATCCCACAATTATTGCTGCCCGAAGCACTGTCAGAGCAGCATTTGCATTTGCCAGAATCTGCTCAACATTTTGCCTTGAGGCTAAATGCTTACTAAGCTTATCTTCCATACCGAGCCCGCTTAAATAAATGATTTGCTGCGCATTTGTGTAATTAACCAATTGCACAAAGTTCTCTGCAGAGCGAGCCTCCATTTCATAAAATTTTCCAATGCTACCACTCATTGAGTGCACCAGGTAATAAGCAACATCTATACTTTGTGGCAAAGCAAATCCTGCATCAGGGTTTAGTAAATCGACTTCTATAACCCTGATCTCTTTTAATATATAATCAGCCAGGTTCAACCTGTTTTTATCCCGGGTCAAAGCATAAACATTATGCCCCTGATCGAGCAAAACAGGAATTAACCTTTTGCCTATATAACCGGTAGCTCCGGTTACAAGAATATTTAATTTGCTTTCGGGCATAATTTATTACTTATCAACTAACAATCTTTATAGTCGCAATCTTCAGCCTCTTCGGGTAGTTCAGTTTCAATGGTTACGTGATTAATATTCACTTGATTGAAATATTTTCGGATTTCCTGACGCATTTGTATATCCTTTTCAGGATGTTTGTCTGCTACAGCCACATGCAGACTGGCAATATGGTATTCGCCATCGAGCGACCACACGTGTAAATCATGCACATTCTGGACACCATCAATTTGAGCAAGATTTGATAAGGTCTCATCATAGTCAAACTCTTTTGGTGACGCCTGAAGCACGACCTTCATCACACTCACTAATCCTTTTGCGGCATTATATATAACCCACACAGCAATAACGAGGCTAAGCCATACATCTACGTTGTGCCAACCTGTAAAATAGATCACAACGCTAGCTATCAATACAGCAAACCAACCTAACACATCCTCAAGCAAATGCAGCATTACCATTTGTGAGTTGAGTGATTTGTTTCGCCTCAAGCGCAACGCTGCCAAACCGTTTATTACAACACCGGCGAGTGCCAGATAGAACATTCCATCGGCCTTAACCTCAGCGGGATTCATTATTCGCTCAAAAATTTCTGTAAGCACAAATACAGTCCCAATAATGAGGACTACTGAATTTATTAAAGCTCCCAGCAGCGAAAAACGCCGATAACCATAGGTATAGCTTGCCGTGCGACCTTTCCGGCTGTATTTTTCAAAAAACCATGCTGCTCCCAGCGAAAGGCTATCACCCAAATCATGTACAGCATCGGCAATAATAGCCATGCTATTGGTTAAAATACCACCAATAACCTCAGCAATGGCAAAAAGCAAATTGAGCACAAAGGCAAACCTTATGTTACCTGTGTGCTCATGATCATGATGTTGATGCATATATTATTTTTTAATCTCGAAAATCCATTATGGTTTCAGGATAATTGTCTGGATTTGCAATTACATCCGCCATATTTTCGGCTACTTCCTGCGGTGAAGTTAGCTGGTTGTTTTTTTTGAGCTCAACAAACTTATCTTTTGAACTGAATTGTTCATCAGGCACCTGCCTTATTTCACTCTGCATTTCAGTGTCAATAATACCAGGGGCTATGCTAAACACCCTGAAATCGTTCCTGCCTGCTTCAGCAATTTCGCCATCAAGCACCTGTGCAAACATTTCAAGACCTGCTTTGGTAGAACAGTAAGTACTCCATGAATTAACAACATGGCGTGCTGCACCCGAGCTTATATTGATAATCATTTTTTCAGCTTTTGTATCGGCATAAGAATCCATAAAACTATTTATGAGAATAGCAGGAGCAATAAGATTCACATTATAACTCTGAACCATTTTCTGACTGCTCATTTTCCCAATATGATTGACATCGCCTAAAACGCCGGAGTTATTGATTAAGACAACTTTATCAGCATTATCATATTGTTCAAATTCATATGCCTGAACAGCTTCAATCATATTCAGATCAAAAACAACATGCCTGTAGCGCTCATGATTAATTGTTTGCCTGCGCGAAATACCGATTACTATATTCAAATCGTCTTCAAGTAATTTTTCAGCTATTGCTTTTCCAATCCCTCTGCTTGTACCTGTGATATAAAAATAGTTCATGCTAATTGCTTTATTGTTCGTAAACTAATTGCTCTTCTTTAACCCCTAATTCTTTCAGGTTTTTTAATACTTCTTCTGTCATTTCCATTGTTCCGCAAACATAGAAGTATTTTGAAAAATCTTTTACATGATCCTGTAAAAATTTCTTATCTATTCTACCATGAAAGTATTGCTCGTTTTTCTCCTGGGTGAGGGTATTCACAAATTTCAAACCCAACATTTGCCTGAGCTCAACTTCAAGAATAATATCCCGTTCTTCTTTATTACTATAGAGCAGCGTATTACCTTCCATTTTACCATCCTTCTCAAGTTTTCTCAAGATGGCAATAAATGGCGTTACACCTGCACCACCTGCAATAAAATAGCCGGGTCCTTTGTACCGAATACTTCCCCAGGCATCGCCAATAATCAATTCATCATCAGTATTTAATTGGTCAAACTTCTGGGTAACACCCTCTCTTTCATACATTTTAACAATTAACTCAAGGTGTTCATCCTCTGGAAGGGATGTAAATGTAAATGGGCGTTTTTCGTCTTTAAAATCTTCTTTGTTTATAGCAACTTCTGTAGCCTGCCCCGGCTCGAAGGTGTAACCTTCTGGTTTTTCAGCAACAATGCGTTTAACATCATGGGTTACATTATCTATTGCTATTATTCGAACTGTATGTGTCATTTGTTTAAGCTTTTATGGTTTGTTTATTATCTAACAAAAAACCTTAATGAGTGTTTGCTTTCACTGCGTTTTCCTGGTAATTTATGAATAGTGTGGCATAAAAAAAGCCGAAAGCCCCTCAGGGCAAACGGCTTTGCACAATTATTTTGTAAATAAAACCAAAAGAGACACTAAAAGTAGAGATCGCGTTCGCCTTGTTTAATCTTCTCAATACGGTCTCTAAGTTCTTCAATATTTTTAAACCCATCTAACTCTGTGTTGATGGTATTTTCAATTACCTCCCAACCTTTCTTTGCTGTATCATTGGAGGCGTAATCTACCAGATATTCAGAAAGTGTAAGTATAGCATTGGGTGTACAATAGCGTTTTATGAAACCCGGTACAGAGAATTCCATAAAATGCTCGCCGGTTCGCCCTAACCTGTAGCAAGCTGTACAAAACGATGGTAACTTGCCTGTGTCAAGCAACTCATCTATTATTTCATTTAAGGAGCGATTATCATTAATCATGAACTGCTCACGATTAAGGTTTTGTTCTTCATTTTTACTATTGTGATATGAACCCAGCTCCAGTTTTGTTCCTCCATCAATTTGCGATACACCAAACTCAATGACCTCTTTTCTCACACTGGGGCTTTCGCGTGCTGTAAGAATCATTCCTGTATATGGCACAGCAAGGCGCAAAATGGCAACCAAACGTTTAAAATCTTCGTCATTCACCATATATTTATCAGGCATATCAATAGAAGTACTATCTGTAATGCGGGGGAAAGACAACGTATGTGGTCCCACATTATAGCAGGCCTCAAGGTGATTGGTGTGACGCACAAGAGCCATCACTTCAAATTTCCAGTCGTATAATCCAAACAGTGCCCCAAGGCCAACGTCATCTATACCAGCTTCCATGGCTCTGTCAAGCGAGGTCAACCTGTAATTATAGTCAGCTTTTTTTCCACCAAGATGGTATGATTTATACACTTCAGGGTGATAGGTTTCCTGAAAAATTTGGTATGTGCCTATGCCGGCTTCATGTACTTTCTTAAAGCCTTCAAAATCTAGCGGAGCTGCATTAATATTTACTCTTCGTATTTCACCATTTCCTTTTTTTACGTTATATACAGTCTCTACTGTATGTGCGATGTAATCAGCATTGTATTTTGGATGTTCACCATATACAAGTATCAAACGCTTTTGACCATTGTCTTCAAGTGCCTCAACCTCTTCCACAATCTCTTGATCAGTCAGGGTCATTCGTTCTGCCTCAGTATTGGTAACGCGGAAACCGCAATACTTACAATTATTTGTACAATGGTTACCGATATAGAGCGGAGCAAAAAGCACAATGCGGTTACCATAAACTTTACGTTTCAGCTCACGCGCCCCTTCTTTAATATGTTCGATTAACTCAGGATCATCAGCTTGCAAAAGCGTGGCTACTTCCTGAAGATTAAGCCTTTGTTTATTAAGCGATTTTTGAATAATCGCTTCAACCCTATCCTTATCGGGTTTTGCTTCGTTCAAAAATGATTCAATCTCGTCTGCATCAATGAATGGTTTCATTGGACGATCTTCAATACGATATTTTTCTGGAGTAAATTGCATAAATGTTCTTTTTAACGGGAAATTGCTTCCGTATTCATTCTCACTTTTCGAACCAGCTTATGTTTAACGCTTCTTTTATTTTAGCATCAAACTCATTACTGGTTTCAGCAGGTATAACTATACCTATGTCGGGGCTTAATTGCATGCGCCGGGCATTTTCAATGTCTGCAATATTGCTCCATCTAAATGCCCACCGTTTGCCGGTAATTTTACAAACAATTACATCTAACTGAAATTGCTCAGTCAGCCATTGCCCTAATTTTTCATATTGATCTTTACGATCCATAGTACTCGTCTTTAATAAGTGCAGATTTTATTTGCACTCCCTCTAAACGTCCGAGCTGACCCGTAAGTGAACCAATTTCATCGGTTGAACCTTCAAGCACAAGCGTAATCACATTTATGTCCTTCTGCTGCAAAGGAATACCCTGCCGGCCAATAACAATATTGGCATGTGCAGAAACAATTTTATTAAGCTTGATAATAGCAGCTTTGTCTCTAATTAATAAGACGGCTGCGCCAATTCGCCTTTCCATCAGCCTTACCTCCGGATCAGTTTAAGTTTTACAGAATCCTTACAATGCACATGTGCATTGCGCAGATGTGTAAATATACAACAAAAACCTTGCGTTTAAAAACGAATATGTTGCAAAACAGATTTCACTACAGGGTTTTATAATTTGACGATTCGCTTGACATTAATTGTCGAATAATAAGAAATTACACTAATTTCCCATTGCGAGACAACCATTAAGCCAATGAATAGTTTAGTTATAAAATAGTTGCAATGAATAAGCAAAACAACCATATATTTCCAAAATTGACAAAGCGGCAAATCAAATACCTTACTCCTTGCGGCAGCATTGTCAATTTCGAAAAAGAGGATATAATTATAAAGCAGGGAGAGCAGAATTATGATTTATACGTAGTGCTTGAAGGGGAAATCGACATTTTGGATCCTTATGACAACAATAAATTTATAACCTGCCATCGTGCCGGAGAATTTACGGGCGATAGCGACATGCTATCAGATCGCGCGGCAATGTTCAGGGCTATGGCTAAAACAAGGGTAAAAGCTCTGAGGATAGCCCATAATGAGTTAAAAAAAATTCTCGCCCGTAATTCTGAGCTTAATGATATATTTATAAAAGCGTTTTTTCTACGAAGAGTCGACATCCTTGAGCGACACGAAGGAGGTTACACGCTGGTAGGCTCCAGATTTTCGCAATCAACCTTTCGGATACGGGAATTTCTCTCAAAAAACTACATACGCTACACCTGGCTCGATACAGAGAAAGACCAGGCTTCGGAAGACATCCTTCTACGGTTAGGGATATCTCAGAAAGAAACCCCAATTGTTATTGATCCAGACTTAAATGTAAACAGGAATCCCTCTCTTGAAGAAATTGCAAAGCATATTGGGCTTTCAGCAAAAGAAGTACAAAACCGATACGATGTATTAATTGTAGGCGCGGGCCCCTCCGGGTTAGCAGCAAGTGTTTACGGTGCATCAGAAGGGCTTAGTGTAATTACAATCGATCAAATCGGGCCCGGAGGGCAGGCAGGCAACAGTTCATTAATTGAAAACTATCTGGGCTTTCCTACAGGAATCTCTGGTAATGAATTGGCAAACAGGGCATATCTTCAGGCACAAAAATTTGGTTGTACCATATCTGTCCCTTTTCGGGCCAAAGAGCTTATTCACCACGGACACTATTTTGAATTATTACTTTCTAATGGTAAAGCAATTAAGGCATCGACAGTAATAGCTGCAACAGGGGCACAATACCGAACACTTAACATACCTGGCATAAAGGACTTTCATGGCAAAGGGCTTTATTATGGAGCAACACCCATGGAAGCGCGTACATGCAAAGATGAGAATGTGGTTGTTGTGGGGGGTGGAAATTCTGCTGGTCAGGCAGCATTATTTTTAGCTAACCATGCCGCACACGTACATCTTATAATAAGGGGTGAAGATCTAAATAAAAGCATGTCATCCTATCTTATTAATCGCATTGTTGACAATAGCAAAATTACATTGCACACAAAAAAAGAGCTTAAAAAAATTGAAGGTAACCGCACGATTGAAAAAATTCAGCTATATAACCACAAAACGGAAAAAGATGAAGCCATGCATATAGCTCATGTGTTTTCTTTTATTGGTGCAACGCCTTCAAATAAATGGATCGCAAAACTAGTTTGCACAGACAAGGACGGATTTGTACTAACTGGTAATGAATTAAATGCAACAAGTATAGAGAATTGGCCCCTCAATAGAAACCCATTCCCATTAGAAACCTGTATTCCCGGTTTATTTGTTGTAGGTGATCTGAGAAGCGGCTCCACAAAACGCGTTGCTTCAGCTGTAGGAGAAGGGTCAATGGCTATTAGCTATGTTCATCAGGTACTACCCTGACCAAAATAAATGATGTTCCGAATGTTAAATTGTATTTGTGATATTAAAAGTAATTTCATTATTTTACTTCAAAATATTTTACAATGGAAGTACTAGGAATAGACATTGGAGGATCAGGCATAAAAGGGACAATAGTTGACACTAATAAGGGAGAGTTTCTGAAGGAAAGACATCGCATTCCTACTCCGCAACCTGCCACTATTGACGATATAGCCGAGACGGTAAAAGCCATTGTGGACCACTTCAAATTTGAAGGTCCGGTCGGATGTGGCTTCCCATCTGTCATACAAAACGGAGTAGTTAAAACGGCCTCCAACATTCATAAATCCTGCATCAATGTAAACGTAGATGAAGTGTTCGGGCATATTACAGGTTTACCTGTGCGGGTATTTAACGATGCTGACGCAGCAGGAGCCGCGGAACTTCAGTTTGGATGTGTTAAAGGCTATAAGGGTCTTGCCATATTTTTAACAATAGGAACAGGTATCGGTTCAGCCATAATCAACCGGGGACAATTAATTCCAAACTCAGAACTGGGACATGTATACCTGGATAACGGCATGAAAACAGAACACTTTGCTTCTGATGCAGTGCGAAAAAAAGAAGATTTGAGCAGAAAAGAGTGGGGAGAAAGGTTCAATATTGTATTAAAATATTTTGATAAGCTTTTTTACCCTGATCTTTTTGTCTTAGGTGGAGGATCGAGCAAAAAATTTCACAAATACGCCGAAACCATAACTGTAAAAACACCTGTAAAACCTGCTGAATTGCTCAACCAGGCAGGGATAATCGGTGCAGCACTTTTGGCCTCCAGGGCATTGTAAAAAAACAATACTAATCGACCGGTCACTATTTTGACTAAAAAAAGGGTTGCAAAATTGCAACCCTTTTCTTTTTAATTACTCTATTTACCTACTGATGATAAAACGCTGTGTTTCCACTTTGTTTCCATCCTGTAGTTTGATGAAATAAATACCTTCTGAAGCATTGTTCATATCTATGGTTGCCTGACCATTCACTTTTTCGGTGTGAATAGTGCGGCCAATGGCATTCATTACGGTAATATTATATGTGCCGTTTACTTCAATGTGGAAGGTTCCCTTGTTCGGGTTCGGGTACAGTTTCAGGTTAGCTGTTGCAATACCGTTAATTCCAACCATGTTCACAGGTACGGTAACTGGGCCGTCTACAACGTCGAATGTT
>Ga0102938_10001167_pt1 | contig 19880 bp, 16 predicted proteins | sample SalPonR2_B_D2_MG_FD_84516 | JGI IMG/M metagenome (GOLD analysis project Ga0102938, IMG submission 84516) | Salt pond soil microbial communities from South San Francisco under conditions of wetland restoration - Salt Pond MetaG R2_B_D2_MG | ecosystem: Environmental > Aquatic > Marine >... | reverse complement strand
TCGTCCGTGTCGTCCGTGTCGTCGATCCCGGTCACTCGCCGCCGGCGAGCAGCCGCGCCCGTTCGTCGGCCTGCAGGGCGTCGATCACGACCTGCAGATCGCCGGCCAGGACGGTGGCGAGGCGATGGACCGTGAAGCCGATTCGGTGGTCGGTGACGCGGTTCTCCTTGTAGTTGTACGTGCGGATCTTCTCGCTGCGCCCGCCACCACCGACCTGCGAGCGGCGTTCGGCCGACAGTTCGTCGCTGCGTTCGCGTTCGGCGAGTTCGAACAGCCGAGCCCGGAGCACCAACATCGCCCGCGCCTTGTTCTGCAACTGCGAGCGCTCGTCCTGCATCGACACGACCACGCCGGTCGGCCGGTGGGTGACGCGCACGGCGGAATCGGTGGTGTTCACACTCTGGCCGCCCGGCCCACTGGCCCGGTACACGTCGACGTCGAGGTCGCGCTCGTCGACCTGCACGTCGATCTCGTCCACTTCGGGCAGCACCGTCACGGTCGCCGACGATGTGTGGATCCTGCCCTGGCTCTCGGTCACTGGCACACGCTGCACACGGTGCGGACCGCCCTCGAACTTGAGATTGCGCCACGCCGTTGCACCACGCACCTCGAACGTGACGTCGTTGAGGCCGCCCATGTCGCTCGGCGACGACGACAGCGTCTCGGTCTTCCAGCCCTTCGACGAGGCGTAGGCCAGGTACATCTCGTACAGGTCGCGGGCGAACAGGTTCGCTTCCTCGCCGCCCTCGGCGCCGCGGATCTCCATGATCACGTGCTTGCCGTCGTGCGGATCGGTCGGCAGCATCAGCTCACGCAGTTCGTCCTCGAGTGCGTCGGCGTCGTGGGTGGCCTCGTCGATCTCGGCCACGAGCATGTCCCGTTCGGCGCCGGACGCTCCATTGAGCATTTCGCGCGCGGCGTCGGCGTCGGCGCGTCGGGCGTTGCGGCGTCGGTAGGCGTCGACGACGGGACCGAGTTCGGTGTAGCGCTTCGACAACCGGCGCAGTTCGTCGGAATCGGCCAGGACGACCGGATCCGACAGCTGCTGCTCGAGCGTCTCGTACTCGTCGACGACGTGGCGGAGGCGTTCGAGCATGGCGAGTTGAGGCTACTGGCCGCGCCCGGAGGGCGTCAGACGACGCGGATCTCGACCGGTGTCGCCAGCAGCGCCAGCAGATCACGGGTGAGGGCGATCGCATCGCGCGAGCGCAGCGCCACGATCACCGGGGCATCCACCATCTCCTGCACGTCGGCGACGAAACCGACCAGGTCGACGTCGACGCCGACCGAACACACGATCATCGACTCGACGCCGTCAGCGGTGATCCCGCGGGCGACGCACGGAAGCGCGTCCTTGAGGTTCGGTCGAGGTTGCGGGGGCTCCGCCGGCGACACGTCGACCATGGCGACCAGCGCGGGTTCCTGCTCGAGCTGCCAACGCAGCGCACGCTCCTGGCCGAGGCGGTTGAGCGGGTGCTGCGGCGCATCCGGCGACCGATGGGCGAGTACCGAGTCGACGACCGCAGCGAGCGCCTCGACGGTGGGGATGTCGCCGTGCAGCATCCGAAACGCCTCACGGTCGTTGGCACCCACCCCGACCTCGAGCAGCACTCCGTCGAACGCCGACGGATCGGCGGGTGGGGCGCTGTCGAAGTCGCCGAGTTCGGCGAAGTGACCCACGGTCGGCTCGTCGACCACGCGGCACACCTCGAGTCCGCGAACCTCACCGACCACCACCCCGTGCTCGACGTTCGCCGCGGCGCCGGCGGCTTCGATCACGGGGATGAGGTCGAGGTGGTCGGGCGACGGGGTCGCCGGCGCAGCGAGCGGCTCGGCAACGACGGGAAGCAGCGTGCGCTCCTGGGGGTACCAGACCGTGACCGGGAACGAGCACCGCCGAGCCCGACGCGCCAGGAGTCCACTGTCGTGTTCGACCACCAACTGCAGTGAGGAGGCCCCGTGTCGTATCGCCCAGGCCAGCGCCGGGCCGAGCGACCGGGCCGCGGGACCATCCACGAGCACCCAGGCCGAGTCGTCGATCCGCAGCGCGGCACCGCTCGGGAAACCGACCGGGTCGGCCTCCACCGGCCGACCGAGATGGTCACCGACCAACGCGCGCAGCTTGATGCCGAGCAGGCGGCTGCGGCGATCGTCGGCGGGAGCCGATGCGACGTCGGCGGGTTCGGTCATCGTCGCGAACCTACCGGGGAACGACGCCACGGGTCGGACGTGAACGAGCGGCTCAGACGAAGTAGCCGGCGACGTCGGCCACGAGATGCGTGGCCCCGAGATGGTTGTAGAGCCGCACCCGACCACCGCTTCCCACCTTCGCGATCGCCAGGTTGGCGATCGTGCCGCCTGCTGTCACGTTCAGCGTCGATGCGGTCGGGCGTCCGACACCGTTCGGGTAGACGGTGACATAGGTGTCCGAGGTCGCTTCGGCCGCGGTCACGTTCAGGACGACCGCTCGGGCGTTCGACGCGACGCCGCCGACCCCGGCGACGACGAGCTCGATCTCCGATGCTGCGGTGAGGGGTCCGCTCCGGGCACCCTGCCCGCGGCGCGTATCGAGCAGCCGGGTCGGCGTCACCGGCATCATGCGGGCTCCGTCCGCGGTGAAGCATCCGACGACGTCAGCGACCAGGTCGAGATCACCACCGGACGCATACAGGCTCACCGCGCCGTCGGTGCCGAGCTTGCAGACGACGAGGTTGGGTACATTGCGTCCGCGCTCGTAGTTGAGATTCGACACGAGCGGCCGTCGTTGGCCACTCGGCCAGACCGAGACGTAGCCGCGTCCGCTCGGGGCAACGGCAGCGACGTTGAGCACGACCGAGTCCGCTCCGCTCGCAGGGACTCCGCCGCGCCCAGCCACCATCACGTCGATCGTCCGCCCGGCGCGCAGGCGCTGAGCCGGTGCGCCGTTGCCGGTGCGCGTGTCGAGCAACCGGTCGGGAACGAGCGGCAGCAGGCCACTGCCGGGGTCGGCTCGGACGTACCCCATGACGTCGACCACACAGTCGGTCGTGCCGGATGCGTTGTACACACCGATGCAACCATCGGGACCCAGGCCCACGAGCGCCATGTTGGGCACCGAGCGTCCGGGTTGCGGGTTGAGGCTCGACGAGCCGGTGACCGGCGCATCGGAGGGGAACACACTGAAGAAGCCGCCCGTGGTGGCGTTCACCGAGGTGACGTTCACTGCCGCGGCGAACACACCCGTCGAGGGCACGCCGCCCCGACCGGCGACCTGGACGCGCAAGGTCCCGCCGGGCCCGATCGGTCGACGAGTACCGCCCGTGCCGTCCCGTGTGTCGCACACCCGAGACGGCGTGAGTCCGACGAAGTGTCCGAGCTTCGCCGCGTCCGGAGCCGACGGCGATGTCGGGCCGCCGGCCCCGCCGGTGCCGCCGGCTGGTGGTGGCGGCACGATCCCGGGACCTCGGGCGAACAGCCCGAGGTCCTCGACGGATCGACCGCCGAGCACCTCCGAGGCGCCGCCACCGAGCCAGCCGTCGATCACGCTGGCGTAGTAGTCGCGGAAGTCGACGTGGAAGGGCATGCGATCCCAGCGGCGCAACCCGGCGAGCGAGGGACGCTGGCCGTAGCGACCGCCTCGCACGTTGGCGCCGAACACGAAGTGCGGCGCCGCGGTGCCGTGGTCGGTACCGGCGCCGTCGTTGCTCCAACTGGTGCGGCCGAATTCCGAGAACGTCATGATCGTCACCCGGTGCGACCATGCCGGCGAGAGCACCTGGAAGAACCGGGTGACTGCGGCATTCAGCTCGCGCATCCTGGCGGGATGCTGGTTCGGTTGACCCGCATGGCTGTCGAAGTCACCCCAGCCGGCGCTGAGCACGCGCATCCCGAGGTTGGCATTGATCAGCCGGGCCATGACCTCCAGGTCGGCGACGAGGGGTACGTCCGACATGTCGTCGCCGTCCGGGATCAGCGGGGCGAGCGTGCCGGCCAGGTCGAGTTGATCGGTCATCGCCTGCCCGACGCGACCGCGCCACGTGGCTGGATCACCGGCGGCCAGACGCCGCAACCCGGTGTAGAGCTTGCGGTCACCGCTCTTGCTCGACGCACCGAACGCAGGTCGACCAGCAGGCACGGCGGTCCCCCGCTGGGTCCGACCGATCATGTGCAACGGCACCGACTGCCCGATCTCGGCGGCCGCGTAGAGGTCCTTACCGGCGCCGATGTGGCCGTCGAGCCACCGGCCGAGCCAACCCGAAGTGGGAATGCCGGTGGGGCTCCCGGCCATCCACTTCGCCATCGAGTTGAAGTGGCTGAGGTCCGGATCCGGATAGCCGATGCCCTCGACGATCGCGAGCTGACCGGCGTCCCAGAACTGCTTGAACACCGTGAGCTCGCCGTGCAGGCCGGTGTCCGCGTCGATCGGCAGGGTCTGCTCTGGGCGGATCGCCAGGTTGCGGTGTTGGCCGTAGTAGAGCTGATCGTTGATCGGCACCACCGTGTTGAGTCCGTCGTTGCCGCCGAACATGCCGATCACGATGAGCACCCCGTCGTTCGGTCCGGCGGGACCAGCCGCCCACACCGACGGGTCGAGCCCGGGGATCGACAGGTCGAGCAGCGACCCGGCCGGACCGGCGAGCGCACCGGCGCCGACGCCGAGACCGACGAGCTGGAGGAAGCGGCGGCGATCGAGGGCCCCCGGGTCGGTCTCGACGGTCTGCAGATGGGCCAGCGCGTCGGCGGTGGAGATGTCGGGATCGAGCATGATCAGGCCAGCTGCATCTCGGGGGCGAGCATTACGAGCAGCAGTGCGTTGTTGCGCTCCCAGACGGTGGCCGAGTCGGCATAGCGCACGATCTCGGCAACGGTGGCCGGTGGGAGCTCGAGGTGCATGAGGTCGAGGAGCCGATCGATCAGGGCGGCGTTCGTCAGCACGGGTTGCTGTTCGGGCCACGGTGTCCGGGCGGTGATCTCCGAGCGCATGATCGACCCGCCGGCGAGCGTGATCGGGCCGTCGTCGCCGTTCCAGTAGCCGCGACCCGCTGCCCATGCGATGCTCTGCGCAGTACGGGCACGGCCCTCCATGGCGCTGGCGTTCACCCAGTACCCGTTGGGTCGCCAGCCGCTGACGTTCGGCGGGAAGAGCAGGCGTTGACCCATCGCGTCCATCAGCCAGGTGACATCGGCCTCACGCGAGCGCCGACCGGTGGCGACGAGCAGCGCGACGACGTACTCGACGGGCGTGCGGACCAGGCCTCGCTGCACGGCGTCGCCGTAGAAGTCGGGATGGGTCAGCATCGCCGTCACCCACGGGCGCACGGCGAAATCGGCGCCGACGAGCGCGTCGCGCATCACAGCGAGGACCGCTGGGGGTGGTGGCGTGTCGGTGGCGAACGACGTCCACAGCTTGCGTGACAGGAACTCTGCGGCGACGTCGCGTGTGGGTCGCCCACGATTGGCCACGTTGCCGGCTCCGGTCGGCACGAGGCCGTTGCCGAGCATCACGGCGATCGTCTCGGGCCCGTGCCCCGGCCACGCGGCCGGCGAGCCGTCGCCGTTGATCTGACGGCCGAGGAAGCTCTTCGGCGACGGATCGTGCCACTCCGCACGCCATCGGTACGGCTCGTCGTCGTCGTTCCACTGATCGCTGTGTCCGGTCCAGGCGAGGGTCGACGCTTCGACGTCGGCCTCGGTGTAGTTGCCGACCCCGAGCAGGAACAGCTCCATCAGTTCCCGGGCGAAGTTCTGGTTCGGTGAACTCTTCTTGTTCTGGTTGTTGTCGAGGTAGCGGATCATCGCGACCTGGGTCGACATCGTGGTGGCGAGCGTGCGGACGTTGCCGAGCCCGTCGCTGCGCCACAGGTCGATCTGGCGACGCATCTGCTCCGACGAGCCGACCTTGCCGAACTCGCTGCAGAAGTGTCCGTGCCAGAAGAACGCCATGCGCTCCTGGAACGGCCGGGTCGAGTCGTGGGCCATGCGGTCGAGCCAGAAGTGGGTGAGGTCGCGTCCGCGTTCCCAGTCGCGGCTCGCAGGCGCAGTGAACTGCACCGACGGCGGATTCGCGGCGACAGCGAGCACGTCGGTGACCGCCTCCTCGATCGATGCGAGTCCGAGCAGGTGCGCCACGCGATGTGGGCGGTCGACGAACTCGGTCCGACGCAGCAGATGTCGGACGTTCGCTTCGGTCAGTGGTGGTGGTGGTGCCATCGAGAAGTCCCCCCTCGTCATCGACCCACCACCGAGGAAGGTTGAGTGACTTCTCTGTGTGTTTTCCGTCAAGGACCGAGAACGACGAACGCCGCCCCGCGGGGCGGCGTTCGCTCGGTTCGGTGTCGGGCGCCGGGCCCCGGACGGGATCAGTCGTCGGCGGGCGTGGCCGGCGCGTTCTTGCGCTGGCCGTAGCGCTTGTTGAAGCGCTCGACTCGGCCACCGGAGTCGACGAGCTTCTGCTTGCCCGTGAAGAAGGGGTGGCACTCGTTGCAGAGTTCCACGGTGAGGTCACCCTCGCGGGTCGACTTGGTCACGAAGGTGTTGCCGCACGAGCAACGCACCGTGGTGTCGGCGTAGTTGGGATGGATGTCGGTCTTCATGATGGATCTCCTGTGGATGGCTGAGCGGGCGGGCCCTGTGCCCCCGGTCGTCACCCAGATCGGTGTCCTACGCTACCGAGCAGAAGCAACGGTCACACGGTGCCGGGCCTCCTGCGACCGGTCACATCGACGGTTGCTTGGCGATCTCGGCGAGGAACTCGTCGTTGGTGCGGAACGTCTTGAGACGGTCGATCAGCAACTCGAGACCGGCCGCAGCGCTGCCGTCCTGAGCCAGCCCCGACAGCACGCGTCGCAGCTTCCACACCTGCTGGAGCTGCTTGCGGTCGAACAGCAACTCCTCGTGGCGGGTCGACGAGGCGTCGACGTCGATCGCCGGGTAGATCCGTCGCTCGGCGACCTTGCGGTCGAGACGCAACTCCATGTTGCCGGTGCCCTTGAACTCTTCGAAGATCGCGTCGTCCATGCGGCTGTTGGTGTCGACCAACGCCGTGGCGAGGATGGTCAGCGAACCGCCCTCCTCGCAGTTGCGGGCCGAGCCGAAGAACTTCTTCGGCGGGTACAACGCACCGGCGTCGATACCACCCGACAGGATCTTGCCACTCGCCGGCGCCGCCAGGTTGTAGGCCCGACTGAGACGGGTGATGCCGTCGAGGATGATCACGACGTCCTTGCCGGCTTCGACCATGCGGCGGGCCTTGGCGATGGTCATCTCGGCCACGTGGGTGTGTTCGTCGCTGGGACGGTCGAACGTGGAGGAGATCACTTCGCCCTTGACGCTGCGGCGCATGTCGGTGACCTCTTCGGGCCGCTCGTCGATCAGCAGCACGAGCAGTTCGACCTCCGGATTGTTCAGCTCGATCGACTTCGCGATGGTCTTCATCACCGTGGTCTTGCCGGCCTTCGGCGGCGACACGATGATGCCGCGCTGGCCCTTGCCGATCGGCGACACGAGGTCGATGATGCGGGCGGTCATGTTCGCAGGATCGTTGGGGTCTTCGAGCGTGAGCCGTTCGTCGGGGAACAGCGCCGTCAGACTCTCGAAGTGGGGCCGCTTCTTGGCAGCGTCGGGTTCGCCACCGTTGATCGTGTAGATCTCGAGCAGGCCCGGGTTCTTCTCGTTGCGACCCGCGGGACGCACCTTGCCGGTGACCTTGTCGCCCTTGCGCAAGCCGAACTGACGGGCCAGCTTCAGCGGGATGTACGCATCCTGCTTGGTGGGCAGGTACCCGTCGACACGAAGGAAGCCGTAGCCCTCGTCGCGGATGTCGAGGTATCCCTCGACGTCGACCGGCTCGCTGCTCTCGAAGCCGGAATCCTGCTCGATCAGCTCGATGTCCTCACCCTGCGGGCCGTCCTGGCCGCCGCGACCCTTACGACGCCGGCGCCGGCGCTTGTTGCCCTCGCCGGGTTCGTTGTTGCGGTTGTCGTTGCGGTTCTGTCCGCCGCCCTGCGGGTTGCGATTGCGTTCGCCCTGGCCACCGCGATCGTTGCGGTTCTGGTCGTTGCGGTTCTGGTCCTTGCGTGCCTCGCCGCTCTGGTCCTTGCGTGCCTCGCCGCTTTGGTCCTTGCGTGCCTCGCCGCTCTGGTCCTTGCGTGCCTCGCCGCTCTGGTTGGCGCCCTTCTGACCCGACTGGTCGCCGTTCGAGTCGGCGCTCTTGTCAGCGGTGCGACCGCTGGTCTTGTCGCCGCGATTGCGTTCGTTGCGTTGCGCACCGTTGCGGTTGCGAGCGTCGTCCTTCGCCGACGAGCCGTCGCCTGCAGACGAGCCGTCGCCTGCATCGGTACCGCCGCCGCTCCTGGCGAGTTCGATCTCCCAGTCGGCGAGCGGCTCGCCGTCCGGTCCCAGCACGACCTCGTCCGCCCCGCTCGGAGCGTTTCCACCAGCACCGCCGGCCGACGCTGCGTCGTCGTCGGAGGTGGCCGTCGCGGATGCCGTGGCATCGGCGCGCCCACCGTTCGACGACTGCGCCTCGGGCGACGGCGTCGGGGCACTGGGCCCGGTGGTGTCGAGGATCTTGTCGATGATGTCGGACTTCTTCTGGCGGGCGGTGACCTTGACGCCGAGCGCCTTGGCCATCTCCAGCAGGGTGTCCTTGTCCTTCGATTCCAACATGGACTGTTCGAGTGCGGCTGCGGCCACGGGGATTCCTCTCTTCTCGTTCGCCGAGGCAGGAGACGAGTGTTCGAGTACCAGGAGACGGGGGTGTGGAGACGCAAGACGCGCCCGCAGACGGGAGTCCCCTGGCAGAAATTCGCACACGACCGAGATTTCGGGGTGCGGCCCGAACGAATCGAGCGACCGTCACTGTATCACCGGCCATTGACAGAACCACGCATCCCCACCCCACCCTCGACGCCGACCCCCACCCACGCGCCCACCCATCCCCGAAAAATCGCGCCTGCGTCTCGCTGAGCGCAACGCTGGCGCGACATTTCGGGTCGGGGGACGAGTTCAGGAGCGAGTGAGTTGCTCGACCAGTGCCTGCACCGATGCCAGGTCGTTGGCGACCGTCCGCGTGCGCTCGGGGCGATCGAACAGATCTGCGAGGTGCGGGGGCAACGCCGGACGCTCACCGATCGCCTGCTCGACCGCGTCGGGGAACTTGGCGGGGTGCGCGGTGCCGAGCGTGATCACCGGGTGGTCGTCGACGTCGAGTCCGGTGAGCATCGCCGCGGCGGCGGTCCCGGTGGCCGTGTGCGGATCGAGCACCATCCCGGTTGCCGCGTGGATCCGACGGATCTCGGCGAGGGTCGCGTCGTCGTCGAACGCTGCGGCGCGGAAATTGCCGGTGATGTACCGCTCGCGCTGATCGGCCTCGATGTCGAGTCGACCGGTCGCACGGAACCGACCGAGCTGCTCGGCGGTCATGCCCCCGTCACGGCCGTTCATCTCGAAGAGCAGACGCTCGAAGTTCGACGACACCTGGATGTCCATCGACGGGCTCAGCGTCGGCAGCACGTCGCGGGTACTCATGTCGCCGTCGTTGACGAAGCGGGTGAGAATGTCGTTGGTGTTCGACGCCAGGATGAAGTCGTTGATGGTCGCTCCCATCTCGCGGGCGATCCATCCCGACAGGACGTTGCCGAAGTTGCCCGTCGGGACGCTGAAGGTGACCGACTCGGCAAACGTCTCCGCGGCAGTGACGTAGTAGACGGTCTGCGCCATCACGCGCGCCCAGTTGATCGAGTTCACCGCCGACAGCTGGTTGCGCTCGCGGAACGCTGCGTCGTTGAACATCGCCTTGACGAGGTCCTGACAGTCGTCGAAGGTGCCGTCGACCGCGATGGTGTGCACATTCGGCTGATCGACCGTCGTCATCTGCCGGCGCTGCACCTCGCTGGTGCGGCCGAGCGGATACATGATCACGATGTCGACGTGTTCACACCCGGCGACGCCGTCGATCGCCGCCGATCCCGTGTCGCCGCTGGTGGCGCCGACGATCGTGACGCGCTCGCCACGCTCGCCGAGCACGTGGTCGAACATCCGCCCGACCAGCTGCAGCGCGACGTCCTTGAACGCAAGGGTCGGTCCGTGGAACAGTTCCTGGGTCCACTGACGGTGGTCGAGCTGCACCAGTGGCACGACGGCTGGATGCCGAAACGTGGCGTACGCCTCGATGCACAGCCGGGTGAGCGTGATCTCGTCGATGTCGGGCTCGACGAACGGCAGCATCACCTCGACGGCCCGTTCGGCATAGGTGTGCGCATTCGACGGCGCGAGCGTGGGCCATCGCTGCGGAACGTAGAGCCCGCCGTCGTTGGCGAGACCGGCGAGCAGCACGTCTGCGAACCCGAGTTCGGGTGCGCTGCCGCGGGTGGAGACGTACCGCACGGCTCAGTCGCCGATCACACGGAGCAGCCCGCCGACGTTGCGGACGACGTCGAGTTCTCGAAGCTCACGTACCGTCGCCTGCACGTCGGATTCGCGCGCCGTGTGCGTGATGAACACCAGTCGAGCGTCGGGGCCGTTGCCCTCCTGCTCGGCGACACGGATGCTGACGCCGTGGGTGGCGAACACCCCGGTGACCGCGTGGAGCACGCCGGGCTTGTCGGCGACGTCGAGGCCGAGCAGGTACTCGGCCGAGGTCTCGTCGATCGCTCGCACCGTCACCCGCTCCAGCGAACCGAGCGAACCGTGCGTACCGTTGCGCAGGTTGATCGACGCGTCGACCACGTCACCGAACACCGCACTGGCCGTCGGGGCACCACCTGCACCGCGCCCGTAGAACATGAGAGAGTCGACGAAGTCGCCCTCGACGAACACCGCGTTGAAGCTGTCGCGAACCGACGCGAGTGGGTGGTGGATCGGCACCATCGCCGGATGCACGCGAACGCTGACGTCACCGGTGTCGGGGTCGCGTTCGACGATGCCGAGCAGCTTGACGACATAGCCGAGACGGTGCGCGATCGCGATCTCCGCGCCGGTGATCCGGCTGATGCCCTCGTGGTACACGTCACCGGCGACCACCTTTGCCCCGAAGGCGACCGTGGCGATGATCGCCGCCTTGGCGCCGGCGTCGAAGCCCTCGACGTCGGCGGTCGGGTCACGCTCGGCGTAGCCGAGACGTTGCGCCTCGGTGAGCGCCGTGGCGTAGTCGGCCTCTCCCCCGCCGGCGACGGCGTCGGTCATCTTCGTGAGGATGAAGTTGGTGGTGCCGTTGATGATGCCGAGCACCCGACTGATCGGCTCGCCGTGGAGGCTTTCGCGCAGCGCACGCATGATCGGGATGCCGCCCGCCACGGCCGCTTCGAACAGCAGGTCGCGGCCGGCGACGTCGGCGGCTGCATAGAGCTCGGCGCCGACGTTGGCGAGCAGCTCCTTGTTGGCGGTGACGACCGGCTTGCCGTTGGCGAGTGCTTCGAGGATCAGCTCACGGGCCGGCTCGATGCCACCGATCGCCTCGACGATCAGGTCGATCTCGGGGTCGTTGACCACGGCGTGCACGTCGCGGGTCAGGACACCGTCGGCGAGTTCGACGTCTCGTGGTGCCGACAGGTTGCGTACCGCCACCCGCGTCACGTCGAGACGCAGCCCGGTACGGCGCTCGACGGTGTCACGTTGCGCCTCGACGAGTTGCACGAGTGCAGCTCCGACGTTGCCGCATCCGAGGACGCCGATCCTGACCGTTTGCGCGTTGCTCGTCACGGAGATGGAGGCTACGGGATCGGCCGGGTCGGGCCCATGACCGTTTCGGCAGTGTGAACGTTGCGACGCCGTGTGCGGTGCGGCTCGGACCGCTGGCTACGTTCGCGCCGTGACCTCCGCCGCCCAGACCTCAACCGACAGCCTGCGGGTCGCCGCCGATGGATTCCGCAGCGTCGTCACCCTGATCCGCGACGATCAGTGGCTGCTCCCCACCCCCTGCGACAGCTGGACGGTGCGCCAACTCGTCGGCCACGTCACCGCCGGGTGCCAGATGGCGGCCGCACTGGCCGATGGCGGCACGCGTCAGGACGCGATCGCCGTGCTCGGCGTGGATCACATCGGCGACGAGCCGATCGCTGCGGTCGAGAGGGCGCTCGAACGCCAGCGGGAAGCGTTCGAGCGACCCGACATCGCGACACACGTGTTCCAGCATCCCGCCGGCGACATGCCCGGTGCCCAGGTGATCGCGTTCCGCCTCGGTGATCTGCTCGTCCATCAGTGGGATCTGGCTCGAGCGATCGGTGCCGACGAGACACTCGACGAGGCGTTGGTGCAGGAGGTGTGGCGCGGCATCTCCCCGATGGTCCCGGTGATGGCCACCAGCGGTGTGTTCGGTCACGGCCCGAGTGGCGACGTGGCCGACGACGCACCACTGCAACTCCGACTGCTCGACGCAATGGGCCGCCGCCCCTGACGCTGCCGCTCGGCGCCCGGGTCAGCCCGAGGTCGCAGTGAGCGTGTGGTGTTCGCCGACGCCGGCCACGACGGCGTCGAACCGGCCCCGATCGAGCACGGAGCCTTCCCGGCGGACGTCGCGTTCGCGCACGACGAGCAGCTGATCGACTTTCGCGTAGCTCGGCCGACCGCTTCGGTCCCAGCCACCCGTGCCCACCGGCACGGTGCCGTGCCCCTTGTTCTTCGAGGTCAACGGCACACCTGCGAGGTCGTTCCCGGAGCGCCCGATCAGTACCACGGGACGATCCTTGCCCTTCGACGGATCGTCCTCGTACGGCACCCAGGTCCACACGACCTCACCGGGATCGGCATCCCCGTCGATGTCGGGCGAGTACTCCACCTTGGTGCCGGTGGCGACGCGCCGTGTGGTCGGTTGCGACTGCTTCTTCGTCTTGCCGGCGAGCCGATCACGTTCCCTGAACAGCGCCAGGCCGGCAGTGACCAGTCCAGCGACGAGGCGACGGTTGCGCGACATCCGCCCGACCCTATTCCCGTTTGCGTTGCAGTCTGCGTGGCCCACCCCACCCGAAATGTCACGCAAACGGGGTTCGGAGCGCCGCGCGCAGTCAGCCGACGTCGGTGGCGAGGAGGTCGTCGAACGTCTCGCGACGAACCACCAGGCGGGCCTCACCGTCGGCGACGAACACCACGGGCGGCCGGGTGATCTTGTTGTAGTTCGACCCCATCGAGTGGCCGTAGGCCCCGGTGACGGGCATCGCCAGCAGGTCCCCGACGACGAGGTCGGACGGCACCTGCGCGGCAAAGGCGAGGACGTCACCCGACTCGCAGTGCTTGCCGACCAGGCGCACGGTGAGGTCGCGCTCGGCGTCGACCTCCCGGGGGAGGAACGACTCGTAACCCGACCCGTAGAGCACCGGGCGCGGGTTGTCGCTCATCCCGCCGTCGACGGCGACGTACGTCCGCACGCCCGGGATCTCCTTGATGGTGCCGGCCGTGTAGACCGTCATCGCTGCGGCTGCGACGATCGCCCGGCCGGGCTCGACACTCACCCGCGACCGCACGCCGAGCGCCTCGCAGGCATCGAGCAGCACACTGCCCCACTGGCCGATCGTCGGGGCCTCCTCTCCTTCGACATAGGCGACGCCGAGGCCGCCGCCGAGGATCAACTCGGGCAGGTCGAGTGGAACGGCGAAGTCGGCCATGACCTCGGCTGCCTTCGCGAACGACGACGCCTCGAACACGTTCGAGCCGATGTGGCAGTGCACACCGACGAGGTCCATGGCCGACGAACGGCGTGCGTGGTCGATCGCTCGGAGCGCGTCGCCGTTGGCGAGATTGAACCCGAATTTCGAGTCGTCCTGACCGGTGGCGATGAACTCGTGGGTGTGGGCTTCGACGCCCGGCGTGATGCGCAGGACGACACGGGGTGTCGGACCGACCCCGGCGACCGCGAGCACGTCGAGGCGGTCGAGTTCGTCGAACGAGTCGACGACGATGTAGCGCACCTCGGCCTCGATCGCCTGGCGGAGTTCGTCGCCGGACTTGTTGTTGCCGTGCAGCGTGCAGGAGCCGGCGGGAACTCCCGCCGCGAGGGCGACATGGAGTTCACCGCCGGTGGCCACGTCGAGGAGCAGCCCCTCGTCGTAGGCGAGCTTCGCCATCGCGCGACACAAGAACGCCTTGGTGGCGTAGATCACCCGCTCGCGCCCGAACGCTCCGACTGCCTCGCGACATCGGGCGCGCAGGTGCGCTTCGTCGTAGACGAACAGCGGGGTGCCGTACTCCTCGGCCAACGCCTCGACCGATACCCCGCCGACCTCGAGCCAACCGTCGTGGCCCACCGCCGCCGTGTCCGACAGCAACCGCCGCGGGATCGCGCTCACCGCGCCCCTCGACCCATTACGCTCCCGTTTGCGTGACGGAATCGGTGACCCGGCCCGTCAGCACTGCAACACAAACGAACGGGGCCCGGCACATCCTCGTTTGCGTGACGGAAGTGGTGACCCGGGCCACCGGGACTGCAACACGAACGAGGTGTGATGGCGGGACTCACATCTGCTCCGGGGCTTCGATGCCGAGCAGGCCGAGGGCGTGGGCGAGCGTGCGGGCGGTGACGTCCGCGAGCGCCAGGCGGCTCGAGCGCACCGGCTCGTCGGCTTTCAACACAGGACAGTGTTCGTAGAAGGCGGTGAAGTCGGTGGCGAGGTCGTACACGTAGGTGCACAACTTGTGGGGCGCGTAGGCCTCGAGCGTGGCGTCGATCGCCGTCGGATAAGCCAACAGCCGCAACGCGAGTGCTCGCTCCTGAGGCGTGTCGATCATCACCGGGAGGCCACGCACCGACGCCCGGTCGATGTCGGCGCGCCGGAAGATCGAGCAGATCCGGGCATGCGCGTACTGCAGGTACGGGCCGGTGTTGCCGTCGAAGCTCACCATCCGGTCGAGGTCGAAGACGTAGTCCTTCACCCGATCCGTCGACAGATCGGCGTACTTGACCGCACCGATGCCGATCATGCGGGCGACACGAGCCCGGTCGTCGCCGGTGAGATCGGCATTCTTCTCCGCGATCGCATCGTCGGCACGCTCGACCGCTTCGTCGAGCAGGTCGACGAGCTTCACCGAGTCGCCCGATCGGCTGCGAAGCATCTTGCGGTCGGCGCCGAGCACGTTGCCGAACCCCACGTGCACCGCCTCGGTCGGCGGCGCCAACCAGCCCGCCATCTCCGAGACAGCGAACACCATCTGCAGGTGCTGCTGCTGGGGTGCGCCGATCACGTACAGCATCAGGTCGGCACCCAGGCGCTCGACACGGTCGATCACACACGTCAGATCACTCGTCGCATAGTTGAAGCCGCCGGTGCGCGCCTGGATGATCAACGGGAGTGGATCGCCGTCGCGGTTCTCGTATCCGGGAGGGAACACCACCTTGGCACCGTCGTCCTCGACGAGCAGGCCTGCCTCGTCGAGGCGTTCGACGGTGCGCGCCATCATCGGCTGGTACATGCTCTCGCCGGCGAGATCGTCGTCGGTGAGCAGCACGCCGAGCTTGTCGTACACCTCGTTGAAGTACGCCGTCGACATCTCGACGAGGCGCTGCCACAGCCGATGGGTCTCGGCGTCGCCCGCTTGCAGCAGCACGACACGCGCGCGGGCGCGCTCCTGGAACTCCTCCGAGTCGGCGAACTTGGCGTTCGCCTGCTTGTAGAAGCCGTCGAGGTCGCCCTGCGTGAGACCGACGGCGGCGACGTCCTCGCCGAGGTCGAGGAGGTGCTCGATCAGCATGCCGAACGGGCGACCCCAGTCGCCGATGTGGTTCTCACGGATCACCCGGTGTCCGAGAACGTCGAACATCCGGACCAGCGAGTCACCGATCACCGTCGAGCGCAGGTGCCCGACGTGCATCTCCTTGGCCACGTTGGGCGCCGAGTAGTCGACGACGACCGTCATCGGTTCGGTCGCCGTTGCGATGCCGAGGCCGACATCAGTCGCGACCTCGGCGAGCTGGGCGGCCAGGAACTCCGGCGAGAACGTGACGTTGATGAAGCCCGGGCCGGCGATCTCGAGGTCGCTCGCCACGCCACCGAGCACGCCGGCATCGACGATGCGTTGTGCGATCTCGCGTGGGTTCGCGCCGATGCGCTTCGCCAGCGGGAGTGCTCCGTTGATCTGGGCGTCGGCTCGGTCGGACGGCCGCACGGTCGGGTCGACGGGCTCGCCGCCGTTGAGCTCGGCGAAGACCGGTGCGAGCAGTGTGGTGATCGTGGCGATGGGGTCCGACATGGTCGCACCAGTCTGCCGGACGCGGACACCACGATCACAGGGCGATCAACTCGCAACCGCCACGCCCGCCCAGGTCGCAGTGCACGTCGGGACTTCGGACCCTGTCGTTTGCGCGCGCAAATCACCACACTGCAGGCAGCGACTTTCACAGATTGGAGAATCGAATGACCGACACGATGGAGCAACTCGACACGCGACTGAGTGACGAGGGACAGACGAAGGGGATGTGGGCGTGGACCGTCCTGCGGATCCTGCTCGGCTGGTCGTTCCTCTGGGCGTTCCTCGACAAGATGTTCGGGCTCGGTTTCTCGACGTGCCGTGGCTTCGGACCGGAGGGCACCCCCGCATCGAGCATCGACTTCATGTGCGATGCGGCGATGATCCAGGGCGGCTCGCCCACATTCGGGTACTTGAATTTCGCCACCCAGGGGAGCCACACCGGTTTCCTGTTCGACTGGATGGCACCCTCGGCGCCCGACTCGATCAACTTCGCCGACGTCGGCTTCATGCTGGCGCTGCTGCTGCTCGGTGTGGCACTGATGCTCGGCGTGGGCACCCGCATCGCAGCGATCGGTGGCGCACTGATGATGGCGTTCATGTTCCTGGCCGGTGACGTGTGGCCGGAGAACAACCCGGTCAACTCGAGCCATGTCGTCGAGATGGTGGTGCTGCTCGGCATCTTCACCGTCGGCCCCGGCAAGTTCTCGCTCCAGAACTGGATGGTGAAGACCTTCCCGTTCATGAGCTGGGCGAAGTAGCCGAATCCACCTCGACACCCTTCGGGGGGTAGCGAGCGCCGGTCGACCCTCGGGTCGGTCGGCGTTCTCGCGTGCGGGGACACATGCTGCAGCAGACACCGGGACTGCGTCGGTCCCGTTGGTTTCACTTCTGGCATGCAGGGCAGTCCGCACCCATGGCATTCATCCTGTGGTTGCTCGCCGTGGTGCTCGTCATCGCCGGCATCGTCGCACTGGTCCGCAAGGAGTTCCTGTACGGCGCGGTCCTGATCATCGTCGGCCTGCTGGTCGGACCTGGCGGCGTATCGATCTTCACCTAGCGACCGCTGCGAGGAGTGGGGCCAGCGCACGCCATCGTCGTTGGCGGTACCGGTAGAAGACCGTGGCGAAGCCGGCCACGAGCAGCGTCATGGGGCCCGCATCGATGTCGATGCGGTCCACGTACTCGCATCGGTGCTCGCCGAGCGGCGTCGTGGTCAGCTCGTGGCGCCATGAGCGGATCATCCCTCCGCCCTCGTCGGAGACGATCGTTCGGCTGCGGTCGTCGATCGACTCGATCGAGAGATGGTGGATCGAGAACGGGACGACACCGAGGAGAAGTGTCCACCCGCGTATCTCGTCGCCGACACGCCACGAGCGATCGAGGCGCTCCGCAGCCGGGAATCGAATCATCCCCTTCGCGACGTGGACGAACGCGTGCGGTGTGGTGGCCGCGGTCCAGACGACATCGGCGGGGGCCTCGAGAGTCGTCGACACGGTGACTGTTCTCATGACCGCATGATGCGAGTATTGCTCGTGTCTCGCAACTCGCATTTCAGCCGATCGGCCGAACCCCGCAAACGGCCCCGCCAGCAACGCTCCCGTGAACTCGTCGCTCGCATCCTCGACGAGGCTGCTCGCCTCTTCGAAACGCTCGGCTACCACGACACGACCACCAACCACGTCGCCGATGCCGCAGGCATCTCGATCGGATCGCTCTATCAGTACTTCCCGAACAAGGACGCGCTGCTCGTCGGTTTGGCCGAACGACACCTCGACGAAGCCGAGCCCCGACTCGCCGCGCTCGCCGAACGACTCCGAGACGAACAGCCACCCGCTGACGAACTCTGCCGAGCGTTCATCGTGGAGGTCGCCGATCTCAACCGCTCGGCTCGACTGCACAACCTGCTCTGGAACGCACCGCGGACCGCTGCACTCACGCGACGTCTGTCGCTGCTCGATGCCGCACTGATCGCCGACGTCACGTCGCATCTGTGCCGACTCGGACACCATCCCTCGAGCGCTCCGCTCCGAGCCCGGGTCCTCGTCTCGGCCGTCGACTCGGGTATCCACAACTTCGAACCGGACCTCAGCCAGACCGATCAGATCGACGAGCTCATCCGCCTCGCCACGATCTACGTGTCAGCGACATGAGCCTGGATCCACCGACTCGGCTCGGGTGACCGGTTGTGCGGCCTCGGCCGAGAGGCGTGACTACGGTGAAGCCGGAAGACCAGTGGCGCCCTCGGGAGGATTCGAACCTCCGCACACGGCTCCGGAGGCCGATGCTCTATCCCCTGAGCTACGAGGGCGGGGGCGTCGAGACTACCGCCAACCGCGCCCTTCGAGTGTAACGATTGGTGTCTGACACCAATCGTTACATCAGTACGTGGAGGTGGATGGTGGGGCCTCGCCGCCCTCGACTTCGGCGAGCAGGACGTCGAGGAGCCCGCTCGCTCCGTACCGGAACGTGGCCGGGGTCGCCCAGCCCTCCCCCATCACCTCGTCGGCGAGATCGAGGTACGCCATCGCATCGTCGAAGCTGCGGATGCCACCCGATGGCTTCAGGCCGACGGTGCGTCCGGCTCCAGCTGCCGCGGCGATCTCCCCGAGCATCGCCCGGGCGGCCCCGAGCGATGCGCCAGCGGCGATCTTGCCGGTCGACGTCTTGACGAAGTCCGCGCCGTTGGCGATCGCCAGACGGGCCGCTCGGGCGACCGCATCGGTGCTCGGGTAGGCGCCCGACTCGAGGATCACCTTGAGCAGCGCCGGCGAGTCGACCAATCCTGCGATCGACGCGACCATCGAGGCGGCACGTTCGGAGTCACCGTCGAGCAACGCCCGGTACGGCAGGACGAGGTCGATGTCGTCGGCACCGTCGGCGAGCGCAGCCCTGGTGGCGGCGGCGACATCGTCGATCGACTCGTCACCCGACGGGAAGTTCACCACCGTGGCGACCCGCACGTGCGAACCGGCGAGCAGATCGCCGCAGCGGGCGACGTACTCCGGCCAGACACACACTGCCGCGGTCCCGTGCTCGCGGGCTCGACGACACAGTTCGTCGATGCCGTCCGGAGCATGGTCGTCGGAGAGATCGGTCAGGTCGATCAGTCCGATGGCGCGGCGGGCAGAGTCGATGCGGCTCACGTGTCGAACGTAGCCGCTTCGGGATCGGACCGGATCCGCGGGATGCTCCCGGTGTCGAGACGGAACTGCTGCTCGGCCGGTGTCAACGCCAGCACCTCCGCGACATAGTCCTCGAGCGCCTCGCTGGTTCGCACCTCGGCGCCGCGCTCCTCGGCCATCAGGTAGCGGTGTTCCAGCAGCTGGTGGAAGATCTCCGCAGGCTCGAGATGCGAACGCAGATCGTCCGGGATCGCGTCGATCGTCGGCTGGTAGACCTCTGCCAACCATCGTGCCGTCGCCACGGCACGGGGAATCGTCTGCTGCTCGCGCCGTTCCAGCCAGGCCCGGTGCTGATCGATGTCGGCCAACAGTCGTCGGGCCTGGTTCTCCTGCACGTCGAGACCCGTGCGGTTGCGCAGATCCCGTGCGTGGTGGCCCTCGTCGATGAGCACCGGCTTGATCGACAACTTCCGGTCGTCACGGCTGATCGACAGTTCCTGCACGTCGAAGCCGAGTTCGTTGATCCGGCGCACACGTTGTTCGATCTTCCAGCGCTCGTCGAGATCGAACTCGTCGACCCGGGTGAGTTCGTTCCACAGTTCC
>Ga0102938_10001163_pt1 | contig 19929 bp, 16 predicted proteins | sample SalPonR2_B_D2_MG_FD_84516 | JGI IMG/M metagenome (GOLD analysis project Ga0102938, IMG submission 84516) | Salt pond soil microbial communities from South San Francisco under conditions of wetland restoration - Salt Pond MetaG R2_B_D2_MG | ecosystem: Environmental > Aquatic > Marine >... | reverse complement strand
GGTGAAGTGGGTGAAGAAGGCTCATCCGCATAGATTGCCGCCAGAGCTTCCTCTATCTGCGGATAGAGGAAGCGAAACCCCGCCTCTTCCAGGACGGCGGGCACTACCCGCTGACCGTGCAACAAAAGTTCCTCCGCCATTTCACCCAACATCAGGCGCATCACCGGGGCGGGCACGCCCACTCGCAGTACCGTGGCAAAATACTCGCAGAGCGCCTCCCCGAGGCCGCGCGCGGTGACCGGCACAGGCGCCGTAACGTTCACCGGTCCGGCGATATCGTCGCGCTCCAGCAGGAATTGCAATGCCCGCACCACGTCCGCTCGATGCACCCAGCTCATCCATTGACTGCCGCTACCCGCCCAGCTACCTACCCCCAACCGGAAAGAGCGCGTCATTTCGGTCAGCGCGCCACCCCCCGCATCCAGCACCACTCCGAATCGCGTCAGACACACACGTGTACCCCCGGCGCTCGCTTCCATCGCCTGCGCCTCCCATGCCTGACACAGCTGCTGCGAAAAACACGGGTTGGAACCCGCATCCTCGGCGAGCTTCGCATCCCCGTGGTGCCCGTAGTAGCCAATGGCGCTGGCACTCAGTAGCGTTTGTGGCGTGCGCTGGAGGCGTCTGATCAGCGCCAGGATATCCCTGGTAGTATCGATACGGCTGCTCAGCAGCTCGCGCTTGTAGGCCCCACTCCAGCGTTTCGCAGCGAGTGACGCCCCGGCGAGATTGACAATCGCGTCGATGGGTTCGTTTGCCTCAATGGCATCCAGCGACTGGATAAAACGCACGCCATCGCACGAACCGGGAGCCTGACGCGTCAGCACGATTACCTCATGACCCTGGTGTGTGAGAGCCTGCACCAGCGCCGAGCCGATAAAACCGGTGCCACCGCTGACCAATAGCTGCATGCTGCGTCTCCTTGTGAGTTGGAGCGCCGCCCGTTCGACGCTCCTTATACCAGTGTACGTCAAGCTGGAGATACAGATCAGGCGATCCCCCGCGACAGACGCTGCGTATACTGCGGCTGTGGATATACTTGCGCACGACATACAGGCCCTCAACGGGTTCCTGCGCGACTTTCCGCGACTCGTGATTTTGACGGGTGCGGGCGTCAGCGCGGATTCAGGCATCCCGACCTACCGCGATGCCGATGGGCGCTGGTTGCATAGCGAGCCCATCCGCCACAACGACTTTATCTCCCGGGCACAAACGCGCCGGCGCTATTGGGCGCGCTCCTGGCACGGCTGGCCCGCCGTGCGCGACGCCGTGCCGAACGCGGCGCACAAGGCGCTGGCCGCGCTTGAAAATGCCGGCCACATCGAACTGTTGATCACGCAGAACGTCGACCGCCTGCATCAGCGCGCAGGCAGCCGACGGGTGGTGGATTTGCACGGACGTCTCGATCGGGTGCGCTGCCTGGACTGCGATCAACCCCAACACCGTGAAAAGGTGCAGGCACTGCTCGCGAGGGACAATCACTGGCAGCGGGTAGACGCGGGCAACGCGCGCCCCGATGGCGATCGCGATATCGACGAGGGTCAGGCGGCCGGCGTGGCCCTGCCGCGCTGTGAGGCATGCGCGGGCGACCTTAAACCGGATGTGGTGTTTTTTGGCGCCAACATTCCCGCCGAGCGCCTGCAAACCTGTTCCGCGGCGTTGGAACGTGCGGACGGCCTGCTGGCCGTGGGCACTTCACTGCAGGTATTTTCCGGATTCAGGCTTTGCCGCAGCGTGCACCGGTCGGGCAGGCCCGTGGCTATCATCAACCCCGGCACTACTCGCGCCGATGATCTCGCCGTGCTGAAGCTGCGCTCCCCGGCTGGCGCGTTACTGGCAGCTGTTGTGCAGGCGCTGCCCACCCGGGCGATCAATCATCGACCATCCGCTCTCGATAATCCCAGCTGAACAAGCGCACCGGCTGGATGCTGATCAGCACTTCCTCTGCGACCCGGGACAGTAGCCAGCGTCCCAGTGACGACTCGGTGCCACCGAGGTAACGGGTCAGCAGCAGTGAGAGCACCTCCTCCTGGCCGCTGTCTTGCAGCCGCGCCAAACCCTGCCCGCGCACCCCGCAATAGGGCGGTTCATTCGGTGCTACTTCAAAGCCGACCTTGTCTGAGCGCCGCAGCAGGCCGACCAGCTGCGACGAGCCATGTGCAACACAGTACAGCTCGCCTTCTGCATAGTAGTACCAGACGGAGACCACACGCGGAAAGCCGTCCCCGCCCACGCAGGCAAGACGCATGGGGTACCGGCTTTGCTCAAGGTACTGGTCGATCGCCGCCTGATCCCAGGGGCCTTTGATGCGCGCGGCCATTCAATTCATTCCCACAGGTTCGACAACACATTAATGAAACAGCAGCATACCCTTGCGCTGCGAATGCACCAAAAAAAAACCCGCGGCATAGCCGCGGGCAATTGACCTGGATGAGTCTTCGGAGTGCGGCAGGGTGCCCCCACTCCGGTCAATCCGTTAAGTGATACGTACTGCCCCACTCAACGGATCACTGTCTTGCGCTGCCTGCTCAATCCGTCAGGATATTCAGGTTGATCAGCGGGCTACCGGACACTTCCTCTGCGGACGGGTCACGTGCGATCACCGTATAGTTCACTCCGCCTTCCAGCGCCAGCGCACCGCCGCTGTCGAAAGCCACTACCGATTTATCGCCGGCCGCTGTGACCGTAACCCAGTAGTCTCCCGGGCTGAGCGCCAGCTGGTCCGTGGTTTCACCGTAGGCGAGACCGGCGATCGCCGGTTCAGCATCGGCGATAACACCATCCGGGGTGAGATACACGTCCACCGGTATCTCGGCAGCGACCAGGTAGGAACCATGGATCACCTCGACGATAGCGGCAGTGGCGATGTTGCGGCGATCGTCCTGGGTCAACAGCCCTTCAACCGTGCTGTCAGCGAAGGAGCCGATGGCAAGCGCGGTGAAACTTTCCCCGGCGCCCAGCGTGAGGTCCACATCGATCGGCGCGATCGTGTTGTCGGCATCGGCCGCAACCACCACATTGTAGGTGCCGGCAGGCGCTTCGATATCGCTGTAGGCACTCGCGGCCGGGAAGGGCACTGCATCCAGCACCTCGGTACCGTCTACCAGCACGTCCACGGCGGGTGTATCAGCCGAGTTGTGCACGACACGCACGCTACCGCCCATATTCACATCAAGTACCTCCGAGGCCGCCTCGGGGCCCACAGCCAGCAGTGTGACGGGGCTGGCGCCAACCTTGTAGGTGTTCTCGACTGCCGCCAGGACCAGTTCAGTGCCCGCAGCGAATTGCAGGGTACCGCTGTCGAAAACAACATCGCTCGCCCCGTCTGCGGTGATGCGCACCTGGTAGGGCGTGTCCGCCATGAGACTGACGGGGCCCGCCGCATCGCCGAAGCCGGCATCAATCGGTGTGTTGTTAGAGAGCGCATCCCCGGGCGCCGTAACGTAGATATCCACGGCTCCCACCATGGGTGCTGCGTGCACCACGCTGACACGCACGTCACTGATCCCCTCTTCGATGTCCACCGGGTCAAGCACCTTCGGTGCGATACTGAGTGCCCCATCGGCATCAAACAGATCCCCGATGGCCAGTACGTCCGTGCGTATCGCGCTTTCCAGCGCGACATCGACCGGGCCGATCACCGATACCTCCGAGCCATCGGGCAGGACTCCGCGCACCTCCACGCTCAGCGTGTCCGGTGCTGCAAACTCCAGCAGGCCGGAGCTCTGTTTGAAATCAACATTCTCCAGGGCGAGTTCGCCGTTCACATACACGTTCACCGCGGGCGCATCCGCGGAAGCATGCGTCACGCGCAACTGCGCAGGTGGGGGGTCACCCGAATCGTTGCCGGAATTGTTGTTATCGTTGTCGCTACACGCGACCATGAAGGGCAGCATCAACAAAGCTGCGAATTTGACTAATCTGGACATCGTCTGCTCCTTTTCCATTGGAAAGCTGTGTTCAAGTTACGAACAACTTTCCGTGACAGATTTCACAATCGCAGGTGGCTCACCCCCGGATACCTGGACAGAAATTGGACACTCGCGCCTGACTGAGCTATTCCAGGCCGCGCCGCGTAACTGCCCCGACACAAGGGAATAAAGCATGCCCAAACCCGTTATCTTCTGGTACCGACAAGACCTGCGCATTGATGACCTGCCCGGGCTCTCCGCCGCGGCGGCAACCGGCAGGCCGCTCGTAATGTGCTATGTGCTGGATGAAGTCTCACCGGGCGAACTGGCAACAGGCGCAGCCAGCCAATGGTGGCTTCACCACAGCCTGGCCGCGCTGACGGCCCAACTCGAGCACGAGGGCGGCCGCCTACTGCTGCTGACTGGTTCCGCGCGCGACGCGCTGACAGAGCTTGCACGTGCCGTGGACGCCGAGGCCGTCTACTGCAGCCGCTGCTACGAACCCTGGGCAGCCGAGCTGGAGAAAGACCTGCACGACACGCTGCAGGAAGACGGCGTGGCCTTCAAGCGCTATCCCGGTTCCCTGCTGTTCGAACCGGAAACGGTAGAGACGCAGAGCGGCGGACCCTTCAAGGTTTTCACCCCGTTCTGGAAAGCCTGCATGCAGAAGGAGGTGCCGTCGCCGGTATCGTCGGTACGAGACGCACTCAGCTTTTACCGCAACACGCCTGACGGTCTCAGCCTGGAATCGTTCGCGCTGACGCCGAAGAATCCCGATTGGGCTGCCGGTTGGGACAGCCTCTGGGAGCCCGGCGCGGAGGGCGCGCGCAAAACACTGCAACAGTTTTTGCAAAACTCCCTGGACGACTATGCCAGGGGGCGCGACCACCCGCACCTGAACGCAACCTCGCACCTCTCCCCTCATCTGCACTTCGGAGAGGTTTCGCCCCGCCAGGTCTGGCACGCGGTACAGGCACACTGCGAGGGCAAGCGGGCACTCGTCGAACAGCGCAGGAAATTTCTCTCGGAACTGGGTTGGCGGGAATTCTGTTATCACCTGCTACACCACTTCCCCACGTTGCCAGAGGCGCCCTTCAAAACGCAATTCAGGGACTTTCCCTGGCTGGGTAACGCCAGGCACCTGCGCGCCTGGCAACGCGGCCGCACCGGCTACCCGATCGTGGATGCAGGCATGCGGGAACTCTGGCACACCGGCTACATGCACAACCGCGTGCGCATGATCGTCGCTTCGTTCCTCACCAAGCACCTGCTGCTTCACTGGCAACGTGGCGAGGCCTGGTTTCGAGACACGCTGGTCGATGCAGACCTGGCAAACAACGTCTGTGGCTGGCAGTGGGTGGCGGGCAGCGGCGCGGATGCCGCCCCCTATTTCCGCATCTTCAACCCGACCTTGCAGGGCAAAAAATTCGATGCAGGGGGCGACTACGTCCGCCGCTGGGTACCGGAAATAGAAGCTTTGCCGGACAAGTATATTCACGAGCCGGCGGCGGCTCCCGACGAGGTGCTGGCGCAGGCGGGTATCCGGCTTGGCGACACTTACCCCGCCCCCATCGTCGAGCACAAGGCCGCCCGCGAGGCCGCACTGGCAGCGTACGACGAGGTGAAGCAGAGCTAGGCAGGTCGCGCCAGGCTGCGAGCGGCGAGCCGGTGTCGGCGCACTAATGCGGCGTTGCGCTCCCCGGGGAACGTCTCTATGCGCAGCCTCTATGGCGGCTCATAGCGCTGGGAAGGCGTCGTCGAACTGGCCGCGCCACACGCCGCCGACCACCTTGGAGTCTGTTCGCAATTGCGTGGACACCACGCTGATCCTGCCGCCCCTGCTCAAATATTCGCGTATCTGCGCCTCGATCTCGGCGCGCATACGCTCTTTTTCAAGGAAATTTGTCGCTCTGGACTCTGTTTTCACGCTGCACACTCCCTGTCGGTTAGCTGCGCAGTTTCACGCAAACCCATTGCAGATCGAAGACAGAAAAATGAAGTTTTTGGGATGCACAGAGGACCTCTGCTTCCTGAAGAACCAATATTTGATATATTGTCAACAAAGCCATAATCGACCGCATAAAAGTGACAGCAGGAGATCTGAATGCACTTGCCTCTCGTGCTGCTTGCAGCCGCACTACTGCCCTGGCAGCAGCTCCAGGCGGCCGCAGTATCACGCGGGGATGCACTGGAGGAAGTGCTGGTCACGGCGCAGCACCGGGAGGAATCCGCGCAGACCACGCCCATCTCCCTGTTCACCATGAACGCGCAACAGCTGGAGAAGCAGCGCATTTCCAACATCGGCAATCTCAATGGCCTGGTGCCCAACCTCACTATCGACAACTTTCCCGCCAACAACCAGACCCTGCGGGTTTTCATTCGCGGGGTGGGCCTCACAGACACACAGATCACCCAGGACCCCGCGGTGGGCGTCTACCTCAATGACGCGTACATCGCCCGCTCAACCGGCCTCGCCTTCGATGTGGCCGATCTCGAGCGTATTGAGGTCCTGCGCGGCCCGCAGGGCACACTCTACGGCCGCAATACCACGGGCGGGGCCATCCGCCTGATCACGAAACGGCCGGATGTCACTGCGTTGACATTCGACCAGAACGCGAGCGCGGGTAACCAGGGCCTGCTGCGCAGCAAAACGTCTCTGAACATTCCCCTCTCTGACAGGTACGCCGCCAAGCTCGCGTATTTCTATGAGGATGTAGAGGGTTTTACCGACAACGACGGACCGGGCGGAAGCTGGGGCGATCGCAACTCGGAGGGTTTCCGCCTCGACTTGCGGGCCGGTCTGGGCGAGAAGCTGACCCTGGATTACGCCTATGATCACTCGCGGATCGAATTTTTCAACCTGCCGGCACAGGCCGTTCTGCCGCGCGAATCCGGTTCCGGCCTGCTCGCGGTCATAGGCGACATCGCACAGCAGTACATCCGTTACGACAACAATCGCATCGACCGCTTATCCAGTACGGTCCCGCTGCTGCCTACCGACACCACAATTGAGGGCCACGCGCTGAATATTGACTGGGAGGTGAATGCGGCGCTGAGGCTGCGTGCTATCAGCGCCTGGCGCGAGCTCTCGGACAAGAGCTATGTTGATTTCGCCAGTGGCGCTGCCGAGGGTTTCCGAATTGATTTCAACTCCGCAGTACTGGGCGCCGGGGCCGGCGATGCTCGCCTGGAACTGCCCGTGGGCCGACCCGAGCTCACGCAGGAGCAGTTCTCACAGGAGTTTCAGGTACTGGGTAGTCTCGGCGAGTCCTTTGAATATCTCGCGGGCGTGTACGCGTTTTATGAGAAGGCTGAAGAAGACGCCACGCCGGTACGACATATATTCAGCGCCTTCCCGTTCGGCGGCGGCACAATCTACAACATCGGCAGTGAATACAACGAGATTGAAAACGAGGCCTGGGCTTTTTTCAGCCAGATGACCTGGACACCGGACATCCTGGGCCGCCGCCTGCAACTCACGCTGGGCTGGCGACACTCGGAGGACTCCCGCGAAGCTGTCCGGCGCGTCAGCGACGCGGTGGTCATTGATCAGGGCACGGCCATACAGCAACTCATTCCCGAGAACACCTTTGCGGCGGATGCAGGTGACAATTTCGACGACGACTCCTACTCATTCATCGCCGAGTACGCGTGGGCGGAGCGGTTTAACGTGTACGCAAAGTACGCCGAGGCCTATAAGAGCGGCGGCTTCAATATCCGTGACCCGGAGGAGGAAGGTTTCAGTGACGGTTTCACCGAAGAAAAACTGCGTTCCGTTGAGCTGGGTTTCAAGGGCGAACTGCTGGATCGCATGCTGCGTGTGAACGCTGCCATGTTTCATCAGCGCTTCGACGATTTCCAGTACAACTTCCAGATTCCCGGCACTATCCAGAATACGCGCGTGTTCAACGTCGACGAGGGTGAAATGAGCGGCGTCGAACTGGAACTGATGGCAATGCCCACCGCCGGTCTCTTCCTGCAGCTCAGCTATGCCTACCTGCACAGCGCGCTGGACGAGCTGGTCAACCCGTTCAGCGGAGAGCTGGAGTCATTCAATTTCCCCAATGCCCCCGAACACACCTACAGCCTGGTGGCAGACTACCGCTTCCAGGTGCGCCCCTTTGGCGGACTACTCGGCCTCAACGCCAGCTACAATTTCATCGATGACCGGCAAAAAGACAGCGCCACGGTGTTCCGCGACGATTACAGTCTGGTCAACGCGCGACTGTCACTGGCGGAGCTAAAAGCGCTGGGCGGCCAGTGGTCCGTCGCCGCATGGGGCAAGAACCTGCAGGACTCCGACTACGAGGCGTTCACCCTGGGCAACCTGCCCCAGGCGAGCCGCGCAGTGATCTGGGGCGACGGCAGGACACTCGGTATCGATATCAACTACCACTTCGAGTAGTCGGGCTCGCGCTGCGCGCCTCAACCAGAGGCGGGCTCATCCACGGGGGCAAACCGCGCAACGCTGGTGCCATCGCGCTCAACCTGTTCCGTGAACATCGACAGGGGGCGCACCCAGAGGGCACCTTCACCGTAAAGCGGGCGGTATACCACGAGGGCTTCACCACTCTCGGAATGGGTCGCAACACCGAGCACTTCGTACTCGGCCCCCTTGAAATGCCGATAGCGTCCGGGCTGCAGCGTCATGCGGGCATCTCCTCCCGGGATTCCGCCAGCAATCGCATGCGGAGGGCCGTCGTCTCCTTCCCGGGCATCGCTTCTCTCTCTGCTTGATGTGTCATCATTGGCATATTGTCAGACTATCGGGGGTGGTGAATGGGGCATGAACCATCGCGCGCAATGGCCACTACCCACGCCCTTATGATCCCATGGGAGACAGGATGACTGCTATCCGCAATATCGCCTTCACAATCGCGGTTCTGTGCCTGGCCTTCGCGGGCAATGCCCGGACAGCGAGTGAAACAGACGCGCAGGTAGTGCTGCGTTTTGCGGTATTCGGTGACGCCGAACCCAAGCCGAGGCCCGAGTTTCCAAACCTGGCGGCAGCCGTTGATGATGTGAACACTCTGGCGGACACCCTGGCTCTGGACTTCGTGGTGGGGGTGGGAGATATCGCCCACAATGGGACGCTGGTGCAGTATGAAAACGCCACTGCGGTGCTGGAGCAACTGAAATTGCCCTTCTACCCGATCATGGGGAACGAGGAACATGGCAGCACAGTGAAACGGTATCTGGAATACGCCAATCGCTGGGGTCGGAAAAAACGCGTAATCAGTGCGCCGAGTTATGTCCTTGAGCGCGAACCGGTTGCGCTCGTGTTTTCATCTCCGGACTTCGGCCGGGACTTCAACGACGAGGGCATCGCGTGGATACTGGAGCAAATACAGCAACTACACCCGAAACCCGTCCTGCTGATCGTGCACGGTGCGCAAACCGGGGTGTATCCGGAAAATGCCGGGAAAGGCATCACCCATGCCGGTTTTGCCGACGTTATCGCACAGCCGAACCTCGCCGCCGTCATCTCCGGAGACCTGCACATGGACATGGACCGCGTCGAGCATTCCAGGCAGATCGGCTCTGTTCATTACCTGCATATCCCGGCGCTGGAACGCACCAGGATTCCGGATACCAGTCGGCATACACCCATGTTCCGGCTATTTACTATAAGGACGGACAACACTGTGCAGGTGAGCACCTACGAGGTCGGTGTGCTTGACCCCCTGGCGCGCCACGCCTACCGGTTCACGCTCCCCGCGCAGTGACCGCCGCAGTTCCCGGTGGTCAGCGCGGTCGTCTGCTTCGACGCTGGATCAGCACTGGTACAAGGCTCATGAACAGGCTGACGCCGGCATAAAGCAGCACCGTAAACAACACCGCATCGCCAACCGGGTCCAGGACACCGGGCTGCGCGGGAAACACGACAGCCTTTACAGCGACCGCCAGCGACATATTGCGAAAGCCGACTTCCACCACCACGGCAAGCGTATCGAAGGCGGGCATGCCGACGAGACGCGCCGTCAGCAGGGCACTGAGCTGGACCGCGAGGCAGAACACCACTAGCGCCGCGATGCCCATCAACCCGTAGGCAGCCGGGTCGAGGCGTCCACTACCGCCTGCACCCACTACCATGACCGCGATGAGTGCGAGGCTCAGACGTATCGCCCACTTGGAGAAGTTCGCCGCAAACACCGTGTTGAAGCGATGCCGCACCAGCATTCCGAGCAGCAACGGCGTGATCAGGGTCGCGAAAATATCCACCGCCAGGCGACCGGTGGGCATGCTGAAGTTTTCCGGCAGATGCTGGGCCGCGAGAAACTCCAACACCGTTGGCGTGACAACCAGCGCCGCCACGGTGGTAATCGACGTGATCGAAATAGACAGGGCGATATTACCGCGGCCAAAAAGCGTGAGAATATTGGAGAGCGTACCTCCAGGCACCGCGGCTACCAGTATCAGGCCCACGGCAATACCGACGGGTACCGGCAGCAGCGCCCCCAGCGCGAAAGCCACCAGCGGCACAATCAACCACTGGCAACCCAGCCCTACCAACAATCCGCGGGGTTTGCGAATTTCCAGCAGGAAGTCCGACGGAGACAGTAACGCCCCCATTCCGAGCATCGCCAGGAAAAGCTGGGAGGACGCCAGCACGAACTCGTAACTCGCGTAACTGGAATAGAAACTTTCCAACAAAGCAGCCACCTGCGCCGCCAAACCTAGCGTTGCACGCCGGGACCGAGCTTGCGCATCAGGTCGCGTTCCATTGCCTTGACGCCCTCCCCCGCATGCACGTCTTTCAACGCCTTCAGTCGCTCGTAACCCCCGGCGGCTTCCTCGTCCCACTCATCGGCAAAAGCACCACTATCTATATAGGCGACGGTGTCCTTCATGATCGGCGAAAAGTCCAGGCCATCGTAACGGCCCCGACGAGAGAGTTGACCGTACTGGCTGGCTGGCGAGTGATGTTCCAGTTGCGCGACAAAACCCTCACTGCGTAACAGGCCGAAATTACGCTCCACTTCCCCCGAGAGGAAGAGTTCCGTGAGAATGGCCTCGAGAGGCAAACCGTACTCCAGCATGGTGCTGACAAACGCGCTGTTCACATGGGTAAGTGCGGGCGAGAGCACTTGCTCCACGGCCAGATCGAGCAGTGCCTCCTGGTGGGGGCTCAACACGATGGCTCCCTCGCGCAACCCGCCCAGTGCGCGTGCCACGGCGAGCGTGCGCGCCAGCGCGGTGCCGGTGAGATCGCGCTGCACACCCAGTGCAGTAATAAAGCCTGCGCCTTCTGTATAACACTCGCGCACCTCGGGCCCCAACATGCGCGGGGCCAGCATGGCCTGATCGCCGGCGGGATTGTAGCGGTTGAAGGCATAGCAATAACCGCTGGCGAGAATGGTCAAACGATCTTTATCACGCGCCAGCCCCAACCCGGGAATTGCATCGTCGGGCACGAGGATACAGACAATATCAGCGGCATTCGCGTCCGCGATGTCGCCCACTGTAAAACCATCCGCCGCGGCACGCTCACGCGTTTCATCGTTACGCACACAGACATGCGGCTGCAGGCCAGAGTCGCGAAGATTCAATGCCCAGGGCCGACCCTGGTTCCCGTAACCTACGATGGCCAGCGTCTGGCCACTGATCGCGTGCAGATCGGCGTCCTGTTCGTAGTAAAAGTCTGTCATATACCAGCTTCCTCAAATCGCATCGCGCCAGCCTGAAAACCAAGGGCCGCACAAGCATAAGCCAAGCGTCTGGCAAAAAACAGGCGTCGTCCTTGCGCACAAAATTTCTGCCTATACTATGGGCACACCCGACACCAGAGCGCGTCTTTCGCCACCGATATACTATGAAAAAACTGTTCCTGGGTCTGCTGATCACCACCTTTTCACTTGCTCTGCTGGTGGGCCTGGTGCTCGTGTTCGCCGTCCAGACACAACAGGTGTCACGCTCTGACCTTCAGTTCCTCGTGAGTATCGGCAAACGCGACGGCATCGGTGCCGTAGTCTCGATAATCAAAACCGAATTGTACGGCGTGGACCTCAGTAACGCGCCGGACCCTGCCTACGGACGCGAGCAGGTAGCGGGGCGAGGCCATGCACCCTGGGTAATTCGCGGCAACCTCGATGGCCGGCCGCGTATGCTGAAATTCGCGCTGGCACCGGGCATCTGGGCCGCCTATGACGTCTCAGGGCAATCGCTCTACCAGGTATGGGCCGGCGAAGTACGCTTTGAGGGAGCTGCCTACGATTACCAGCATGGACCACAGCCCGGCAGCGAGGGTGCCTGGTACTGGCGCGAGCCTTCTCCGGCACGCTGGTTCATCGAGATCGACGGGCAGGAATTGCCGGCCGAGGTCAGCTACCTCGGTCACGAGTACGGCCCGGAGCGCCGCACCGCGCTGATGCGTTTCGAGGTTCTCGCTGCCGGCGAAACAATCCGCATGAGCGAACAGCCGGAGCTGATCGAGCGAGAAGGTACGCGCTATTTCACACGCCGCTTTGCGCGGGAAGAGGCAGGCCCCACGGTGGGCTTCCATGCCGGCGATGGCTCGCGTTATGAGGCCAGCGGAGTGCTCGAGTTTGCACTCACAAACTCCACCGCAATCGAGCCCGCGGCGACACCGACACGCGGCCGTGACGCCGAGGACAGCGAAATCGAGCAGGGCAAGGCCATCATCGCCGGAAGCGACTGCCTGAGCTGCCACGCCCCACAGCATCGCGTTGCCGGGCCCGCCTGGTCGCAGATATCCGGCAAATTTCGTGGCAAGGTACAGGAGCAGGTGGTCGCTTCGCTGGTCGAGCACGTGATTGACGGGGGTGTCGGCGTATGGGGTCAGATCCCGATGCCGGCACACCCAACGCTCAGCGAGGAGGACGCTCGCCTCGCGGTGCTGTACATCCTCAGTGTTGGCGAGCCGGAGCAGGAGGTCACCCCACCCCTGGACCCGTCCGGCAACCCGTACCCGGCCACACGCGATTTCGACACGCTCGCGAGGCTCACCGCGGTGCATCCGTCTTTCACGCTGGACAATGTCGCCCCGCAGGGCTTCGAGCCGAAAGTCGGCGGTATGGATTTCCGTGCCGACGGACGCCTGCTGGTCGCGAGTTGGGACCTCGACGGCGCGGTTTACCTGATTGAGCCCGGGGCGCCACCGGCAACGCGTGTCAGGCGCATCGCAGAGGGCCTGCACGAGCCGCTGGGCCTGAGCGTTGTCGACGATCGGCTGTTTGTGCTGCAAAAGCAGGAACTCACCGAGCTGGTTGACATTGATGGCGACGACATCATCGACCGCTACGTTACCATCAGCGACGACTGGCCCGCGAGCGCCAACTTTCATTCGTTCGCCTTCGGCCTGCTGCATCGGGACGATCACTTCTACTTCCTGTTGTCGATCTGCGTACTGCCCGGCGGCGCGAGCTGCCCTGAACAACTGCCCACGCAGGGCAAGCTGTTGCGCGCGGATTTTGCAGGCAATGTGGAAGTCGTCGCATCGGGCTTTCGCACACCCAATGGCATAGCCGGGGGCGATAACGGCGCAATCTACGTAACCGACAACCAGGGCGACTGGTTGCCGGCAAGCAAACTGGTACGTATCAGGAACGGCGGCTTCTACGGTTCGCGCGCGGTACCCGATGCCGGCGTCATGGGCCGCGCAGAACTGCCGCCGTCCGTGTGGCTACCGCAGGACGAGGTGGGCAACTCTCCCACTCAACCGCTGGCGCTGAGAGAAGGGCCGTACGCCGGGCAATTGATACACGGCGATGTCTACAACGGCGGTATCAAGCGCGTGTTCCTTGAACAGGTTGGGGGACAGGAACAAGGCGCCGTATTCCACTTCAGCGCGGGCTTCCAGGGTGGCGTGAACCGTTTGCTGCGCGGTCCGGACAACGCCATCTACGTGGGCGAGGTGGGCAACCCACCCAACTGGGGCGAGTACGGCAAAGCCTGGCACGGTGTCGAGCGCTTGCGCTGGGCGGGCAACAACGCATTTGAGATTCTCGCTGTGCGCGCCCGGAGTGATGGTTTTGACATTGAGCTCACCCAGCCGCTCGCAGCAGACGTGCAGGTTGAGACAGACGATCTGCTGGCGCGGCAGTGGTTTTACCTGCCCAGCGAACAATACGGCGGGCCCAAGTACAACACCACGCAACTCGGCGTCACAACGCTTACGCGCTCGGAAGACGGCCGCCACCTGCGGGCGCGCGTCCAGGGGCTGCGCGAAGGTCACGTGGTGTATCTGCGACTGAATGATCGCCTGCGTGCGGCCGACGGCGCAAAACTGTGGACGGCAGAGGCCTGGTACACAATGAATCGCCTTCCCTCATCCGGCGAATCCTCACCGGTCGCATCCAGCGGCACACCCGCGGCCGGTTTACCCGCCGAAGATGGATGGCGGGAACTCTTCGACGGCGCCACGCTGGACGGATGGCGCAACTATGGCGGGCAGGGACCCATACGCAAATGGCGGGTCGAGAATGGCAGCCTCACGCGCACCGAGGCCGGCGTCTTCCCGCTGTGGGGCATCATCAAGAGCACGCTGTTTGGCGGCGGCAGCAACGACCTTATCTACTACCGGGAAAAATTCCGCAACTTCGAGCTCAGCCTGCAATGGAAAGTTGCCGCCAACGGCAACAGCGGTATCTTTTACCTGGTGGCCGACGAGACGGAGAAAAACCCATGGCTGACCGGCCTGGAAATGCAGGTGCTGGACAACGAGGGCCATAGCGATGGCCAGATCGAAACACACCGCGCCGGCGATCTCTACGACCTGGTCGCCGCCAACCCCGAAACTGTGCGTCCCCCGGGGGAATGGAACGACGTTCTGATTCGCGTACAGGATAATCGTATCGAACACTGGTTGAATGGCGTCAGGGTCGTAGAAGTAACACGCGGCTCCGAAGAGTGGAACTCGCTGGTTAAAGCGAGCAAGTATGCCGACATGCCACGCTTTGGTCGCGCCGATTCAGGCTACATCGTATTGCAGGATCATGGCGATCGTGTGTGGTATCGCAACATCCGCGTGCGCACCCTGCCGGCGGAATAATCCGATGCTCAGGAGCGACGCTGGCGGATGCGCTGCTTGATCGTGGCGATCTGTTCAGTGCTCAGCTCATTCTTGATGCCTATCAACAGCCGCAAGTGCGCCCGCTTGAAATCACTTTCCAGCGCCAGCACGCGTTCAACCCGCGGCATCACGGCCTCCATGTCGATCCTGTTCTGAGCCATATCCGCGCGCAGCAACTGTTGCTCCCTCTGCAGGTTCCACTGCAACTCCGCCACCGCGTCCTGAAAAACCCGCACCAGTTCGAGCATTGCGCCACGCTGTTCAGCGCTGATTCCCAGCGTCTCCTGATGGCGCATGATCAGGTCCGGGGGGTACAGGCCCATGGCAATCACCTCGCGATGGGGCCGAGGGCTGTCCAGCGCCACGGCTTGCGCCAGCGCGGGCATCGTCAATGCAAACAACAGTGCTGCGAGCATGCAATGCACAGTTTTCATCGGAATATCTCCTCGGTATCAGGCTCGTTTCTGGTCAATTGGGTTCACTCAAAAGATCCGGCACGGGCGCAAATTCGTCTGTCGGCATCCTGTAGTGCTCCGGCAAGGTGCTGCCGGCCTGCAGCAGGTCCTCGGTGATCAGAACGCTGGACCGCATGATGTCGAGATACAACGTCTCTGGCGATTGCCGGGCGGGCAGCACTACCATCACCATGACGGAGGCCGCCAGGGAAACGGCAACTGCTGCCGCGGCCCGAACCCCGAAGGTATTTCGCTGTTGGCGACGCGCGGTGACTGCCGATAGCGCTGGCAGTGGTGGTGCAGTCTGGCTCTCCACCTCACGCAGTTGGCGGAAACGCCGGGACAGGTGTTCCTCATGAATATCAGGTGATGGTGTCATATGCTTCATCCTGTTCCAGCAGCTGCGCCAGTGCTGTCTTGCCCCGATGGTAGTGTGTGCGCACCGAGCCCACTGAAATCTGCAATACCAGCGCGGTCTGCTCCAGTGTCAGCTCGGAGTAGAACACCAGGTGCAGGACTTCGCGCTGGCGTTGCGGCAATTTCAGCAGCGCCACCCTGAGTGCGGCGGCAGATTCGGCTTGTTCCAGTTGCGTTCCGTTCTCCACCCAGGCCAATTCCCCGACATCGGATACCGCGCTGTGCAACACTTGCAGCCTGAGCAGGTCGCGCCTTCTTTGCCGCCGAAGGCTTTCCGCGGCAACCCGCTTTATCACCGAAAAAAACCATGTCTCCGGGGCAGACTGCCCGCTGAAGCTCGCCCGCCCGTCCAGCACACGAAGATAGGCTTCCTGCAACACATCTTCGGCCTGCTCGCGACGCCAGCTGCAGCATGCGAGCGCCCATCCGAAATTGCGTGTGTGCTGTTCCCGCAGCGCGTGCAACAGCGCCGGTACCGGGGCCACGCTTTCATCGCGAGTCATGCACTGCAGGCGGCCAGCGTCGAATTCCGGGGAGCCCTGCAGCAGCACACCAGCGCCTTGTCAGAGAAAGGTTGGCGCCGGGGGAAATGCGCTCAACCCCGGCAGCGCAGCAGCGAGTTCGGGCTCACTGAGGCCGAACCAACGGCCTAGCGGAGCGGCAAACTGTTCCACCGATGTCGTCGGTATGAGTCGGCCATTGCCCGCGTCCTGCGAGTGGTCCAGCGAATAAGGCGGAATTTCACCATAGACCCGGCCGCCATTCACTGCCCCGCCGACGACAAACTGGTGGGCACCCCAGCCGTGATCCGTGCCGTCGCCATTCACCGTCAGAGTGCGTCCAAAATCAGCCGCCGTGAACGTGGTGACGGCGTTCGCTACGCCCAGTTCCTGGGTCGCCGCATAGAATGCGGCAATCGAGTCACCCACATCCTGCTGCAGGCCCGGGAGGTCCGTTGCCTGGGTGGAGTGCGTGTCGAAACCACCGAGTGCAACGAAAAAGACCTGGCGGCGTGCTCCGAGCACCTCGCGTACCGCGATGGTTTGCGCCACTGTCTGCAACTGCGCCCCCAGCGCGGTTGTGGGAAACGCTGCAGAGAGGCTGGAATTCCCCTCGCGCAATGCCTGATCCAGGGTGTCATTCGCGGCCAGTGAAACACGGCTGAGATTCACGAAATCCCGCGCAAACAGATTGTCGAAAGAGGTATTGGCACTGGCGAAATGATCGCGCATGATCCCGCCCAGGCCCGGCCCCGCGCGCCTTGCCGCGGCTTCAATCAACTCAATCGAGGGCACGCCGCTGGCACTGATCTGGTAGGGTGAAACGAGATCACCGGTGAGAAATACATTGTTCCCCGCCAGAGATACCTGGGAAAAAATACTCTCGACGTTCGCACCCGACTGCACCGCCGCGTCGCCGAAACGTCCACCCCAGCCCAGCTGAGCACCCTCGGGCGCAAAAGACATCCAGGTCGACTGCTGGTCGTTGTGGGAGAACAATCGCGCGGGCACGTTTGCCGTGCCCGCGAGCAGCGCAGCCCTGTCGGTAGGCTCGATCAACGGGCCGACATTGCCAACTATCGCTGCACGGCCAGCGGCGAACAACGAATGCAGACCACCCAGTTGCGGAGGTAGCGCAAATTCGCGCCCGCCGAAGTTGCTCCCGGTGAGCTCCAGCGGTAACAGGTTCTCCAGCGCGCGACTGGAACCGCCGGGTTGCAATGCGTAGGCGTTCAACAGTGACGAGCGCACCTGTGCGTAACCGGCATAGGATGTGGCATCGTATGGCAGGACCGTGTCGTGACAGTCCATCCCGCCAAACAGGAACACGCAGACCAGTGCCCGGTAGTCATCCACCGTTGCCGCCGCGGCCGAAGATACGGGCAGGCACTGCAAAGCGGAGCCTCCGGCGGAAGCGGCCGCCAGGGACATGAAAGTCTTGAGAAAATCGCGACGTTTCTGCATGGGATACTCCCTGGTTAGCGCAGTACGATGTATTCGGGCGAAGTCATAACCAGCACGCTTGCAACCCTGGCCCGCAGTTGTCGCCCCTCTTCCGAGCTCGCGTCCAGTACCGACACTATCTGTGCAATACGTTCACGCGTGGTAGTACCCAGGGTGCCGTGCGTCAGTTTGCTGTCCAGGTGCGCAAGCAGCGCGTCGACGTCACCTGCCAGCGCAGCCTCGGTCGCGTAGTCCGGTACAAAAGCAGGTGGCAGCCCTGGTCGCGCCTGAGCCGAGTTTTCCAGTGCGAAGCGGGTGAGAAAATTGGGATAACCCACAACGGTTGTCGCGTTGGTAATCTGCAGCTCCGGCGCAGTCAGCCCGGCGTCGCCGGTTTGCGTACCGGGTGCGATATACCCCGGGCGATAGAAATTGAATACCGAGGGCGACCCATAGGGCTGCTGACCCAGGGCTTCCAGGCGACCGGTATTGCGCAGCTCTGCCTCGTTAGAGGCATCCGCGCTGTTGACAGCAAAGGCACGTGCCCAGTGTGTGAAGCGCAGCACCGGTTCGCGCAATTTGCCAAACCCGGGCGCCAGCCGTGCCTGCGGGCTACGCGCCTGTGTATCGAAAAGTACTGCAGCGAGCGTGGCGGCGAGATCGCCCCGGCGCCCTTCTCCGACGAGCTCGCCCGAGGGCAGCGTATAACTGCCCGCATCGAAAGCCGCAGCCACCCGTTCTACATAGGCCGGCTCCGGAGAGCTGGTAACAAACCGCTGGATCAACTGACGGCCGATAAACGGGCCGACGTTGGGGTGCGCAAAAATCGCATCCAGGGCCAGGTCAATGCTTTCTGCGGGGCCGGTGCCTGCGGGGATGCTCGTCCCGAGAAACCGCTTCGCCTCAAGTGAATGAAAGGCGCCGAATGTGTCCAGTGGCGAGTAGTAGGCTTGCAGCGGCAACTGGCGCAACGAGGTATTGAAACCCGCGCCGGCAAAACTGAGACCGGTAAACACTTTCGCCAATTCGGTTACATCGCTGTTGTCATACAGCTCGATCTCCTGGCCGTTGCCATCGGTTGCAGGCGTACCGTCACCCTGCAGCGCGATCAGGCCGAGCGTGAAAAGCTGCAACAGCTCCCGCGCGTAGTTCTCATCCGGCACACGCCCGGTCTGCGGGTCGGCCTTTTCGTTCCGCAAATACGTGAGATAGACTGCCATCGCGGGCGAATAGGTCACCGTCTCCAGCAGATCGCGGTAATTGCCGAAAGCGCCCTGCGTGAGAATGTCCATGTAGTGCGCGATTGTCTGCGGCGCCCGGTCGAGCGCGCTTTCGGATGAGATCACCAGAATCTGCGACAGGGCAAAAGCCATCCGTTGCCGCAGCTGATCTTCACCTTCGATCGCCGCGCGCCAGAAGGAATTGGTAGGCAGGGAAAACAGCCCGGGCAACAGGTTGCCGTTCTCACCGATGAAGCTGCCATCATCGGGGAACCCCGCCAGCACGGTCTCCAGGTGCAGCGTGGGCGGCTCCTCGAGCTGCGCAAGAAACCAGGGCTCCAGACCGAGATCGACAAGTTCCTCCACCCCGCGCTCGCTGGGCCCGAAACTCGCCTGACTGAGGAATCGCGAGGCCTCTGCCTGCGCAAGCGGCGCAGGAGGCGGCTGCGGAGCGGGAGTGGGAGCCGGTGTTGGCTCGGGCGTATTCTCATTCGCGCTGCTGCCGGAGCCACCGCCGCCGCAGGCCGCCAGGGCCAGTGTAAACAAGCCGGCGACTACCGTTACAGTCAGCCACCGACCAGGTGTTGTAAAGGGTATGTGCATTGCGATTCTCCCCCGCTGTGATACTGAGTGACCTGTCGAGTCGCCGTATATGACACGCAGGACACGATCAACGGGCGAAAAAAAACCCGTGCATCAGGGGACGCACAGGTAGTCCGGTTGCAGCGCCCCTCGAGGCTCGACAGTTCCCCGCCAGGCCCGGCGCACCCCGCTCGGCGCGCCCCGCTGGGCGCACCCCGCTCCTCGCGTCAGCCGGGTTTTGCCATCATGCTCTGCAGGTAGTTCTGTAGCCCCACATTGTCGATCAGGCGGATCTGCGTCTCCAGCCAGTCGACATGTTCTTCCTCGGATTCCACTATCTCCGAGAACAGATCTCGCGACACATAATCC
>Ga0102938_10001160_pt1 | contig 19946 bp, 15 predicted proteins | sample SalPonR2_B_D2_MG_FD_84516 | JGI IMG/M metagenome (GOLD analysis project Ga0102938, IMG submission 84516) | Salt pond soil microbial communities from South San Francisco under conditions of wetland restoration - Salt Pond MetaG R2_B_D2_MG | ecosystem: Environmental > Aquatic > Marine >... | reverse complement strand
AGCAGGTCCGTGTCCGGCCAAACGATCGCCGCCCCGTTTGAAACCGTTCGTCCGCCGACGTGAATCAATTCGGTGCTGCGGTTGTGAACGTGATACTGACCGTCACGGAATTCCAACGTCATCGCGTGCTTTGCCAAATCGGCATGCGGTAACGTGATGTCCATTCCCGGATCGCTACCGATCCTGACGACGCTGCGTTGGATCCAATGAGTGGTTCCCGCGGCGATTCCCGACTGGACCAGGATTCGAGCTCCCATTTCTATTCTCCCGCTCCCAACACGTTCATGACGGCCGGCAACATGATCGGACCGAGGACGACGATCAGACAGGCGACCATGACCAGCATGCCTGGAAAAACGATTTGGACTTCGGCCTCGGCTGCCGCCTTTTCACCCCATTGCGATCGCTTGACGCGCATCTGTTCTGCCTGTTCGGACAAGATCGTGCTCAACGGTGTCCCCAATTCTTCCGCCTTGATGATGCTGGAGATCAATTCACCGATCTCGGGCTCGGGAATGCGATTTTTAAGGTCCTCAAAAGCCTCGCGGCGGGTACGACCGGCCGTCAAATCACCCAGTACTCGCCTCAATTCCTCGGTCAGCGGATGATCGACATCTTCCCGGGCCACCGACCGTAGACTTTCTTCGAAGTTTTCGCCGGCTTGCATCATCAAAGCGATTTGATCGATCACGAAAGGAAAACGAACTCGTTGCCGCCGCAATCTTGTTTCGAAGCGACGCGACACCGACTGCACCGAAAGGAACGGATACGACAACATCAAGCCGAAGCCGAACAAGATCGCGAGTTGCCAGACGCCGGTCAGGCTGACCAAAGCCAAAACCACGCAGCCCACGATCACACCTTCGACGATCTTGGTGGCGATGAATTCGCGTGGCATCCAATCCATGGTCGATGCGTCGGATCGCAAAGCAAGTTTCAAACGCTTTCGGGTATCGTCCCGTTCGGATCCCAAGTGACGCATGATCGCGGCGACGTGTCCTTCGAACAAACGGTACGTCTTGCTTTGCATCCGCAACCGCGAAAGTCGTTGGTCTTCGTAGACCCCGACGCTCGCCTTCTTGGCGACTTTCGCCGAACAAAAGACCCAGTTCGAAAAACATGCTCCGGCAAGACCGGCTGATAGACTGGCCGCCGGGACCGCCCAGGCCGTGTCGGCCGTCAGAAACAGGACGCAGCTCGTCATTCGATCATCCGTTCCTCAACGAGGATCGTTTCGGCGGTTCGGCTTCGACCGTGTCATCTTCGTAAAGCGTCAGCTTGCCGTTGAGTCTTGCGAATTCGTAGGTCTTGCCGCCCCGCAAACGATAACTGACTTCGCGTCCGTCGCTGCTGTAACGGATCACCCACACGCGGGATTCGACGATCTTGTGAATTTGGCCAGGCGTCATGGTGAACGGATACTCGGATTGCCCGGAGACCAACTGATAGCTGACCGAACTGGACAAGTCCTTTGGACAACGGATCCTAAATTCCTGATTGCTGACGGCGGGCAGCACCGCGGCGCGTGGCGGGGGAATCGACATGACTCCTGCCGGATCAGATTCGCTGTACCCCTGCCTAGGAATCGTCGTTTGCGGATACGTCCTCTGAGGGGTCGTCTGGGGAGTCATCGGCTGTGCATTGCCGGGCGGTCGATAGATCGGCTGCGGATCAACGGTTCGCCGGCCTTGCCGGGGTTGAATCAGGCGTGGCGGGATGATCCGAGGCCCCGTCCCGCCCGATGGCGGGCCAAAAAAATCTCCACCGTCGAAGGCGCCACCGCCGTTGTTTTGGCGACCGCTTTCGCCGGGAATGGACATGCCTTGTGCCCCCGGTTGGGGTCCGGTGCCAGGATTCGTCCGTGAACCTCCGTTCGACGGTGGGTTTATCCTGCCGCGAATTTCCCGTTCGACTTGATTGCCTAATTGGCGACCGAGTTCGTTCAAAAAACCTTGTGCGTTTGATGATCGAACACCACCGCCTAAAAAAATTGCCATGAACAATGTCACGGCCATACGTTGTTGACTCATGCGACGATACTCCGGGTGAGAAGGCGAGAGAAACGAATGAAGCTGACCGTCCGGTTTCAGCGAGCTTCGTTGAGTTCAAAGAGATTGATCTGGCGACTTGCGGTCGGGGTGAACGCGACCGGATACAGCTTGCCATCGGACAACGACCGGACCTTGTCCATCCACGCGATGGAGGTTTCCTCTCCGGAAAGCAATCCGTCGGGCGGATCCGGTGTCACGTCGACCTGTGGGTCGGCGATGGTGCGTTGAAGCGCGGCGGTCAGAAAACTCGGTCCGCCGTCCGCCGTCCTTGGCAATCGCTGCTGAAGTGCCGTCGATGAAAAGAACACCGTTCCGAGCTCCGGTGCGGCCAGATCCAGCAACGGATTTGGCAGCCCCGGTGCAACCGCTTGCTCGCTCGGCTCCAAGTCCAAGAACACTAAACGTTTCCCGGCGGGCAAGTCGGTTTGCAGTGTGTTGACGAATTCTCGCCAAGACACCGCCGTCGCACGAGGACGCTGCAAGTCGACGTCGTGGGCGCCGATGTAGAAATTCTGCGACGAATCGATAAACGCATCCGAGGAAAGGTAAATCGCCACCGTGTCGCCCGGTTTCGTTTCGTCCACCAACCACTGAAAACCGTCCAAGATCGCCGCCCGGGTCGCCTGTTCGTCCATCAGAACCCGCGTCCTGACATCCTGATAAAGTCGACTTTGCCGCTGTCGTGACATCGCTTCGGCAAACACGCCGGCGTCCTTCGCCGCACTCCGAGCTGATCCGGCGTCGACGCGACCGGAGACGCCGATCGCCAACACGATCAAATCCGACGCGGGCCGTCGATCCGCTTGACCGGCATCACCGGCCACACGGATTCGGACCAACTCCGCCCCCTTGGATTCGGCATTCGACGCGATCAACTCGATCGTCCTCGGTCCCGGATCCGTGACGAACTCGTGTTCGATCGTCATCTCGGTTTCCACCGGCGATTTCGGGTCAAAGTTTTTGGTCGCTACGCCGTCGACCAACATCGTAACGTCACGAATGGGCAGACCGTTGGGGCTGGTCACGACCGCGACGACTTTGACGGCACCGCGAATCGACCCATTGTTCGACGGGGATTCGATGCGAATTCTCGGCGGATGATGCAACGCCAGATCTGACGGGCTGCGAAAGTCGAACGCCGCCTCGTCGCGTGCTGCGTTCGCCGCCTTGACCGCATCGTCGAAAGAATCGCCTTGGAGCAATCGATCGATGATGTCAGGACGATAAAGCTGTTCACGAAATTGACCGACGGCAAAATAGGCGGCGGTCTGATCGGGCCCACGATTGACGTGCCAGCCGATCAAGTCCTCGGCTCCCGGTGCGGCGTCGTAATATCCTTGAGGCGTCCAGGCGATCCAACGATCCTGATCGCCGACGTAAACACTCAAGATCGGCTCGGAAAAATCATAACCCGGCTTCATTTGCATCTCGAAGTCATACGTCTCGCCGTCACGACTCATTCGCACCGGCACCCTTTGGCCCGGCCGATAGTTGAAATCGCCGGTCAGCATCAGCTCGTACATGTCCTTCATCGTTTTTCCGTCGATCAATTCGATCCGGTCACCGACTCGAACGCCGGCGCGATGTGACGACGAACCGACCGGAACGGCCGTGACGGTGACGTTTTCAAATTTCACGTCAAAAATACCCGTCGGGACGGCGTCTTCGAGACTCCAAAGCCGAATCGTGCGATCCGACGACCCGCTCAACAAACGTCGTCCATCGGGTGCAATGCTGAGTGCCGTGATCATCGCATCGTGACCGATGAAGGCTCGCTTCAGCTCGTCCGATTCCGAATCCCAGACGGCCAACAGGCCTTCGCTGTCGCCCAAGACCACCGGACGATCGACGGCCAACACGGATTCGTCGACCAGGGAGAAAACGGTCGGTGTTCGGCCGGTCGTCAGCTCGTACCGCGACACGTTGCGTCCGTCACGCTCTTTGACCAACGAAACACCGGCGCCTTGTTGTGTTCGTTCGACCTTCAACTGCTCGCTTGCGTCGAAAGACACTTCTTGCAACGGTGACAGGTCGGCCTGTGGTTCGATCGGATAGATCGACCGTGCCGCCAAGTCCAATACCCGGTCGATCGCGCCGTAGTTGTTTCGTCCCCAAACGTCCGGACGATAGGGCTCGGTTCCGAAAGCGATGCGATCGGAATCACGATCGAACGCGGCTTCGTAAATGGGCCGACCTTGAGCACGAAAGCGGTGCACGGGTTTGCCGTCGTCCAAACTCCACACGTGAACTTCGCCGAACATGTCCACGCTGGCGGCCAATCCCAATTTCGGCGATAAATCGATCGAACGTACCTGCCACCGATGTCCGTCGTAAATGAGCCGTGGATCGGCCACCGGAGTCGCCTCACGCTGACGCGCCGGCCAGACGCCGACCCAGAACTTGTTGCGTCCCTGATCCTTACCGATTCCGCTGGCCGCCCAAAGATCGCTTTCGAGCTTCAGGTCGACGACTCGGGGATCCTTGTCCGTTCCGAAAGGATAGCGGAGTTGGTTCGTCAGCAGATCGTACATCCATCCGTAGAGTCGCGATGGCAAGTCGTCGTTCGCCGTCAGCCGGCGCATGTCGGCGGCATCCAACAAAAAAGGCCCCGCAAAGTCGATGCCCGTCAGAACACCTTCGTCGCCGGAAAACATCAGCTCATCGATGATCGGAGATTGCGGGTCTCGGGGCGGAATCTGATCGATGATGCTTCGTTTTTTCCAGTCCCAAACGGCGACGTTGCCGTCGGCGTCGGCAGTCGCCATCGTTCGGCCGTCACGAGAGAAATTGATTTGGCGAACGGGTGAGGTGTGGCCGGGGAGCAAAGCGTCGATCTGATCCAGGTCGGCCGTCCGATAGACTCGGATCGATCCGTGCGGTTGATAGTCGCCCACACCGACGACCAGTTCTTCGCCGTCGGGGGAAAAGGCCAACGTGTGACAATCACCGTACGACGTTCGGGATCGATCTCCACGCAAAGTTTTGACCAATTCACCGGTCTTCAAATCCCAAAGGCGAATGACTTTTTCGCCGCTGACGGCCACCCATCGGCCCTGCGGATCGATCGCCACGTCGGTGGCTTCGGACAAGAAACCGCCCGCGTCGATGACCAGTTCCGGGTCACCTTTGAATTCTTCAAGCAGCTCACTCGTATCGATCTCGGCTTCCTTGGAGACCAATTTCATGAAGTCCAACTTCGGCTCCGAGACCGCCGGTGATCCTTCGGCAACCGCTTCAACGACGGGCTCGGCCGGTTCAGGCATTTCCTGCTCGATCGTTTCCCTTTCGAGCGTTTCCTTCTCGGCGATTTCGTCGTCGGCATTTTCGTCCTCGGTGCTTCCTCGGTCACCACCGACGGTCTGTGTCTCGGCCGTCGCGACAACAGGCTTCGGATCCGGAATAACCTCGGGAAGCTCGACGATCGGCTCCGGCGTGGAGGCTTCGTTTTCCTGAACCGCAGACGAACTTTGATGCTCAATGTCGACCTGGGATGGAACCAGACCGGCCAGCTCCGGCGCATCCTCTTGTTCGTCGCTTCGCAGCAACAGACCCAGCCCGAGGGCGCCGATCAACAACAGTGCACAAAGCGGATACAAGACGTAAGGCTTTTCGAGCGTCCGGTTCAAGCGATCACGAGAGGACATCGATTCGGCTGCGGCTTTCTTGACGCCGGCGTTGTCTCGAGTTGCCGCCGAAGAAGGGATCCCGGCGGCGGAGCGCGGTCCCGACGGATCGCTGTTTGCCCGGAGCGGATCGATGTGCTTGACGGATGTCGGCAAGATTCCGGTGGGGCGGTCCGTCGGCGGCGGAGCGGTGGGCATTGCCTGCACGGCGACGACGACCTGTTCGTTCAACATCGCGACCGCTTCGCTCGCGTCAACCGGACGCTGCCGGACCTGTTTCTGAAGCATGGCGTCGATCGTCTTGGCCAGGTCCGCGGGCACCGACTTGATCAGCTCGCCGGTTTTCGGGATCGCGTCTTCACTGCTATGGACGCGTAGCCAAGCGACGTTTTGGTCGATCGCCGTCGCCTGCTCCTTCAGGACTTTTCGGTCGAAGTCCGGTCCCACCAAAAGTTCCAAAGCCGTAAAGGCCAAGCAGTACAGATCGGACGCCGGACCGAGCTTTCCGAATTCGGCGCGGATGCATTCCGGCGCGATGTACTTCTGCGTCGCAGCGGGTGGACGAAGTTCGCCGTCCAAGTCGGTCGGTTCGAAATCACTCAGCCGCACGGATCCCTGGGCGTCGATCAAGATATTGGAGGGACGAATCGCGCCGTGCAACTTGCCCCGACCGTGCAGGAACTCCAAAGCCGACAAAAGCTGACGCAAGACACTGCGAACCGTATCGGGCTGCATCGGGGCGTGCCGGATCTGGGTCGCCAGACTGCCCTTCATCAGTTCCATCACGATCCAAGCGTTTTCTTGCACGACGGTGTGGATGCGTAAGACCCCCGGATGTTCGGTTTGCGCCAAAAATTGCGTCTCACGCAAAAACCGCTCTTGCCGCTGAGGATCTCTCCTGCCCTGGTCGGTCAGCTCCTTGATGGCAACGTCACGGCCGAGTGCCAGGTCATGGGCGCGATACACGACGGTCGATGCGGTGCGTCCGATCTCTTCGAATAATTCGTAGTTCGGATGGGAAGCCATGTGGAAACTCGGGACGGAGGATCGATGGGTGTCTGCGGAGCCTGCAAGTTTCTGTGACAGGCCGACAACGCTGATTCGCCGGCATGGTCGGATCGTTACAGAAAAACTTGCGAACCGGCTGAAATACTTTTTCACCTGCCGCGATACAGGGTCATGACGATTCATGAAATCTATTCCCGCACGACGCGTCGTTTCCTGCAGCCGGTCGCCCACCTGTTGGACGATCCGAGCGTCTCGGAGGTCCTGATCAATGGTCCGACGATGATTTTCGCGGAACGAGCCGGCAGATTAACGCTGGAAGAAGGCCTGGATTTCGAGGACGAAACGGCATTATTGGCGGCGGCCAGGAACATCGCCGAATTCGCCGGTCGACCACTTCATTCCGGCGTTCACAGCGTCGACGCACGACTCCCCGACGGTTCACGTGTCCACGTGATTTTGCCGCCTTGCAGCCGCGTGGGGGTGTGTTTGTCGATTCGAAAGTACAACACGGCCAAACTTCGCTTGAATCAATTGGTCGAGTTGAAAACGTTGAACCAACCGATGGCGGACTTCTTGATTCAAGCGGTCGCCGGCCACCAGAACTTGGTCGTGTCGGGCGGCACCGGATCGGGGAAAACGTCACTTTTGAACGCGCTTTCGGCGGAGATCGATCCTGCCGAACGAATCGTCGTGATCGAGGACAGTTCCGAACTGCAGCTTCAACAACTGCACACGCTGTACTTGGAAGCCCAACCCGCGGACCGATCCGGTCTCGGTGCCGTGACGATTCGTGATCTGTTCGTCGACTCCCTGCGGATGCGTCCGGATCGCATCTTGGTGGGCGAAGTCCGCCGTGGCGAAGCCCTGGACTTGATCCAATCGATGGTTTCGGGCCACCGTGGAGCCATGACGACGGTGCACGCATCGACGCCACGCGACGCCGCCGTGCGACTGGAAACGCTGTCGTTGATGGGCGGCGTTTCGATCCCCGCCCACGTGGCTCGCGTGCAAGTCGCTTCGGCCATCGACATCATCGTGCAGATCAGCCGCACCGCCGACGGATCAAGACGCATTACCGAAATCACACGTTGCCGCGGACTGAGCGAAACCGCCGGGCCGACGCCCGACTATGACCTTGAAGTCCTTTTTCGACAGAAATCTTCCGACATCTTGTAACAAATCTCCATCGGTTGCGATCAAGCCTTGTCCCGCCGATCCGATCGACGGCTTCAATACTTTGCTTCGGGTTTTTGATCATGCCTTTCCAACGAATACACGACGCGTCGAAGCGGTTCCACCGAGATGAAGCCGGGCTGGAAGCCGTCCAAACCGTCATGATCGTCGCCATCGCGGCGGTCATCCTTGTCGCCGTCATGACACTCGGCCAAGAAGTCTTCGATTGGCTTCGCGAAAAGTGGAACGATCTGCGTGGCAAGAACATCAGCTAGGCGGATCGATGTGGTGTCCGATTCGGGGGCCGAACCGGTGAACGTGTTTTCTGTTCGCAGACCCAGACAGGGTGCCGCCGCCCTGGAGGTGGTGTTGACGACCGCGGTGGTGTTACCGCTGGCCGCGTTGATGTTCTTTTTGGGCGTCGAAATCTGTCAGTATGTCCATCGCGGTTTTGACGGAATGTTGACCATGCCATGGCTGTGATCCGAAACCAAACTCGACGCATCTCACGTGCCATCGGTTGGCTGATGACCGATGAGGATGGAGCCGCTTACACTCTGTCTTACGTCATGGTGTTACCGGTTCTGATGTTGTTGGTCGCGATGGTCGTCGAATCGGCGTTGATGCTGGTGGCCAAACTCGGCACCGTTCACGCGGCGTACGTTGCAGCCAGAGTCGCCAGTGTGCACAGTAGCCTGAGCGATTGGCCGATCGCCGAGGAAACGATCCGCCGCGCCGGGCGACAGGCGATGATTCCTTTTGCCAGCGGCTCGAGCGGTCGATCCTCGGACGCGATCGATCCGAACGGCGAGTTCGCGAAAGCCTATCGCCAGTGGTCCTCCGATCCCGTCGCCCAAAGCTACGTGCAAGCCAAACAACACGATGCATCGGAATCGATCCGCGTTACGGTCCAAAGACCCGACGCCTGGGACGCCGAGTTGATCGCGGAAGTCACCTACGACTACCCCTTCCGAATTCCGGGAATCGGACGTCTGATCGGCGAACCGGACGGCGACGGGTACACCTTTCCACTGACGACAAGCGTCAGGCTGTCCAACGAAGGTCCGCAGAACGATTCGCAAACGCTGGGGATCGGCTATGGAACTCGGTAGAGATTCGACAGGAGGAACCGGGTCGCGACATCGACCCGTTCGACTTGCCGCGCGGGCGGAACCACGGCGTGGAAAGATCGCCTTGGTGGCGTTGATCGTCTTGCTGGTGATCGTCGTGTTGATGTCGCTGGTCGGTAACGCCGGCCACGCCGTCAAACAGAAAATGGAGGTGCAAAACGCGGCAGATTCCGCAGCGTTTGCGACTTCGCTCTGGGCGGCTCGGGGCATGAACACGGTCACCGCTTGCAATCACATGATCGGCGAAGCAACGGCGATCGGCGTCATCCATGACGCGATCGGCGGCCCCGAACAACGCTTCGGTTTGAAACTGAATACCGGCGAGAATCGGATCCTGGACAACGCGATCAACCTTTTGACCGAATCCGCACCGATCGGAAGGATTCCCAACGCCTATGTCCAGCCACCGTTTACCAATTTAGATCGCAACATCATCCGCGCCGTCACACGCCGGACTTCGCCACGTCCCAGCGTCGATTTGGAAGCCTTTGCCACGATTTATGATGCACGGATGACGTTGAAACGAGAACTGGTGATCTGGCTGACGGCCAAATCCGTCGCCAATGCGGTATTCCTGATCCCTCCACCGTTCGGGATCGTTCCCGCGATCGCCGCCGTAGCGACTCACGTGGCCGCGACGGCTCGCATCGTCTTGATCGGCAAGGAATGGCTTCTTTTGCTGGCGATCGAGAGGTACGGGAAATTGGCCGGTTCGCCACAGGAACAGGTTTTCGCGTCTCAACTGATTCCCACCTTGGCCGACTTCGCCGCCGGCGTATCGGGGCTGGACTTGGCCGCCCCCGATCGTCCGGCGTCGGCCGGCTTCGCCGTCGAGCAAATCAACCGCGTTATTGATCGTTTCGAGGATCGTTACGATGCCCAGGCCCGAATGATCCCGATCGAAGACCAACGGCGCATGCCGGTCGTGTTCGAACCGAAGCCCAACGGGTCGGGACACGGCGGCAACTGGCCGGACGCCTGGGGCCGAGACGTCGCCGTCGAGATGCCCGCCGGCGAATCCGCCGTGTCGGACATCGAAGACACACTCGACGAAGCGACGGATGATTTGCGAAGTGCGATCGACGATCGGGAAGACGCCCTCGAAGATCTGAAGGACTTGAAAGAATCGATCGAAGATCGTGCCGCCGATGCCGATCTGTCCGATGAAGATCGGGAAGCCTACGAGCAAGAAATCGATGCGTTGGATCGGGAGATCACGGACATCGAATCGAAGCTCACCGAATTCCGTGACGCCGAAGCCGAGATCGCCGATCAAAGACAAGACGCCGATGACGCGATCGGTGCCCAGACGGCCGGTCAACCACAGAATCCGAGCCTGCGACACGTTCCCGATGCGATCGATCCGCGGCAGGAACGTTCGACGCAGTGGATGTGTGCGACGATGCCGAACGTCGACGCGTTGCGCGCCCCCTTACTGGGTTTGATGAAATCGCAACTCCCGATCAGTCACGCCGCCGACCACTTTGAAAAGTGGACGAATCGTTATGCCCTGATTCACGCTTGGCGTTTTCGATCGGGCATGCGCCTGCAGAAAAACGGCGATTCGTCGCTCCGATGGCAACGCCGGTCCGACCCGGTGCACATGATCGTGATGGCGGACTCGTTTGAAGGTGAAACCTCCGTCAAAGGGGATGAACCTTGGGTCGGTAGCGATGAAGCGGGGCAAGCCGCCGCGGAAGATTTGTTTACCGTGCTGACGACAGCGCATCGTGAATACGAGCCTTTGTTTTCCACCAGTGTGCTGCGTGCCGCGACCGACCACGGGATGACGGCCTTCGCACAGTCGATCCTTTACAACGCCAATCCGAACGACAAAATCTCGTCATCCTCGCTACACCAACCACGGGTCGGCTGGGACACACTGAACTGGGATCATCAAGAAGGTTCGGTACCTCGCTGGGGTGCCGAGGCGAGCGTCGAGTCCGCTTTTTGGCCATGGGATTTGTTCAACGGTTTGGAGAATGCGCCAAAAATCAGGTTGAACTGGCAAGCAAAACTGGTTCCCGTCACTCGCAGACGCATGGCAACCGCCGCCGACGAGATGGACGGCCCCACCGGCCGGGCGATGGAACTGGCGTCCGAGCATTCCGGCCTCGTATCGCATTGATCGGAACTCCCAACATGATGCGACGAACCCGAAATGCGATCGCGACGCTGGAATTGGTGATGGCGTTGCCCGTGATCTTGGTGATGCTAGTCGCGCTGGTGTGGCTGGGCTATTCGGTCATCGGGCAAGCGACCGCCACCGTCGATTCGCGTCACCAAAGTTTTTCGCAACGGTTCCAGCCTTGGACGCAAACCGCCTTTGCGTTCTCCGACGAACAAACGATCACCGAACAGACAACCGAGTCGATCGAAGTATCACCGCTGTTGGACGGTTTCGGGGATCCCGAATCGTCACACACCGTCCAGCAGGGCAACTGGGACCACCGCAGCGTCGAAACCGATTCGCTGCCCCATTGGGAACTTTATCTGGAACTTGCCGTCGCGTCGAAACGCGAAGGTTTGTTGTCCTCTTATCAAGATGCACGGGATCTTTTTGAACGGCTACGCGGCTTCGGCCGTGAGGCGTTGGCCGAAGCCGTGCGGGAAGCGTCGATCTCGTTGATCGATCCGGGCATCCGATTCGGATCGGATGCCGAGGTGATCGAAGACCGCTTGGAATTAGAAAAAAGCCTGGAAGAACAACGCAAACAAGGACGCGTCGATCGATTGAACAAGCAGATCGCCGATCAAGAAAGGCTGATCGAACGCCTGAAGGACGACGGGCAAGCCGAGGATCGGCTTTGGCTAGCCGAACAAAAGCTCACACGCCTGGAAATCATCTTGCAACTGGTCGAAAAGTCATGAACGGTATTCTCCAACTTTCCATCGCCGGCGGTTTTGCGGTGGCGGCTGCCGGCCTCAATTGGATCTATCTGGCTTCCCAGACCACGCCGAACGAGTACGTGGCCCTGCGAACCGGCCTGGAACGAGGTCAATTGATCGACGAATCTGATTTGGTCGCCGTTCCCATTCCCGGTCAAACCGATCGGTTGAAACGCACCTTGATCCCGTATCCGAACCGTAGCGTTCTGTTCGGTGGAAGAACCACACGCGAGTATGAAGCCGGTGACGTGGTGCTGACGCGCGACCTGATCGAACCGAGCGATCTGCAAGAGTGGGAGGTGATCGGACCGTTCGAACTGATCAGCGTCGCCCAGCGTTTCAAACAAGAAACAACAGGCCGAAATGAAGCTTCGACTTCGATCGGGCGCAACACCGTCACGATCGCCGTGGATGCCGACTTCGATACCGACACCAGTCGACTTCTGGCGGCGATCACCGTCAACCAAATTTCCGGCGACCGTCGAACCACCGGCTCGGCTCGCCCCGCATCTCCGATCGTCGCGGTTCAAGTCGTCCCTTCGATGAAATCTCGTTTGTTATCGGCACCCGAGAATCTGATTCCCCCTTATCGCAACTCCTCTGCGTCAAACGCTGAGTCGTCACCGGTGAAACCTCGGGACAACGTGGTTTACCAAACCGTTTCTTTGGAAGGCATCGCAAACGTCCCCGCCGTCTTGCTCGAAGGTGAATTCATTCGATTCGTCGTCCCTCGCTCGGCCGGATACTGATGATGCGGCTTTGGTACAACAACGTCGTCGACACGCAGCGGCGTCTCGTCGAAATCGACGGGGATCGGGTCACGATCGGACGAGACGAAGGCAGCGACTTGGCCTTATCAAGCCCCTACGTCGCGCCCGAGGCGTTGGTCTTGTACCGCAAAGACACGGGCTGGGAAGTCGTGGTTTTGGGCAGCAACGGGATCCGCATCGGCAACCGCCAGTTGGGTGCCGGCGAACACTGTGAGATCCAGTCCCAGACGACGATCGAGCTTTTTCCGTTCACCATCACGGTGGATCTGCCCAGCCAAGCATCGCTGTCCCAAGAAGCGTATCGGCACCACTTGGATCGACAGCAATCTGACTTGATCGCTGCGACCCATCGCGAGTTGCTGGATCGGATGAATCTACGCCAAGGCATCGATCCTACCAAGCATCAGGACGACAGCTATCTGTTGTCACTCGAACAACACATCGAAACGATCGCCCACGGAAATCGACTCCTGTCAAAGCCCAAAGCTGAACCGGGGAATCCGTCGCTGCTGTCCCACCTTGCCGGTTCGGCGGTTCGCAATCAGGTCCTGGCCGCCTGGTCCCAATCTGAAAAGGAGAATGAAACACAACTGCTTGCCCCCGAGAACCATCCATGGAACCGAATGGTCACCTCCGTCCCCGAGCGTGAGAGGGAACTCGAGTCGACCGTAGCTTACCTGCAAAGCGTGCTTCGACCTGAGACGGAGAGCACCGCACCGTCGTGGGACATCGAATCTTTGCAGCGAGATTACTGGAACGCTTGGGGACAAGTACGACAAAGTATCCATAGGGATTTCCAAGAATACTTGGCGATGCGGTTGATCAAGAAAGACATCAAAGACATTGTCTTCGGATACGGACCGCTGGAAGACTTGCTGAGGATGAAACACGTTTCCGAGATCATGGTCGTCGATCGCGATCACATTTTCGTCGAAACCGCCGGCGTGATTCAAGACAGCGGGCGTCGATTCATTTCCGATCAGGTCGTCGAATCCATCATCCAACGCATCGTGGGCAAAGTCGGCCGGCGGATCGATCAGTCGCAACCTTTGGTCGACGCCCGACTGGCCGATGGAAGTCGCGTCAATGCGGTCATCGCCCCGTTGGCCGTCAGCGGTCCGACCTTAACCATCCGTAAGTTTCCCGATCGTCGGATTTCGATTCACGACTTGGTTGCCCTGGGAACCCTTTCGGTGGAGGCCGCCGATTTCATGCGGGCACTCGTCCGATCTCGGCGTAACCTGATCGTCTCGGGAGGCACGGGAACCGGCAAGACGACCTTGCTGAACTGTTTGAGCGATTTCATTCCCGATGGCGAACGGATCGTCACCATCGAAGACACGGCGGAACTGCAATTATCCAAGCAACACCTTGTCCGCATGGAAACCAAAAACGCCAACGTCGAGGGAGCAGGGGAGTACACGATCCGCGATCTGGTTCGCAACGCCTTGCGGATGCGTCCGGATCGAATCGTCGTGGGTGAATGTCGTGGCCCCGAATCGCTGGACATGTTGCAGGCGATGAACACCGGTCATGACGGATCGCTGACGACGATTCACGCCAATGATTCCCACGACGTTTCGATGCGTCTAGAAGTATTGGTTCAGATGGCGGCGGACTTACCGGTCACCGCGATCCGCGAACAGATCGGCAGCGCGATCGATGTCATCATCCAACTGAAACGGCACCGGGACGGACGTCGACTGATCACCCAGATCACCGAGTGTGTCGGCGTGGATCGCGTTACGGGTCATTTGGAACTTCGCGACCTGTTCGCGTGCGCTCCCGACGGTGATCGACTGCGGGCGACCGGCCAACTGCCGACGTTCATCGAAACACTCCTGGACCGAGGTGATGTTGCGTTGGAGGCGTTCTTTTGATGGCTTGGGTGACTTCCCTGTTGTTCGGCGTCGCCGCCTTCGTTGCGGTTCGTGTCTTGCTGAAAAGATCGGATCAAACGTTTCATCGCCTCGTCCCGAAGGACTTGATGAAACAGGCGGTGACGGAATTGCCGGCGAAGCACATGCACTCGCTGCAGCGTTTCTGGACGGTGATGCTGATCGGCTTGGTCGTGACGGGATGGGTTTTGCGAATCCTTCCCATCACGACCGTCCTGGTCGGCGTGTGGCTGATGGTTCCCCGGTGGTTGCTCGCTTGGCAACTCCACCGGCGACGCCTGAAATTACGCGATCAACTCGTCGGCGCGATGCAAAACTTGGCCAATTCGGCGCGGGCCGGTCAGTCGCTCGCACAGGGATTGGAATCGCTCAGCCACGAATCCCCTGAACCGTTGGCCGATGAACTTCGACAGATGATGGGCGAATATCAGTTGGGTCGCCCGCTACCAGACACGATCATGGACACGAAACAGCGGTTGCAACTGGACAGTTTCTCCCTGTTCGCCTCGACGGTGGTGATCAGCCTCCGGCAGGGCGGCCGAGTGACCGAATCCCTGGAACGGATCAGCAACAGCCTGCGAGAGAACCAACGGGTCGAACGAAAACTGGACGCGGAAACCGCCGGCGGATGGCGGGTCGTCCTGATTTTGACACTGTTTCCGTTTCTGTTCTTGGCCGGATTCTACGTCCTTCATCCCGAAGGCACGTTATTGATGTTTCGATCGTTGATCGGACAAGCTTTGATCATCACGATCATCGGCTTGGTCGTCACCAGCGTGTGGTGGAGTCGCAAAATCCTGAACATCGAGCTGTAGTAAAGTCCGCTCGGACTGATCAGACCCGCGCCAGCGTTTTCCGATGCTCGATCACCGATTGGCAATAGTACAACAGTTGCAAATCCGCCAGTTCCTGCTCGATGTCGTCGATGTCGTCACTCGACAACGACTCGGCGACCGCATCGATCAAGTAGTTGGCGAATTTTTCCCTTGAGCGATGCAACCAAACTCGCAGTCGCGTCGCGGTGACGTCTTGCCCGATGAGTGCGCCGAGTCGCTGGGCGAGTTGCTCGCTCCGCAGCTCCGGTTCCTCGACTCGTAACCGCAAGACCGTCAACCAAGGTTTGCCCGTTCGCGTCTGTTCCTCCGCGAGCCGCTGCCAAGCTTTCGTGAGCAATTCGTCACGCCATACTTCTTGAAAGCTCTTTTCGCGTTCACGCGAATCCGTTTCATCGGGAAGGACGTGATCCGGTTCCAGCGTCGCCTCGCGTCTTCGCGATCGCGTTCGGTAATGGTCGGCAACCAAACGCGACAACACGACCTTCAAGAACCCTCGAAAGCAACCCTTGTCCGGGTGAGCCGCTTTGTAGTCGCCGCGAAGGAATCGGATCGCGAATTCCTGGAACGTCTCCTCTGCCATGGTTTCATCACGAAACGCGCCGTGCAGGTACCGGAGAATCGCGTTTCCGTATCGTCCCAACAATTCGTGCTGTGCTCGGCCTGCGTCGCCGATTCCGTTTCCATGGGCGTCAAAAACCATCGTCCAAACGGTCTCGATGTGACTGAGCCGATCGAAATGCGGTGAGGAGATCGTGTTCATCGTGTGGCAATTCAAAGAGTGGATCGAAAGGCAATCAAGTCTCGGGCGAATGAATTCACATCGGCGTATCGGTCGTCGGGACAATTCGCCAGTGCGCCGATGCAAATCTTCAACGCCTCCTTGTGGACGACTCGGGTTTCCCGCTCGAAAATCTTGACGTGCTGTTGATTGCGAACGAGAGACAGGCGAGTCGACATCGACATGGAATCTTTTAATCCTTGCCCCAACGGAGTCGCCCCGGTGAGCAACTCGAACAGGATCACGCCGAGCGAAAACACGTCGCTGCGGTTATCAACCCGGCCATCCGATGACGCCGCTTGCTCGGGAGCCATGTAGTGGAGCGTTCCCAAGCATTGCCCGGGCCAAGGTTCGCCGGACGCGCCGGCCAAGACTTCGTTCACCCGTTTCGCCAATCCGAAATCGATCAACGTCGCCACGATTCGCCCGTCACGGCGACCGACCAAGATGTTCGCCGGTTTCAGGTCGCGATGCACGATGCCTTGATCATGAACGGATGCCACCGCATCACAAACTTGCAGGAGCAAATCGATGGATGTCTTCAAAGAAAGCGAGTGTCGACGCTGATGCCTGATCAAGCTTGAACCATCGACACGGTCCATCACCATGTAGGGCTTGCCCAGGAAGACGCCCGTTTCTTGCAGTTTGACCACATGGGGATGGGCGACCGCGGCCAAACAATCCTGCTCCTCGCGAAAACGCTTGAAGAATTTGGGATGCTGAAGATCCGGACGGATGGTCTTGATGGCAAGCTTCCGACCGGGGAAATCCGGATGGAACGCTTCGTAGACGCTTCCCATGCCGCCAGAAGCGATTTCTTTGACGACATGAAACTCATCGATTTTGCAGGGGAACAAGCCGCCCCAGACGTGGCTCGCGGGGGCTTGGTCGATCGGATGACCGGGCAAACCGATCCCCTGGGCAGCCTCGATCAGCGCCAAAATCCGATCTCGCTGGTCCGGAAAGCGATCGAGCAGCGAACCGGCCGACTCGAAAGAATCGCAGGCCAGCGTTTCGGCTAAATCGTCCAGATGGGTTTCGAACGCCAGCTTCGGGTCGTCAATCTGTTCCAGAATTTTGGTCATTCGTCAGGCCCGGGGCTTTGCTTTCAATGGGTAATCTCGGAGGCGGTGTCGCCGTCCGTTGATGGAAACGGGCCCCCCGACATTTGCCTTGGCGAAAACCGATCGACTCCGGGGAACCACTTTCCGGCCCGAATCATGGTTTTCCGCTTGGTCGTTTCCGAACGCGCACTTTAGTCTTGTGGTCATATCGATTCCTTGCCCGCCAAACTGGACGCAAGTTCACACCCGTGCGATGGAAAAGTGCCTTCGTCAACCGATTGCCGGCATGCCGGACGCCATGCCGGGTTGCGAAAGGCAGCCGGAAGTCAAGTCGCCGGCCCGCCGGCCCGCACCAATGCCTCCTCCCCATCGGCGGACGCGAAAACCGTAACGTGGGCGTTGAGAGGATCGCCTTGCCTGGTTCGAAGCCTGTTTCGACCAGCCTTGACGGGTACTCGTGAGCAAACGGACAGTTGCTCGCGATGTGATCCGAAACCTTGCGCGGGGCGAAGCGTTGAATCTTTATCACGCTTTTCAATTTCTCGGAGCATTTGGCATGGACAGTAACCTCATCCCACCGGTCTTCACTCGTTGCGCCGCGTTTGCGTTTTGCGTGACAGCGGTCCTCTCCGTCTCTTGGTCGCAAGAACCACAACTGGTGCAGTCACCGGAAGGCTATCTGTTCATCGAGGGCCGATACGTGCAGCCACCCTACGATCTTCGCGTCACGGATGAGGCGGTTACGATCAACAATCAGGAATTCGGGGCGGATGACTTTGAACGAACGAGCGCCGAGGAAAATCCGATGGCATGGCGGCGTTCAGGGGGAGGTCCGATCACAGGTACCCAACAAACACGACGCTTTGCCGGCCGGCGAGGCTTCCGAACCCTCGACCCGCTGACGAGGTTCTCTCGCCAACTCGAACAAGTCCAACTCGGAGCGACCGTCGTCGTCTTTCGACAGGAGCGTCCCGTCGTGATCGACACGATGCACGAAGGTTATGAGTTGTTCACCGCGTTGGCCGAGGGAACGTCAATCGATTTCAGCTCGACCCTCATTGACCCTGCGGATCACCCGATTTTGAACCGACTCGTTTCGGAATTCACGCCCGACGCAAGTTTTCGTGCCAGGGTGAAAGAGGATCTTCAAGCCGCCGATGCGTTGACGTTGCAGGGCGAACGATCGTCAGCCGCGAACCGACTGGTTGCCAAGATTTCTTATCCTTTGACTTTATTCGCGATGATCGTCGTCGTGCTCGGATTCGGACACCTGTTGTCGAATCGGCCTTCTCAAGGCCCGACGTCCGATGGCCCGACGTCCGATGGCCCGACGTCCGATGGCTCGACCGACAACCGAAAAGTGATCATCAAATCTCTATCGATCATCGCATTGTTGTCGTTGCTGGATCTGGTTTGGACCCTCGCGGCGACCCACGCGGGGACCATGCGTGAACTCAATCCTCTGGGAAGTCAGTTCATCGATGATCCGACGCGTCTGGTCGTCTTTAAACTTCTGGTCACCGGTACGTCGCTGGGAATCCTTTACGCTTTGCACCGCAGACCCGCCGCGCAGGTGGCCTCGTGGTGGTGCTGCCTGCTGATGACGCTGCTGACGGCCCGCTGGGTCGTCTTTCAATCCATGTTCATGTGATTCAGATGTTGATCTCGAAGCCTTTGCGACTTTCCCGCGACAGGAACGAATTGGCTTGAGGGTCGCCAACGATTACTCGCTTCGCCGGATCCCAATTGAGGGGACGACCGAGCCGCATGGCGATGTTGGACAAGTGACAGATCTCCAGCATTCGATTGTGCGACCAGACGTCGGAGATGGGTTGCTTTCGTGACTGCATCGCCTCGATGAAGTTGGCAGTGTGGTTCTCGCTGACCGGACCGCCGTAGACATCTTCCACCGCACCTTCGGGCAGGGGGTTGTCCGCCAAATCCTCGACGGGCTTGCCGACGATCTTTCCCCGATTGACGAAGAATCGTCCCTTGGTTCCTTCGAACAGGATTCCGTTGTCGCCTTCGCTGGTGATGATCATCTCGACATCGTTGGGCATGTCGACTTTGATTTGGAACGCGGTCGCGGCGTTGTACTGATCTTGAACGACGGGATGTCCGTCCTTGTACTCGACAGGCAAGGTGTACTCGACGGGGGTGATCTTGCTCGGTCCGGTGTCGCTCGCGCCGAGTGCCCAGCAAGCGATGTCCACGTGGTGGGCCCCCCAGTCCGTCAACTTGCCGCCGGAATATTCGTGCCAGTTGCGGAACGAATAGTGGCAGTTGCTGTACAGCGGAACGCCGCCGCCGTAGCCCTCACGCAATTCCGGCAACGCGCGATAATCGACCTTGGGTGCCGGGCCGAGCCACAAGTCCCAATCGATTTCCTGGGGAACGGGGGCGACCGGAATGACCGGCGACGCGATCATGCCGTTGATCCCGCAAGTCACTTTCTTGACCGTTCCGATGCGTCCGTGGTTGACCAACGCAACCGCCTGCAAGAAGCGTTGCTCGGATTCCGAACGCTGCATCGTGCCGACCTGAAAGACCTTGCCCGTTTCCTTGACGACCTTTTCGATCAACTTGCCTTCATCGATGGTCAGCGTCAGCGGTTTTTCGCAGTAAACATCCTTGCCGGCATACATCGCCTCGACGGCAATCTTTGTGTGCCAATGATCCGGCGTGGCGATCATGACGGCATCGATGTCGTCTCGATCCAGAACCTT
>Ga0102938_10001158_pt1 | contig 19954 bp, 13 predicted proteins | sample SalPonR2_B_D2_MG_FD_84516 | JGI IMG/M metagenome (GOLD analysis project Ga0102938, IMG submission 84516) | Salt pond soil microbial communities from South San Francisco under conditions of wetland restoration - Salt Pond MetaG R2_B_D2_MG | ecosystem: Environmental > Aquatic > Marine >... | reverse complement strand
CGGCGCTCGAGTTGGTCCTCACCAGAGCTCTATCCTCCGACCAAGCTGTTGCATTTGATCTCGCGACGTAGTCCGTCGCAATCAAGCAGCTTGCCGCCCGCGCCGCAGTCGACGTGTCTCGCGGGCGGCTTCGAGTTCCTGGTCTCGATTGGCGAAGACCTCGCGTTCCTGGCCGAGTCATTTCGTTTGTGGCGTCACATAGCCGATGACGCTGTGAAGCCGAACTTCGTTGTAATCCTTGACGTACCCGGCGACGATGCGGCGAGCATCTTCGACCGTTTCAATTTGTTTTTCGCGAATGCAGTCGCCCTTGATCGTGCGGTGATAAAGCTCGATCTTGCCGTTGCTTTGTGGGTACTGCGAGAGCAACCGTCCGGCACGCTCCAGTTAGGGCTCCCCAAGTTCTTTTTTTAGCTGAACGTGCTCCTGGAGAAGTTCGGCATCCACCTCGTTTTTGAGCTGAATCTTGGCTTCGAGAGCCTCGATTTTTTTGTCTTTCAAGTTGTCGAGTTTGGGCTTTCGTCCGGGCCGAGCGAATTCGGCGTCCGCGTTTTCGAAGAGCTGTTTTTGCCACTGGTAAATCTGTGTCGGCTGTAGCCCGGTTCGTCGCCAAGGTCAGAGACGGGAACCTTGTCGACCAACTACCGCTTCACGACAGCGGCTTTCTCCTGGGCGGTGAATGTACGTCGAGATCGTGTCATCGAAATGTCCTCCTTCGGACAAACCAAGGCCTGTGCCAACGCTCGGTCAACGAACAGCTGGAGAATCGCGACTTGACGGAGTGATTTCGGTTCCCCGTAGAACGGAATTCATTCCGTTTCCAGTCGCTCAAACGCGAATCAGCTTCGTGACGCGGCCGGTCGCGACCCATTCGGCGACGTAGATGTTGCCCGCGGAATCGAAACAAGCGTCGTGCGGATGGACGAACTTGTTCGGTTGCCACGTCGATTCGTCCGCGCGAATCGTGAAGCCCTTGTTCTTTTCCTTGTCCGCCAAGATCCGCTCGCGATCATCCCCCAGCGTGACCAACGTGTTGTGTTGCTTGTCGATGATCGAAACACGGGCGACCAATTCGGGAACCAACATCAGGTCTTCGTGCGTGTCCAAGTTGGCGGGCAAGCCGAACCCGGTCACGGTCTTTTTGTGCTGTCCCTCGAGCGTGAAGGTTTGAAGCTGGTTGTTGGCTCGATCGGCCACCGCGATCTCCGGCCGGTCTTGTCGCGTGTCGACCCAGAGCCCGTGCGGCAAATTGAATTTTCCGGGGCCTTGGCCCGGGCCGCCGAAGCTGGACTTCCAGTTCCCGTCGGCGTCGTAGCGATGAATTCGGTAACTGCCGTAGCCGTCGGCCAGTAAAAAGTCTCCGTCGGGCAGGAAGCCGAAATTGGTCGGCATGAAGCGATCGCGTCCCCAAACTTGCCGCGGGTCGCTGGCTTCGCCGGCCGCGTAGACATCCGCTTGCATCGGAGCGTAGGTCTGCCAAACCAATTCGCCGTCCAGGGTCATCTTGGCGACGGTTTTGACCATCTGATATCCCGTCACGTACAAGAACGGCGTCCCGTCCTCCACGCGGATGTCCAGCCCGTGCCCGCCGCCTTGAAACTGCTGACCGAAAGCGCGAATGAATCGACCCTCGCTGTCGAAAACGAAGATCGACGGGTGATCTTGCTTGGTCACGTCTCCTTCGTGAATGACGTACAAGTTGTCCTCGGGATCGACCGCGACGTTGTGGGTGATTTGCCAAGAATACTGATCGGGCAACCGCGGATGCTGGTGCCGGCAGCGATAAGTGAACTCGCCATCGCCGATGACATCCTGCGCGGCGCTTCGTTTGGCCGTGAGGATCGCAGGCGCGGCGGCGGCGAAACCGATCGACGTTTGCATGAATCGACGACGGGGCAGTTCGGGACGCATGGGGGGAGACTCCGAGCGTGAGAAAACCGTGGATGACGAAGCAGCGTTTTATAACGGATTCGGCTTCACGAGGTTGCCGCGGGAAGCAAACATTCCGCATCGTCGTTGCGGGCGTTGTTGACCCACCGCGACACCGAGGTCAGGTCAAAAAAATCGTCTGGCGGTGCAACCAGCATAGGTTTCAGCGACTCGGTGTCTCGGAACGCCGGGTCCAGCCACCGCGCATGATCGTCTTCAGGCACGACGACCGGCATGCGGTCGTGGATTTGACCGGTGACACGGTTCGGCTTGGTCGTCAGGATCGTGCAAGACTCGATCAAGGCGCCGCTGGCTTGGGTATTACGTTCGTACAGACCGGCCAACGCGAACATCCCGTCATCCGGGCGGTGGGTCAGGAAAGGTTGTTTCCCGTCGCCGACTTTTTTCCATTCCAGATAGCCGTCGGCGGGAATCAGACAGCGACGCTCTCGCTTCTCGCATTGATCATCCGAGCAGATATCGACAGGTCTTCGGCCCACGGCGGCAGCAACCCCCAGCGGAGACGGGTCAGTCGACGACGATGGTCTTCGTCGTTCTGGACGACCGCCAAGATCACCGAGGTCGGCGCAGTGTTGTAACGAGGACGCCAATCGTCCGGATCCCTCGTTTCCAAAACAAAAGGCACCTTGCGAGGATCCGCAAAGTGCCTTGAAGTGGAGGATAACGGACTTGAACCGATGACCTACGCGCTGCCAGCGCGTCGCTCTCCCAACTGAGCTAATCCCCCGGGGAAGGTCCACGAAAACGGCTTCTCAGCTTTTTCCGTGTGGAGCCAAAACTAGCACGCAGATTCGACACTCGTCAAGGCCGTCCGCTAGCCTTTTGGGCTTTCCTGAGCTCGGCCGCCCGGTCCTACGGGAGTCCGGGGGCCGGCCGTGCGGCCCCGGCCCGCGTCGGCCCAGACGATGGCGGCGGGCAGGACCGTCAAGTTGATCAGCGTCCCGAGGACCAGGGTCACCGCCACCAATAGCCCGAAGGTGGCCGTGGGCACGAATTCGCTGGTCGACAGCACTCCGAATCCGATGACCAAGGCCAGCATCGCAAGGACCATCGGCGTCCCCACGGCCGCGGCCGCCACGACCGCCGCGTCCGCGGATTTCTTGCCCTCACGACGCTGCCGCCGGTAATGGTGCAGCACGTGAACCGATCCGTCGATCGATAACCCGATCGACACCGCCGCGATCATCGCCGCACCCAAATTCAACTTGCCGCCGGTCCCGCCGATCGCGGCCAGCACCAGCAAGGCCGGCATGACGTTCGCCAAGACCGCCACGCCGGCCAAGCGAAAGGAAAGGCTCATCGTCCACAACAACGCCAGCACCAACACGAAGGACAGACCGAAGCACAACCATTGATCCGCCACCAGTCGTCCGACCAGTTCGGCCAGCATCACGTAATATCCGGTCACGCTGGCCGGCGGCGGGTCGCCGTCGCCGAACAGGCGTCGCCAAGCGGCCGTCGACGTGTGCCCGGTGACGGTGCGGCGCACCTCATGGATCAACGCCGATTTGGTTTCGGTCGTCAACTGTTCGCGACTGCGGAGCATGATCCGCAGTCGTCGCGGCGAATCGCCCACCGGCGTCAACAAAGCGTCGGCGAAGACCGGCAGCACGGTTCGCATCGCGGTCATTCGCACCTCCGGTGGACCCAAGGAAAGCAGCTTGACCTTCGACGCGACAATTTCCGCGTCCGCCATGCTGATCACTTTCGTCAAGCTTTCGCCGCCGACTTCGATCGCACGCAAGTCCGTCTCCAATTGACGCACGGAATCCATGTACGGCGACGTCAAAACATCCGGTGCCGGCAGGACGACGTCCCAGACGCCCGCGCCGCCCAGATCGTTTTCCACCTCCGCGTAGGCTCGCGCCAGATCACTTTCGTCGCGAAAGTTTTTCAGAAAACTGGTTTCCGTCTTCGTGGTCGCCGCACCGAACGTGGCCGCGATCGCGATCGACACCGACATCGCCACGACGACGCGGCGACGTGCGATCCAAACGTGGACCCAACGGGTCAGCCGGGTCGCGATCCGCCCGCGGGGAGCTTGTCGTGACGGTGAACGAATCGGCGCGTTTCCCAAGCACATCACCACCGGCGCGAACAACGAAATCGCGACCAAAGACGCGACCGCGGACGTTCCGATCATGATGCCGAATTCGCGAACCGGACGAATGCTCGACGCGATCAGCGACAGAAATCCCGCCGCATCGGTCAGGCAGGTCCAGGTGATCGGAACCCACAGTCGTTGCAGGACGCTCGCCGCGATGCCGCCGCGATCCGTCGTCGAGCCGCGACGATGAGAACCGTGACGCAGGGAACCGTCCAGCACGCCCAAATGCAAGATCGCGGCGACGACGACGACGGTGACGATCGCCGTCAGAATCGTCGACACGATCGACAACTCGACCCCGATCACCACCATCAAGCCGCGCGTGACCGTGACCGCCCAGCCGATACAGACGACGACCAACACCGTGTAACGAAGACTTCGCAGCGCGACAATGATGACCAGGGACAGCAACGTGATCGTCCACGTCGCCAGTTTCGCACCGTCTCGTTGAATCAAATCGAAGCCGTCGTTGACCAAGACCGGTTCGCCGACGACGACCCCGTCCCGGATCGGCGGATCCAATCCCGACGCGATCCGCTGCAGGGAACGAATCGTCCCGGCGGGATGATCGGGATCCAGGATGGCCACGACCGCGGCCGAGGCTAGATCGCTTGAATGGGTGTAACCGGCGAATAGATCCAAGAACCCCAAAGCCACGGGGTCGTCCGGATCGGCAAGCTGCGGTCCCTCGGGCGTACCGCCGAAACCGAACAAGCTCGCCGGCCGAATCTTGGCGATCACGTCATTCAGCTTTGCCGGCGACAGCACGCCTCGGACGCCCGGCAGCCCGGCGACTCGTTCGGTCAGCCGGCGGTTCCGATCGATGCCGGCCGTGGTCAACAGGGCGTCGTCACGATACACCAGCATCACCACGACGTTGCCCCCGAATTCGGCTTGCAGCCGTTGGTACTGCCGCAGCACGTCGTCGTCCTCAGCAAACATCGACGTGATTTGCCGGTCCAGCGTCAATTGGCGTGACAGCGGCGTCGCGGCCGCGACGACGATCACGCCCAGCACCAGCAGCCACCCGCGATAACGAACCAGCGTTTCGCCAAGCATGCGTGGTGGGGACTTTCATAAAGGAAGGATCGTTGCAACCTCAGACCGAGCAATCATAGGCGCGGCGGCCGACTTGGAAACCGGCGCCGGAAGGCGAAAATTGGCGTCGGCCCGCCCGCCACGATAAACTTTGGGATTCCAGGTTCCCTTCCAACCCAACGCCCCAGGCCTGACCATGAGTCACGACTTTTCCGTCAATCGTCGCCGTTTTTTAGAAGCCGGTTCGCTCGCCACCGCCGCGACGCTGACCGGATCCCTCCTTTCCGGCACGAATTCTTCGGCGGCCGCAGCCGCTGAAAATGCCACGGCCGAATCCTTGACCGCCCACCTGTTCGCGACGCTGACACCGAAGCAACGTGAAACGATTTGCTTCGACTGGAATCACATGGATCCCAAGCGAGGTTTGCTGCGAACCTTCGTCGCCAACAACTGGAACATCACCCAACCAAGCCTGATCGATGACTTTTACACGGCGGACCAGCAACATCTGATTCGCGAGATCTTCGAAGCCATCATCGATCCGTCCTGGCACGAGCGTTACGACCGCCAATTGCAAGACGACGCCGGCGGTTTCGGACACGATCAATCGATTGCGATCTTCGGAACGCCTGGTGAAGGAAAATTCGAACTCGTCTTGACCGGCCGACACATGACACTCCGCTGCGACGGAAACAGTGCCGACCACGTCGCTTTCGGTGGTCCGATTTTCTACGGCCACGCCCCCGAGAACAACGAAGGGCCGACGCACATCGACAACGTGTTCTGGGATCAAGCCGTCGCGGCGAATGATCTGTACCAGATGCTCAGCGGCAAACAACAGCAGCAGGCAAAAGTGCCGCAGACGCCGAGGGAACAGAACGTGGGTTTCCAAGGGGCCGTCGCAGATTTGGCCGGCTTGCCCGTCAGTGACATGTCGTCGGATCAACGCGAAAACCTGCAAGCCGTGCTCGCCAAGCTGGTCGAGCCTTATCGGACCAGTGATCGTGACGAAGCGATGCAGTGCTTGAAGAAACAAGGCGGCCTGGACGCTTGCCACCTGATGTACTTCACCGACAAGGACATCGGCGGCGACGGCGTCTGGGACAATTGGCGGTTGGAAGGCCCCAGTTTCGTCTGGCATTATCGCGGAGCCCCCCACGTTCACGTGTGGGTCAACGTCGCCGATTCCGCGGAAGTCCAGCTCAACGCTTGATCCGATCGATCAGGAATTCCATCATCAAATTCGGATGATCGCGCAACGACGCGGCGCTCGCCGCGTCGACTTGTGGCAAAAAGCATCGCACCTCGACCCCCTGTTGCCGACAACGATCGCGGATCAACCGGGCGTGTTGTGGATGGTGGTTGTAGATTCCCTTTGTCGTGATCTCTTGGTCCGCCGTGGTGGTGACCAAGACGATCGGCGGATCGTCGCCGCTGATCCAGCCCAGCATGTCGACATCGCGGCGAACCTTCGCGCCGGCTTGGCCGTTGTACTCGGCCGATGTGAGCCCCAAGAAGTTGTGAATCTTCAATCGTCCCCGCTCGCCGTGGGTCCGCATCAGATCAGCCTTCCGATCGGAAAACGCCGCGTTCCACTTCGATAAATCGTAACTGAACTGGCCGTTGATCACGCCGACCGCGGAAATCCGCGTCGATTCTCGAAGGACCGGATCCAGGCTGTTCGGGTCGGCCAAATCGTCATGAACGGCCAACCAAAGACTGGTTCCCGCGCCCGCCGAAGTGCCGTAACAGGCGACCCGCTGGGGATCGAGATTGTAGTCCCGGGCGTGATGACGCAGGTACTGAACCGCCCGTGCGGCATCACGGAGGATCTCCGACAGGCCGGCTCGCTGCGGATCGGATTGGTCGTCGTCGGGATAACGGAAACGATAATGGATCGACGCGAATGCGATCCCGTGGTCCAACGCCAAGCCGACGTCCCCCGACGAACGGATGGTCTCTTTGCTGCCGCCGACGAAACCGCCGCCGTGGATGAAGACGATCCAAGGCGTCGGCCGATCCGAATCCGGAATCCATAGATCCAAGACGTTTCGCTTCCACCGCCCGTAACGAACGTTGGTGTGTTGCGGGGAGGGTTTTTTGGCAACCGAACGAGACGGAGTCGCGGCGAAGGATCGTCTTTGAACTTCCTGCGTCGACCCGGTCGAGGGTATCAGCATCAGCGAAAGAGTGACGCAGGCCACAACAGTCGACGGTGAAAAACGAAAACGCATCTTGGGCCCGAAAGGAGAAGAAAAGAAGAAGCCGACTAAAAAACGTCCCGACCTACTGGTCCGACTGAAAACGCTGGTTCTTTGCGTCCAAACGCCGACGAACCATTTCCAAAGTCGCCGCATGATCCGGATTTCCGACGAGATTCGTGAACTGTTTCGGATCGCTTTGCATGTCGTACAGTTCCTCCGTGCCGTCGCCGTAACGCATGTAAGCGTAACGGTCGCCACGGTCGGCGAATTCCCATTCGCCTTTGTGCTTGTTCAAAGACAGGGCCGAATCGCGAACCGACGAACCGTGATCGGCTAGCGTCCCTTTCAAACTTTGTCCTTCCAGTTCGCTGGGAATCGGTAACCCCAGTAAATCCACCAGCGTCGGGTACAAATCGACCAACTCGACCAGGGCGTCGCTCTGTCCGCGGGGGAAACCCGGTGCCGCGATGATCAAGGGCACGCGAGTGACTTCTTCGTGTAAATTATTTTTTTGCCAGTGGGTGTGTTCGCCCAAGTGATACCCGTGATCACTGGTGAACACGACGGCGGTCTGGTCACGAATCCCCAGGCGATCCAGTTCGTCCAGGATTCGGCCGACTTGCCGGTCCATGAAAGTCACCGTCGCATAGTAGCCGGCCCACATCCGCTGTTGATTCTCGGGATAGTTGCCGATCCGGTTGTTGCCGTTGGTCGTGCCGCGAAGGCCCGCCGGCGGGATGTCATCCAAGTCGTCGTCGGGAACTTCCGGCAACGGAATCGCCTGATGGTCGTAGCGATCAAAGAACTCGCGAGGCGCGACCATCGGATAATGGGGTCGCACCAAGCCGACGGCCAGGAAAAATGGATCTTCGTGTCGCTGTTGCAACAGTTCGATCGCCTTGCTCGCCGACTTGGCATCGGGTTGATCGCTGCCGTCCCCGTCGTACTCGACCGTGACGAACATCCGGTGCGGCATCCTGGTGGATTGTCGATTTTCTTCGTCATCGGTGAAAATGTTCAGGTTCAAACAGGCGTAATCACCCGGCGTGTGGGCCTCGCGTCCCGGCGAATTGAAACGCTCGGTCCAAGATTCGATCACGTCGGGGCCGTCCGTCCCGTCGATGATGTCACCGGGCACCCGCATGTGAAAGATCTTGCCGACCCGGGCGGTGTAAAAATCCTTCTGACGCAGGTATTCGCCCAGCGTTCGTTCCCCGGGGCCTTGATACTTGCTGTACATGAACGACTGACGCGACGGCAGGCACCACGTTCCCTGACAATACGCGCGGCGAAAAAGGACGCCTTCCTTCGCCAAGCGGTCGATGTTCGGCGTCTGACAAATCGTGTTGTCGTAGCATCCCAGCGCGCTGGCTTTCAAATCATCAGAGATCACGAACAACACGTTTCGGATCTCGCTTTGCTTTTCGTCCGCGACCGCCCCGCCGAGAGACGTCAGCGACGCTGCGATGACGATCCAGTTGCAAAAAAAACGACAAAGGTGTCTGCCTTCGGAGGGGCGGGCACGTTTCATGAATTGACCTGATTTCGATTCTTCTGTTGCTTGGTTGAACAAAAACGACGTCGCCATCTTAATCTAACGAGAAGCACCGGTCGGCAGCATCCCGCCGCAGATCACCGGCCAAGATCGGGTACCAGCATCGGGGCGAAATCGTCACCGCGACGTACTACCGGGGAGGCGATCAATGAGGCGGTTCGCTCGACAGCAGGACCAACGCCTCGGTGATGCGTGGTTTGTCGGCATCGGACAGGATCAAGTACCGATGCTTTCCGTCGGCCGATTCTTGAAACGTCGTCAGGCTGTCGTCGGCGACGCTGACCGTTCCGGGCGGCGAAAGTGTGAAGTACTCGTGAGCGGGGCGAACGGCGACCAAGACACTGGTCAAATCCCAAGTCGGCCGATCGTGCGGCGGTGGTATGTACAGCGTGTAGGCCTCCGAGAGCGGATGGTGATCGACGTAGTCGTAGTCGTGCAAAATGCTTTGGTGAGGATACGTCAAGTTCTTCCCGATCTCGAAGCCGCTCCACACGATCGGCGTGGGCCATTGCCGGGCCAACTTCTGTGCCGCGGGGATGTCTTCTTTGACGTTGTATTCCTTGTGATCGTACAATCGTCCTTGGGCGTTTCGGATCTGGGTGAACGCACCGGCCATGGCGGACACCAGACGGACTTTTTGTTTCACCAAGTCCATGCCCGTCAAAGGGCTGTGCCGGTCGGAGGGACTGCTGAGTAAATTCGCCAGGTTCGTCGAAAATCCCACCTGGACGATGACGACACTGCCGTCGTCGGCATCGGCAAGCGTCTGGCGGAGCACGTCGACGGCCGCGGGAGCGTCTTCGCCGCTTCGCAAGTCATGCGGGTATCGGTCTTGTCCGTCGTCTTTGCTTTGCGCCAAGACGTTGAATTTTCCGACGTGGCTGGTGACGCCGCTGTCGCAAACGCCGATCGGAATTTCGCCGCGACCGTAGAACGTGTTGACCGCATCGGTGAAGGCCGCCGCCAGCGGGTGATCTTTGGTGATCGTGACGGCAAGGAGTTCGCATTCGCCGCGTGATTGCAACGCATGGATCATGCCGAGTGCCAAAACATCGTCACAGTCGTTGCCGATGTCGGTGTCAAAGATCAAAGGAACCGGCGGTGATGCCGGCTGATCGGCCGTCACCTCGATCGGGAAAGTCGCGGCCCAGGCGAGAAGGAAAAAAACGGTTCTGTGCATCATGGTCGGTCGTCGAAAAAGCGGAGCGGGTGGTTTGGTCGCTCGGACGGGCCGAGGCGCAGCGTCGGAAGGGAAAGGCGATCGGTCCAGTTTACACGACGCGGCGAACCGGACCACGAGCGGCTGATCCGATCAGACGGGAAAGTCTGCGGGAAACCGATGGACCCCGTTTTCGCCCAGCGGCAACGGATCGGCGCGGCGGACCGCCGACATCGCAATCGTGCCGTACACATGAGGAAACAGCATCCCGCCGCGTGACGGTTCCCAGCGTAAGCGATCGCGCAAGTCGCCCTCGTCGATCGCCACCAACACCAAATCGGTCCGACCGGCGAAGTGCAGCTTCACCGTCTGGGCGACTTGATCGGCCGCCGACAAATGGATGAAGCCGTCATCGTGATCGATGCCGCTGCCTTGAAAGACCCCATCGGACTCGGCTCGTTCCCATTCGTCACGCGGCAGGACTTTGTAAAGCATCGATCCCATGATTGGGCTCCGAGGGCGGGTTGTGATTGCCGGTAAGGTCGGCGGGGCCTACGATTCGACCTCAACCGTGCGTTCTTCTAAACCCCAGATCTTTTCGACCGTGACGCATTCTTCTTTCATCGATGACGTTCCCGCCGCTTGGATCCGAGCCGCCGATGATCGGTTGGATTGGCAATGGCAAACCACACGCATCGCCGGTCGAGATTGGCAGCTAGCGGTGGCCACCGATCCCGACGCGATGTTGATCGACGCTTGCGAACGTCAAGACGCCGGCGAGCAAGGCGTGATCGATCCTTTTTGGGCGACCACGTGGCGTGCGGCGTCGGGACTGGATCGGTTCTTGGACCGGCGGGAATTGAGCGGCCGGCGGGTCTTGGAGCTCGGCTGCGGTACCGGTCATGCGGGAATCGCCGCGGCGCTTCGTGGTGCCGACGTCACGTTGACCGACGGCGTCGACGACCCGCTGTTGCTGGTTCGAATGAGCAGCCACGCGATCCGCGATCGCACGCGATACCGACGACTGCGTTTCGGCGTCGATCGGATCGATGGTGATCCGTTCCCGCTGATCCTGGGAAGCGACGTGACGTACCTGCGTGAACTTTGGCCGCAACTGGACGAGTGCCTGCGGCAACACCTTTCGGTCGGCGGCGAAGTCTTGTTGAGCGACCCGTTTCGCATCATCGCCAACGAGTTTCGTGATTGGATTCGAAACCACGGTTGGCGATACGAAGAACACAAGGTCGCCCTGGAAGATGATCCCGAGCATCCGATTCGGATCATGCGACTCGTGTTCGATGCCGCCGCGTCGCCGTCGGAAACGCGCGGCTGAATCGAGAGCATGTTCCGCCGGGGCCGGGCGACGAATCAATCCTGCGAAACCACCCGCTTCACCTCGGCCCACATCGCGGGCTGGACGTGCCGGCACAGGCGACAGCGGACCTTTCGGCCCAACGATGTCGGCTCGATGGTGACCGATTTTTGGCAGCCGCCGCAGCGGACTTGCAACTTGTGTGGTTCGGCGATCGAGCGGCTCAATTGCTCCGGTGCGATTCCTGGTACGCTAATGTCTTCGGGCGTCAATCGCGTCAATAAGTCTTCCGATAGTGTGGCGACTTCGGCGACTCGGTCGGCCAAACAGCGGACGGTGTCTTCGAAAGCGTTGCGGACCAAACGGCCGTTGCCGAAATGTTTGTCGCGTTGCCGGTAGAGTCGATCCAAGCCGACCAGCAATCGATGCCGGGCCGGTGGACTCAATTCGTACCGATTCTTTTCGCACATCGATTCAAAGATGCGGCCCAAATCCTCGGGCGAGTAGTCTTCGAATTCGATTTGCGTGTTGATCCGAGACTTGAGACCCGGGTTGGTTTCGATCATCTGTTTCATCTCGCCGGAATACCCGGCCAAGATGACGACCAAGTCATCCCGGCTGTCTTCCATGCGTTTCAGCAGCGTGCCGACCGCCTCGCGGCCGTAGGCATCGTCGCCGCTGGCGTCGATCAGGCTGTAGGCTTCGTCGATGAACAGCACGCCGCCGAGAGCCGAATCGACCAGCTTGTTCGTCTTGGGAGCCGTTTGGCCGGCGTACTGGGCGACCAATCCGCTGCGGTCGGTTTCGACGACGTGGCCCGAGGAAAGGGTTCCCATGGCGCCAAGGATTTGACCGATGATTCGCGCGACGGTCGTCTTGCCGGTTCCCGGGTTGCCGGCGAAAACCATGTGCAGACTGATCGGCATCGTCGGCAGGCCTTTGTCGCTGCGTTGCTGCTGAAGTCGCAGGAAGTTGGTGTAGCTCTTGACGCGTTGTTTGACCGAATCCAGACCGATCAGGTCGTCCAGTTCTCGTTTGGCCGATGCCAGTTGTTTTCGTTTCTGTTCGTCGCTGAGCTGCTCGGGATTTTCGGACGTTTGATCGGGATTCGGGTCGGCGGTGGTCTGTCGGGCGTAAGCCTTTGACGAGGATTCGCCGCCTCCGACGGCTCCGACGGGATACAGGGCCGAATCGATCTCGTGCTGCAGGCGGTGCAACGCTTCGGCTTCCTGCGGCATCGTTTTTCCGTCGCATTTGGCCACCAGGTTGGCCAATCGCAAGGTGATCGTTTCGACTTGTGAACGAGCACCGGCCAGGGGGCCGTGCTTGACGAACGGAGCGACCAGGGCGTGCCAGGACAGGCGATCGGCCTGTTCGAACAGGCCGATCGCGGCCTGTCTCAATTCGGCCCCGACCAGTTTCTCTCCCCACAAGTGCTCGATCATTGCCGCGGCGACTCGTTTCTCCGGGCCGGTCCAGCGATCGTCGGCACGGACGACTTCGACGTAGACCTTGATCAACAAGCCGCGATGCAGGTCGTCCATCAAGCGGACGAAATCGGCGGTGCGACCGTCGATCAAGGTCGGATAGCGTTTGCCGAGCCAGTTCGCGGAATCGATGTACAGCTTTTGACAATCGCGGATGACACGCGAGAGCAAGCCGATCAGTCGAGACTCCTGAAAATCGCTCACCGTGGCATCCGACTCATTTGATTCCGTGCATCATTCGTTTCAAGAAGGGACTCATTAAAGCCAACACGACGCCCGCGACGAAAGGCAGCAAGACCAGCAACAGAAAGAAACCGGGCAGCCCGTCGATGACGAAAGTGATTTCCGCCGGTTCGCCGTCGGGGCCGGGTTTGAATTTGGTCGAGAAAGCGGCCAGCAGTCCGCCCATCAGGTTCGCCAGCGAAAACGACAAGAACCAGACGCCCATCATCAGGGACTGTAGCTTGACCGGGGCGAGTTTTGTGACCATCGACAAGCCGACCGGCGACAAGCACAGTTCCCCCCAGGTGCAAAGCACGTACGTGATCAGCAACCAGTGCGGTCCGGCCAAATCACCGTCACGGGCTTGCAGCGAACCGAACACCATCGCGATGAACGCCATGCCCAACAGCCACAGGCCGAGCGAAAACTTCATCGGTGTCGACGGGTTAGCGTTGTTCCTTTCCAGCCACACCCACAGGATCGAAAAGAACGGCGCGCAAATGACGATCGTCAACGCATTGACCGCTTGATACCAGGTCGATGGAAATTCGTATCCCAAGATCGTCCGGTCGGTGTTCTGATCGGCGAACACGTTCAGCGAGCTGCCGGCTTGTTCAAAAGCGGCCCAGAAAAAGATGTTGCCGACGAACGCGAGGATCAAGATCACGATGATGCGTTGGATGTCGACCGCATCGATCGGACGTTTTCGATCTTCGTCATTCTGTCGGGCCGCTTCACCGCCTTCGGCCCGCAGGGCCTTGGGCGACAGGCCGATGCCGGCCAGATACTTGGGGCGCAAGTATTGGTAACAGATCAATCCGAGGATCATGCCGACCGCTGCCGAACCGAATCCCCAGTGCCAACCGACTTTTTGACCCAACGTGCCGGCGATCAGCGGTGACAAGAACGCGCCCAAGTTGATGCCCATGTAAAAGATCGTGAAACCGGAATCGCGGCGTTTGTCGTCTTTGCCGTAAAGTTGCCCGACCATCACGCTGACACAGGGTTTGAAAAAACCGGTGCCGATGACGATCAGCACCAACCCGGTCACAAAGGCCAGCAACGCGCCGGGACCGGTTTGCAGCGTGACCGCTTCGCCCGCGGTGATTCCGAAGAACTCCGTGCAAGCCAACACGATGTGACCGGCCGCGATGATCCAGCCGCCGATCAACATTGACCGGTGCGTGCCCAAGAACTTGTCCGCCATCCAGCCGCCGAAAATCGGCGTCAGGTACACGGCCCAGGTGTAGACCGCGTACAGCAAGGCCGCGTTGGCCTCCGTCCAACCGAATCCCGGGTTCGAATTGACGACCCGCTCGCCGCCGGAGTTTTCGATTTCCGCGCTCGTCGAAGCGATCAGGTACAGGACCAGCAAGGCCCGCATGCCGTAGTAGCTGAACCGTTCCCACATTTCGGTGATGAACAGCACCCACAAACCCGCGGGTTGTCTGGTTTCCAATTGGCCCGGCGTCGGTACGGACGTGGGTTCGCGATCCGCGTTGACGTCGGACAGGTGCATCGGGTCGGATTCCGGATGCATTCCGTCGGGGCGGTGCGAATTGTCGTCGTTGCTTCCACCACTCATGCCGTCGATCCCTGCGCTCGGATTTTCAAACTGACTGTGCCTGCGCATCGTTCCGTCGCCGGGACGATGCGAGGCTAGGAAGTTTAAACCTTTAGCGCGGCCGTGTCCTCCACCGTCGGCGGCAACCGGCCGCTTTCGGGACTACCGGCCGATGTCGGTCAGCACGACCGTGGTGCGGTAACGTTTTCCGTCACGGTAGATGATCATCGATACCGAGTCCCCGGTCGGCGTCAGCCCGACGCGGGCGACCAAGTGGTCGTCGTTTTCGATCGACACGCCGTCGAATTCGACGATGATGTCGCCACGTTGCAGATTGGCCAGTGCGGCCGCCGAACCCGGCTTGACGTCCTTGACCAACGCGCCGGTCTTTTCCTGAAAGCCCGCCAGCGACATGTCCGCGGCCGAAAATTCCGGATCCAACACGACACCCAGGTAGCCACGACGGAGTTTTCCGTAGCGGATCAACTGATCGGCGACTTGCACGGCCATGTTGATCGGAATGGCAAAACCGATGCCCTCGCTGCCGCCGCTGCTGCTGGCGATCGCGGTGTTGATCGCGATGACTTCGCCACGCAGGTTCAGCAGCGGGCCGCCGCTGTTTCCCGGGTTGATCGCCGCGTCGGTTTGAAAGAAGTCTTGCAGTTCGATCTTCTGTTCGCCCAACGACAAGTCGCGTCGACCTTGGGCGGACAAGATGCCGAACGTGACCGAATGATTCAGGCCGAAGGGGCTGCCGATGGCGATCACGAAGTCGCCGATTTGCGACGCATCGCTGTCGCCGAGTTTGGCGGCCGGCAGGTCGGTGCCGACCAACTTCATGACCGCGATGTCGGTGCTGGGATCCGACAAGACGCGGACCGGTGCCAGTTCGCGGCCGTCGTAGGTCCGCAGCAGAATCTCGTTCGGTTGCGCCCCCGCGATGACGTGACGGTTCGTCAATACCCAAGCGTCATCGCCCGCGGTGATGATCACGCCGCTGCCGGCTTCGTCATACGATTCGATTTGTCCGTTCTTGGATTCCGTTTTGTGGGCCTCGATGTGAATCACGCTGGGCTTGACTAATAGGGCCACTCGCCGGACCAGATTTCCCAGTCGATCGAACGCTGCGAATTCTTCGGCCAACTCGTTGAACAATCGTTCCCGCTGTTGATCGATCGATCCGGTCGCGACGTCATCCGCCGCGTCGCCCGGCCCGGGGAATCGGCCCGTCGACGGCGGTCGGGCGTCGCGATCGTCGGATCGGTCCAGGTTCGGCCGCGCCAAGGTGACGCTTCGGCCCGACGACGACTGCGGGGCGGCGTAACGCGTCGTTTGCGCCAAGGCGTTTGAGCCGCCGAAGTTGACGAACATCGCGACGGCCAAGCAGCCGAGTCCTATCGAACACCCCGAAGACCTCGGGCGGTTCGTCGACGAAGGCTGGTTCGAATTCTTCATGGGCGAAAACGCTTTCGGATGGATTGACGGGCGTCGCAAGACACCGGAGCGCAGCCGATGCCACACCTGGACGTCTTGATCATACGCATCGTCCACCACAGCGGGCCAGCTTCCCCCGAGCTTGACCGTCCGGTCCTCGAAGGATCAGTTGGCAAAACCGTCACGCGTGGCGCATGAAAAAACGACCGCATGATGCACGCGGTCGTCGAAGGGTTTCGCCGAAACTTTTTGCAAGACGGAAAGAAAACTAAACCGAATCGACCTTGGGAGCGTCGAAGACCCGATTCCATTGGACTTCGCCGACGTCGTTATTGACCTCTTCGGCGCGACGCCGACAACCGATGCAATCGACGGCGTAGGGAACGGCACGGAGCCGAGTGATCGGGATCGGTTTGCCACAGGCGTCGCAATCGCCGTAACCGCCCTGTTCGAGTCGACGGATGGCTTCCTCGATGGCGTGCAGCTCGCGGGCTTCGACTTCCACCAATTGGCTGTTCAATTCGTCTTGGATCGTGTCGGCTGCGGCGTCCAGGGGATCGCCGGTTTTCTGGCCGTGCAGATCCTGCAACAGACTCAGGTCGCCGTCCAACGCCCGCCGCAACGCATCACGTCGACGCACAAGGGTGGTTCGCAGTTTATTCAAGGATTCTTTGCGGGACATTTGTCACCCCTTTTTCAAAAGGCTGTTGCTGGGCCGACGTTTCGTACGAGGAACGCCAGCCTCGGTAACCGTCATACGAGAGCGTCGATCATCTGGTTTGGTTCATTTTCCCGTCGTTTCGGCGGGTTCATCCTACGAGCTCGCCACCAAAAGTCTTCCTGGTGGATTCGCTGCAATGCAGCAATAATTGGGCCGATCGCCGGAAAACACGGGCTGGAAAGGTTGTGACGTTCGGAAAACTGGTTTTCCGGCGTCGTCGAATTTCGCCGGACAGTTCATCTTTGGGACCGGCCGAACGGACGATCACCCCCCTGTTGGCCCGTTCGTTACGATTTCTCCGCACAACCGTTCCAACTTCGCTAATCCCACCCCGTGGCCGCGTCGATAACGAAGGAGTGTCGAAATGCGCCACGGCGACGGACACGACCAACGTGGTCAAAGACCTCGCGGCAAACATCGAGCAAGGGAATGTGAAGGTGAGTACGGATCAAAACACGGGAACCACTCCGTTTCAGATCGAAGCGATTGTCGGAGTCAGCTCCAGTGCTCAGGGACCGCTTTCCCAGTTCGCCGGTGAGGCACCGCCGACGTCGCGGGGGGCATCCGGGCCGTCGTTGTCACCGCCGAAGTCCGGCGCGATCGAGTTTCGAGTCCTGCGGAACGGGTCGCCGACGCGACGCCTGCGGCTCAGTGGGGCTCGCTACACCTTCGGCAGCGGCGAGGGCTGCTCGATTTGTCTGGACGATTCGTCGCTGCGACCTTTGCACGCCGTCTTGATTCGTGACACCGAACGGGTCGTCCTTCGCGCTTATTCCATTCCGATCGAAGTCAACGGCGACCGGACCACCGAGGTCAGCCTGCAAGTCGGCGACGTCATCCGCTTGGGCGCTTACCGCCTGGAACTGTTGTCCCTGTCGGCTTCGGGCGACATCCCGATCAGCGATCCGTTGGCCGCGCGAAAACCGGACAAGCTCGCACCGGACGAACCCGGGTCGACTTCGTCTGCTCCGTCGACAACCGCTCCTTCCTTTGACGAATTGCGATCGGAACTGGGCAGGTTGTCCTTCGCGGACGCCACCGCGCTCGGCGGGGCAGACCGTAGCGACAAGCCCGGCCCGGTGAACCCGGCTGCCTCCTTCACCGCGTCGCCGTCGTCGGTGCGGGAAACGTCATCGTTCCATTCGTCGCCGCCCGAGCGTGAGTGTCCGGCGTCGGTACTGGACAGCCCCGACGCGATGGACCGCTCCGCCGACGCGATCGACCATCAGGTCTGGCGGGACCGACTCCGCCGTGAAGTGAAGATGTGGCGACAACGCCAAGAGGAATGCGAACGCTTGGTGCGTCGTTGCGGCGATCATGAAACGGAACTACGCCAACGCGAAACGGAACTGTGGAACCGCGCCGAGCGTCTTCAGTCGCGCGAAGCGTTGTTGAAGTCTCAGGAAACGGCAGCCCTGGAGATTCAAAAAGAGTACATCGTCCAGCAGCAAGAGCTGGAAAAACTGCAAGACGAATATCGCCAAGCCGCCGAACACTGGGAACGTCGGGGGGCCGATTTCCGAAAACGCGAAGTCGAGTATCAACGCCAGGTCGACGAGGCGACCAGGCGGTTGGCTCAGTCCAAAGACCAAGCCGAAAACGCGGCCCGCTCGGTCAGTCGGATGCGTGAACAGTTGAACGACTTGAACCAGCAACTCGAGGACCTGTCCGACGGTCAACAACATTTGCAACAGCAGGAACAACAACGGCTGCAAGAACTGGAGCAGCAAAAACGAGAGTGGGAATCCGCACGCCACACGCTGGTGGCCCAGCGTGATCAGGCTCAACGCGATCGCCACGAGGCACTCGATGCCCGTGAAAAAAGTGAATCGCTCCGCGGCGAAGCCGAAGAACGTTTGGCCCACATGCGGCAGAGCTTGGAAGCAACGGCAAGCGACAACCAACAGTACGAGGCTCGTTTGCGGGCCGGTGAATCGGTCGCCGATGAACTGCGCGCTCAAGTCGCCGAAGTGCAACAAGCATTGCAGGACGCCCAATCCGAAGCGGCCAAGCTGAACACAGAATGCCGCCGCGCCCGGGAACGAATCGAGACCTTGGAAACCGCTCAGGCAAACCGGGCTCAAGAATCGGATGACGAGAAACAACGCTGGGCCGACGAGACCGAGCAGCTTCGTTCGTCCGTCGCCAAATTGAACGACGAACTGGAAGACGCCAACACCCAACTCGGACAGCTCCGTCAAGCCAACGACGACCTGGCCGAAAGGCTGGACGAGTTGGGCCGTCAGCGGGACGATGCGATCGCCGAAGCCGAGTCTCGACCGACCCACGAATCGTTGGAGAAAGTCCGCGGCGAGTTGACCGAAGCCACCAAACGTTTGGACGAGCTGGAACGCGAACACGACGCGGCGTTGCGGACGATGCAGGAGCAGTTGGAATCCGTCGCTTCGGTCCAACCGCCGGTTGCGGAACCTGCCGCCGTTGTCGAAGCCAGGCTGCCCGAGGAATCGTCAGACGACCGCTTCGATCCATTCTCCGAATCGCCCCCGGCCGACCCGTCGCCGACGGACATTTTGCCGGCGGACACTTTGCCGATGGACCCGTTGCCGATGGACCCGTTGCCGGCGGACACGATCCCGGCGGACCCGTTGCCGGCGGAACGGCCGCTCGCCGCGTTCGAACGAACGCCGGAGCTTTCCGAGGCCGACGGGGAAGCCCCCGTGGCGGATCCCAACGAGGATGTGTGGCCGACCTACGATTCGGACCAAGACTTCTCCACGGCCGACGAGCCGGTCGCCTTCGATCCTTGGGCGACGGCCGCCGAACCGGCGCCCTGCATCGACGCAAACGACGAAGCACGGGAACCCGTCGACGTGCAGGAAACCGTCGACGTACAGGAACCCGTCGACCTCTCCCCCTGGCACGTCCAGGAAGCCCCGAGCGACGAATCGCTGACCGGTTCGTGGTCCGTCCCGGTCGAGCCGGAGGAACACGTCCTGCACGAGCCGGTGATCGCCGAGTCACCCGCCGAGGAACAGCGAGCGACCGAAGAAGCATTGCTTGACGGGGAACCGCTTGACGGGGAACCGCTTGACGGGGAACCGCGTGACGGGGAACCGCAACCGGCGGAACACGAGGCGGGGCAATTGGCCCGCCAGTTATTACAAGACATTGCATCGGAGGAGCCGTCCGCGCCGTCACCCGATCAAACAGCCGTCGCGTTCTCCGAGACGCCGCCGAGCG
>Ga0102938_10001155_pt1 | contig 19964 bp, 19 predicted proteins | sample SalPonR2_B_D2_MG_FD_84516 | JGI IMG/M metagenome (GOLD analysis project Ga0102938, IMG submission 84516) | Salt pond soil microbial communities from South San Francisco under conditions of wetland restoration - Salt Pond MetaG R2_B_D2_MG | ecosystem: Environmental > Aquatic > Marine >... | reverse complement strand
CGGTTTCCGTCAGCAGGATTGTTTTTCACAATTCTTACTAATCTTTTTCTCAGCAGATAAGGGGTACTGTGATAAGTATTTTTTTTAGATAAAATTTGTCCAGATATGTCTGCAGCTGCAATACCGACACTACAGGTAAATCCGGCAATGCCTGCAATGCAGACTTATCCGAACTCCGATGGCGAACACCCGGTAAACCGCTTAAACAGACGGGAAAAATAATTCGGATCCTGGTATCCCACCATCGAACTCACCTCTTTTATTGAATATGCGTGCTCTTTGAGCAATTGCTTCGCCTTATCTAATCTAATTTGTGTAAGCTGATCAACAAAACTCTTGCGCAAGTGGCTGGAGAATAGATGGCTCAAATAGGCCGAACTTACCTCAACCTGCTTGGCTACATCGGTCAACTGCAGCGGATATGAATAGTTGAGGTTGATAAAATCAAGGGCCCTTCGCAGTATATTCGGCAAGTTCTCTTTTTGAACAGTTTTCATTTTATCCGCCAGGGCATACGCCCACCCGCTGAAAAAATCCGAAAGCTCTTCTACTGTTACTGCCCGAGATCGAAATGTGTCTTCAGTAACATATCGATGGAGGTGAAAACCGGTATACACCGAATTCATATGTTCTACATACAAAAAAATCTCACATAGCACGGCTTCGGCAACTATACTGGTTTCTGTTCGCTGCACTACTTCGGAAAAAATCTCTCTTATCTGTTCAATATGATTGTTCTGAATAGAAGGTTCCAACCTGCGCCGCCACTGCTCGGCGTATGATAACAACTGGCCGGCATCAAAGGTTTCGGCCTCCCCTCGTATTTTTTGGCGGGCCTCCAAATATGATTCGTTTATCTTCTCAAATTCGACGCATTTCCCAACGCCGAACCGCCAATGGGCTGGGCTTGAATTTTCTTGCTCCAACAGTGCCGCCATATGCTGAATATCAGGTATAGACTTCCCCTCGGAGGTCTCCGGAAAAAAGAACAATATCTCCGGCTTAAACGCTGAGGCCAAGCAGGGAAATTTGTATTTTAACCGGCTTATTACATTACGCCCCATATCGACTGCTGAGTCCGGTTGTTCCCTTCCCCATTCAAGTATACCGATGCAGCCCCTGGCAGTCTTGAAGTTGAGGGTTGTCTTGAGATAGGGAATAAAATCATCTATTTCACTGTTCAGTTTTATTGCCCGAAACAGCAGCTGTTCAATAGTGTTGCTGAGGGCATGGGAAAGTTCGATGTGTTTGAGATTATCCCCCCGCCCGTTTAGTCGCTGATCGAGGGATTCCACCGCCGCATCAACAGCATTAATCAGCTTTTCCCTGGAAAATGGTTTGAGAATATAGTCCTGCACTCCTAATTCAAAGGCGGTCTGGGCAATATCAAAACGCTCATAGGCGGTGGTGAGGATCGGAAGCACATTCGGATTACGACGTTTTATCTCCCGTAACGCTTCAAGCCCGTCGATTCCGGGCATTTTTACATCAATGAGGATAATATCAGGCTTATACTCTTCCGCCGCTTTAATAGCCTCGCGCCCGGACATTGCGGTACCGGCAATCCCAATTTCAGGTCGGTATTTTTGCAGCATGAAACTGATACTCTCTATTACCGGCTGCTCATCATCAACAATCAGCACACTATACATATTCGACTTCTTCCTCCGGCAGCTCTATTCGTATTTCAGTGCCCTTCCCTTCTACACTTTCAATTTTTACCACGTCGTCACGATTAAAGAAGAGTCGCAATCGCAGCACAACGTTCCGCATACCAACACCTGTGCGGGAAGAAAAATCTTCATCCGAAAAGGAAACCGGTTTGAGGGCCGGTACTATCGCATCCCGGCCCATACCGGTACCATCATCATTGACCTGGAATACGACCTTTCCCTGCTGCCGAAAACCCTCTACACGGACACTGCCTCCCCCCTCTTTGTGTTCAAACCCATGAATAACCGAATTCTCCACCAAGGGTTGAAAAATAAGAGGCGGAAATTTAATCCGGCGCAGTTCCTTTGGAATGCGGATAACAATTCTGTAGGTATCACCGAAACGTACTTTCAACAAATCGGCGTAATACCTCAGCCCTTTAAGCTCGTCATCAATTGTATTACCCCGCCAAAGGCGACGAACATTATGACGAAAGAGGGATGCCAAATTTCCCATAAATTCTGCGGTCCGATCGGCCTCTTCTAAAATTGCGAGCTGGACTCCGGTATTAAGAGAATTAAATAAAAAATGGGGGTTCATCTGAGAACGCAGCGAGGCTATCTCGGCATTTTTCAAAAGGTGCTGCATTTCAAGGTTCTTCACCTTCTGGTCAGCCAAATTCTTCTCTATCTGAGCCTTCTCTTTCATTTCAGCCACATAGCGGCGTATACTGTTTTTCATTTCATTAAAGGCTCTGGCGGTCACCCCGATTTCGTCCTTAGTGTGCACGTGAATATCATCTACATCAAAATTGCCCCGGCTAATTTCCTCGGCAAGATGGGCCAACCGGACCACCGGCCGTGTGAGACTGTCGGTAAAAAGCATTATCAGCAGTATTGTGAGGATAATCGCGGTGACAACAAGAAAAAAATTGAATGTTTGGACCTGTTGGTAACTCTCCGATAGATAGCGGTACGCATCGGTCCGGCGGTTCAGATTTTCTATTAAAACTTTATCGATGAATGTATTTATATAAGAGGCGGTCAGCTCTGCGGCTTTATACGCCTCCGTATACCCTACAATATCCCGTACGGCCTTTGCCTCTATTACTCCCCTCGTCTGAAGGGAGTATTTGTTGATCAGATAACTGATATCTTTGACCATCAACTGTTCCTGGCTCTGATAGGGGGTACGGCGGCCGGCAACAAGGGCCTGTAGATCCTCTAAATTCGTATACACCGCCCTTCGCGCATCCTCTCGCTGCACCATCAAATACTCATCGAGGGACTGTTTTGTATCCTTCAGTTGTCCCCTGATATTGCGCATCAGCACTTCGGTCTGGGTAAGCTGCTCTACCCTTCCCCCCAGGCGGAGGGAGGCAAACAGGCTGTATACGCTGGTAAGGGCAGTAATAAGCATTATTAAAATAAAAAAGGTCAATAGCCGGTTTTTTATTGTACGGGCGGGTCTCACTGTGAATCCCCCGTCAGCACACGGCTTGGAGTGTACATGAAGGAGGGGACATACCGATTGCTGTTGAGCCCCACCAGCGCTTCCATACCCCGTGTGCCGATCGCCTCCGGATCTCTCACCAGAGTGCCGTAAATAAACCCTTCCTCTAAACCGCGTTCAATCTCCCGGTTATGCCCGTATCCGATTATTTTCACTTCCCCTGCCTTGCTAAACTCAGAAACCACATTGGAGGCTGCAATAGTATCTATCAAGCTGGTACAGAATATTACATTGACCTCAGGGTTCAGGTAGAGAATCTGACGTGCCTTTTCCTCGGAACTGAGCACACCGATTTGGGTGATTCTTTCGGTAATTATTTCATGATTGTCCCCGCTGGAGAGGCTTGTGAGGATTCCATATTGAATAATGCTCCACTGTGAGGCGCGCTCGGAGAAATATTCATTTTTCAACAGAGCGGCTTTCGCCCCGTCAGGCTGGGCCTCCTGCATCATTCGGCCTATTTCCTGTCCAAGCTTAAAACTGTTTGATCCCACAAAACCGGACCTTCGGCTCATTGGGGCATCCGATTCAAGGGTGATAATTGGAATACCAGAAATTACGGTGCGATTTATAATCGGTGTTAGTTCTTCTTCGTTGGTTACATAGAGGGCAACCCCGTCGACTTGGGATAAACGGGCGATTTCAAGCAGCTCCGCAGTACCGCTGCGTAATTCCAGAGTGCTCCGCGGTACCTGGAGTTCTACTCCAACATTCATCTCCTCCGCCGCAGTTTGTATTCCCTCCCACATCTTTTGGAAGAACTCGTCCTCAATAGTGGGAAGGATCACCATAAAATGGTAGCGAGCAGGCTCTGAACGGGATAAATACTGCTGACCCTGCTGTGCATCCTGCAGAATCAGCCTTACCGACTGAAAAGCACTAAAGAGGAACACAACAGTAAGCAGCGCAACTACGCTCTTCACGATAACTTTGCGAAACACAGCCTATTATACACGTAAGAGCCCCAGACTTGAAAGGAGTCCTGCAGTTAATTATGCTGAATACATGGGTGAATACGCAATTGCACCGGTCTACGACATAGTTCTGTATCCCTTTGTCCATTCCCTGCGCCTAAAATTATTGGATATATGCATTCAACAGAACTATTCTTCAATTTTGGATGTCTGCTGCGGCACGGGACGACAGCTTAAAATGCTTAGAAAACACGGCTTTCATGTGCAGGGCGTAGACCTTTCAAGGGAGATGCTGAAAGTCTCCAAGAAGGGCCCCCATGCACCACACTGTGTGAATGAAGATGCTACCGATATGAGTTTCAGCGCCGACAGCTTCGAGGCGGCTATGACAACCTTTGCACTCCATGAAAAGCCTGCACCCATTGCCGGTGCCATTGTAAAAGAGATGATTCGGGTGGTGAAACCCGAGGGCCACCTCCTTTTAACCGATTTCAACTTCACCACTAGGAGCAGCAAGGTTTCAAGGGGGATTATACGGATGATCGAATGGAATGCCGGAGGGGAACACTATAAAAACTTCAGAGAATTTATCGCCTTCGGCGGAGTTCCGAAGCTGATTGAAGGTCTTCCCCTTGAACACATCGAAACTATTGATGCCGGGATGAACAGTATCGCCATATTCAAATATAAAGTGCTGAAAAATCAGTAATTCGCGATGTGCAAATTTTTGTAAAATTTGCACATCGCGAATACTCACCTTTTGTTAAAGATAGGTAGTTTATCTTAAAGATGGTGTGGGTATTCTCATTTTGGAAGTCTTATGGCTTTCAAAATGAGAATACCTGCTGAAAAATCTCAATACTTGACGGTAAAAAGACGATCATGGTACTATAAGCGCGCCTTTGAAAAGGGGGACTTTATGTCCAGCTCAACTTCAAGTGAGATAGAGAGCAAGAAACAAAGAACTAAAAAAATCTACTGTGCAAACTGTAGCCATTGCAAACTGGTCCGTTCGCCCCAGGGTGACGGAAATCATTACACATTAAGGGTTCGGTGTGATGCCGGAAAATGGACAAAGAAACTAGGTGGAGAAAAGTACTATAAATACTTCACTGTAGCTCGGCGAAGCATTGAAGAGTGCGATATGTACGAACCGATGGGGGATGAAAAAGACTTTATCCGTGAACTAAAAAAAACATTGCCCATTAAAGACGAAGTGTACTCCGAGGCTGAATCCTAAAATTATTACTGTGAGCAAAATACCTATGCGAAACACTACATTTACCCGACTTCTACCGTTACTCGTGGTCCTACTGGCCATTCTTGGAGCATGTGCATCCCAGCCTGAGGAAATTCCTGAAGATCTTGAGCCTATAGAATATTTTCAACGGGCTCAAAATATCGTCAGTGAAAATGAAAACTATACACGTGCGGTTGCATATTACCAGGCTTTTATTGAGCGTTATCCCGAGGATATTCAAAGAATAGTAGAAGCAAAATATGAAATTGCCTTTTTAAGCTACAAACAGGGTAACTATGAACAAGCCCGGCAGCAGTTTGAAGAGCTCCTCTCCTACTATGAAGATGAGGGATCACAGGTGCTCCCGCGCTGGCCCAAAGTACTGACACAAAAGGTCCTGGAAAAGATGAGTTCCGACACTCCAGGCGCTAGTGCGGAAGAATGATAGTGTGAATCTCTATCCCCTTCTCTCTCGCAACATCATAGACCATCTGTTTTGTAATTTTACCCCGAGCCCGCGGATGGGGCGGAGCATCCCCGACTAGTATAATGAGCTTTTTTTCCGCAGTCCATTCATAAGAGTGGATCCCCGTATAGAGGGCTTCGTAGACAGCTTCGGGAATATCTCTGCCCCCGTATACCCTTATCCGGTTTAAGACGCCCTGAATTTTACTGAAATCACGCTGGAAGGGATATGGCTGGGTTAAATAAAGCTCAAAGTAGTCACGGTAGAGCACCACACCAAGCTGAAAATCATCAAAACCTTTCACTTCTTCTTTCAGCATCGGAATAAGGGATTTCCGCAAATGGGGAATATCGTCTTCCATACTTTTAGTTGTATCAAGACAGAGAACTAAATCAATCGTTTTTCCTTCGACCCTTTGCAGTACATCCCGGACATTATTGATGATATCATCTTTTCCTTTGCCGAATATTACTCCACCGTCGGATTCTCTGGAAATCTCTTCATAGGCCTCTACGGTGTCCTCCATATAGTCGCCCTCCGGCGGTTTCGGTTCCCTAGACTTTTGCACTACTTCTATAACAAAGGGATTATCAAAAAAAGGTCCTTCATAATTTGCATAGGGGCGGGCAAAGGTCCTGATATTGAGCCATGTCCCGTTGAGTATCTGAAGCTCCCCTTCCCGGGTCCATGGATAACCGTATTCCACTACATAGGGAATAAAAATATGAAATGCTTTTCCCAACTCCGGATGTTCTTCAGGGGTTGAATCAATCAATGAATACAGGCCCCTCTCTTTGGAGGGTAAGAACTCTCCGTCGAGCATTCTCCTCTCATCCCCGTTCACCGGATGATACTCGGGGTTTCTTAAGGCGTAGGTACTTACCTTTTTTTCAGGGTCCGCAGTAGAGTCGGTCAGTAATATTGAGCCTATTCCCTCCTTTGCCCTGACCCACAGGTGATATCCGCCTTCCAGGCTCTGTTCAAGAACAAGGTCCTGGGGGGCAAGATTCAGTGCCTGTTCCCTTGTATCGGGAGTATCCTGGGGGAATATGGAAATCGAAGCAGTAAAAAAACAGCACAAAAGGGCAATTCTCAATACTAGTGTATAGCGGGTACTCATACTTTAATAATCGGCATAAACCATTAGAGTTTAATGAGAATATAGTAGTACACCAGGAGCTTAGACCATCGTCTCCATTTCTTCAAAGCTCGGCCCGGATTCGTGCAAACAACTCGGCAAAGGAAGAATCTTTTCTGTAAAAGACTGGGGGATGGCCTAGGGGTGCATCAACCCTTACATAGCCTCCGCTGTACTCTTCACCGCTCCAGAGATGAATCCAGACATCCTTTGGTAAATAGGCGGTACGGCTCTTTTTACCCTTTTTGTACACAGGAGCTACCAGGAGATCTGCTCCATAGAGGTACTCGTATTTCAAGGAATGCAGGGTCTCGTCGCCGGAATACATCAGGGCCGGGTGACGGTTTGCCGGCATCGCGGTATCGGCATATTCCTCAGCCACATACATGTGGTAGGGTTTGAGCATAGTAAAAAGTTTAGTCATCCGGGCAAGATGCTCCAGAATCTCTTGGTCAGAATTGAATTGCGTGCAGTCATCGGGGCGGTTACTTTCGTGGGACCGCATAATCTGGTTAAAGGGAGCAAACTCAGCCCATCGCATAAAAAGCTCTTTGCTGCGCTTAACCCAGCCCAAAGAGGTAAAACCTCCCAAATCGCTGTGGTAAAAACCGACACCGCTAAAACCGGCCGACATACCTGCGGTGATGGCGGTTGCCAATCCGTCTCCCAACGACCAGTTTACCAGTTGGTCACCGCCCCAATAGGAAAGGGCATACCGGGAAGCTTGATTATAGCCTGAGCGGTTAAAGAACACGACTTTTCCCAGCATGCCGGCCTCTTCCACCGCCTCACGGTTAGCCCGTGCCCATTCAACGGGATACCGATTATGAAATGTTTCGGCGCCTTCTTTGGAATAGAGCACTGCATCGGTGGGCAGATACTCCCCGTAGTCGCACATCCAGCCGTCCAGGCCGATTCCCAGCATATGTTCTTTAATAATGCCTTTAATCCACTCAAAGGCTTCGGGGTTCGTCAAATCGAGCAGCGCAGCAGGGAAGGTAGTGACCTCGATCAGGTAATCCTCGCCGCGGGAGTTCTTGATCAAGTAGCCCTTCTCGGAGGCCTCCTGATACAGGTCCTCTTCGATAGCAAGAAAGGGATTTATGTAGCCCAGAAAGCGTACTCCCCGTTGGTTGAGGTTCTTAATCTGTTCGGGGAGATTGGGATACTGGTCCCGGGCGTACTTCCAGTTCCACATCAACTGTTTTCCGAAGGAAGTAACCCGCTTGCCCTCCCAGTCCTGGGCCCAGAGCCCGCCGACCTGTACCCCCGCCTGACGGGCATCTTCGAGTTTTTTTTCAATCTCTTCACCTCCGCCCTGCACTCCAAGCCACATTCCGTCATAGGTCCACTCGGGCAGCGGGGGCTGGATACCATGAATACGGTTGAGCCCGGCGGTGGCCGCCGCAAAACTCTCTTCAACTCCTATCCTGATGATCGGGAGCTCCCAGAAATGCAGCTGGTAGTGCCGCTCTGAGGTGAAATCGAATTCGGCATATGCACTGGCTTCGGCATAGCAGTACCACCCCTCGGTGCCGACAAAACTGGTAGCGGGGTAATAGGTAGAATACCAGTGTCCCCCTGCTTGGGAATGGATATTGGCAAAAGTAGTAATGAGCCCTTTACCACGGCCCACCCCCTGCTCTTCTACCCAGAGGGGCACCTTACTGCCCCTCAGATCCAGGCGTGAATACTGTTCACCGCACCCGTAGATATGTTCCCCCGCTTCAGCTGCAAGGTTCAGCCACATGCGGTTGTAAGCGGGGTCCTCTGTAGTAGACAACCGGGAGCCCTCGGTCTTCACCTCGATACACAGCTCACCCCCTTCTGTCCTACACTCTATCCGAGCGCCGCTTTCGGTATCAATTAAAGTGATATGCTGTTTTTCTTCGTCGCTTACCGATAACCTACGAAGCGTGTGGGTAGTGAGAATTTTGTCCTTGATTTTATAATTTGCATGGCTGCTGCGAAAAGAGCCGCGGCCCCTGCCCAAGGTCACACAGGGATTAGACTCGCTATGCGCAATAATTTTCTTGCCCTTGTAAAAAATAGAAATTTGTCCATCAGACTGCTGCAGCTGCAGCAGTCCTTCATCAGTATGAGGTGTATGTGTGTTCATGGTATTATCCCTTTACAGCTCCCGCCGTTAAGCCGCTTATAATCTTATCGTGAAAAAAGACATAGACAATGATGCTCGGAATCATGGTGAGTACAACCGCAGCGTACATCGAGGGGTAGTCGCTTCGGAATTGGGTGGTAAAGAAGCTGATACCCAGCTGAATTGTCCGCACACTGCTTGATGAAGTCAACAGAAGGGCGTAGATGAACTCGTTCCAGGACCAAATGAAGGTCAATGTGCCCGCCGTAACCAGCCCCGACCTTGAAAGCGGTAGGACCACCTTAGTATAACGCTGGGCAAAGGTACAACCGTCGATAATAGCCGCGTCCTCCAAATCTTTAGGTATATTCACCATAAACGATTTGATCAGAAAGAAGGAGATGGGAATATTGATAGCCGCATAGGTAACAATTAATGCCATCCGGGTATCATAGAGACCCAGATTACGGATAATTGCCAAATACGGCACCATAAAGGCAACAATAGGCATCAGTACACCGGCAACAATTACATTTGATATAGTCTGCTTGAAGGCGAATTCCTCCCGGGAGACTACAAAGGATGCCAGGCTTGTTACAAGCAAATTTAGCAGTGTTGCGGTAGTTGCAATGATTATAGAGTTCATAAACAGTACATGCATATTCGCAACACTGACGGCATTTATATAATTTTCAAACTGCCAAAACTCCGGCATGGCCAGGGGGGCGGTATTAAATTCGGCTTCAGTTTTGAACGAGGTGAGTATCAACCACAGTAGAGGCAGCACCGCAATTGCAAAAAAGAACAAGAGGTACGTCCACTTAAACACTTCTATTACAATAGTTCTTAGTCTTTTCATAGTATTCTCCAGTCCCCCACCCTACTGATCTTCGCCGGTAAGGCTTTTTCGTCCCAGGGTTTGGTTCAATGTAACAATTACAATAAACCCGACGATAACAAGTATCGTTCCGATGGTACTTGCCTGTCCCAGTTTTCTGGCACCGATTTTATCGTACATCATAAGCGCCAGGGTAGAAGTACTGTGGCCGGGACCACCGCCGGTCATCAGAAAAGTAGCTTCAAAGTGACGCAATCCGTAGGCCATCGCCAGGGTCATTGCGGTTACTATAATTCCCCATACCACCGGTAAAGTGATCAACGTCTCCTGTTGCCATACGGAAGCACCGTCAATCTCCGCCGCCTCGTAGTAGGATGTAGGAATCGACATAACTCCCGCCAGAATAATAATCATGAAGTATCCGATGTACATGACTTCCTGGGCAATAATCGCGGGCAGAGCTGTTGCAAACTCGCCCAGCCAGTTGTGGGACCACTCCTGTCCGGTAATCAAACTCAAAACAGCATTGAGCGCGCCGTATTCGGCATTGTACACTGCCTTCCAGAGCATCGCGATGGCGACCCCGGAAATTACTTTCGGAATAAAATATACGGTCCGCAGACTCTTCCAGAAACGCGGCCTCCGCGCCAGGATAAATGCAATGATTGTCGCCAACCCGATTTGCAGAAACCCAAGCGAAAGGGCCCAGATCACATTGTTTCGTACCGATATCTGCAGAGTTGTCGCTCGAAAAAGTTTTGCATAATTCTGAAATCCTATGAATTCCATCGGGCTAATACCGTTCCACTTCATAAGACTCGAGACAAATACAAAACCAAAGGGATAAATAAAAAAGGTAATATACATTGCGGCCAGTGGAAGCATGAAAATGATAATCCACTTCCAGTTTTTGTTTTTTACCAACATAAGGGGGGCTCCTTATAAAGGGGACGAGGGCCGACTGACCCTCGTCCGTTTATTTGTTCGCTAAAAGTAATGTAATAAAACTATTACTCGTTGGCAGCTTCCAACATTTGTACGAACTCTTCAGGGCTCGCTTTTCCAAGGGCCATCTGGTCCAGAGCAGCTCCAAACTCCTGTACAACAGAAGCGGGGAACTTACCAGCCATATGACTTACTACGAAGGAAGCATTTTCTTGGGCTTCAACAAATTTCTTCTGCAGAGGATCGACCTCGTCGCTGGCGCTGAAGGAAAACTTCGGTACCATCAAAGCTCCGGAGTCCATGGAAATGCGTTTTACATTTTCCGGCTCGCTCATGTACTGCAAGAAGGTAACTGCTGCTTCGCGCTTGGCCGGGTCGTCGGTTGCGCCGGATGCCAATACAGTCTGGATAAATCCAACCTGGGCATCCTCGTCGCCGCCGGCAGCTGCCGGTGCAGAGGTCAGTTCAGTTGATTCGTATACCTCGGGGGCATTGTCACGAATGTTACCGATGAACCACGGACCGTTGCAGAAAACTGCGGTTCTTTCAGCCAGGTAGTGGCCGGAAGGAATTGCAGGACCGCCGCCGATGGCATCTTTGGTGGTATTACCGTTGGAATAGAGCCGTTTCAGGATTTCAGCACCTTCGACGTATGCTGGATCCGACAGAGGCTTATCCCATATATCGGGTCCGCCGACACTGGCCATGATGTGGGAGTACCACAGCATGCTGGTCCATGCGTTCGCTCCACCGGTCATCTGGGAAGTCGGGGTTACATCGTTAGCTTTCAGCGCTTCACAGGCATCCCAGAACTCATCGTAGGTTTCCGGAAAACCGTCAAAACCGGCTTCAGCAAAAAGTTCGGCATTGTACCAGATGGGAGTAATTGCCATTTCGTAGGGCACTACCTTGGTCTGACCGTCTATAGTTACTTCGTTTACAATGCTGGAATCGAAACGGTTGCCCCAGCCGCCGGCTAAGTCATCGGAAAAATCGACCAGGATGTCGCCGGAGTAAAAATCTTTGGTGTCCGGGTTCCATTTTAGGGTAAAAATGTCGGGGACCTGTCCCCCGGAAATCTGCGCAAGAATTTTCTTGTCATAGATATCGTAAGAGGGCATCTCTTCAATTTCTACTTTAATCTCTCCGGCATGTTTTTCGTTAAACTCGGCAACAATGTCGGCTACTGCATCCGCTTTTGCATCCTCACCAACCCAGATACAGGGCCAGTTCAGTACAACTTCTTTTTTTTCCGATTCCTGTTGTCCACCTGCAACTACCGGCATTGCCAATACAGCAAACAGAACAATCAATACGATTGAAAAAACAGTGAATTTTTTCATATTCCTCACTTTCCTCCTTTGAAATGTTTATTTTCTTTCTATAAGTAAGTAGACCATAGATATGTGCAGTTGTCAACGAAAAATTACTATTCCGTTTTTTATTATAAGGTAGAGACCAAGCAACAGCAAAGCACTGTTTACGATTCGCCGAAATATATCACGACGGACCCTGAAGGCTGTCATCGACCCGAGTTTTGTGAACAGAAAAACGACCGGGATAAACGGCAGGGCACGCAGGGCATTTTGTTCGTTCAGATTTCCGGTCCAGAGATGAGAGACAATCACTACCCCGCTAATGAGGGTGAAGAAATACTGCAGATTTGCCCGGGCTATATGCGGGTCTCCTTCGCGGGCAAACATATACGGCACTATTGCTGAACCGGGTGCGGTAAAGGCCCCACCCAACAAGCCCGCCAAAGCCGGAAAAATCAGTGAAAACCGTGAGTGAAAGATGGGTGAGTCGTGGCGGCGATTCGGATTAAACTCCCTGAGAGTTACGGCAACGACCATCAGCCCCATAACAGTTAACACAAGATGTTTGTTTACATGTACCAGAAAATAGGCGCCTAGGGGAACAAATGCAGCGCTTAGCAAAAACAGTAGAGTAGTCTCCTTGTAATTAACCAGTTTTCGCAATAAGATAAAGGCGTACACACAGTTGGTGGTTCCCACGACGGCGTTCATTCCTACAGCTTCACCTGGAGTGAACAGCAATGACACAAGAGGCACCGACAGCAGCCCGAATCCGAAGCCGGTAACCCCCTGCACAAAGCTTGCTGTAATGTACACCGCGGTAAGCAGCAGCGCAGTCATAGCCCAAACATCGCTATTTAATCGGGCGCAGAGAATACTGCAGGGACACATCGAACTGCTGAATTGCATATTCAAAGGTAGTATCGCTGTGAATATCGGTATATACCTCCTGAAATAGATTATGCCCTCCATGGAGTTTTTCATAATATCGGCTGGTTTGCTGGGCCTTAGACTCGCTGACTTTATCGAGGGTGGCCTTATCGAGGGCAAAGGGATTGGAACCGGCGAATATGCCGACGTCCTCAACCAGAGGAACATCATTCGCAGGCCAGCAGTCACAATCAGGAGTAATATTCATCGCTAAATTGATGTAAAATGCTTTTTCATTAAAATACTTATGTACAGCATAGGCATATTCGGTAACTTTCTGAATAAAAATCTGTGTACTTTCACTAGACCCTGGTTCCATAGCCTCATAATTACATGCGGCAACACACTGGCCGCAGCCTATACAAAGATCGTAGTTAATAACTGCCTTATGATCTTCCATAGAAATGGCTTCTACCGGACAGACGTTGTAACACTGCCGGCAGCCGATGCAATTTTTATGGTTCACCACCGGTTTAGAAGAAGAATGCTGCTCCCGTTTACCGGCTATTGAAGCACAGCCCATGGACATGTTTTTAATAGCCCCGCCGAAGCCCGCTTCCATGTGCCCTTTAAAGTGATTGAGAAAAATGATTTTGTCCGCCTGTAAAATTCCCCCCGCAAGCTTTGCTTTTTTAATATGTTGTCCCGGGATTCCTATTTCACGGTAATCTAAGCCCCTCACTCCATCCGCTGGAATAAAGGGGGCACCGATTGTGGCATAGGCAAATCCATGCTGAATAGCTGTCAGCGAATGGTCAACTCCATTGTGTCTTCCGCCGGAATATAAGGTATTTGTATCGGTCAAGAAGGGCTTCGCCCCCCGTGCTTTTACCTCTTCGACAACAATTCGAGCGTAATTCGGATTAAGATAGCCGAGATTTTCCCGTTCACCTACATGCAATTTTATCGCAACCAGCTCTCCCTCATTGATAGTTTCAAAATACCCCGATTTCTTTATTAGTTTTCGAAATTTCTTTTCCAGTGAGTTTCCAAACTCCGCTTGCATATCAGTAAAAAGAATTTCATTCATACTCTTCGTCTCCTTCATAAGTACTTTAGCTGTTTCATTAAGTGTAGGGATTTTAGAGCTTAAATTCAATGAGTAAAGAAATTGGAAGAAAAATCGATACCGGAGAATGATACATTTGTTTTATGAATTTTATCTAACGGCTTTTTGAAAGCGCCCTTATTGAAAAAAATGGTCTAACACTAAATCGGAAGCACCTACCCCGGCAAGAATCGGATCATACTTGCAGGGCAATACGACACACTTTTCATCAGCCTGGGCATCCTCCGTCCATCCCAATTTATGCTGAATTTTGTCGGCTAAATAATTTGACAGAGCCTCCGAACGGGTAACAAGCAAAAATGAATCCGGCCCGAAAAGCTGAAAAAGACTATAGACACCCTCAGAAAGAATTCGGGCTTTTTCATCAAGGACGGCTAAGACCTTGTACTCCTTTGCAGCTATTGCCTGGTCAAGATCATCAAAGTTCAGCTCAACCCCCGATTCTCTGATATCATGAATAAGAGACTCTTCGGACACATAACTTTCAAGGCACCCACGGTGGCCGCATTCACATTCCCGCCCATGAATATCGATGGACATATGTCCTATTTCCAAGGTGGTTTTATTGTTAGTCACAAAGATGTTTCCATCATTGATAAATGAACCCCCTGCTCCGCTTCTTATCAATATAGTCAAAAGCGTACTTTTTTCTCTCGCCACTCCATATCGATATTCACTAAGTGCGACAACCGTTGCATTGTTGTGCACATATACCGGTAGACCAAAGGCATCTTCAATAGGTCCTTTGATTGAGAAATTACTCATTCCACGTATACGCCCGTAATGCACCACCGTCCCGGCCTCAATATCCACCCTGCCGGGAGCACCTATCCCGACCCCGATTACTCTTTCTTGAGGGACACCGGAGCGCTGCAGTGATTTTTCTATAAGATCCTTGAGAACTGTAACCGCTTGCTCGGCATCGATAAAATCGTGAAGCTCAGTAACCTCTTTGTATACTGGTTCACCGATAAAATTTACGATAACAATTGAAGCAGAGCGCACCCAGAAATCAATTCCTATTACAAAGCGGGCATCGGGCTTCGTGCGGTAATACACCGGCCGGCGCCCCTTTCGTTCGGCGGCTTCGACCTTTTTATCACATACTTCAATAAGCCCGCTTTCTTCCAAGCCGGAAAAAATTCGGAATACCGTAGGCGGTTTCAGACCAGTGAGCTGTACTACCTCTGACTGGCTAATTCCCTCACTTTTGTGTATAATTCGGAGTACAAGTTTTTCGTTTTTTTGGCGGACATCGTTTCCGCGGAGTGGTTCACCTATCATATTCGTTTCTTTCTTTAAAAAACTACCTGTCCGCTATGGTAACAGAGGATAAGCCCCCTGTACAGAGTTTTTTTCTTATATATTCGATGCTTTCCCCCATCACTTTATGAAAATCCCCGATAGGCCGCCGACTTCTTACAAGTACACACAAATCTCCTCGGCCATTCAGGAAATTCCCTTGCATAATTTTTCTTCTTGTTTTATATTTATTTTCAGGAAGTAAATAATAAATTATCTTATATAAAGGAGTCTTCCATGGATGAGAACACCTTGCAGGAGCTGAAAGATACCGCAAGGAGAATCCGCACTCTTACGATTGACCAGATAGGCTATTTCGGCGTAGGTCACATCGGCGGTGCGTTGTCAATCGTAGAGGCATTGACGATTCTTTATTACCACCATATGAACATTGATCCTCAAAATCCGACCAAACGCGATAGGGACCAATTTGTCCTATCAAAAGGCCACGCAGGCCCGGCTCTTTACAGCGTACTGGCCGACAAGGGGTATTTTTCCAAAGAGTGGCTGCATACCCTGAATGTAGGCGGAACAAACCTGCCGAGCCATGCCGACATGGTGCGCACCCCCGGCATCGATATGACCGCCGGGTCCCTCGGTCAGGGCCTTTCCGCCGCAATTGGTAAAGCCCTCGGACACCGCATAGACGGGATCGACAGCAAAATCTACGTTATTATCGGCGACGGCGAAAGTAATGAAGGACAAGTCTGGGAAGCTGCAATGAGTGCCAGCCACTATAAATTGAACAACCTAATTGCCTTCACCGACTACAACAAGATGCAAATTGACGGCTATACCCAGGACATCATGGATCTGGACGACCTCAATGCCAAATGGGTCGGTTTCGGCTGGAACGTACTGCGAGTCGACGGACACAGCTTTCCCGCTCTCAACCGGGCCATCCGTAAAGCCAAAGAGGAAAAATGCCGCCCCACAATGATCATTATGGATACCATTAAGGGCAAGGGGGCCTTCTTTGCCGAGGGAAATCTTGGAAATCACAACATGCCCTTCGACTACGAAACTGCAAAAGAGGCCATTGCCCGCCTCGAAAAAGGAGAAGCGTAATGGGAAAAGTGAAAGATATGCGCGCAACCTACAACGATACCCTGATTGACCTGGCCGCAAGGGACGAGCGGATTGTGCTTATGGAGGCCGATTTGATGAATGCCAGCGGGACGGTGTCTTTTAAAAATACCTACCCTGAGCGCTTTTTCGACATGGGCGTTGCAGAAGCCAATATGGCCGGAGTTGCGGCCGGACTCAGCTCGGTCGGAAAAATTCCCTTTGCCGCCTCCTTTGCTCCCTTTGCCAGCCGCAAGACCTATGATCAGTTCTTCATTTCCGCCAACTATGCCCACCTGAATGTAAAGATGGTCGGCACCGACCCCGGCATCACCGCACAGGTGAACGGCGGTACGCATATGTCTTTTGAAGACGGGGGCTTGATGCGCAACATACCCGGGCTGGTGGTATTCGAGCCCTGTGACAACGTGTCGCTGGAAAAACTGATCCAAAAAGCCGCCGAATACGAAGGCTGCACCTATATGCGGCTGCATCGCAAGGGCGGCAATATCATCTACAAGGCAGAGGACAAGTTTGAACTTGGAAAGGGTGTGGTACTGCGCGACGGCAGTGATGTCACCCTGGTAGCAACCGGTCTTGTGATGGTACCTGAGGCCCTGGCAGCCGCAGATGAACTGGAAAAAGAGGGCATTTCCGCCGCAGTTATCGATATGCACACCATCAAACCGATCGACCGCGAGCTGATCGTAAAATATGCAGAGAAAACCGGTGCTTTTGTAACCTGTGAAAACCATCAGGTGGTTAATTTCCTCGGTTCTGCGGTAGCGGAAGTGCTGGTGGAGGAACACCCTGCCCTGCTGAAGCGGGTCGGCGTACAGGACCAGTTCGGGGAAGTCGGCAAGCTCGACTACCTGAAAGAGCGCTACGGTTTGACCGCAGCCAACATCGCTGAAAACGCCCGGGCTGTACTCAAAAAGAAACAATAATAAGGAGAATACACTATGAAACTGGCAATAGCATCGGATCTATCCGGATTTCCCCTGAAGCAGGCGGTGATTGCACATCTGAAGGATCGTGAGGACATCGAAATTATCGATTTCGGCATTGAATCAGAAGATAAGCCGAAACCCTATGTCGAGCAGGCTCCCAAAGTAGCCAAGGCAATTCAAAAGGGAGAAGCCGAAAAGGGAATCCTGATCTGTGGTACCGCCCAGGGCATGGCCATTGTGGCTAACAAATTCAAGGGGGTGTATGCCGCCGTGGCCGACGGCATATTCTCCGCCGAGCGCGGGAAGATCATTAACAACGCCAATGTCATTACCATGGGCGGCTGGATTACAGCCCCCTTCCTCGGCACACAGATTGTCGATGCATGGCTCTCTATGGCATTCACCCAGAAGATGGAGTTTAAAAAGGATTTTCTCACCAATGCATTTCAGCAGGTGCAGGAAATAGAAAAAGAAAACTTCAAATAGAATCAATCGGCAGGCCCAGGATGTTCCGCGGCAGCGGTGAAGCTGTACTCGGATAATTCTGGGCCTGTTCTTTTATATGACGAGGGCCGACGGTAAGCGGTCCCATCTTATAAACCAAGGAGCAGAGTATGGCAGTAAGCGAACAGGACGTACAACATATAGCTGAACTGGTAGCCCGTGCCCATAAAGCCCAGGCCGCGGCAGCCCACTATACCCAACAGCAGATCGACGATGTCTGTCTGGCAGCAGGTTGGGAGGTCTACGAGGATAACAATATCAAACAACTGGCCGAAGCAGCGGTTGCAGAAACCGGCATGGGAAATGTCGAGGATAAAATAAAGAAGCACAAAGGCAAGGTGCTGGGGGTTATCCGCGATATTAAAGGGGCAAAATCGGTTGGTCTAATAGAAGAAGATAAAGAGCACAAGATCAAGAAATATGCAAAGCCGGTAGGTGTGGTCGGGGCGCTCACTCCCGTCACCAACCCTATCGCCACCCCCGCCAGCAACGGTGTAACAATACTGAAGGGCCGTAATGCGGTTATCTTTGCTCCCCACCCCAAGGCAAAGAATTCTTCCAAACTGGCCGTAGACTTTATGCGCGCCGGTTTGCGGAAGGTTGGTGCCCCCGAAGATCTGGTTCAAATTATCGAGGAGCCCTCCATAGAATTGACCGGCGAGCTGATGCGGCAGGTGGACATGGTCCTGGCCACCGGCGGCGGACCGATGGTAAAGGCCGCCTACTCCAGCGGAACCCCCGCCTACGGTGTAGGCCCTGGTAATTCGGTGCAGATGATTGCCGAAGATGCCGACATTGCCGACGCCGCTCAAAAGGTAACCATCAGCAAGATTTTCGACTACGCCACCAGCTGTTCCAGCGAAAACTCCGTCATTATTCAACAGAGCGTGTACGACCAGGCGGTTGAAGAGTGTAAAAAACAGGGCGGATACCTCTGCTCGGCCGATGAAAAAGAAAAACTGAAAAACTGGATGTGGCGACCCAACAAAAAAGGGAAAATCGGTATCAACCCGGGCATTATTGCCCAGTCGGCTGAAAAGATCGCCGCCGATGCCGGTCTCAGTGTTCCCGCCGGTACCAGCATGCTGATGGTCGAAGGCAGCCTGCCGGTGGAAGAAGACCGGTTTACCGGCGAAAAACTCTCCCCAGTACTGGCCTTATGGAAATACAACAGCTATCGTGAAGGATTGGACCTGCTGAAGGCTATCACCGACCACGCCGGTCGGGGCCACTCCTGCGGAATCCACACCTACAATCAGGAGTACATCGAGCAGATGAGCCTGGAAATGAATACCAGCCGTATTATGATCCGTCAGCCCCAGGCCCCGGCCAACGGAGGCAACTTTTTCAACGGCATGCCCTCCACGGTAACCCTCGGCTGCGGCACCTGGGGCGGCAACGTTACCACCGAAAACATCTACTATAAGCACTTTCTCAATATTACCTGGGTTTCCGAACCCTTCCCCCCGCAGAAGCCGAGCGACGAAGATATGTGGGGCGACTTCTGGAAGCGCCACGGTGGCCCAAACCAAGGCGGCCACGGCGGCCCGGACGACGGCAGCCACAGCTCCGGCACCGACACTCATAACACGAACGCCGCGGCCGGCCCAGCCGGCAGTACCAACGATAAAAGTGCGGGCGGCCCAGCCGGCGAAAGCTCCAGCAGCGCTACCGGCGGAGGAGAATAAGCATGAAACTATTCGAATACCAGGCAAAAGAGGTGTTCAAAAACAGCGGCATCCCCGTGCCGGACAGCCGTCTTGTTCACAACCGCGACGAAGTGTCCGCCGCAGTAGATGCGGTGGGCACCCCTTGTGCGGTTAAGTCGCAGCTGCTGATGGGCGGGCGCGGCAAGGCCGGGCTTATTAAACTGGCTAAAAGCAAGGACGAAGCCCTGCAGATTGCCGAGGAGCTCTTCGCCCGCCCCGAGGGAGTACGCACACTATTGATCGAAGAGGCGGTGGATATAGAAAAAGAGCTGTACCTATCCATCACCCTAGACCCGGTAAATGCCGAAGGACTTG
>Ga0102938_10001153_pt1 | contig 19966 bp, 13 predicted proteins | sample SalPonR2_B_D2_MG_FD_84516 | JGI IMG/M metagenome (GOLD analysis project Ga0102938, IMG submission 84516) | Salt pond soil microbial communities from South San Francisco under conditions of wetland restoration - Salt Pond MetaG R2_B_D2_MG | ecosystem: Environmental > Aquatic > Marine >... | reverse complement strand
GATGGTCCGGCCCAGCAGATGGCCCGAGGCCTTCGGCAGGCCCGCAATCCCGGCGGTGATGTAGAACAGGATCAGCAGCGGGATGGTGAAGAACAGCAGCTGACCGAACAGCTCTTTGAAGGTCAGCAGGGCGCGAATCAGTACATCCGGCGCGAACAGGCCGAGCAGGATACCGCCGAGAATGCCGGCGATGAGCTTGAGGATCAGTTGCATATCGAATGGGCCATATTGGTTTGGTTGGTTTGGTTGGTTTGGTTGGTTTGGTTGGTTAGAGCCAGTCCGGCAGGCGTTGGCCGAGTTGATCGAGTTCGCGTTCGTGGTCGCGATAGTCCGGGTCGATGGCCGCCAGGCGCGCCCGGAAGGCCGGCGAATGATCGAGGTGTTCCGTGTGGACCAGCTCGTGGATCAGCACGTGGCGGCAGGCGGCCGGGCTGGCAAAGAGCAACCGGGCGTTGATCGACAGGCGACCCTTTGCCGAACAGCTTCCCCAGCGCGTCTTCTGATTGCGGAAGCTGACCGCGGTGTAGCTGAAGCCGTACTGATCAGCCAGTTCCGCGATCATCGGACTCAGCGCACCATCGGCCCTGCTGCGCAGCCACTGGCGAAGACGGGCGGCAATCCGATCGTCCGTCTCCGTCATCGGCCCCGTCGGCAGACTGAAATGCAGTGCGCAAGGCTTCATCCCTTCCTCTATGCGCAGTCGCAGCTGATCGCCGCGACCTGCCCGATAGGTCAACCGCCATTCTTCGCCGATCGCCGGCAAGGTGATCCTGTCCGGGCGCGGACCCAGGGTCGCCGGATCGAGCTCTGCGCGTAGCCGGGACTGGCGGGTGCGGACCGACTCCACCCAGGCCCTGCGCTCGGCTATCCAGCCGTCGATCTGCGACCGAGGCACGGTACGCGGCGCGGTCACGGTCAGCTCGCCGTTCGCGTCAACGCGCAGCTTGACTCTGCGGGCACGGGGGTGATGCTTCAGGGTGTAGGCAAGGGTTTTCAGAGTGGACCTTTTGTTTTCTGGAGATAGCATCCGGGCGATGGGCCGATGATAGCAGGGGGTGGGGAGGGGGCGCCTGTCGGCGTGGGCGCTGAACGCCCACCGGCGGTTGGATTTGTTCGCTTCGCGATCGTAGCCAAAAGGCGCTTGGTTGAATTCGCTCCGCGAATAAAGTCAAAGGCGTTTCGCCCCTCAAGCGAAGCATGGGCGGAAGCCTTTTCCGCGAAGCGGATTCAACAAGCGCTTTTGAAGTTGAATAGGCAACCCCGCCAGGCGAGCCTACCAGAAGCTGCGGCCAGGCAAACCCAAACCCATTCCCCATTACAATGCCCCCCGGGCACTCACCACAGAAAACCCATTAGAACCCCCACCCCATGATCCAGATCAGCAACCTCACCCTGCGCCACGGGCCCGAACCACTGCTCGAGCACAGCTCGGCAACGATCTTTCCGGGCCACAAGGTCGGCTTGATCGGGCCGAACGGCTGCGGCAAGAGCAGCCTGTTCTCGCTGCTGCAGGGAAAGATGAGCCCCGATGATGGGGATGTCAGCCTGCCCGAGGGCTGGACCCTGGCGGCGATGGCCCAGGAGATTCGCGAGCTGGACCGCCCGGCCATCGAATACGTGATCGACGGCGATGCCCGCCTGCGCGCGGCCGAGGTCGCCCTGGCCGAGGCTGAAGCGGCCGGTGACGGCGAGGCGATTGCCCTGGCCCATGGTGCGCTCGATGAGGCCGGCGGGTACGTTGCGCGGGCACGGGCCGGCGCGCTTCTCAACGGCCTGGGCTTCAAGTCAGAAGAACATGAGCAGGCTCTGCGCGAGTTCTCCGGCGGCTGGCGCATCCGCCTGTCGCTGGCCAAAGCCCTGATGTGCCCCTCGGATCTCCTAATGCTCGATGAGCCGACAAACCACCTGGATCTGGAAACCGTCCTGTGGCTGGAAGACTGGCTGAGACGCTATGAGGGCACGCTGATCGTGATCTCTCATGATCGCGACTTTCTCGATCAGGTGGTCGACTCGGTCCTGCATATCGAGCAGCGCGAACTCATCGCCTACAAGGGTGGCTACAGCGATTTCGAACGCGCCCGGGCCGAACGCCTGGCCCATCAGCAGGCGCGCTTCGACAAGCAGCAGCGCGAGATGGCGCACATGCAGAGCTTTATCGATCGCTTCCGGGCCAAGGCCAGCAAGGCCAAGGCGGCGCAGAGCCGGATCAAGGCGCTGGAGCGGATGGAAAAGGTGGCCCCGGCACACGCCGACTCGCCGTTCAATTTCGCCTTTCCCGAACCGCCGCGGGCAGCCAATCCCCTGCTGCATCTCGACAGCTTGAAACTGGGCTACGACGAGCACGTGGTCCTCGATGGCGTGTCACTCAGCCTTGCGCCCGGCGACCGGATCGGCCTGCTCGGCCTCAACGGGGCCGGCAAATCCACCCTGGTTCGAGCGCTGGCCGGCGACCTGGAGCCGCTATCCGGCACCGTGACCGCCAGCCGCGGCCTGGAGGTCGGCTATTTTGCCCAGCATCAGGTCGAGCAACTGGACGCCGAGGCCAGCCCGCTGCTCCATTTGCAGCGCCTGGCCCCGAGCCACGCCGAGCAAGCCCTGCGCGACTACCTGGGCGGCTTCGACTTTCGCGGCGACCAGGCGACCCAGGCCGTCGGCCGGTTCTCGGGCGGCGAGAAAGCCCGCCTGGTACTGGCGCTGCTGGTCTGGCGCGGGCCCAATCTGCTCCTGCTCGACGAGCCGACCAACCACCTGGATCTGGAGATGCGCCACGCCCTGACCCTGGCGCTGCAGGGCTTTGACGGTGCCGTGGTGACCGTGTCGCATGACCGCCATCTGCTCGCCAGCACGGTCGATCGCTACTGGCTGGCCAGCGACGGCGGTGTGCGGCCCTTCGCGGGGGGCTTGCAGGCCTACCGGGGCTGGCTGGCCGAGCGCGGCGCCAACGCCTCGGAGGAAAGAAACCCCGGCAATGTGCCGGACAACAGCCCGCAAAAGGCCAGCGACCGCAAGCAGGCCCGCCGCGAACAGGCAGACTTCCGCAATCGCATTCGCCCGCTGCGCAACCGGGTCGACAAGCTGACGCGCGAAATCGATCAGACCAGCGCGAAACTCAAGACCCTCGAGGATCGACTCGGCGTTAGCGCAATCTATGAAGCCGAGCAGGCCGAAAATCTGAAGTCCGCCCTGGCCGAACAGGCCACCCTGAAGGACAGACTGGACGAACTGGAGTCGGACTGGATGGCGGCCGAGGAGGCACTGCATGAGGCCGAATCCGAGACCTGATTCGGCGTTGCGGACTCGGGCTGCACCTTGTCGCACCGGCGGGATTGCTTTATCGTCGAACAGCGCGGCATCGACCTGACAGAAAGCCAATCAAGGACTGAATGACCACCCTTCTCGCCATTGGTGACATGCACCTGGGTCGACTCCCGGCCAACCTGCCCGAGGATCTGCGTTCGCAGCAGAAGGCCCTCGGCCCGGATACCGCCTGGATGCGCTGTGTCAACGAGGCGATCAACCACCGCGTCGACGCCGTGGTGCTGGCCGGGGATCTGGTCGAACAGGCCCGCGATTTCTTCGTCGCCTACGGTCAGCTCAAGGGCGGGCTCGAGAAACTCGCAACCGCCGGCATTGAAACCTATGCAGTCGCCGGGAACCACGACGTCCATGTCCTGCCGCGGCTGGCCGCCGAACTCGAACACCTGACCCTGCTGGGCGCTGGCGGGCGCTGGGAAACCGCCAGGATCAAGGACATCGAACTGATCGGCTGGTCATTTCCGCAGGCCGAGGTCCGCCACAACCCGCTGGCTGATTTCCCGAACCATCGGCTCGAGCGAGTCCGGATCGGACTGCTGCACTGCGATCGCGACCAGTCCGGGAGCCGGCACGCGCCGGTCAGTTCGACCGATCTGGCGGCCGCTCAGGTCTCGGCCTGGCTGTTGGGGCATATCCATCAGCCTGATGATCTCGGCGGCGAGCGACCTATCGGCTATCTCGGTTCGGTCAGCGCCCTGCGCGCTTCGGAAACCGGTCATCGCGGGCCGTGGCTGATCCGCACCGAGCAGGGTCGGGTCCAGGCCGAGCAGCTGCTGTTGGCCCCGTTGCGGTTTGAGGCCCACACGCTCGACCTGACCGGATTGAAACGCGCCGACGGGCTCGGTGCGCGCATCCTGGAGTGCGCGCGCAAGAGTCTGCTGCGCCTGTCCCGGGGTGGGCAGCTTCCCGATGCCCTGGGACTGCGCCTGACGCTGTCCGGACGCAGCCGCATCGCCTCCGACCTGCGCCTGGCAGCCGAGGAGCTGATCGTCGATGGCCGGCCCTGGACCGAGCAGGGCGTGCATTGCTTCATCGACAAGATCGAGCTGGCGCTGGAGCCGGAAATCGAGCTCGAGCGCCTGGCCGAGCAGAACGACCCCTGCGGCCTGCTGGCTCAGCGTATTCTGGCACTGCGAAACGGCCAGGGTGACGAGCACGAGCGCCTGCTCAGCCAGGCTCGAGAACGCCTCGACAGCGTGATTGAAGCACGTGAGTTCAAGGGCCTGGAGCGCTCGCTCAGCGATGCCGATCTAGCCCGCTACCTGGAACGCGCAGCGCTGATCAGTCTGGCAGCCCTGATCGAACAGCGCAGTCAATCGCGCCAATGAGCCTGAAGCCATGCAACTGAAATCGCTCCAGATTCGTGTTCTGCCCGGCCTCGACCCCGGCTTCGAGGTCGACTTCGATCCGGCGGCGGTCAATGTGGTCACCGGCCCCAACGCGTCGGGCAAGTCCAGCCTGGTGCGCGCGGTGCGCGCCATGCTCTATCCACAGAGCCAGCCCGACTACGCCGAACTACGCGCCGTATGGCAGCGAGGTGATCAGATCCTGATCAGCGAGCGACGCGGGCATCACGTCAACTGGCTGGCCGACGGCAGGACGATCGATCCGCCCGGATTACCGCCGATGGACGCGGTCGGAGCGTTTCTCATTCACGCTGAGGATCTGAACGCGCTGGGCGATACCGATCAGCACATCGCCAGCCACCTGCGCACCCTGCTGGCCGGTGGCTACGATCTGGACGCGGTACTGCAGCAGAAGCTGCTGAGCCCACCCCCGCGCCCGAAAAAGCTGGCCCAGGAGCTCAGCCGCCTTGACCAGGCCGTGATCGCCAAGGAAGCCGAATACGCCGAGCTCGACGATGAACTGGCGACCCTGAGCCGTCTGAAGCGCCAGCTCGAGCAGACCGCCGATGCCGCCGGCCAGTTGCGCGCCATCGAGGACGCGCTGGCCCTGGCCGATGCGATTGCCGAACGCGACGCCCTGGAACATACCCAGGACAAGGAATTTCCCGGCGGCATGGATCGCCTGCGCGGCGACGAGCTGGAGCGCCTCGATCAGGCCGACGAAAAACTCCAGCAACGCCGGAAGGAACTGGCCTCGACCCGGGCCGCACTGGCGTCGGCGCAGCAGCAGCTCGAGCGGAGCGGCAACGTCGCCCCGCAGACCCTCGAGGCCCTGCAGGCGGCGCTGGCCGATGACCGCGATCGCCTGGCTGAACTGGAGCAGCGCATCGAGCAGCAGCGCGATGAGATCAGCAAGCTGAGTGGCGCCACCGAGCTGGCCGTCCGCCGGCTGGGCAGGACCAACGGGCTCGAGGTGGCCGACAAGCTCGATCAGAGCGCGCTGGAGGCGCTGGAAAAGCACGTCGATCGCGTCCAGGCGCTACGCGAGCAGATCCGCACGCTGACCGGTGAGCTGGCCCGAACACACGTATCGTCGAACATCACGGGGCGCTCGCAGGACGACCTGCGCGAGGCGCGCCAGGCCCTGCAGCAATGGCTGGATGGCGCTCGCACCTCGATCCTGGAGGGCGTGCTTTGGGGCGGTCTGAGCCTCGCTGCTGCCCTGGCGGCCTGGCGGCTTCTTGGGCCGCAGGACATCGTGCCATTACCCGAGCTGATCATGCTGATCCTGATCGCTCTCGGGGTACCGCTGGGGCTGCTGGTCAATTTCAGCCTGCGCTGGCGCGACCAGAGCCAGGCCGTCCGGGCCTATCTGGCCACGGACGTGGAAGCACCACTGGGCTGGACCGAATCGGAAGTCGAGTCGCGACTGGATCGCCTGGATCGTGAGCTCGAATCGGCGACCCGGCACGAGATCAGCCAGGCCCGATCGGCCGAGGTGCGAGACCAGCTCAACAGTCAGCGCAGCAAATTCGACCAGGCGCGCGACAAGCTCAATACGCTGGCCCGCGAGATCGGCGTGAATGCCGATACCCGCCTCGAGACCGGGTTTCTGCTGTGGTGTCGGCATCTTTACGAGTGGCAGACTCGCCAATCGGCCCTGCTGCAGGCAAGGACCGGGCTCGACGCCCTGGAGACCCGCTATGCCGCCCTGAAGGATGCCGTTGCCGGCCGCCTTCAAAAGCACGGGTTCGGGGATAGCGCGGCGGAATCAGGAGGCTCAGGGCACGAACTGAGTGAGGGCAGCAGGACGCTGGCCGCCATCGTGCATCAGCTCACGCCTCGTATGCGGCGCAACGCCGAGCTGCACAACGAGACCACGGCTCTCGAGCACCGCATCAGCGAGCTGAGTGCCGATCTCGAGCAACTCGAGAGCGCCAGGGACCCGATTTTCATCCAGGCCGGATTGAAGCCCGATGACCGCGAGGGCCTCACCCTCCGGATCGATCAGATCGAGGCCTGGCGCAAACTGGAACAGGCCCGGCGCGATCAGACCACCGAGATCAGCCGACTCGAGGCCCGCCTGGCCGAGGAGTCCGAACTCATTCGGATGGCACGCGAACAGGCCCGCGAGCCGCTCGAGCGTCGACATGCCGAACTGGCGACCCGGGTCGCGGAGCGCGATCAGATCAACCAGCGCGTGGGTGAAATCCAGACCCGTCATCAGGACGTGCTGGAACGGCGCGAGCTGCAGCAGCGGGCCAATGAGCGCGCTGAGGTCCAGCGCGAACTCGACCGCGTTCTGGATGACCACCTGCTCAGCGAGGCGGCCGGACTGCTGATCGCCGACGTCCGCCAGACCCACCAGGTCAGCAATGAACCAGCCGCCCTGACCCAGGCCGGACGGTGGTTCGAGCGTTTCACCCGGCACCGCTATCGGCTGCGCTTCCACAACGCGCATTTCTCGGCCCTGGATACCGGCGATGGTCGCGAGCGCGCCATCAGCGAGCTATCCACCGGCACCCGGGTCCAGCTGCTACTGGCAGTGCGACTGGCCTGGATCGAGCGCCTCGAGGGTCAGGCCGAACCCCTGCCGGTCTTCATGGACGAGGTCCTGACCACGACCGATCCCGACCGCTATCAGGCCGTGGTCGCATCGGTGCAGGAACTGGTTGCCGAGGGTCGACAGATGTTCTATCTGACCGCCCAGCGTGACGATGCGCAGGCCTGGAGCGAGTGGGCCGGCGATGGCCCCTCGCCGCATCTGATCGACATGGCCAGGGTGCGCGCCGGCGATATCGAGCCACTCGAGTTGACCATGCCGATCGGCCCGCGCGAGGAGGTCGGAATTCCCGATCCGGCGGAAATGGCGCTGGAAGACTGGGCTCGAGCGGTTGGCGTGGATGCCATCTCACCCTGGCGTGACGCCGGGTCGATCCACGTCTTCCATGTCCTTCAGGACGAAGTTGCGAAAGTCGCCGAGCTGCTGCGCTACGAGCTGACCCGCCTCGGCGAGCTGGAATCCTTCCTGTCTTCCACGCAGGCTCGCAAACTGATCAGCGACGATGAGGCCAGTCGACTGGAACAGCGCATCCAGGCGGCTCGTCTGATCATCGACGACTGGCGAGCGCGCCATGACCGACCCGTTGACAGCCGCGCCCTGGCCGACAGCACGGCGGTCAGCGACCACTTCATGGATCGCGTTCGCGCGCTCAACGAGAAGCTGGGCGGCGACCCGAAAGCGCTGGTCGAAGGTTTGCGCGACGGCCAGGTGAGTCGATTCCGGAGCGACAATATCGATCAGCTCGAAACCTGGCTGATCGACCAGGGCTACTGCAACGCGCAGCTCGACCCAATCTCGACGGGCAGCGCCGCAATCAGTCTGCAGACCGGCCTGCCGCCGGAAGAAGTGACTCGACTGCGAGACTGGATCGTGGCCGCGATCAACAACCCCTTGGACCATCCGTGAAACCGGGCAGAGTCTGAATCACTTCTCGCGGCGCGTGGCTCAGAGATTGCGCCCGTAGAACAGCTCCTGCATTTCCTGTCTCAGACGCCGTTCGATACGCTGACGGTCGCGCTTGTCGAGATCATCGGTCCGAATACTGAAGAGGTAATCGTCGAGATCGAAATCCTTTAGCCGCATCTTGGTGTGGAACAGGTTTTCCTGATAGACATTCACATCGATCATGTCATACGCGTTCTTCGTATCGCGACTGAGAAAATCCTGGATCGAGGTGATCTTGTGGTCGATGAAGTGCTTGCGACCGCGCACATCGCGCGTGAACCCTCGCACGCGGTAATCCATCGTCACGATGTCGGATTCGAGCGAGTGGATCAGATAGTTCAGTGCCTTCAGCGGAGAAATCACCCCGCAGGTCGCCACGTCGATATCAGCCCGGAAGGTGCAGATCCCGTCGTGCGGATGGGCTTCCGGATAGGTGTGCACGGTGATATGACTCTTGTCCAGATGCCCAAGAACGGTTTCCGGCAGCGGGCCGGGCGCAGCAGCACCCGCATCGAGTTGATCGACAACCGGCTCCTCGGAGATCAGCATGGTCACGCTGGCGCCCTGGGGTTCGTAGTCCTGGCGGGCGATATTGAGAATATTGGCGCCGATGATATTGGAAACATCGGTCAGAATCTGGGTCAGCCGCTCCGCGTTGTAGGCCTCATCGATATAGGCGATGTAGTCCTTGCGCTGCTCCTCATTGGTGGCATAACAGATATCATAGATATTGAAACTCAACGCCTTTGTAAGATTGTTGAAGCCGTGCAGTTTGATTCGGCGTGAACTCATTCGATTTCCAGTGTTTGAAGGAGTGAAACGGCGGGTCGAGCATTATCGTTGATTCGGCCTGTGGATTTCCAGCCGGTCCGAGCATCTAGGGAACCTCTGAATAATGATGCTCGGGCGCGACAGGTCTTTGCGGGAGTCTCTGGCTTGGCTTGGGCGAGCGCAGTTTGGTCATTCCAATTAAGCGAGCCCAAACGAGGCGGAGGCCCCGCAAAGGCCTGTCCCTACTGGGTTTCGCCGGAAAAGCCGCATCTCGCGCGGATTGTCATGACAATCGCCACTCGGCCGTAGCGACGGCTACTGTCGCTCGTGTCGAGCCACACGATCTGCGGCTTTTCCGACTGAAACGCGCTTCAAGCATAATTGTTCAGAGGTTCCCTAGCCGATATCGGTCTCGACTGCCCGGTTTGACGAAGCTCTAGCCACCGTGCAAAATTGAGACGATCATCACGTTATCTGTCCTGTCGGGCATACTCTGAGCCCGACTTTAAAATGAGAACATCAAAAATACCATGCAGGATTTCCAGTTCTATCCCGTCGACCGCGAGGCAATGGACCGCTTCCTGTCGATTTGTCGCAGACAGCATTATCCGGCCAAAAGTACGGTCATGCGGCCAGGCGATTCCGGCCAGACCCTGATGTATGTCATCGAGGGTTCGCTGACGGTCTCGACCGAAGGCGACGACGGTCGTGAATTGATTCTGAGTTACCTCAACCCGGGCGATTTTCTCGGCGAAATGGGACTGTTCATGAAACCGCGCGAGCGTGAGGTGCTGGTGCGCACCCGGGCCAAATGCGAGCTGGCCGAAGTTTCCTACAACCGACTGCGCGAGGCTCTGGAAAACGAACTGGCCGACTGCGCCGTCGACATACTGACCGCCCTGGGTTCGAAACTCGCCCAGCGTCTGCTCCAGGCCAGGCGCAAGGTGTTTCATCTGGCCTTTCTCGACACGCAGGGCCGGATCGCCAAGGCCTTGATCGACCTGTGCCTGGAGCCCGATGCCATTTCCCACCCGGAAGGCACCCAGATCAAGATCACCCGTCAGGAGCTGAGCCGTATCGTCGGTTGCTCGCGGGAAATGGCCGGCCGCGTCATGAAGAGCCTGGAAGAGGACGGAATGCTGCGCGCCACCGGAAAGACGGTCGTGGTGCTCGGCAAGTTCAAGGGCGCAGCGAACGCCTGAACCACTCGGAGCTCAGCGACGACTGCGCGGGAATCGGGTGACCTTGTCCGAACTGGCCTCCTCACCGGAATCCTCCTCGTCGGGCCCGGCCTGACCGCCATCGGCCTTGTCGGAGGCATCCGGGTAGGCCTTCCTGGCCAGAATAGCCGTCTGTGAGAGCGCATCCGGATCATCCGATCCCTCGACTTCCAGGTTGATTGTGGCGGTATCGTCTTCGCCGCGTACCGAATGGCGGATGCCGTGGCGCTCTTCCAGACGCATGGCCATATCGTTGAAGCGGCGATACAGATTCCCGAATTCATCCCGGCGGTGGCCCTCCAGGCGAAAATCGTACTGGCCCTGCCCCATTCGGCGCAGACCCCAGCCAACGCGCTCGATCAGACGCCGCTGGTGACGGATCAGAATCGCGATCGAGGCCATGATCACGAGCATCGCGACAAGAAACACCAGGACCATCATGCTCAGGGTGCCGCGAGCGGCCGCGGACAGTTCGGAGCCATCCAGTCCCAGATAGACCTCGCCCACCCTGCGGGCCTGAAACCGAATCGGCACTTGAAACTCCAGATTGCCGTCTTCAGTTTGAAGTACGCGAATCGAGGTCTCGTCGCGGCGCACCACAGCATCTGGCCATGCCGGAACGGCTTCGTCCTGAAGAAACAGATTGGTGCTTGACTGGATGATACCGCTGCGGTCGGTGATATGCAGGTAGAGGACCTGGGCGTTGCTGCCGAAATCCGAGACCAGGTTGCCCAGCGCAGCACTGTCTTCAAGCAGCAGCGGCTCGGCGATTTCCCGGGCCACAACCGAGGCAAGGCCCTCGCCAAAGCCAAAGGTGGCGCTTGCCATGGCCGCATTCTGGGATCGGTAGACGTAGCTCAAGCCCAGGACCAGGACCAGCGCCACGAGGGCGCCCACCGCCAGAGGCCAGCGCCAGAAAGCACCGCGCTGTCGGGCCGATGCCAGCAGGCCTCGGTTCAGTCCCGAGCGGATATCCTGGAGCTCATCCAGCACCTCATCTGCACTGTTGTAGCGGGCCGCCGGCTTCTTGGCCAGCAGACGGTGGGTCAGCTCGATCAGCTCGACCGGGGTATCGGGATTCAGGGGTTCCAGGGGGGGAGGCGGCTCCCGCATCACCCGGGCCATCTGTTCACTCAGATTCGCTTCGTCAAACGGCAGACGTCCTGACAGCAGACGGTACAGGACCACTCCCAGCGAATACAGATCGCAGCGGGCATCCTGGGATTCACCGGCGATCTGCTCTGGCGCCATATAGGCTGGCGTCCCGGCGATCAGCCCCTTGTCGCTGGACGAACCATTATCGCGGGAGTTGACTCCGGCAATGCCGAAATCAAGCAGCTTGGCCACGCCGGTTCCGGCATCGAAATACACGTTGGCGGGTTTGATATCGCGATGAATCACGCCACGTTCGTGCGCATAGCTCAGGGCGGAACCGAGCTGAACGCCGATTTCCAGCACCTCCCGAACGCTGAGCTGCTCCCGTTCGCCCAGGCGGTCGTCGAGCGTATCGCCTTCGAGCAGTTCCATGGCCATGAACGGAACGCCATCGATCTGGCCGACGTCGAACACGGTGACGATATTGGGATGTCCCAGACCGCCGGCCGATCGTGCTTCTCGCAGGAAACGCTGGCGTGAGGCCACATCGCGGGCAAACTTCTCGCGCAGGACCTTGACGGCCAGGTAGCGGTCAATGCGCGGGTCGAACGCCTTGTAGACGATCGACATGGTGCCACGGCCCAGCTCACGTTCGACCTGATAGCGCCCGATGCGCTCCATCAGCTCGCCCCCTGCCTTGGCTCCGGGCCCGGTCCTGGCATCACATCAGCTCAAGGCGATCCAGGCGATGACGACAACGACAACTGCCGCACCGATCCACGGCAGCCAGCGCAGAACCGCCCCGCCCGCATCACTGGAACCGGAGGAAGACCCCGGCTCGTGCATGATGAACTCCACGCGCCCGAGCCTCAGCCGGTCACCATCGTTCAGGGTTCCGTTGGAGATCTTGTTGTTGTTGACGAAGGTGCCGTTGGTCGAGAGCAGGTTGGCCACCCGCCACCCGCCAGCTTCCCGGGAAAGTCGCGCGTGTTCGGACGACACGCTGGCATCCGAGATGACCACATCACAGCCTGGCGCACGGCCCAGAACCACGCGGGTTCCACGCAGTGCAAAGACCTGGTCGCGAACGCCTTCGCTGGTGCCTTTCAGATGAGCACCGCGGGTCTCGTTTTCACCCGAACCGACGTCCTCGATCAGGCGATCTACTTCACCACGGCTGAATACATGTGTGCCCTGAGGGCCATGATCGCGCGCCGAGCCTTTCTGTGACTTTTCCTGCTCTGTGCTCATCTCACCACCTACCTCGCAAGTTCATTATGGTCCACCCTACATGTTCCACGTCCACGCCTTGATCAGAGCCGGCTGAAGGGCACTGATCGTCGAGGGTCAAGGCACCTCGCCGGGATCCCGTTGCCTGATTATATCGAGCGGCGACGAAACGGCCATGGCCAGCGCATTCCGGTCGGTTCCGGATCTTCGATACCGTCCGGGCACTCGACCAGCACGATCGATACATTGTCATGCGCACCGACCTCCATGGTGCGATCGATGAGAGCTGCGCTGGCCGACTCCAGGCTGGCGGATCGCTTCAGTATGGCCTCCATCTCGCGGTCACTCAGCTCGCCGCTGAGCCCATCCGAGCACAGCAGCAGCCATTCGCCGCTTTTCCAGCGGTCCTGAAGGCTGCCGATGCGCGGTTCATGCTCACCGGTCAGGCCAAGACAATCGGTCAATACATGACGCTGGGGGTGGCGCGAGGCCTCTTCCGGGCTCAGCGCACCAGCGGCCACGAGCATGCCGGCAACGTTGTGGTCTCGTGTCAGCAGCTCGAGCACCCCGGTTCTGGGCGAAAACCGGTAGGCGCGACTGTCACCGACCCAGCAGATCTCATAGCTGTGGTCGTGCTCGGACAGGACGACAATCGTGGTACCCATGTCACCGAATTCCGGGCGCAGGCTCTGCTCATCGCGAATCGCCTTGTGAGCGTCCAGCACCGAAGACCTCAATCCACCCCCCTGTTGGTAACTCGAAGCGATGGTGGCGCGGGCAATTTCGCTGGCTCGCGCACCGCCAGCGTGACCGCCCATACCGTCGGCAACCAACCACAGCCCTACGGCGTCATCCGAATGGATGGCGTCCTGATTGTTGTCGCGAACACGTCCGGTCTCACTTGCCCCTACCGAACGCCGCGAATTGAAAACTGTTGAAGGCCGACTCATGCCTTATATATAGCGTAAAATTTGGCTGAAACGTGTCATAAAAAGCCGGCGCAGCATTTCGGCTTCCCCCTGAATCCATCCTACCGTAACTGATGAACCAGCGACAATCCAGCCAATGGCGCGTCCTCAAATTCGGAGGAAGCTCTGTTTCAAGGCCCGCCCACTGGGAACAGATTGCCCGGCGCGTCACCGAAACCCTGGATGCAGGGCGTTCGGTCGTGGTGGTGGTGTCAGCCATTCGCGGCATCACCGATCTGCTGGAAGCTCGGGCCACCGGCCAACTGGGGCTGGACGATCAGGCCTTGATCGAGGATGTTCGACGTCGCCATGTCGATCTGCTCGCGTCACTGGAGCTGTCAACCGAGCTGATCGACCCGGAGATTGACACCCTGGCCGAGCTGCTGCGCCTCGATGCTCGAGACGCGCCGGCCTGGCATGCGCAAGTCATTGCGATGGGCGAGATGATGAGCAGCCGGATCGGCACGCACTGGCTGGCTGATCAGTCACTGCCGGCCGAATGGCTGGACCCGCGCGAGTTCCTGATCAGCCAGGAGCAACCGCATAAGCGCTCGAGCAGCCACTATCTGTCGGCCGACTGCCCGATCCACTCAGGAGACCATCTGAAGGCCGCGCTGGCCCGACGCAAACCGGTACAGGTGATGCCCGGCTTCATTGCCGCCAATGCACGCGGCGAGACCGTGGTGCTGGGTCGGGGCGGCTCTGACACCTCGGCCACTCTGATTGCTGCCATGCTCGATGCCGAACGGGTCGAGATCCATTCCGACGTGCCTGGACTGTTCACTGCCGATCCGCGCCGGATTCCGGCCGCCCGGCTGCTCAAGCAGGTCAGCTATCGCGAAGCCCAGGAACTGGCGGCGATGGGCGCGCGCGCGCTGCATCCGCGCTCGCTGATCCCTGCCCGCGACCGACGCATTCCGCTCTGGCTGCGTCAGACCGACCGGCCTGACATCGAGGGCACGCGCATCAGCGCCGACATGCGCGACCACGGCGCGCAAGTCAAGGCCATCGTTCAGCGCAAGGGCATCACCCTGATTTCGCTCGAGGGTCTGGGCATGTGGCAGCAGGTGGGGTTTCTCGCCGACGTTTTCGCCGAATTCAAGACTGCGGGCCTGTCGGTCGATCAGATCTCGACCTCCGAGTCCAACGTCACTCTTACCCTGGACCCCGGCCAATCTGGCCGGAACACAGGCACTCGATGATCTGGTTGCCCGGCTGGAGCACCACTGCCGGGTCGAGGTGATGCCCGACTGCGCCACGGTCAGCCTGGTCGGCTTAGGCATCCGGACCATCCTGCACCGGCTCGGGCCTGCGCTGGAGGTGTTTGAACAGCGCCGCATCTATCAGGTCAGTCAGGCGGCGAACGACCTGAACCTGACCTTCGTGGTGGAGTCACGCCACGCTGACCGCCTGGTCCAGCAGCTGCATCAGCAGGTCATTCCGGGCGGCATGGGCGGCGACTCGGTCTTCGGCCCCACCTGGGAGCAGCTATTCCGGGACGATAGGGATCGCCCGATCCGGCACCCCTGGTGGCGCGATCGCGCCAGCGAGCTTCTGGCACTGATGGCCGATCGCGACTGTGCCTACGTCTATGCCCGGACCGAGGTTGAACAGGCGGCACGCCGACTGAAGCGGCTGAAAGCGGTCGACCGGGTGCTGTTTTCGATGAAGGCCAATCCGCATCCGGCCCTGCTGCAGACCCTGGTCGACGAGGGCCTGGGGATCGAATGCGTGTCCCTGAACGAGTCCCGCCACGCCCGCAAGCACGTCATCGGCCTGGATCGCGAGTCGATCCTGCTGACCCCGAACTTCGCCAGTCGGACCGAGCTGCGTCAGGCCCTCGACGAGGGTCTGCGACTGACCATCGACAACGCCTATGTGATCGAGCAGTGGGGCGCCGATTTCGCCGGCCGGGAGATCTTTCTGCGCCTGGATCCCGGCAGCGGTCTGGGCCATCACAAGATGGTCCGCACCGCCGGCAGCAACGCCAAATTCGGCGTGCCGCTGGCTGAGCTCAAGCGGCTGGCGGCGCTGTGCGAGGCCCACGACATCCGGATTACCGGTCTGCATGCCCACACTGGCTCGGGCATCCTGCACCCTGACAACTGGCACCGCACGCTGGAAACCCTGGGCGAGGCGGCCCGCGAACTGCCCGAAGTCAGCGTCATCAATCTGGGCGGAGGTCTGGGTGTCCCCGATCGCGGCGATGATCTGCCGCTGGATCTGACCGCGCTGGACGCCGGACTGCTCAAGCTCAGGCACGACCTGGTCCGGCCGGTCGAGATCTGGCTCGAGCCGGGCCGCTACCTGGTCTCGGAAGCCGGCGTGCTGCTGGCCAGGGTCAACCAGACCAAGGGCAAGGGCGAGGTGCGCTACGTCGGCATCGCCACCGGCATGAATTCGCTAATCCGCCCGGCCCTCTACGGCGCCTGGCACGAAATCGTCAATCTGAGCCGACTCGAATCACCCGGCGAGCACGTCTACAACGTGGTCGGCCCGATCTGCGAAACCGGCGACGTCCTCGGCCTTGACCGCCTGCTGCCCGAAAGCCGGGAGGGCGACGTCATGCTTATCGCCAACACCGGCGCCTACGGGGCCGCCATGGCCTCGAACTACAATCTCAGAGCACCAGCCGAGGAGCTGATCCTCGACTGAGCGTCTTGCTCAGATCATCGTTGGAGACCACGGGCGGCACTCGTCAGGCGGAGTCTAATGGGCCATCAGGGAGGGATTGAAAGCCAGCAGCAAGCCACCCAGCAGCATCGTGCGAACACTATTTTCAAATGGCAGGATTGTCGAGAAAAAGAGCATCTGTTCAACTGGATCACGGCGGGTTCCTTACTGAGTACAGCGGAATCCGGACGAAGAATGGCTCATTCGACTGGCCAGACCCGTTTGCTGAACCCAATACCCGGTCGCGGGGGGCGTCGGTCAGGGCATAGCCCTACTGCATCGCCTCGAGGCGAGCGCGATACTCGCTGGCATCCTGCGTGCGACCAGTTTCCTCATAGATTCGAACCAGGTTGCGCAGATTGTCCTGGATGGACTGCGGCCGGACGGTGACCCCGGAATTCTGGAAGAGCTGATCAACGGCCAGCGCCTCGGACAGCGCGTCGTCGAGGCGTCCGTTGACGCGCAGCGCATCGGCATAGACGTTGCGAAAATGCCCGAGCACCCACTGATCGGGCTCGATGACCTGCTCTGCGTTCTGGAGCGCAGCTTCGGCCCAGGACAGAGCCTCGGGGAATCTTTCCATTCGGATCATGACGTCGGCAATATTGACCTCGACGAAGGCCTTAGGGCGGGAGGGCTCGCCGCTGGTGAGTTCCTCGTGAACCTCCCAGGCTTGCTCGAGCAGGGACAGGCCTTTTTCGTATTCCCCGCCGACGATGAGCCTGCTGGCCAGATTGCTGCGGGTCACGGCGATCTGAGGATGATTGGCGGGCAGGATGCGCTGCTGGATTTCGAGCGCGCTCGAAAACCCTTCAATCGCAGTCTCGGCATCGCCCTTGCGTTCGCCGGCAAGACCCAGGGCAGCAAAGGCCGCGGCCCGATCCCGATTGTCGGTAATACCCAACTGACGGTAGAGCCCAATCACTTCCCGCGCTCGAGCGATGGCCTCGTCCCAGCGGCCGGCATCCATCAGGACGTAAGCCAGGTTGATGTAGCTCGGCAGGGTTCGGACGTGCCGGACGCCGAAGACCGCCGTTCGAAGTTCTAATGATTCGCGGGCAGCGGCCAGAGCTTCGTCGGTCCGCCCCAGACGCGACAGACGATTCGACATATTGAGCAAGGCGAGCGCCAGCGCCTCTTCATCGACCGGCGGGACGCGCGCGAATTCGACGGCCCGCTCGTGCCAGCTCAAACCTTCGGCGGGCTGGCCCAACGAGAAATACAGGTTGCCAATAGCACCTGCAACCCTGCTGCGCGCGTGCAAAAGATCACCCGGAACGCCCTGAATGGCCCCCTCGAGCGCCTCTCGGGCGGGATCGACGGCGCCTTCGGCGTTGTAGAGCTGGCCCTGCTCGATACGCAGACGCCAGTGCAGGGGCCCATCGGTGCGTGCCCGCTCCTGATCCAGAAGTGCATGCGCACGCTCGAGCTGTTCGGTCATGCGCAGCGAGGAGACGAGCCCGGCAAGCGTTTCAGCGCGTAATTCGGCAGCTTCCATGTTGTCCTCATCGATCATCGCCAGGGCCCGCTGGTACAGATCGATGGCCACCTCATGCTCCGCGAACACGCTGCGGATCTCACCCACACCGTTCAGCACATCCGTGGCCAGTTCAGGATTGCTGAGGGCGATGGTTTCGGCGCGCTGTGTGGCCGCCTGGAGGAACTCCTCAACGCTGGTCGCAGCGGCTCCACCACCGGTCGGATTGGCGGATTCGATGGCTCCGAGCAGCAGCTCGTTCGCTGCGGTGGCACGAGCAGCTTCACGATTGGCGCGGTCGCGCTGTTGCTGCAGATCGACGGACTGGAATAGCAGCAGCACCGCCAGCGCCAAGATCGAGGTCATGGCCAAGATGGCCGACGGCAAGGCGATGGGATGGCGGGCGCAGAGCTTGCGGAACCGGTAGGCCGCGCTGTCGGGCCGCGCCGAGATCGGACGCTTGTCGGTGATCGCTCGCAGGTCATTGGCGAAGTCCTGGGCAGTAGCATAGCGTCGGGTGGCATCAGGGTGCATCGCCTTGGCAATCACGGCCTGCAGGTCAGCGCTCAGTCCGGCAGCTTTCAGAGATACTAGTAGGCGACCGCCTTCGATCTCCTCCAGCGTGTCGGTCAGGGACTTGCCCGCCAGATCGTACGGGCGTTGCCCGACCAGCAGCTCGAACAGGACCACGCCCAGTGCATAGATGTCGGCCGCAACGGAGGCCGGTTCACCGCGCAGTTGTTCGGGGCTGGCATAGTTCGGCGTCAGCCAGCATGTCACGGTGGCCATCGCACTGGAGTCATCTTCGGCGAGAATTCTTGCAATGCCGAAATCGAGCAGGATCGGGCCCTGCGTTGCATGGACCAGAATATTCGCCGGCTTGATGTCCAGATGCACCACCAGCTCCCGATGAGCGGCATTCACCGCCTCGGCCACTCGACGAACCAGGTCGAGGCGTTGGGCAACAGGCAGCGCATCTCCATACGCATTGATCGGATGACCGTCGATTCGCTCGAGTACCAGATAGCGCCAGCCCTGCTGCGACGTCCCCCAGTCCAGCAGGCGGCAGATTCCCGGGTGATCGAGCCTGGCCAGAACGCTGACCTCCCTGATGAATCGTGCAGTCGCCACCGAATCGAAGGTCGGAATGGAGAGCAGCTTCATGGCGGCCCGCTGCGTCACACCCTCCGAGACCCGCTCGACCCCGAAGACGACCCCCATTCCGCCCTGCCCCAGCTCTTCCAATAGCCGCCAGCCGCCGATCTCGACCCCGATCAGCGCCTCCGACGGGCGCGTCAGCAACTGATCGAACTGCATGTCCGGCAGGGAATCGAGCGCAAGCGTCTCGTTATCGTGCGCATCGATCAAGGCGGCCAGCCGAAGCGCTTTTTCCCGATCCTGACCGATCAGCTCTCGCAGTATCGCTTTCCGCTCCGAGGCATCGATCGAGGCCAGTCTTGCGAACTGCTCTTCGATATTCATCGATTCGTTACCGGTCATCATCCTTCTCGCGCAACTCGACAATCAACCAGGCCCGCGCAAACGACCAGTCGCGTTTGACGGTCGCGATCCCGATATCGAGCTCGCTGGCGATTTCCGCCAGCGTCAAACCGCCGAAACAGCGCAGGCTCACGACTTCAGCAGGCCGCGGGTGTTCGATCGCCAGGGTAGTCAAGGCACGGTCGAAATCCAGCAATCTGAAATCCTCAAGCTGTGAATGAGAGCCGAAGGAGGTCAGGGTCACTCGAAGATGCCCTCCTCCGCGTTTCTCACTCAGGCGCTCACGGGCCTGGTCGACCAGCAGATGACGCATGACGGTCGAGGCCAGCTTGTAGAAATGTTCCCGCCCCTTCATCTCCTCTGCCGGGGGCTTGAGCTTGAGCCAGGTTTCATGCACCAGCTCAGTAGGTTGAATCGACGCGTTGCCTTCACGCAGAAGACGCGCCCGAGCAATCTTTTTCAGCTCCGAATAGACCAGCGCCGTGAGCCGCTCGGCGACCTCGGGGTCGTCAGGAGATTGTTGCCAGTCGCGAAGAATCGCTGTCAGGTTCGTGGACGCGCGCATGGCCTGCCTAACCATCGGGTTCTTTTCCAATGAGTCTATACCGAAAGAGGAGTAACAAGTTCCCGGATTCGGGACGGTTGGCGTTCGAGGTCATCAATATTCAGGCAGCACCAGCAGAGGGCGATCGATGCGGTCAAGCCAGCCGGCGGCCAGGCCGGTGCGGATCAGGGCGCTGTCGGCGCTGGCGATCAGGCCGGCGGCCTGCTGGTCCTGGATCAGCGCCTGAAGCGCCAGACCACTGGCGATGCGTTGGCGAATCCATGGCGCTGCGGGGGTTGCGTAATCCGCAGCACTCCCG
>Ga0102938_10001151_pt1 | contig 19986 bp, 15 predicted proteins | sample SalPonR2_B_D2_MG_FD_84516 | JGI IMG/M metagenome (GOLD analysis project Ga0102938, IMG submission 84516) | Salt pond soil microbial communities from South San Francisco under conditions of wetland restoration - Salt Pond MetaG R2_B_D2_MG | ecosystem: Environmental > Aquatic > Marine >... | reverse complement strand
GGCTACATCACGCCGACCGGATCGCCCAAGCCGCCCGCCGGTGGCGGCATGGCCGCGATGTTCGGCGGCGGCGGACAGCCGGAACCCAAGGGCGACATCCGCGAACTGTGGAATGCTTTGGATTTGAACGTGCCGGGCGAGCCCAACATGGACAACTTGTTCGATTCCAAACTCGCTTGGCAGGCCCACAACCCGTATCCCAACCTGGCCGATTCGGCGAACGAATTGTGGGTTTTCATCGACGAAAATCAGCAAGGCATCCTGCCCGGTGATGCGATGAGCGATGACAGCCAAATCACCGCGGGATTGGCTCAAGTCTTGGCGTTGTTCCCAGGCGTCGTCGACGCCAAAGCCGAGTCGAAACTCATTCACACCCCGCTGATGTCCACCGGCGCGACCAGCGGTTCGCTCAGCCTGACCGCCGTTCAGCAAGCCATGCAGGCCGGCCGAACGGTCAGCCAACTGATCGATTCGGTGCAACCGTCGCGGCACATCGCGATGGCCATCGAGGGCGAAGCGACCGACGACGGCGAATCCGCCGAAACGGACACGGTCGACGCCGGAATCCGTGCCGTCTATGTCGCCGATACGGACTTGATGATGCCGCAATTCTTGCTGTTGCGTGCCGATCCGAATGCCGCCCAGGACATCCGATTTCAATTCCAAAACGTCACCTTCATCTTGAACACGATCGATTGGTTGACCGGCGAAACCGAGTTCATCGAGGTCCGCAACCACGAACCCATCTTTGCCAGCTTGAAAATGATCGACTCGGTCAAGGATCAAGCCGCGACGGAGGTTCGTCAACGCAGCAAGGCGTTCCGAGAGGAATCCGACGAAGCGGTTCGGGAAGCCCAAGAGAACATGCAGGCAGAAATCCAATCGTTGCAAAAAGAAATCGACAAGCTCAGCAGGCAAAGCGAAAACGGCAGCGTCCCTCGATCGGTCATCCGCGAAAAGCAAACGCGATTCGCGATGATGGAAGAAGCTCAGCAGCGTGCGTTGGCGGTCAAGACGCAGAAAGCCGAGCGGGAACGTGACCAAAAGATTCAGGAGATCGAGCGTCTGGCGGATCAAAAAGTCACCAAGATCCAAAACCAAGTCAAAGCCGCTGCGGTCGCCCTGCCCTGCATCCCGCCGCTGGTCATTGGCGTGATCGTGTTCGCCTCACGTCGACTGCGTGAACGAGAGAACATCACCAAGGCACGTCTGAAATAATATCCCAGGACGAAGGGAAAAGTTTCCTTCTGGAAAAACTCCGAACCCCCACCCAACCCCCGTAACCGAAAACCCTTGATGAACGAGAACACGAAAACGATCGCTTTCTGGGGTGCCGCTCTGGTCATGATGGCGATCGGCGCATTTGTCGCTTGGCCGACCGCCGCGAAAAACGAACTCGGCCAAGTCGCCGGACAGCCGCTGTTCAACGAGTTCAAGGATCCGTTGTCCGCGGCCAACATGAAAATCGTGACTTACGACGCCGATCAAGCCAAGCTCAGTCCCTTTGAGGTTCGCAAGGACAGCGAATCCGGTGTCTGGACGATCCCGTCGCGCAGCGGATACCCGGCCGACGCGGTCGAACAAATGAAGGACGCGGCCAACGCGTTCGTCGGGTTGAAAATCCTGGACATCCAAACCGAAAACGCGGAAGACCACGACGACCTGGGCGTGCTCGAACCGAAGTTGGAAGACCTGCAAGGCGGTGAAGAGGGCGTCGGCCGCCTGGTCACCTTCAAAGACGACGGTCAAAAAACTCTCGCATCGCTGATCATCGGCAATCCGGTCAAGGACGAAGAAGGCAAGATATACGTCCGCAAACCCGGGGAAGACCCGGTTTATGTCGTCAAGATGGACGACTCGACCCTGACGACCAAGTTCCAGGATTGGATCGAGGAAGACCTGCTGCAACTGTCCAGCATCGAAGTCCAACAGGTGCAAATCAAGGATTACAGTGCTTCGCTGGCCGGCATGGGAAATCAAATCTCATGGGAGCGGAACTACGAAGCCACCGTGTCGACGCAAGGCACCGATTGGACCGTCGATGAGTTCTTGGTGTACGACAATCCTGACCCGATGGCCGAGCCCAAGCCGGGTGCGATCCCGGACGGAAAGGTGGCGAACAAAGAAAAACTGGATGAGATGAAAGACGCTTTGGACGATCTGAAAATCGTCGATGTCGTTCGCAAACCCGAGGGCATGTCGGCCAGCCTGAAAGCCGACGACAAACTGGTCAGCGACGAAGAAGCGTATCGATCTTTGTTGGTGCGAGGTTTCTTTCCGTTGGACGAAGAAATGATTTCGGCCAACGGCGAATTGATGGTCGCCCTGACCGATGGAGTTCAGTACGTCTTACGGTTCGGCAACGTCAAGGGAGTGTCGGAGGCCGAGGAAACCGACGAATCGGACGTGGAGGACGCGGAAGGGGTCGCCGTCGGTGTCAATCGCTACATGCTGTTGACGACAAAGGTCGACGAGTCCCAGTTCCCCGCTCCCGCGCTTGAGGAAGTCCCCAAGAACCTGGACGACTTGGAAAAATTGATGACGCCCCCGGAAGAACCGGCGGATGAAGCCCCGGCCGCTGACGAGCCCGCCGATGATCCGCCGGCCGACGGTGAACCGGCCGACGGTGAACCGGCCGACGGCGAACCGGGCGACGGTGAACCGGGCGACGGTGAACCGGTCGCTGACGAGTCGGCCGAGATGAAACCGGCGGACGAAGCCGAGGTGGCGACCGAAACGGAGTCCGAAGACAATCCAGAGGATGCACCGGAGGAAGTGGTTTCGGAAGTCGAACCCGCCCAGCCCGATGCGTCCGGCGAAGGCGAAGCCGTGGTCGAAGGCGAAGGCGAATCGGCGGGCAGCGGCGGCGGTTTTCAGCAGGACGGTGACGAGGCGGCCGAGACGGTCGACGAACAAACGCCGGCCGATTCCGATGATGCGGACGCCGAACCACAGCCCGCCGAATCGGTCGATGACAAAGACGACGCGGCTGACACGAACACGGAAGTCGCCGAGGAAGAGGAGGACGTGGTCACCTACGCGGAAATGACCGAGGAGGAAAAGCTGGAACTGTTGGAAGCCGAGCAGGAAAAGATCACCAAAGCGAATCAACGTCTTTTGGACGCTCGCAAGGAAAAGATGGAAGACGCTCGGCGTCGCGTCCGTGAATTGAACGAACGTTTCGCCGATTGGTACTACGTCATTCCCGAAGCGACTTATCGCAAACTGCGAATCGATCGCGACGAGCTGTTCGTCAGCGTCGATGCCGACGACGAATCCGGTTCGCTGCCGCCGATGCCCAGCGGCCCCAGTTTCGGCATGCCCGGCTTGCCTCCGGGCAACTGAGCACCTCGGCACAAGTCATTCTGTAAAACCCAGTCCGCCGGAACGCGCCAGCGTCCGGTTATTCGAAACCGTGAGCTATCGCTCAACGGCTGATGAAATCTTGACGCTTGTCGGTCGGGTAGCCGGAGCAGAGAATTTTTAAAAAAATGATCTTGCGTCGGTGATTCCGAGTTTGCGACGGTCCCCGAACTCTGATTTTCAGAATTCACCGACCATCTGCAACGGAGTCATTCCTCCCATGCGACATCACGCAGTTTCACGGACCACGATGGTGGTCGCTCTTTCTCTGTGCACTTTTTGGGGCGTCGCCGCTTCGTCATCCACGATGTCGGCGCAGGAATCGGAATCGCCGTTCACCGCCGGACCGTTCGCACCTGACACGTCGGGTTCCCAAGAACCCTCCGCGATCGGCACGATGGCGTCGAAGATGAATCCGGCGAACTGGACGATGCCGTCGATGCCCAAGTTCAATGTGCCCAGCTTCGGCGGCATGCTGCCCGGCCAAGACGACCGCCAGCGGATCGTGAAAAAGAAGGACGGTCTGTTCGCCGACGTCGGAAGCACCGCCAGACGCAGTTGGGCGAAGACGAAAGAGACGCTGAACCCGGCGCGGCTGAATCCGATGAACCTGTTCGCCGCCGGCGATGCCGCGGCGCCGAGCGAGCCGAAAAAACCGGGCTTCTTCAGTTCGTTGTTCGCACCACCGGAAGAACCGACCGAACGGGTCGCGACGGTCAACGATTTTTTGAACCAAGAGCGTCCGCGATGATTCGTTGACTTGTTGACCGCCTCGTTGGCGACCATGATGAATCGATCAGCCGACGGAATGTTTCCTCGTCGGCTCGTTTCGAATCCCCGACGAAATGTTGCATCATGGCTTTGCCACCCTGGACCGTCGAACTTCTCCGCCGCGGACTGACCGACGTTGCCGCCCGGGCTCGCGACGGCGAAACGATCGAAAAGATTCGCAGCAGGGCGAACGATCTGGTCCAAGACTTGCCTGAAACGGCCGCCCGGGGAATCGAATCGGCGTCTCGGGGGATCGACAAATTGGTCAAGTCCGCCGGAGGCTCGACCGAGTCGCTGCGTCGCTGGTCGGAGAAATTTACGGCCATCTCGATGCCTTGCATCAACGCGTCGGGCACCTGGATCGACGCGCGGGTGACCACGCCGGTCGATGAATCGGTGATCGCCGCGGGCATCGAGGCGTTGCACGGTTCGCGTGTCCGTTTGCCCGAGTCTGGTGAACGACTGACGAAGAAGCTTTCGCGGGCCGCCGGGGTCGACGACGAGCATGCCGTGATCGCGACGAACAATTTTGCGGCCGCCATCGTCGCCCTGTTTTCGCTTTCCGCCGAACGTCCGTTTCTGGTTCCGCGTAGCGAAGTTTTTCGACTGGCCGGTCGGCCGTTGCCCGACTTGACCGACAGCTCGTTTGCGGTGGTTTGCGAGATCGGGGCGAGTGACGGTTTTGATGCCGCGGACTTGGACGGCTTCGATCAGGCGACTTTGATCCGCAGCGATCACGGGGTCCGTGAAATCGAGTTTCTGGAAAACATGCCCGCGGGCATTTCCACCGTGGCCATTTTGCGGGTCGGTTTGGTGCGTCGGGACGTCGCGTCCGACCAGAAGAGCGGTCAGGCGAAAGACATCGTCGCGTTTCCGACGGCGGTTGATTTGCTTCGCCGCGGTTGCGAGATCGTGTTGATTCCCGGCGACGGTTTGATCGGCGGTCCGGAATCCGGTCTGCTGATCGGCAATCATTCGGTGATCGAACGGATCATCAAGGCGGACGCTTGGCCCGCCTTGGCGGCCGACGATGCCAAGGTGGCCATGCTGTGCAAAGCTTTGAAAGGCGTCTCCGGCGGGCCCACCGAAACGTCGCCGGTATTTTCGCTGTTGGCGACCTCGGTCGAAAACCTCAAAGGTCGCGCCGAACGCATGGCGACCCGACTGACCGCGGGTGAAACGCAACAAACCGTGCAAATCACCGCGGACGAGGCGGCGGTCATCGCCGGCGGTCGTTGGCAGATTCCGTCGCGACAAATTCGCGTCCGTCGGCCGGGCGTCAGCGGAACATCGTTCGCCGAAAGGTTGGCCGCTCGCAATCCGTCGCTTTTGGTCGGTCACGATTCCGAGGGCGTCGTCATTGACCTGCGCTGGGTCGATCCGGCTCATGACAACGACATCGTGACGGCGTTGTTGGCGTAAGGCCGGCCAAACGAAAAGGCCGAAGGGAGTGGTTTCCCTTCGGCCTGTCGTGTTCGCTTCGTCGCGGTTTCGTGGCTCGACTAGAAGTTGAAGTCGGCTCCCACGTAGGCACCGTGCAAGAACAGGGTGTCGTTCGCGTGAATCTTGCCGGGGTTGTTGGTCGTGGCCAGATCTTGGTCCATCTGGTTGAACACCGTCGCGACGCCGTTGATGCCGAACACGCGATAACCACCACGAACCGTCCAAGCGTTGGTCAGGCGAACGCCCAGGCCCAAATCGATTTCGCCGAGCGAAGCTAGAACGGTGTCGTCGACGGTCGTGTCGGCCTGCTCGCCCGGCATGCCGAACAGGTTGGCCGCGGTGTCGAAGGTTCCGATGCGACGCCGTGCTTCGACATTGTTCGCGTACAAACCGAACTTGCCACCGACGTTCAAGTTGACGCGGTTGGTCAAGCAGTAGGTCAGGAAGCCGCCGAACTGATAGCCGAACAGATCGTTCTGCACATCAGCGTCGTCGTAGATGTCATTGACTTGGTAGCCGGCGACGCCGTCGGTGTTGTAGGCCAACTGCGCGGACTCTTCGAACTGGAACCAGCGGAAGCCGTGCAGGGCGACCACTTGAACACGTCCGTTAGACGGTCTTACCAGCGGTCCCGCCGCACCGCCATAGCCGTAGCCGGCGTGGTTATTGGCTCCGATGAACCGACCGAACTTGCTTTGGGCGTGACTTTGCTGAAGACCATCTCCACAAAGCGGCGCGGCTCGTTGGGCTCCCATCAATCCGAAACAGAACATGTTGGCTTCGATGCCGTTGAATCGCATGTCCCGTCGAGCCCGAACGTCGGTCGCACCGGCGGTTTCGAGGATCCCGCCGGTCCCCGAAACGTATTCATAGACTTGGTTTTCAAAGCCGTCACCGTTCACGTTCAAATGAACGTCGTGGTAAGCCAGCATCGCGCTCTGAATCGATCCGGCCCCGCTGCTGATCGAGGCTTCTTCGCCATCGGGATCGAGATGAAAATAGGTGACGCCGATGCCATATTTTCCGCAGGCCAGGTAGCGGCCGATCGAGACCTCGAAACCCAGGTTCGCTCCGGGATCGAGGACGTTTTGGTGAAAGGCGGCTCGTTGGCTGACGACCGCGAGAGAACGGTTGCTGTTGTCGACGACGTTCAAAGCCAGCAGGTTGAAACCTCCGAACCAGGGATAGATCGACGGACGTGCCGCGACGGCGGGCACGCCGCATGCCCCGGTGTTGCAATCGCCGCCGATCATGCTGTATCCGTCGGCGCCCCAGGGTGCCGAAGCGGCCTGTTGGTACGGGCTGCTGTGGATGTTGTTACACGACTGACAATCGGAACCTTGCACCGGAGAATGCTGTGGGTCGCCGGAGTAGCCGTAAGCGTCCGGGGCGGGAGACGGAATCGGTTGTGGGATCGGAGCACCGCCCATTGTCCCGCCCGAGGACGCCTGTTGAAAGACGTGCTGTTGTTGTGCGACCGGGGTCGATTGGACTTGGTTGTTGAACGCGTTCCAGCGCTGCTGCTGTTGCGGTGCTTGCTGCTGCGGTGCTTGCTGCTGCTCACCGGAGTATCCGGCGGGCAGCTGGAAATTCGCCAACGCCGCAGGCACGCCGTTCTGGGGGGCGTCATAAACTTGCGGACCGGCCGTGGACCGGTTGGAAGGTGTCGGCGGCAACAACGTGGCCGGACTCGGCTGCGACGTCGGTTGCTGTTGCTGTTGCTGTGGCTGGTATTGGTTTTGAGCGTACGGGTTTTGGGCGTAGGGGGGCGGTGCCGGGTAGCCGGGTCGTCCGTACGCCTGGGGGCCGAAGGCTTGCTGAGCCGCGGCGTTTTGCAATAGTCCCAGTCCGATAGCGCTCAGTCCAAGCGTAGCGGCGACGTGACGCAAAAAGTTGGTTTTCATCAATCGAATTCCTTTTCGTTTGCTTGTTTTCCGCCAGCGGTGACGCAGACGCGAGCGTATAAGGATGCGTCCGCATCCCCTTTCGACGAGTCTTCTTGCGATCAACGCGGCCGACGGGCGGTCAAGCCGGAAGATTTTGGCGGAAGTTGCCTGCGATCCCGTCACCAGTTGAGTCGGCGAAATTCGCCGTAGCGGAACGGTCGCAACATCGAAATCCCTCAAAACACCGGGACTCCGAACGCAAATCAGGCTTTGCCGGACTTCGTTTCCTAATCTGTCGTCACGCCGTCAGTGCTACGGAGCCAATAATCGCTACAGTTTATGGGGTCTCTTCCCCTGGAACGTAGTGAAATGTCCGCTAGCACGAGTTCAACCGCCGCGTCGGCCGTCTTTCGCGTCGCCGACGTCACCAAGGTCTATCGCATGGGCGAAGTCCGGGTGCACGCACTCCGCGGCGTGTCGATGGAGCTGCGTGAACGGGAGTTCGTTGTCATGCTGGGGGCATCGGGCAGCGGAAAGTCGACGCTGCTGAACATCTTGGGCGGCTTGGACGTGCCCACCTCGGGATCGGTGCATTATCTCAGCAGGGAACTGACCGCATCGAGCGACGCGGAGCTGACGTTGTACCGGCGAGAGAATGTCGGCTTTGTTTTTCAGTTTTACAATTTGATCCCCAGTCTGACCGCACGCGAAAACGTCGAACTGATCACGGACATCGCCGCGTCGCCCATGGACGCGCTCGACGCTTTGGAATTGGTGCAGATGACGGCCCGTGCCGATCACTTTCCGGCTGAACTTTCCGGCGGCGAACAGCAACGCGTCGCGATCGCAAGGGCGATCGCCAAGCGACCCAAAGTCCTGCTGTGCGACGAACCCACCGGTGCGTTGGACGTGCATACCGGGATCGTCGTCTTGGAGGCCATCGACCGAATCAATCGCACGCTGGGAACCATGACCGCCGTGATCACGCACAATGCGGCGATCTCGCAGATGGCCGATCGCATCATTTCGCTTTCCGACGGTCGAATCTCCGGCGTGCAAACCAACGCGACGCGGGAATCCGCCGACAGCTTGCGGTGGTGAACAAGGACCGCTCGTCGTGCGAAAACTCGATCAAAAACTGATCCGCGATCTTTTTCAGATGAAAGGCCAAGTCCTGGCCATCACGCTGGTGATCGCCGCCGGAGTGGCGACGTTTGTGATGTCGATGTGCGCGTACAAATCATTGAAATCCAGCCAAGAGACTTTCTATCGGGAGTTCCGTTTCGCCGAGGTGTTTGCCCAAGCTCGACGGGCGCCCGACGCGTTGATCCCGCGGATCACCGAGGTCTCCGGCGTCGCGACGGTGGAGACTCGGTTGGTGTTCGACGTGTTGCTGGACGTCCCCCAGATGTCCGAACCGGCCGTCGCGCGGTTGGTCAGCGTTCCGGATTCGGGGTCCCCCGACTTGAACCGACTGTACGTGTCGCGTGGTCGCATGTTGGAACCCGGACGCACGGGCGAAGTCGTGGTGTCGGAAACCTTTGCCGAGGCTCACGGTTCGGTCGCCGGCGATACCGTCGGCGCGATTCTGAACGGACGAAAGCAGACGTTGACCATCGTCGGAATTGCGTTGTCCCCCGAATACGTGATGCAAGTTCAGCCCGGCAGCATCCTGCCGGACAACAAACGTTTCGGCGTGTTTTGGATCAGCGAACAGGATTTGGAAGCCGCCTTTGACATGACCGGTGCCTTCAACAGCTTGTCGTTGAAATTGGCTCACGGTGCCAATCGCGAAGCCGTCATGGATGACATCGATCGATTGTTGAAGCCGTACGGCAGTGTGGGGGCTTTCGATCGCGGGAAACAGCTTTCGCATCAGTACCTGTCCGACGAACTGCGACAGTTGCGATCGATGGCGATCATGGCTCCGGCGATTTTCCTGTCGGTCGCCGCGTTTCTGCTGAACATCGTGACCTCGCGGATCGTTGCTCGGCAGCGAGAGCAGATCGCCGCGCTCAAAGCGTTCGGCTATTCCGACCTGGAAGTCGGCTGGCATTACTTGAATCTGGTCCTGATCATTTCGCTTTCCGGTACGATTCTGGGCACGCTGTTCGGGATGTGGATGGCATCGGGGATGACATCCATGTACGCCCAGTTTTACAAATTCCCGATCTTGGAATTTCGTGCCGACGGTTTGGCGATCGGGTCGGCCTTCTTGCTGACGACGGCCGTCGCCCTGTTCGGGACTTGGGTTTCGGTCGGCGCGGCGATCAGACTTCCGCCGGCCGAAGCGATGCGTCCCGAACCGCCGAGCGGCTACCGATCGGCGTGGATCGAACGTCTGGTTCCGCGACGAGCCCTTCCGCCGGAACTGAGAATGGTCATTCGAAATTTGACGCGGCGACCGATCAAATCCGGGCTGTCGGTGCTCGGGATCGCGATGGCCGTGAGCGTGATGGTGATCGGAAACTTTTCACTCGACGCGATCAACTACCTGATGGATTTCCAGTTTCGCAAGGCTCAGCGGCAAGACCTGACGGTCACGTTTGTTGAACCGGCCACCGCATCGGTGGTGTACGAGATGAGCCAGCTCGATGGCGTCCTGAGCAGCGAAACGATGCGATCGGTTGCCACGGAAATCGGTTTCCGGAATCGATCCCGACGCATCGGCATCATGGGACTGCAGCGACAACCACAGCTTTACCGCTTGCTGGACGCCGACGAGCGTGCCGTGCGGATCCCCGAACAGGGTGTCATGCTGAATACGAAGCTGGCCGAGATCCTCGGCGTCGGTCTCGGTGACACGGTGGTCGTGGAGGTGCTCGAGGGCAAGCGACCGATCGTGCACGTCGACGTCACGGCGTTGGTGGAAGAATACGCGGGGCTGAACGCCTACATGAACAAAGAAGCCTTGCATCGCTTGTTGAAGGAATCCGGCGTCGCTTCGGGGGCTTTCCTGAAGGTCGATCCGAATCGAATCGACGACGTGTACGCCGAATTGGAACGTCGGCCGGGCGTCGCCGGGGTGACGATCAAGCAAGCCTTGTTGGACAGTTTTCGCAAAACGGTCGCGGAGAACATCTTGTTGATGCGCTCGTTCATCATTTTCTTCGCCGCCGTGATCGCCGTCGGTGTGGTCTACAACAGCGCGAGAATTTCGTTTTCCGAACGCAGTCGCGATCTGGCGACGATGCGCGTGATGGGCTTCAATCGCCGTGAGGTTTCGTTGGTTTTGTTGGGTGAAATCGTAATCTTTACCGCCGCCGCGATCCCGCTGGGGTGGTTGATCGGTTACGGTTTTGCCGGCGTCATGTCCAGCGGAATGGAAACCGACAACTACCGCATCCCCTTGGTCATCAGCCACAACACGTACGGGTTGGCGGCCATGGTGATCGTCGTTTCGACTTTTTTTTCCGGCCTGATCGTCCGGCGACGCGTCGACGGTTTGGACTTGGTCGGCGTGTTGAAGACTCGGGAGTAACCACGGATGAGATTTTCCATCAAAACCTTGCTTGCCGGCGTCTTGGCGATCGCTGTTGCGATGGTCGTCTATCTGTCGTTGACGCCCGAGGTCGTCGACGTCGAAATGGCGGCCGCGACGATCGGTCCGCTTCGGGTTTCGGTCAAGGAGGACGGAAAAACACGCATCGGTGAAAAGTACGTTGTCTCGGCACCTGTCTCGGGCCGCGTCTCGCGAATCGAGTTGAACGCGGGTGACTTTGTGGACGAACAGACGTTGTTGGCCGTCGTCTTGCCGAGTGACCCGGCGATTCTGGACGCGAGAGCTTTGGCCGAAGCCCAGGCGCGGGTGAACGCCGCGGAGGCCGCCACGCAAAGGGCCCAGTCGCAGCGAGAACAGGCCAAAATCAACTTGGAATTGAACGAAGCCCGATTCGAGCGGGTCAAACGCATGAAGGCCGCCGACGCGGCGTCGCAGACCGAGTATGACATCGCCAAAGCCGAACTGTTGGCCGGCCGGCAAGCGATCGAAACGACGCGATTCGATAGCGAGATCGCGAAGTACGAGCTTGACATGGCGAGGGCCGCGGTGAAGCAGTTCGCCGACCCGACGAGCGATGAAGCGATGCAGCCGTTCGAGATCCATTCGCCGATCACCGGTCGAGTCCTCCGCGTGATCCAAGAAAGCAGTGCCGTCATCAACGTCGGCACACCGTTGATCGAACTGGGGGACCCCAGCAATCTGGAGATCGAAATCGATGTGCTTTCGACCGATGCGGTGAGGATCAAACCAGGCAGTGCGTTGACCGTCGAGCACTGGGGCGGCGAAACTCCGCTGCAAGGGTATGTTCGCGTCGTCGAACCGAGCGCCTTGACGAAAATTTCTTCCTTGGGTGTCGAAGAACAACGCGTCAACGTGATCGCGGACTTCAACGAACCTCCCGAGCGGATCTCATCACTCGGCGACGGCTATCGCGTGGAAGCTCACATCATCGTCGACGAACTCGACGCGGCACTGTTGATCCCCAACAGCGCGTTGTTTCGCTACGAACGGGACTGGCATGTCTTCAAAGTCGTCGGCGGGGTCGCCGTGATGCAGAGAGTCGCGACCGGGCTGCAAAACGATTCGCAGGCTCAAATCGTCGAAGGCCTGACCGAAGGCGATCGGGTCATCCTGTACCCGAGCGACGAAATCACGCCGGGGACACCGGTCAGGTGAGCCGGCGCCCGAGTCCTGGGCCGCCCGGGAAAAACGGAGGGCCTGGCCGGTTCACTCCGCGACTCCCCAGCTCAATTCCTGCCGCGTCGTGTTCTTGTCGAACGGCAAGGTCGGACGCTCGGGCGTGCCGAGCAGCAACACGCGGTGACCGTAACGTTGGTCGTGATCCAGCAAGACCGTCTGGCGAAGCTCTTTCGGTCGCTCTCCGGATGCCGGTTTGATTTCGAAAAACCACCAAACGTATCCCGCTTTTTCTTCGCGGCCGATCCAGTGGTAACGCTGGGCGGCTTTTGAAAGGGCGAAGGAATCGTCGGCAGGCGGATCGACGGCGAAATGTTCGGCCAAATATTCCAGACGAGCGGTCGTTTTTCGATTCGGCTGTGACTGGCCGGCCGGCACAGCGATCGGGCGACTTCGGGTTTCGGCCCGCTTGTCGATCGTCTGTTCGTCCAGCGGGTGCAGACGCAGGGCGACCTCGACGACTTTCGCGTCGTCATTCCAATCCAGCTCGGCGTAGGTTGCGTGGACGGGATGCAGCAACGCCGCGAGAAAGAACACGGCCGACATTACGCATCGTCCTTGTCGTCACCGGCTTGTCGGTCTTCGTCGGCCGGTTGGTCGTCGTCCTTGTCGTCGTCCTTGTCGCCGTCGGATTTGCCCGCATCGCCCGACTTTTTAGAGGCTTTGTCGTCGGTCTTTTCTCCCAAGCCGGCTTTTTGCATCGGATTTTTTCCGGATTTGGACGACTTGTACAGTTTGAATCGGGACGGCACGATTTTCGGTGGGTAGTGATTATTCGACTCGTCGGTGTCCGCCGTTTCGCGTCTCGGGTCGACTTCGATGCGGACGATTTCTTTGTCGGTCATGAACAGTTTGCGAACCTTATCACCGCCCGATCGCCAAATCTGTGCCGGAATCGTGACGACTTCGCTGGTACTGTCGTGGTAGTAAAGACGGACGATGATCGGCATGACCAGTCCGCCGACGTTTTCGAAGGTGGCGACGTAAAAGTTGGTTTTGCGTCGCAGCAGGGATCGTTGTTCGTCGTCCAAGTCTTCCAGGTACTTTTGGAATGCTTTGCGGGCCGAGTCCTCCACCTTCATCTCGTCGTAGTCCGGGCTGTTGTAAAAGTCTTTCAAGCCAGGTTGCCAGTCGGCGCGTTTGGGCAAGTCCTTGTTCCGCCTTTCGCTCAACGTTTCCTCTTTGGCGTCTTTTTCCCGTCGTTTGCGTTCGGCTTCCGCGTCCGGATCGCCGTTGTCGATTTGGTACAGATCCAGATCGGTGATCGCGATGTCGACATGATCGGTGCTGTAGAACCAGCCCCGCCAAAACCAATCCAGGTCGGTCGCCGAAGCGTCTTCCATGGTGCGGAAAAAGTCGGCCGGGGTGGGGCGTTTGAATCGCCAGCGACGGCTGTATTCGGCAAACGCAAAGTCGAACAGTTCGCGTCCGAGGATCGTTTCCCGCAGAATGTTCAACGCCGTGGCCGGCTTGGCGTAGGCGTTCGCGCCGAACTGTAGAATCTCTTCGCTGCCGGTCATGATCGGGCGTTGATTGCTGCCTTTCATGTAGCCGACGATGTTTTCGGGATTCCCGCGGTTGGACGGATAATCGTCTTCCCATTCCTGTTCGGTCAGGTATTGCAAAAACGTGTTCAGGCCTTCGTCCATCCAGGTCCACTCACGTTCGTCGCTGTTGACGATCATCGGAAAGAAGTTGTGTCCGACTTCGTGAATCACGACGCTGATCAAGCCGTACTTGGTAGCTTTGCCGTACGTCCCGTCTTCTTCGGGGCGAGGTCCGTTGAAGCAGATCATCGGATATTCCATGCCGTACGCGGGTCCGTTGACGCTGATCGCGACCGGGTAAGGGTAGGGGAACGAGTATTTGCCGTACACGTCCAAGGTGTGAACGACCGCTTCGGTGCTGTACTTGCTCCACAACGGTTCGGCTTCGTTGGGATAGAAAGACATGCCCAGGACGGTTCGTTGGGCGTTCGCCGCCGGGTCGACTTCGCCTTCACCGCCGACATCGTTCGCGACGTCTTCGACTTCAGTGCCAAGGGCGTCCCAGATGAATTTTCGACTGGCGGCAAAGGCAAAGTCACGAACGTTTTTGGCGGCGAACTTCCAAGTCTTTGTGTCGGTGGTGCGTTCGTTGGCCTTCACCGACTCGGCCGCTTTGGCTTCCTCGGGCGTGACGATGAAGACGGGTTTTTGGGATTTCTCGGCCTGTTCCAAACGAGCCGCCCAGTTCGGCTGGTAGACTTCGTCGGTGTTTTGAATCTCGCCGGTCGCCGCGACGACCATGTCTGCCGGAACCGTGATGCTGACGTCGTAATCGCCAAGTTCCAGGGTGAACTCGCCGCGCCCGAGAAACTGTTTGTGCTGCCAACCGGTGTAGTCCGTGTAGGCGGCCACTCGCGGATACCACTGGGCGATTTCGTAGATGTAGTTGTCGTCATCCTCGAAGTATTCGTAGCCGCCTCGGGCCCGGATGACTTTGGCGTCGACGATGTTGTAGCTGTAATCGACCTGGAACGTCGTCACGCCGCCGGGCGGCAACGGGCCGGGTAAATCGATCCGCATCATCGTGTCGACCACGACGTGCGGCAGGGGGTTGCCGCCGGAGGTCGTGACGCCGGCGATTTTGTAGCCGCCGTCAAAGGATTCCGACGCGAGCACGGATTTCAAACTGTTGAAATTGACGCGGCCGGAAAGGCTGGGGGCCGTCTTGGTCTGGTTGGACGTCGATCCGGGCTTGAATCGGTTTTGGTCCAACTGCAGCCAAAGGTAACGCAGCGAATCGGGGGACAGGTTGCGGTAGGTGATCCGCGACGTACCGGTGATCGTCTGGTCGTCATCGTCCAGCGTGATTCGAATGTCGTAATCGGCGCGTTGTTGCCAGTACGACGGCCCGGGGGCTCCGCTGGCGGTGCGGTAGGCGTTGGGCGTCGGGAGCCACGTTTCGATCTGATAAAAGCGGTCGGTCGAGTCGCTGTGCTTCGCGTTGGGCAGCGGCTGGGCGAGGGCGGTGGGGGCCAGGGTGGCGGTGGCCAGAAAAACCAGAGCGGATCGAATCAGGGGCGTCAAAGTCATCGGCAGCCAGAATCTTGCGGTGGTGAGGTGAGATCAGTGCGGTGCGGCCGCTTTATGTTAATCGCTCCGCCGGTTTACAATCCCGCCTATGAATCAAAAATCGATCAGCGGGAACGGGGGGATCGGCGTTAGCCACAGCGTCGGTTATTGCACGAACGTCCACGCGGGGACGGATTTGCCGTCGATTCGCGACAGTTTGGTGCGTTACGCCTTGCCGGTCCGTGACCTGGTCGGCGGCGATTCGCTGGGCGTGGGCCTGTGGATTCCCGATCAGGCCTCGCGACAACTGGCCGACGAAGGCGCAGAGGATTTTGCGGAATTTTTGAAGCAGCGTCGCCTGAAAGCCTTCACGATCAACGGATTTCCCTTTGCGAACTTTCACCAAGAGGTCGTCAAACGCGACGTTTACTCCCCGGCTTGGTGGGACACCGAGCGGCTGGATTACACCCGGCGGCTGGCAGCAATCTTGGCGGTTTTGTTGCCCGAGAACGAAGCCGTCGGTTCGATCAGCACGCTGCCGATCGGTTGGGGCAAGGACGTGGCGGCGGACAAAATCGCGGCGGCGGGCCGGCACTTGCGTTCGATGGCCGATTCGCTGAAAAAATTGCACCGGGAAACGGGCCGACGGATCGTTTTGGCGATCGAACCGGAACCGGGCTGCGTGCTGGACACCAGCGTCGATTGCGTCGCGTTTTTCGAAACCCACCTTCCCGAAGATCATCACCGCCGATACGTCACCGTCTGTCACGACGTTTGTCACGCGGCGGTGATGATGGAAGATCAACGCGACATCTTTTCGCGGCTGGCAACCGCCGGCATCGGAATCGGAAAAATTCAGGTCAGCAGTGCGATCGTCGTCGACTGGGATCACATGGCCATCGGTCGCCGCCGCGAAGCGATCGAGCAGTTGTCGGCGTTCGCCGAAGACCGGTACTTGCACCAGACGGGACGCCGCCGCGGTGACGGCGTTTTCGAGCTGGCCGAAGATTTGCCGGCTTTGATCAGCGGGGTGTCGGATCAAGGCGATCCGGTCGGCGGCGATACTCGTTGGGTGATCCATTTTCATGTGCCGATCTTTCTGGAGCGTTTCGGGCATTTGTCGACGACACGGGATGACGTTTTGGTGGCGCTGCGAACCTTGAACGATCCGCACAAGTCGATTGACTTTACCGGGCACTTCGAAGTCGAAACGTATGCGTGGACCGTGTTGCCCGAATCGATGCGTCGCCACGGCTTGTCGGCGGACATCGCCAGCGAAATGCAATGGTTGAAAGAGCAACTCGGATGAAGAAACGACTATGAATGACCCCCGACCCACGACGCCCATCATCCACTTGGGGGTCAACGTCGATCACGTCGCGACGGTGCGTCAGGCGCGGCGTAGTTACGAGCCCGACCCGGTGATCGCCGCGGCGCTCGCCGAACAGGGCGGCGCCGACGCGATCACGTTTCACCTTCGCGAAGACCGCCGACACATTCAGGATCGCGACGTCGAGATGTTGATGCGGACCGTGACCGTGAAGACGAATTTCGAACTCGCGTGCAGCGACGAAATCATCGCGATGGCGTGCCGTTTCGGGCCGGATTGCGGCTTGTTGGTTCCCGAGAGTCGCGAAGAGGTGACGACCGAGGGCGGCTTGGACGTCGTCGGGGACAAAGGTCGGGTCGCCGATTCGATCAAGAAACTCAAGGACGCCGGGATTCTGGTCAGCTTGTTCATCGACCCCGACGTGGCGCAGGTCGAAGCGGCGGCGAAGCTGGGCGCCCAGGCGGTGGAATTGCACACCGGGCCGTACGCGTTGGCCGGTCGCGAGACGTTTCCCGGCGAGTTCTCGCGGCTCGCGTCGGCCGGCGAGGCGGCGATCGCGGCGGGGCTTCACCTGCACGCCGGTCACGGCCTGAATTATCAAAACGTGAAAATGATCGCGACGCTCCGAGGCGTCTCGGAGCTGAACATCGGCCACTCGATCATCAGCCGCGCCGTGATGGTCGGCATGAAAGAAGCCGTCAGCGAGATGCGACGGGCGATCGGTCTGTGATCGCTCGGTCCCGCGTGGCCGCGATTCAATAATGCGGCGGCTTTTCGTCTTCCAGTGACGTGGTTTCGCCGGGTTCGGGGCGTTGCTTCAGACGTTTGACTTCCTCGGTGATCCGCTGCACGGTTCTTTGCAGCTTGAACAGTTGCCGGTTTTGATCCGCGACGACGCCGTTGAGTTCGACGGTCAGCTTGACCTGATGAGCGAGTTGGAACTCCAGCTCCGTGATTCGCTCGTCGACGGTTTTGGCCATGGCTTCCCCGAACCTAAGCTTTCAAGTCTTCGAACGTCCGCAGCCGGTACGGCAGGTCGACGTAATCGAAGACCTTGCACAGCGCCCGTGCAGCGACGCCCATGCCGTCGGGGCCGCTGAAGCCGCCGAATTGGCCGCCGCCTTTGAGGTGTGGTTCCAAGTCGATGAAGACGCCGTCGGCGCCGCGAGCCTTCATGCGGGCGTCCAACTCGGGCAGGAAGTCACGCAAGTCACGGAAAATGGCTTCGTGCGCACTGTCGCCCCGATCGGCGGGGACGAAATGGCTGGCGGATTCTTCGTCCACGTGATCGACGCGTCCCGACAGCGACGGATCGCTATAATCTTTGACGTGGATCCAACCCAGGCTGGGCTTCATCGCCAAGTATTGCCGGTAGACTTGGTCCGGCGTGAAACCTTGCATGACGATGTTGGCACCGTCAAAGATCGTGACCATCGCCGGGTGATCGACCTGCGCCGCGATCGTCGCCAACAGGTCACCGTTCTGGCCGACCAAGTTCGCTTCGACTTCCAATCCGAACGTCAGGCCCCGCTTTTCGCAAGCGTCCGCGATCGCCGAAAGCTGGTCACTGACCTGATCGATGTGCCCGGCCGGGTCGGTGCCTTTGGGATGGTAAAAGGCGAATCCTCGCAACAGTTTCGATCCGAAGGCTTCGGCACGGTCGCAGGCGATCTGGACGTCTTCGGCCAAGTACTTGTCGAACGGCACGTACTTGTTGGACGTGCCGTCGTCGACGTCCAGCAGTTTGACTTTGCCGATCGGTGACCCGATGCTGCTGACCTTCAAGCCGTAATCGGCCTGCAGTTTGACCAGATGCCGGATCTCTTGTTCGGAAAGCGCCATCACGTTCTTGATGCCTTCGCCGGCATCGATGAAGCGGATCGAGTAATACTTCAACCCGATCGCGGCAAACGCGCTGTACTGCTGGATGGCCAGTTTTTCGTTCGCCGATTCGTCGGCAAAGCCGGATAAAAGAACATGCATGGGGAGAGCTGAGGGCTGAGAAAAAACGGGTTTAAAATGCGGACCGCGGATCGTTGCTTACGGTTCCGGATATTCGACGGTGATGACGCTGCTCAAGCCGCCGCGGGGTGTCCATTCGCTGTCGATGCGGACACGTCGCGGTTTGACGACGGCCAAGAAGTCGTCCATGATCCGATTCGTGACGGCTTCGTAAAAGATGCCTTCGTTGCGGAACGCTTGCAGGTACATTTTCAGGCTTTTGAGTTCCACACAGACTTCGTCGGGAATGTACGTGAAAATGACTTTGCCGAAGTCCGGCTGGCCGGTTTTGGGGCACACCGAAGTGAATTCGGGGCACTGATGTTCGACGGTGAAGTTTCGCGACGGATTGGGGTTCTCAAAGACCTCCAGGATGTCGCGAAACGATGATTCGTTTGAGTCTGACACGAGGGTTCTCCAGTGGTTCGTGCGAGAAGTTTTGCAGCCCGTGAGTGAATCGAACAGGGGGAATGAGTTGGCGGAAATCGAGACGCTGCGGATCGCCGAGACCTTTACCAGCCGTCAAGGCGAAGGTTCGCTGACCGGCACGCCGAGTTTTTTTGTTCGCACCAGCGGATGCAATTTGCGATGCTGGTTTTGCGACACGCCCTACGCGTCGTGGCGTCCCGAGGGCGGACAGGTTGCGATCGATGACTTGGTCGCCCAGGCACGGCGGGCCGTCGATGCCGACGGCCACGAGGTCCGCCATGTCGTGTTGACCGGTGGCGAACCGCTGTTGTTTCCGGCAATCGAAACGCTGTGTCGAATTTTGCGTGCCGACGGTTTTCACGTCACCGTCGAAACGGCCGGCACGGTCGACCGCGATGTCGCGTGGGATCTGCTATCGCTAAGCCCCAAGTTTGCCGGCAGCGGCCCCGACGCGGCCGATCATCCGGCGTGGGCGGCGCGTCACGAGGACCGCCGATTGCCGATCGACGTGATGCGTCGCTTGATGCACCGGTCCGACGCCGTGCAAGTCAAGTTCGTCGTCGATTCCCCGCGTGACTTCGACGAATTGACAGACATCGTCGAACGCCTGAACGCACGGCCGGACGTCGTCTGGATCATGCCGCAAGGCCGTAGCGCCGGCGTGTTGAATGAAGCCCGGACCTGGCTGCAACCGTGGTGCGACCGGCAAGGCTATCGGTACTGTGATCGCATGCAGATCCACTGGTACGGCGACCGCCGGGGGACGTAAGCAAGTCGTCAGAAGTCATTCGGTAGAGCCGAATCAGCCGAAAGCGCGCTAGCGTCGGGTTAATGGGAACCCAATCAGCCGGAACGCGCTAGCGTCCGGTTTCTGAGAACCGTGAGCTAGCGCTCGGCGGCTGATGGGAGCTTGCTAGAGAACCGTGAGCTAGCGCTCGGCGGCTGATGGGATCCAAAATCTCGTGCCGGGGGCGTTGTGGTTTCCGCGGTTCAGTAGGAAAACGTTTC
>Ga0102938_10001150_pt1 | contig 20002 bp, 16 predicted proteins | sample SalPonR2_B_D2_MG_FD_84516 | JGI IMG/M metagenome (GOLD analysis project Ga0102938, IMG submission 84516) | Salt pond soil microbial communities from South San Francisco under conditions of wetland restoration - Salt Pond MetaG R2_B_D2_MG | ecosystem: Environmental > Aquatic > Marine >... | reverse complement strand
TGCGGGAAGCTGGATATCAGGTGGCCGAGGTTGATGCCGGCCCCGATCTTTTCTTGCGCCTTTCCGAAATTTCACCTGATGTCGTGTTCAATGCCCTGCATGGTCGCTGGGGCGAGGATGGCTGCGTTCAGGGCATTCTGGAATGGATGCGGCTGCCCTATACCCATTCGGGTGTGCTGGCCTCGGCGCTGGCGATGGACAAGCAGAAAACCAAGGACATTTACCGCGCCGAAGGTCTGCCGGTGGTCGACAGCCGTCTGGCCCTGCGTGACGAGGTGCGTCGCGCGCATGTGATGGCGCCACCCTATGTGATCAAGCCCAACAATGAAGGATCGTCGGTGGGCGTGTATCTGGTGCAGACTGCCGAGAGCGCGCCGCCCGACCTGTCTGACGATATGCCCGAGACCGTGATGGTCGAGGCTTTCGTTCCGGGGCGGGAGTTGACGACGACAGTGATGGGCGACAAGGCTCTGACGGTCACCGACATCCTGACCGATGGCTGGTACGATTACGATGCCAAATACACGGTTGGCGGATCGCGGCATGTGGTGCCTGCCGATATTCCCTCGGATATATTCGAAGCCTGCATGGATTATGCGCTGCGCGCGCACCGTGTGCTTGGATGTCGCGGGCTGAGCCGCACGGATTTTCGGTGGGACGAGGCGCGCGGCCTTGATGGGCTTGTGCTGCTGGAAACGAATACCCAGCCAGGCATGACGCCGACATCACTCAGCCCCGAACAGGCGCAGGTCGCCGGTATTTCGTTCCCCGACTTGTGCCGCTGGATGGTGGAGGACGCCTCATGCAACAGGTGACCCGCCCGGATCCGGCACCATCGCGCTGGTCCTACAGACTGCAGCGGCTGATGCTGACGCCGGGATTTCGGCGGCTTTTGCGCATCGGTGTGCCGATGGCCGTGTTGGCGGCTGTGGGCTTTGGGTATTTGTCGGACGAGACCCGTCGCAATGCGATTGCGTTGCACATCACCGATCTGCGCGAACAGATCGAAACGCGGCCGGAATTCATGGTGGAACTGTTGGCTGTGCAGGGCGCGAGCGAAGGGGTGGAGGAAGATATCCGCGAAATTTTCCCCTACGACCTTCCCGCCAGTTCCTTTGATCTGGATCTGGAGCATGTGCGCGAGATGATCGAAGGACTGCCTGCGGTCGCCAAGACGGATATCCATATTCGTCAAGGCGGCGTGCTGATGGCCGAGATCGTGGAGCGCGAGCCAGTTGCGCTGTGGCGCACCCGAGACGGTCTGGGCGCTGTGGATATCCAAGGCGTTGTCGTGAGCACGTTGAACGCGCGCGCAGATCGCGCGGACCTGCCGCTGATTGCGGGCGAGGGGGCGGACAGGCTGGTGCCGGAAGCTCTGGACATATTGCGCGCCGCGGCTCCGCTCCAGACGCGTTTGCGCGGGCTGGTGCGGATTGGCGAACGCCGGTGGGACGTGGTGCTTGACCGTGATCAGCGTATTTTGCTGCCCGAAACCAAACCGGTGCAGGCCCTTGAACGAGTGTTGGTGTTGAATGACGTACACGACATGTTGGCACGCGATCTGGTGGCTGTTGACCTGCGGCTATCGGGGCGTCCGACGATCCGGATGAATCCCCGCGCTGTCGAGGACTGGTGGCGCGTGACGAAAATGACAATTGGGACACAATAAAAAATGATCGAGCTCTACGAAACCCAACGGGCGATGCGGAATATGCGAAAGGCGGCCATGCAACGTGGCGTGGTCGCGGTTCTGGACGTAGGCACATCCAAGATCGCATGTCTCGTGCTGCGGTTCGACGGGACCGAGCGGCTGGCCGAAAATGACGGGGTTGGCGCGATGGCGGGGCAGGCGGGGTTCCGCGTGATCGGTGCCGCGACGACCCGCTCTCGGGGTGTGCGCTTTGGCGAGATCACCGCGATGGTCGAAACTGAACGCGCCATTCGCACGGCCATTCAGGCTGCACAGAAGATGGCGAATATTCGTGTCGACCATGTGATCGCCTGTTTTTCGGGCGCGGGTCCGCGTTCTTATGGGCTTGCGGGGGCGGTCGATCTGGAAGGGCACACCGTCACCGAGCAGGACATCAGCCGTGTGCTCAGCGCCTGCGACGTGCCGGATTATGGCAGCGGTCGCGAGGTTCTGCACGCCCAACCGGTGAATTTTGCCCTGGATCATCGCTCCGGGCTGGCCGATCCGCGCGGGCAGATGGGCCAGACGCTGTCCACCGACTTGCACATGCTGACGGTTGAAGGCGCCGCCATTCAGAATATTGCGCATTGTGTGAAGCGCTGTGACCTTGAATTGGCGGGGCTTGCCAGCTCGGCCTATGTCAGCGGCATCTCGGCGCTGGTCGAGGACGAGCAGGAGCTTGGAGCGGCTTGCATTGATCTTGGCGGTGGAACGGCGGGCGTGTCGATTTTCATCAAGAAGCACATGATCTTCGCCGACAGTGTCCGCATGGGCGGCGATCATGTCACGAATGACATCTCCATGGGCCTGCAAGTGCCGCAGGCGACCGCTGAACGGATCAAGACATTCTATGGCGGGGTTGTCGCGACGGGCATGGATGACCGCGAAATGATCGAGATCGGCGGCGAGACCGGCGATTGGGAACACGACCGCCGCACCGTCAGCCGCGCCGAACTGATCGGCATCATGCGACCGCGTGTCGAGGAAATCCTCGAAGAGGTGCGCGCACGGCTGGATGCTGCAGGGTTCGACCATTTACCAAGCCAGCAGATCGTGTTGACAGGCGGCGGCAGCCAGATTCCGGGCCTTGACGGTCTGGCAAGCAAGATACTTGGCCATCAGGTCCGGCTGGGCCGGCCCCTGCGGGTGCATGGCTTGCCCCAGGCCGCTACTGGCCCCGGCTTCTCCAGCGCGGTGGGCATGTGCCTCTTTGCGGCGAACCCTCAGGATGAATGGTGGGACTTTGAAATTCCTGTCGATCGCTACCCGGCCCGATCTTTGAAGCGGGCGGTTAAATGGTTCAAGGACAACTGGTGAACGCAATATGTGGTCATATCGGCGAAATCCCGCGTGAACGGGCAAAAATATGGCCATATTTTGTGTCATTTCGTTGTTTTTTGGGTGACGCAAGGGGCAACCATCGGTAAGAATGGTCGTGATTAGGCAGAAAACTGGCCTGTCTGGCAGAGGCAGGCGCAACAGCAGGCGGATGATAGAGCAATGACTTTGAACCTCACGATGCCAGGACAGGATCAGGAACTGAAACCCCGCATCACCGTGTTCGGTGTCGGTGGTGCCGGTGGTAACGCGGTCAACAACATGATCGAAAAGAAGCTGGACGGGGTCGACTTCGTCGTGGCCAACACCGACGCGCAGGCGCTGCAGCAAAGCAATGCCGAACATCGCGTTCAGCTGGGCGTCAAGGTGACCGAAGGGCTTGGCGCGGGCGCCAAGGCGTCTGTTGGTGCCGCCGCGGCAGAAGAGAACATCGAACAGATCGTCGATCATCTGGCTGGCGCGCATATGTGCTTCATCACCGCCGGCATGGGCGGCGGTACGGGCACGGGCGCCGCGCCGATCATCGCGCAGGCCGCACGCGAGCTTGGCGTTCTGACAGTGGGCGTCGTGACCAAGCCGTTCCAGTTCGAGGGTGCAAAGCGGATGCGCCAGGCCGAAGAGGGCGTGGAAGCCCTGCAAAAGATGGTCGATACCCTGATCATCATTCCGAACCAGAACCTGTTCCGGTTGGCAAATGAGAAAACCACCTTCACCGATGCGTTCTCGATGGCGGATGATGTCCTCTATCAGGGCGTGAAAGGCGTGACGGACCTGATGGTGCGGCCGGGCCTGATCAACCTCGATTTTGCCGATGTGCGCGCCGTGATGGACGAGATGGGCAAGGCCATGATGGGCACCGGCGAAGACTCGGGCGAGGATCGCGCGATCCAGGCTGCCGAGAAGGCCATCGCCAACCCGCTGCTCGATGAAATCAGCCTGCGTGGCGCCAAGGGTGTTCTGATCAACATCACGGGCGGCCATGATCTGACGCTGTTCGAACTGGACGAAGCGGCAAACCGTATCCGCGAAGAAGTGGACCCGGATGCCAACATCATCGTCGGTTCCACACTGGACACGAGCATGGAAGGCTCGATGCGCGTGAGCGTTGTGGCCACGGGTATCGATGCGCATTCTGATCGCAATGAAACGCCGATGCCCCGCCGTTCGATGGCCGCGCCGCTGCGCCCGGCGGTTGAGCCGCACCATGAAGAAGACATGGCGGGCGAATACCAGGAGACTCCGGTCACTGCTTACCGCGCCGAGTCCGAGCCAAGCCTGTTCCAGGACGACGATCTGGACGCGCAGCGCGCCGCTGCCGAGGAGCAGATGGAAGACATCTTCGAAGATGGTCAGGCCGCGTCCCAATATCACGACGATGATCTGCCCCCGCCGGCCTATCCCCCGCGCGCTGACGAGTTCGATCCCGCTGCGCATCACGCACAGCACAGAAACGAACGCGAAGAGTTTGTCGCGCCAAGTGGGGTCCGCCCCGCGCCGGGCACCCCTTCGCCCGAGGCAATGGCCCGCCTTCAGGCCGCCGTCAGCAAAGCGCCGGACGCCCGCGAACGCCAGCCCCAAGCCGCCGCTCCGCAAGAGCCGCAGCATGATCCGCGCCCGCGTTTCGGAATCAACTCGCTGATCAACCGCATGACAGGACACGGTGAGCAGGAAGCGCAGCGCCCGGCACGGCAGCAGCCGACCATGCAGGCGTCGCAAACCCGGCAAGCGGCGCCCGAGCCGCATGGCGAGGATGACGAGCAGATTGAAATACCGGCATTCCTGCGTCGTCAAGCCAACTAAACCTGCCTGAAATTGACCGGAAAGAGCCGCTTTAGCGCGGCTCTTTTTGTATATGGAACAGGTGCTTATAGTGCCGAATTTATGTATGGGCGGGAATTCGCCAACGCATCACGGAAGATGTTTCAAGACGTTGCAAAGATTGAGTTGAGCCTTGGGCACCTGGCAACTAAACCGCTTGTTAATCATTTAAGGCGTGGCCTGTCCGCGTGTACGAGGGTCATCTTGCAGACAACGATCAAGGCACCAGTTTCGTTCAAGGGCGTTGGATTGCATTCCGGGCAACCGGCCTGTGCGACCATTCTGCCTGCCGCAGCGGGTCACGGGATCGTATTCCGCCGCAGCGACATGGCCCATGATCATGCGATCATTCCCGCGCTTTGGAACCATGTTCATCAATCTCCGCTCTGCACCTTGCTGGAAAACCAGCACGGCGCGACCGTGTCGACGGTTGAGCATATCATGGCGGCTCTGGTTGGCTGTGGACTCCACAATGCCATCATCGAAATTGACGGCCCCGAGGTTCCGATCCTTGACGGAAGCTCGGCCGCATTTGTTCGCGGCATCCTTTCAAGCGGTGTGCGTCACCTTGGTATTCCGGTCCGTGCCCTGCGCGTTCTTGAAACAATTGAGGTGCGGCGCGGTCAGGCTTGGGCGCGCTTTGCGCCGCATGACAGCCTGATGATCGAGTTCGACATCGAATTCGAGGATGCGGCCATCGGCAGCCAGAGGAAAACTCTGAACATGTCGAATGGCAGTTTCGTTCGCGAACTCAGCACCAGCCGCACATTCTGCCGCAAGGCAGATGTGGATGTCATGCGCTCGAACGGGCTGGCGCTTGGTGGGACGCTTGAAAACGCCGTTGTCGTGGATGGCGAGCGCGTTCTGAGCCCCGGTGGTTTGCGCCACGAAGACGAGGCCGTGCGCCACAAGATGCTGGATGCGGTTGGCGACCTGGGCTTGGCCGGTCTGCCAATTCTGGGTCACTATCACGGCTTCCGCGCCGGGCATGCCCTGACGAATGACCTTCTGTGCGAGATGTTCTCGCGGCCGGGCAGCTTTGAAACCATTCTTTGCGATGATTTGACGGCTGCGCGCCTTCCCGGTGTCGGCGTTCACTGGGGCGAAATTCCCGAAGTGGCCTGACGCCAAAAAACGGCCAAAGACATTTTGCACGGGAAATTTATGTGCTAGGACCAATCCTGAAACATCGGGTATCGGCCCGAAAATGCGCAAGATAGGTGAGTTCAAGCATGACAATCGGCAAGTCCCGGGCAACACTGGTCGGTGCAATCGTCGTGGGCCTTGTCCTTGCAGGCTGCAGCGACAGAGGCAGCGTGGAACGCGGCGATGTCGATTTCGAGAACTTCACGGCCGAACAGATCTACGAGCGCGCGGAATATGACCTGTCGCAGAACGATCCGGACCTTGCCGCTCAGGTGTTCGGAGAGGTTGAGCGCCTCTATCCCTATTCGGAATGGGCCAAGCGCGCGCTGATCATGCAGGCGTTTTCCTACCATCAGGCGGAGGACTATGAAAACAGCCGCGCCTCGGCGCAGCGTTTCATTGATTTCTATCCCACAGATGAGGACGCAGCCTACGCTCAGTATCTGTTGGCGCTGAGTTATTATGACCAGATTGATGAAGTCGGGCGCGATCAGGGGCTGACCTTCCAGGCCTTGCAATCCCTGCGAGAAGTCATCGAGCGCTACCCCGACAGCGAATACGCGCGATCCTCGATCCTCAAGTTCGATCTGGCCTTTGACCATCTGGCCGCCAAGGAAATGGAAATCGGTCGCTACTACCTGCGCCGGGATCATTTCTCGGCGGGGATCAACCGGTTCCGTGTCGTGGTCGAGGATTTTCAAACCACCAGCCATACGGCCGAGGCGTTGCACCGTCTGGTCGAATCCTACCTGTCGCTTGGCCTGACAGACGAGGCGCGCACGGCAGGCGCGATCCTTGGCTACAATTTCCGCGGCACCAAATGGTATGAGGACAGCTACACGCTGCTGACCGGACAGGGGCTGACGCTGGAAGCCGCCGGGGACAGTTGGCTGCGGCAGGTCTATCGCCAAATGATTCAGGGCCGCTGGCTGTAATGGGGCGGCGGGAACGCCGCCGTCACCGGGACACATCCAATGCTGCGCGCACTTGATATCCGCGACATTCTCATCATCGATCACCTGGAACTGGCTTTTCAGCCGGGTCTGAACGTACTGACCGGCGAAACCGGGGCAGGCAAATCCATTTTGCTCGACTCGCTCGGGTTCGTTCTGGGCTGGCGGGGCAGAGCCGAGCTTGTCCGTCAAGGCGCGGATCAGGGCGAGGTCGTCGCCGAGTTCGATTTGCCCAAAGGCCATCCCGCGCGCGCCGTTCTGGTGGATGCTGGTTTGCCGGAGGAGGATCAATTGATCCTGCGCCGGGTCAACACCAGCGATGGGCGAAAGACCGCGTGGGTGAACGACCGTCGGTGCTCGGGCGAGGTTTTGCGGCGTCTTTCGGACACCCTGGTGGAATTGCATGGTCAACATGATGATCGGGGCCTGTTGGACCCGAAGGGCCACCGCGCGTTGCTGGACGCCTTCGCCGCGTTGGATGAACTGAAGTCGCAAACGCGAACAAAATGGCGCGGCGTGGCCGAAGCGGGCAAGGCGCTGTCACGCGCCGAGGCTGCCTTGCAGGAGGTGCGCACCGAAGAAGATTTTCTGCGTCATGCCGTTGGGGAACTGGATGCGCTCGATCCCCAACCGGGCGAGGATGAAACACTCGATGCCCGGCGACGCCTGATGCAACAGGCCGAACGGATTCGCGAAGATATCTTGCGTGCGCAGGCGGCTTTGGGTCTGGACGGGGCCGAAGCGTCTGCGGGTGATGCTCTGCGATGGCTCGAGGGCGTGGCCGATCGGGCCGAAGGCCAGCTGGATGCGCCGATTGCGGCCTTGGGTCGGGCGATGGTTGAACTGGATGAGGCAGCCCAAGGGGTGACCCGCTGTCTGGACGGGTTGACCTTCAACCCGTTGGAATTGGAAGAAACCGAGGAACGGTTGTTCGCGATCCGGGCGCTGGCGCGCAAACATGGCGTGGCCCCGGATGATCTGGGCGGCTTTGCGGATGACCTGCGCGCCAAGCTGACAGCGTTGGATCAGGGAGACGCCGATCTTGCAGCCCTGCGGGCAGCCATGGCGCAGGCGCAGGCGGAGTATGATGCCGCCGCCGATGCGTTGACTGCAGCGCGCCACGAGGCAGCAGGGCGGCTTGACGCGGCGGTCACTTCTGAACTCGCGCCGCTCAAGATGGAGCGGGCGGTTTTCACGACGCAGATCACCCGTTCCGATCCTGGGCCTGACGGGCGTGACGTCGTGACCTTCACCGTGGCAACCAATCCCGGCGCGCCTGCTGGCCCACTCAACAAGATCGCGTCGGGTGGCGAACTCAGCCGGTTTCTTCTGGCCCTCAAGGTCTGTCTGACTGGAACCGATAGCGGCCTGACCATGATCTTCGATGAGATTGATCGCGGGGTCGGCGGGGCGACGGCGGATGCGGTAGGCCGGCGGCTGGCGCAATTGGCTGGCGGTGGTCAGGTATTGGTCGTCACGCACTCGCCGCAGGTGGCCGCGCGCGGTGCGCATCACTGGCGGGTGGAAAAAAAGGTGGTAGAGGACATGACCCTGTCGACCGTCACCGCCTTGTCACAGCCCGATCGCGTGGACGAGATCGCCCGCATGCTGTCGGGTGACCGGATCACCGATGAGGCCCGCGCCGCGGCCCAGGCTTTGATGACAGGCTGACACGGCACAGACCCGTTCAGTTGGCGGGTGGAACCAGCTTGCCGGGGTTCATGATGCCGACCGGGTCAAGCGCCTGCTTCAATGCGCCCATGACGCCCCAGGCTTCCCCATGCTCGCGGGCCATGTAATCCAGCTTACCGACCCCGATTCCGTGCTCGCCCGTGGCCGTGCCACCAAGCTTCAGCGCGCGTTGGACCATCCGTTCCGAGACGGCCATAGCCTTGCCGACAGCGTCGGTGTCGGTGTCGTCGAACAGCAGGATTGCATGAAAATTGCCGTCCCCGACATGCCCCAGTATCGGTCCGGGTATGCCCGTGGCCTCCAGATCGGCACGCGTTGTCTCAATCGCCTCGGCCAGATTAGAGATCGGCACGCAGATATCGGTGACCAAGGCGCGCATGCCGGGACGGCTGGCCAGGATTGCGTGATAGGCGTTGTGTCGCATGGTCCAGAGGGCGGTGCGGTCCTCGGGCCGGGTGGCCCAGTCAAATCCGGTACCGCGGTGCTCGGCGGCAATCAGCCCGAAGGTTTCCGCCTGTTCCGACACACCCGCATCAGAGCCGTGAAACTCCAGCAGAAGATGCGGACGTTCCGGCAGGTCCATCCCGGCATAGGCATTGACAGCGGCCACGCTGGCGGGATCCATCAACTCGATCCGGGCCATCGGCACGCCCATCTGAATGGTTTCGATCACCGTTCGAACGGCATCGTCCACTGTCTCGAAACCGCATACAGCACTAGATATCGCCTCGGGCTGGCCGTGCAGGCGCAATGTGACCTCGGTAATCAGTCCAAGCGTCCCTTCCGACCCAACGAACAATGCCGTCAGATCATAGCCCGAAGAGGATTTGCGCGCGCGGGTGCCGGTGCGGATCACCTCGCCGCTGGCGGTCACCACCTCCAGCCCCAGAACATTGTCGCGCATCGTGCCATAGCGCACCGCCGTCGTGCCGCTTGCGCGGGTCGAGGTCATGCCCCCGATCGAGGCATTTGCGCCAGGATCGACCGGAAAGAACAATCCTGTGGCGCGCAGTTCCTCGTTCAGTGATTCGCGCGTAACGCCGGGCTGAACAGTCACATCCATATCCTCGGGGTGTAGGGCAAGGATGCGATTCATGCGGGTGAAATCCACGCAGATTCCCCCCTGAAACGCTTGAGCCTGCCCCTCAAGCGATGTTCCGGTACCCCATCCCACCACCGCGCATCCCGCATTTGCGCAGGCTTTTACAATTCTTGCCACCTCGTCCGTGGTTTCGGGATAAGCAACCGCGTCGGGTGGGCTGACTGGAAAATGGCTTTCGCTTTGGCCGTGTAGGATTAAATCGGACTTGGACCGGCTGAGCCGTTGGCCTAGAAACGTGGATATCTCGGCGATTGCGTCCTGTACGCCCATGGCTGCCCTCCAGACCTTTGACAAGGTCACGTTAAGGCAAGCGAGCGGCAGGGAAAAGAGCGCCGGATCGAGCAAGTGGCAGGCAATGGACGACGGAGAACAATCTATCCTCAGACAGAAGGTGGCAGCCGCGAGAGGCGCCGCGCGCAATGGCTGGGATGTTCTGCTGCACCGCGGGCCAAGCCAGTTCCAGTTCTGGTTGATCGCCTTGGCCATAGGGATCGCGGCTGGGTTCGCCGCCTTGTTTTTCCGCAAGGGGATCGCCCTACTTCAGAACCTGGCCTATGGGTCCGATGATCCTGGGCAATTGCATTCCTTGGCCGAAACCTTGCCTTGGTACTGGCTTTTGATCGTGCCGATCCTTGGCGGTCTGGTTGTGGGCCTCATTCTGCATCATTTCACGGATGATGGGCGGGTGCGCTCGGTCTCGGATGTGATCGAAGGCGCGGCGCTCAACGATGGCCGGGTCGAGGGGCGCGAGGGTTTGGCATCTGCCCTGTCCTCGCTGATTACGCTTGGCACGGGCGGGTCGTCCGGGCGCGAGGGGCCGGTGGTGCATATGGCAGGTGTGATCTCAAGCTGGGTCAGCGACCGGATCAATGCCGATGGGATCACCGGGCGAGACCTGCTGGGATGTGCCGTGGCTGCAGCGGTGTCCGCCTCGTTCAATGCGCCGATTGCAGGGGCGCTTTTCGCGCTCGAGGTGGTGCTGCGCCACTTCGCGCTGCATGCTTTCGCCCCCATCGTGATCGCCAGCGTCGCGGGCACGGTCATCAACCGGATGGAATTCGGCGATATCACGGAATTCACGCTACCGGCGGTCAGCGTGCTGGAATTCTATGTCGAACTGCCCGCTTTCCTTTTGTTGGGGCTGGTATGTGGCGTGGTTGCTACGGTCATGATGCACTCGATTTTTTTCGCCGAAGATATGGCCAGCTACATGCAAAAGCGGGTGCGCCTCCCGCGCTGGCTGCGACCTGCGGTGGCTGGCGGGTTGCTAGGCGTGTTGGCGATCTGGTTCCCGCATATCATCGGCGTGGGATATGAAACCACCTCGGCGGCGCTGACAGGGCAGCTTGTGTTGCATGAGGTGGTGGTATTCGCGATTCTCAAGGTGCTGGCGGTATCGATCACGATCGGCGGGCGGATGGGGGGCGGCGTGTTCTCGCCTTCTCTGATGGTAGGCGCACTGACCGGGCTGGCCTTCGGTCTGATCGCCACCGGGGTGCTGCCCGAGGTGTCGGGTTCGGTCACGCTGTATGCCTTGGCGGGAATGGGGGCCGTTGCTGCGGCCGTTCTTGGAGCGCCGATTTCGACCACGCTTATCGTGTTCGAACTGACCGGCGATTGGCAAACCGGCCTTGCGGTTATGGTCGCGGTGTCGATGTCCACGGCGCTTGGCGCCAAGCTGGTGAAGCGGTCATTCTTCCTGACGCAGCTTGAACGGCGCGGGCGTCGGTTGGCCGCCGGTCCGCAAAGCTATCTTCTGGCGATGTTCCGCGTCGAGAGGCTGATGCGCAAATCCGACCACGAACGCCCGGCCCGCGAGGAAAAATGCTGGGAGTTGATCGAGCAAGGGCTTTATGTCGATGCAAATGCCACGCTGGAGGCTGCTATGCCGGTATTCGACCGAACCGGCGTGCCGTTCCTTCCGGTGGTCACGCTCAAGGGAGAGGGACAGCCGCCCGAATTGATGGGCGCGCTGTTCCATGTCGACGCTCTCAAGATGTACAACCGCGCTCTTGCGGCTGTGTCAGAAGAAGAACACAGCTAGCCCTCAGGGGGCGCTCTGGTTCGTTGGCTGGGGTCAGACCCGCTCCACCGTCACCGCATCGCTGGCGTAGAATGCCAGATGATCCTTGATCCGGGCGACATCATCCTTCGGGTCGCCATAGCACCACGCCGCGTTTTCAAGCGTCTGGCTTTTCGTAACGATGGAATAGTAATGCGCTTCGCCCTTTTTGGGGCACGTCGTCCGGTGATCTGTTTCATCGAGGAAGGCCATGGCGATATCGTCGCGCGGAAAATAGATCACGTCCGGATACCCGTCCTCAACGAGTTCCAGCGCGTTCTTGCTTTCCGCAAGAACGGCCCCGCCTGCACGAACCGTCCATGTGCCTTCGGCCTTGCGTATGCTGATCTCAGCCATTGTAGTCCCTTTCTTGTCTTTCTTTCCGACCTCAAGTGCCGTTACTTTGTTACAGCAATGTGTCACAGAGGTTCGGTTGCTTGGCGTAACCATAGTTCAGCCGGCCCCGACATCCGAGGCCCGATTTTTGCCCGGCATTCAGCATGATAGGCGTTCAGCCAGTCACGCTCGGCGCCGGTCAGCATATCCCGCACGATCAGGCGGCGGTCGATCGGCACAAAGCTCAGCGTCTCGAAACACAGTTTGTTGGTTGCATCGCCGTCGGGCAAGGTCTGCGCCTCGGTGACGACCAACAGATTTTCGATGCGGATGCCAAAGGCGCCCTCGCGGTAATATCCCGGCTCGTTCGACAGGATCATACCCGGCTCCAGTGTCACCTCGCCGCTTTTCGACAGGCGCTGTGGCCCCTCGTGAACACAAAGATGCACACCCACGCCATGCCCGGTTCCGTGGCTGTAATCCTGATCGGCCAGCCACAGAGGATACCGCGCAATCGCGTCCAGATCGCGCCCGGCAAGGCCACGCGGCCAGCGGGTTCGGCTCATCGCGATCATCCCCTGAAGGACCCTTGTAAAGGCCGCGCGCTCGTCCGGGCCGGGCTTGCCCACGGCAAGGGTGCGCGTGATATCGGTGGTGCCGTCCAGATATTGCCCGCCGCTGTCCAACACCAACAGATCGCCGTCCTTCAGAACCCGGTTGGTCTTGCGCGTCACCCTGTAATGCGCCAGCGCGCCGTTCGGTCCTGATCCCGCGATCGTGTCAAAACTGATATCCAGAAGTTTGCCGGTTGCGCTGCGGTAGCCTTCCAGCTGCGTCACCACATCGATTTCGGTGATGGTGCCGGGGGGCTGATCGTCGACCCATGCAAGGAAGGCACAGACAGCGGCCCCGTCGCGCAGATGCGCCTCGCGCGTGGCCGCGATTTCGGCTTGGGTCTTGCAGGCTTTGGGCAGCACGCAAGGATCGCTGCCCCAGACATGCGCGACATTCGCCTCATCCAACTGACCCACCACCCAGACAGGTACGCTGGCTTTGTCCAGCCGCACAGGCCCGCTCAGGCTGCGCAGGCCGGGGCCAAAGGCGCTTGGCGGGCGAATGGTGATCTCGTCGCCCAGATGGTCGCGCAGGGCCTTATCCAGTTTGCCGGCCTCCACATAGAGTGTCAGATGCGCGTCCGCATGCAGCACGGCAAAGGCATGCGGGACTGGATTGCGGGGGATATCACTGCCGCGGATGTTCAATAACCACGCGATCGAGTCGGGCAGGGTGATCACCGCGCTTGCATGTCCGGCAGTGCGCAGCCCGGCGGCCAGACGCCGGCGCTTGTCGGCGTGTGGCTCGCCTGCCAAATCTTCGGGATAGACGCGGATCGCACCACACAGGGGGGGCGGTTGGTCGGGCCAGATCCGGTCAATCAGGTTGCGGCTTGGCTTGAGGCTGATGGCGGTGCCGTTCAGGTCCGTTTCCGCCGCATCGATCTGCGTCGGTGTATAAAGCCAAGGGTCAAAGCCGATAACGCCGCCATTCGGCAGATGCTGCTTGAGCCAGTCCGTCAGTTTCACGTCGGGCCAATCCACCGGTGCGAAACAGGTGGTGTCCACCTGTGCGCGCACCTGAGTGCGGTAGCGGCCATCAACGAACACACCTGCGCGGTCCGCAAGAACCGCACAAAAGCCCGCTGATCCGGTGAAGCCCGTCAACCACGATAGCCGGTTGTCGCAGGGCGCGACATACTCGCCCTGATGTGCATCCGCGCGTGGCACAAGAAAACCTGCCAGCCCCTCAGCCGCGATGGCGTCGCGCAGCAGTGCAAGGCGCGGTGGCCCCTGATCCGGAGACACTGTGTCGTCAAAAGACTGGAACATGGCAACCTCCTTTGGGTGGGCGCGGCTCGTAAGTGCTAGAGAACCGCGCCGTGAAGATCAATCACCCAAGGGAGGCCCAACAGGATAGCGTGACCTGACCCGCATCGGTCATCGCGTGTTCGCTAAGTGACAGGAAGGCGCGCAGATCCCATCCGGATCAGCCCGCCTTGCGGATGCCCATGATCCGTGCTCGGGCGCGGGGATCGGGATCGAAAAGGGCTGCCAATTGCTCGGTCATCGCTCCGGCCAGCTGATCGACATCGGTGATGGTCACTGCGCGGTCGTAATAGCGTGTCACGTCATGGCCGATACCGATGGCCAGCAATTCCACGGCTTTGCGTCGCTCGATCATGGCAATGACGTCGCGCAGGTGCTTTTCAAGGTAATTGGCCGGGTTCACCGACAGCGTGCTGTCATCGACCGGGGCGCCATCCGAGATCACCATCATGATCTTGCGGGCCTCCTTGCGGCCTGCCAGACGCCGGTGTGCCCATTCCAGTGCTTCACCGTCGATGTTTTCCTTGAGAAGACCTTCTTTCATCATCAGGCCCAGATTGTCGCGGGTCCGTCGCATCGGCGCGTCGGCGGATTTATAAATGATGTGGCGCAGATCGTTGAGCCGTCCGGGAAGCTGCTGACGCCCCTCGTTCAGCCATGCCTCGCGGCTCTGGCCGCCTTTCCATGCGCGCGTCGTGAAGCCCAGAATCTCGACCTTGACGCTGCAGCGCTCCAGCGTGCGGGCCAGAACGTCGGCGCAGATCGCGGCAATGGAAATCGGCCGGCCACGCATCGACCCCGAATTGTCCAGAAGCAGCGTCACCACCGTATCGCGGAACTCCATGTCTTTCTCGACCTTGAAGCTGAGCGGCGTCGTCGGATTGGCCACCACGCGCGCAAGGCGCCCTGCGTCCAGAATGCCTTCTTCACGGTCAAATTCCCAACTGCGGCTTTGTTGGGCCTGCAGGCGGCGTTGCAGCTTGTTGGCCAGCCGGCTGACAGCCCCCTTCAGCGGATCGAGTTGCTGATCCAGATAGGCGCGCAGGCGTTCAAGCTCGACCGGTTCGGCCAGATCCTCGGCCCGTATTTCCTCGTCGAATTCAGTGGAATAGACAACGTAATTGGGATCTGCGTCCGACACCGGGGCAGGGGCGGGCGGCTCCATCGGGGCCTCGCCTTCGGGCAGTTCAGTCTCGTCGCCCATGTCCTCATCGGCCATGTCGTCCATGCTGACCTGAGCCTGAGCCTCGTCTTGCTGCTGTTCCTGACTTTGTTCGGGATTGGCTTCAGCGTCGCTTTCATCGCTGTCGTCCTGACCCGAGCTGTCGGGCTGTTCGTCTTCCTCCGGGGTCTGTTCGGCCTCGTCGTCTTGCTCGTCATCGGGGGCGTCGGGGTCATCGCCCAACTGATCGCCATATCCCAGATCCTCGATCACCTTGCGGGCAAAACGCGCGAATTCTGTCTGGTCCGCCAGCGTTTTTTCCAGATTTTCCAGCGTGCCGCCGGCCTGCTGCTCGATGAAGTCGCGCCACAGGGTCATGACATTATGCGCCGCGGGCGGCAGATCGCGCCCGGTTGCCAGATGCCGCACAAGATATCCCGCCGCCGTGGCCAGTGGCGCATCGGCCGGGGTCGTGATCTCACCATAGCCCAGCCTGTCGGCCTCGGCGCCGATCTTGGCGTCGATATTACCGGCGGTGCCGGGCATGTGGCGTGCGCCGATCGCCTCGCAGCGGGCGGTCTCCATGGCTTCGTAAAGGTCGCGCGCCATTTCGCCCGCAGGGGAATACCGCGTATGGGTGGCCGCATCGTGGTATCTGTGCCGCAGCGCCAGTGCGTCGGCGGTGCCGCGCGCCTGCAGGACCTCATCGCGGGTCATGCGTCGGCTGACCTGTGGCAAGCGCATGGAATCGCCCGACAGCCCGGCGGGATCGACAGAGTAGCTGACGTTCAGATCAGGGTCGTCCGCCATCACCTTGGTGGCTTCGGCCAACGCCTTCTTGAATGGATCGGCCGGGTTGTCGGTTTTCTGCGCCATGCGCGTTCACTCTCCTCGGTGGCAGGCGCCAAAGGCGCTGCCGCTTGCCACATATCCGGCCAGCGTCACCCCAGGCTCATGCTGGCGGCGCTTTCGGGCAGTTCCTCGTCAAAGCAACGCTGATAGAACTCGGCCACGGTCTGCCGCTCAAGCTCGTCGCATTTGTTGAGGAATGTCAGGCGGAAGGCATAGCCCACATCGCGGAAGATCGTCGCGTTCTGCGCCCATGCGATCACCGTGCGCGGGCTCATCACCGTGGACAATTCGCCATTCATGAACGCGGTGCGGCTCAGATCGGCGACCGTCACCATCTGGCTGACCGTCTTGCGCCCGGCGGCTGTGTTGTAGACGGGGTTCTTGGCCAGCACGATGTTGGTTTCCGCGTCATGGCTAAGATAGTTCAGCGTCGCGACAAGGCTCCAGCGGTCCATCTGACCTTGGTTGATCTGCTGGGTGCCGTGATACAGACCCGTCGTGTCGCCCAGACCTACGGTATTGGCGGTGGCGAACAGCCGGAAATACGGGTTGGGCGAGATGACCTCGTTCTGGTCCAGAAGCGTCAACTTGCCATCGGCCTCCAGCACGCGCTGGATCACGAACATCACATCGGCGCGGCCTGCATCGTATTCGTCGAACACGATCGCGGTTGGATTGCGCAACGCCCAAGGCAGGATACCTTCGTGGAATTCTGTCACCTGCATCCCGTCGCGCAGCTTGATCGCATCCTTGCCGATCAGGTCGATCCGGCTGATATGGCTGTCAAGATTGACGCGCACGCAAGGCCAGTTCAAGCGGCTTGCCACCTGTTCGATATGGGTGGATTTGCCCGTGCCGTGATACCCCTGCACCATGACGCGGCGGTTGTGGCTGAACCCGGCAAGGATCGCCAGCGTCGTATCGGGGTCGAACTTGTAGGTGCTGTCATGTTCGGGCACACGCTCGGTGCGGTCCGAAAAGCCCTTCACAATCATGTCCGTGTCGATGCCGAATACTTCGCGCACCGAGATTTCCTCGGTCGGTTTCGCGTTTACATCGATGCTGCCGTCAGCCATTCGCGCAGTCCTTCAATCGGGTGTCCTGAGTTTGGTTTCCGTGGTGCAACATATTGCGCCCGAGAGCAAGGGGAAGGGCGGGAATTGACTCGTGCTGGACGCAAACGTCTCTGGACACCTTTCCTGACTGCAATAAAACTGGTCCCATGGCAGGCCGTGATGATATCGAAAACTGGCTGGCACGATGCGGCATGGGCGACCGACGGGCGTTCGCCGCTCTGTATCAGGCGACATCGGCGAAACTTTTCGGCATCTGCCTGCGTGTCTTGCAAGACCGCACCGAGGCCGAGGACGTGCTGCAGGACATTTATGTAAAGATCTGGCGCAATGCCGGACAGTATCGGGTGAACGGGCTAAGCCCGATGACATGGCTGATCACGATTGCCCGCAATGCCGCGATAGACCGCGTGCGCCGCCGCCGGGCGATATCCGGGGACAGCGACGGGATCGATCTGCACGCCGATCCCACCCCCGGACCCGAGGCGCGCGCGATGGCTGCGTCGGACAGAATGCGGCTGACCGACTGCCTTGGGGAACTGGACGAAAGACATGCGCAAGCGGTGCAAGGCGCTTATCTTGACGCCGAGACCTATGCCGATCTTGCCGCGCGGTTCGATGTGCCGCTGAATACGATGCGAACATGGCTGCGGCGCAGCCTGCTGACACTGAGGGAGTGCCTCTCGCGATGAGCGACGAGTTGCCGGAACGCGACGCCGACAAGGCATTGGCCGGGGAATATGCCCTCGGTCTGCTGCCGCCCGACGAGGCGGTTGCCTTCGAGGCGCGTCTGGCCTCCGATCCTCAGTTGCGCGCGCTTTATGCCGACTGGGCCGAGGTCCTGGCCCAGCTGACCGACAGGATCGACCCTGTTGCCCCCCCTCCGCAGGTCTGGGCGGGGGCCGAAGCACGACTTTTCGGAACGCGGCGCAAATTTCGGGTTGGCGCCGGCGGTCGGTCGGGTTGGCTCGCAACCTTGATGGGCGGTCTGGCCGCCACTGTGCTTGTGCTTGGTCTGATCGTCGGCGCCGATCTGATGCCGCGCGATCCCGCAAGCCCCACAGATCCGACCTATGTCGCCGAACTGGTGGCTGAAGATCGCAGTCTGATCGTGTTTGCCGCCTATGACGCGCGGGATGGTACGCTGTTCGTCGAACGTGAACGCGGCGACCCGGCGCAAGATCGCGCGTTTGAACTGTGGCTGATCGCAGGGACCGACGCGCCGGTCTCGCTTGGTGTGCTGCCGCAGGACCGCGCCGCCGTCATCCAGATCCCCGACGCGCTGCGCCCCCGGCTGGATGGCGCGGCTCTGGCGGTGTCGGACGAGCCGCCCGGTGGGTCGCCCACCGGGGCGCCTACGGGGGCCGTGTTGGCCGTTGGGCAGATCACGAACACGTGAGATCTTTTTCTGAAACTTCCTGATGTGCGCTGCGTGACTTCGGGTGTCGCCGGGCAATCGTGCCGGGCGGCGCAAATCAGGAGGACATCAAATGTTCAAGACACATTTCTTTGCCGCAACCGCCGCTGCCACGCTCGCACTGGGCGCATCCGTCGCCAGTGCCGAAAACCCAATGGTCGGTGGCGCCCCCATGTTCGCCGACAAGACAATCGTCGAGAATGCCGTGAACTCCAAGGACCATGAAACCCTCGTGGCCGCAGTTCAGGCGGCGGGCCTTGTCGATGTGCTGAACTCCGACGGTCCCTTTACCGTCTTCGCACCGACCGATGCGGCCTTCGGTATGCTCAAGGACGGCACCGTCGAGGCGCTGCTTCAGCCCGAGGCCAAGGCCCAACTGGCCAATATCCTCAAATGCCACGTGGTCGGCGCCGAGGCGATGTCGATGGCGATCAAGGGCATGATCGACGACGATGGCGGCGTGCATCCCGTGCCCACGCTTGGCACCTGCACGCTTCAGGCCACCTACAAGGGCGACAGCATCATGCTCGAAGATGAACGCGGTCGCGTCATCAACGTGACCATCGCCGACGTGCAGCAGTCCAACGGCGTGATCCACGTGGTCGACAGGGTCATTCTGCCCCCGCAGTCCTGAGATCGCTGGACGGTGATCCCGGATCCCCCGTGACCCGAGATCACCGGATCGTGCGGGGCCGTGCATTGCGCATCGGCCCCGCACGCCTCATTTTGCAAGAGCGTCAAACCCACAGGAGACAAGACATGAACCGCCGCACAATGATTGCCACGATGATGACCGCAGGGGCGACCCTGTCGATCGCCGGCAGGGGCGGGGCCGCGTCGGGCGCCTTCGACGTGACCCGCACCGACGCCGAATGGAACGCCATGTTGACCGATCTGGAATACAAGGTGATGCGCAAGGAAGGCACCGAGCGCGCGTTCAGTTCAGCGTTGCACGATCTCAAGGCCGACGGTGTCTACCATTGCCGTGGGTGTGATCTGGCACTGTATTCCAGCCAGCACAAATTCGACAGCGGGACCGGCTGGCCCAGTTTCTGGCAGGCGATCGACGACGGCGCCATCGGCACGAAACGGGACTGGAAACTGGTCATTCCGCGTACCGAATGCCATTGCGCGCGCTGCGGTAGCCATATGGGACACATCTTTGACGACGGTCCCAAGCCAACCGGCAAGCGCCACTGCATCAATGGTGTCAGCCTGGTGTTCAAGCCCGCCTGATTAAGCCCAACCCGCAACGGCAGGCACGCAAGGCCGTTCGAACGGCCTTGCGGCGGCGCTATGACTTGAAGTTGCGGCTCTGCTTGATCTGGTCCCAGGCCCAGACCACCTGTTGCAACTGTTCTTCCTGACTGCGATCGCCGCCGTTGATGTCAGGATGCAGAACCTTGATCAACGCCTTGTAGGACTTGCGGATTTCCGTCTTGGTCCAGTCGTCCTTCGCTTCGAGGATCTCGATTGCG
>Ga0102938_10001148_pt1 | contig 20019 bp, 15 predicted proteins | sample SalPonR2_B_D2_MG_FD_84516 | JGI IMG/M metagenome (GOLD analysis project Ga0102938, IMG submission 84516) | Salt pond soil microbial communities from South San Francisco under conditions of wetland restoration - Salt Pond MetaG R2_B_D2_MG | ecosystem: Environmental > Aquatic > Marine >... | reverse complement strand
GTCCCGGCCCGCATACGAAAACCTGCGCACATGTGCGCAGGACTGCAGACACAAAAAAGCCCGGGCGATCTCTCGCCCGGGCTGTTAGCTTTTCAGGTTTGGCTCACTCGCCTTTGATCGCCTCGGCGAAGGCGTCCAGCGCGGCCTTCTGTTTCAGCGTGAAGTGTTTCGCGTTTTTCTTCTGCGCCGCGCGCATCTGCGCCACCTTGCTCTCGAGATAGGCCATCACTTCGCCCGCGTTGACCAGCGTCGGCACGGCGGGCGTTGCCGTCTTGGGCATGGACGCGTTGGCTGCGCTTTCCTGCAGCGTCGGGCCATCCTGCGTGGTGGATGCGGGCGGCGTCACCTTGGTGCCCCGCTTGCGGCCCGCCTTGTTCCCGTTCGTGATCCCGGCTTCGGCGACGCGAAGCTTCAGACGATTACCCGCGAGAGACCAGAAGGACGAATACTTTTTCCGGCCTTCCGTGGTCGTGACCAAGGCGCGATTGGCTTTCGTGTTGGCCAGCTCCGCCTTGGCGCAGACCACGCCAGCGCGGAATGCGAGCGAATATTCCGGGGGAAGTACGCCCTTGACGGCTGCGGATTTGATCAGCGCCACCTCTTTCTCAAATTGCTTTTCGCCAGCGAAGCCAGCATTGGCGAATTTGGTGAGAGTGCCCGCGTCAATCGTGTACGTTTTCTTAGCCATTGTGTTTAGTCCTTTGTCATGCCGGGCGGCACCGCGCCGTCCGGTGACAATCAACCTAATCATATCTTCGCAACTTGCAAGGCCTTGCGCACCAGTGCGACGGAAACAATCTTCGCGCATTGTTTCGCATCTCGATATATCGCCGCGATATATCGCATTTCCGCGCCATGCCTCGCCCCTGCAGCGCGGCGTTGCGTGGCGCGCATCCCCCCGCCCCGCCGGGCCCGTGCCGCCCATATCCAGTAAGCATCCTTATTTCTGACGCCGACCCCCACCCGGGGGGTTTCGTTTAAAACCACCATGGGGCCGTTCGGGTGTTGCTCACACCCGCAACGAAAATTTCCCCAAATTAGATTTTCAAGATTTTAAAACTCCTCAAACCCTCGCAACTCCCTCCCCCGGCCGCCCCGACCTGTTTTCGCCGCTCGAACCGGGCCCCAGAAAACCACCATGAGTGATAGGAGCTACTCAGATATAGACAACAGCGCTCATCGCACGTACATTCGGTCATAACACGTACATGAAGGTCTGACATGAACGCCGTCGCAACCATCGACCCAGAGCTCGACCTCGGCTACCCCGCGACGCTGCCGCTGGAGCTGGCGCTGCGCATCGCGACCCCCAAGAAGATCTGCGAAGCCTACGGCATCTCGAAGCCCGAGTTCGAAACCCTGTGCCGGAACCCCACCTTCATCGAAGACATGAAGCGGGCCCGGGAGCTGGTGCGCAGGGAGGGCATGAGCTTCAAGCTGAAGGCCATGATCCAGTCCGACGAGCTGCTCAAAACCTCGTGGGGGATGATCCACAACGCGGCCTTGCCGGCGACGGTCCGCGCAGATCTGATCAAGTTCACGGTCCGTGTGGCCGGGCTGGACGCCAGCAAGGATCAAGGCGGAGACGGTGCTGACAAGCCAACCTTCAGCACCACTGTGAACCTGTAAGGGACCCATGACGCACGAGCAAATCACCTACACGCCGCCGCGGACCATCAAGAATTTCATCCGGCATCACCGCAAGGGCGAGCTCTTCTACTCGTTCATCGTCGGGCCGGTCGGTTCGGGCAAGACGACAGGCATCTTCTTCAAGCTCATCGCCATGGCCAAGATGCAGCAACCGTCCAAGGACGGGATCAGGCGGTCGCGGGCGGTCGTCGTGCGGAACACGTTGCCTCAGCTCAAGGACACCACGCTCAAATCGTGGGATTACTGGTTCAAGGACGGTCAGGCCGGGACGTGGAAAGAGACCGAGAAGAAGTTCACGCTGCGGTTCGACGACGTCGAGTGCGAGGTGCTCTTCAGGGCGCTCGACACCCCGGCGGACATCGCGCGCGTCCTGTCCCTTGAGATCACGTTCGCGATCATCGACGAGTTCGTGGAGATCCCGCAGGCCATCATCGACGCATTGTCCTCACGTCTCGGCCGGTACCCCTCGGCCAAGGATGGCGGGGCGACCAACTGGGGCATGTGGGCGTCCAGCAACCCCTCCACCGAGGACAACTGGTGGTTCGACTTCCTGCACAAGGACCTGCCGGGCAACGCGGAGTACTTCTTGCAGCCCTCGGGCTTCTCACCGGACGCGGAGAACCTCGAGAACCTGCCCGGCGGGCGGGAATACTATACCAATCAGGCCATCGGGAAGTCGAAAGCCTACGTCGCGCAGTTCCTTGAGGCCAGATGGGGCTTCTCAGTGATCGGTCAGCCGGTGATCCCGAGCTTCGACCCGGAGATGCACGTGAGCGCCCATCGGCTCATTTTCGACCCGATGCTGCCGCTTGTGGCCGGATTTGACCCCGGGCTGGGCGGTTCGGCCTTCATATTCGGCCAGCAGACCCTCGACGGGCGGCTTCGGGTGCTCGGGGAGCTGGTGCAGAAGAACATGGGGGCGCGGCGCCTCGTCGACGAGCGGCTCAAGCCGTTCCTCAGGGCGAAATTTCCGGATGCACAGTTCGTGATCGCGCCCGACCCGGCATCGAGTTACCGCAACAACGCGGACGAGCAGACCGTGCTGGAGGTCTTGCGCAAGAGTTTCGACATCTCCGTCGAAAGCAACAACCGGCTGTCCCTCAGGATCGACGCACTGGAGCACTATATGACCCGGATCGTGGGGTCGGAGCCTGCATTCGTCGTCGACCAGCAGGCGTGCCCGGTCTTCCTGCGGGCGCTGAGGGGCGGCTGGCGCTATGCGCTGGACCCGAAAACTGGTAACCAGAGGTCACCCGAGCCGGATAAGAAAAACCCGTACTCTCATCCCGGTGACGCCGGGGGGTATCTGGCTCGGTACTTCCATCGTGAGGGCCAACGTGAGATAAGGCGGAAAAAGCGCTCCACAGGCACGGTCCAGCGCGCCCAGAACATCTACCATTTCACGTGAGGCCACGGCTATGAACCAGATGAACCCCAAGCTGCCACCCGTGACAGTGGATGCGGCCCCCGGCGAGGACGTCCCGGTTCGCACGCTCAACCCGGCCGAGATGGCTGTCATCGGCGCCAAACTTCGAGAAACGTTCGAAGAATACAAGAAGGACCGGCAGAACGCCGAGCACAACTGGATCAAGAACCTCCGTCAGTTCGCAGGCAAGTACGACCCGGAGATCGAGCAGAAACTACCTCCCAACATGTCACGAGCTTACCCCCGCATCACGCGGGTGAAGGTGCTTCTGACGCTCGCGCGGATCATGAACCTGATGTTCCCGGGTAACGAGAAGAACTGGGAGATCAAGGCGACCCCGTCCGCGGACATCACCCCTGAAGACGTCATGAAGAAGCTGCAAGAGATCGCGCAGCTGGACGCGGCGGTCGCGCCCGAGGGCGAGCCCGGGCAAGGTCAGGCGGCTCCTCCCGAGGGGCAGCCCGGCCCGGCTGCAGGTATGCCGCCCATGCAGGGTCCGCCCAAGCCGCAGGTCACAGCGGCCACGGTCCGCGCCGCGGTGCAGGAGATCGCAGAAGAGCGGGCCCGGGAGCTTGAGATCGAGATCGAGGATCAGCTCGCGGAGATGGGTGGGGATCACAACCCCGACTACATCGCACTGGTGCGGTCGGTCCTGCGGTCCGGGATCATGTACGGCCCCGGCTTCCTGCACGGACCATTCGCGCAGCCGACGACCATCACGACGTGGGACGTCGACGGAGGCAGGCCGCGCGTGCGCGAGCAGACCACCTACCGCCCGTCGTTCGACTTCATCTCGGTCTGGGATTTCTATCCGGATATGAACGCCAAGAGTTTCGCAGACATGGAGGGGTACTGGGTGCGCAAGATCCTGACGCGGGCCCAGCTGCGCGAGCTGGGGCGGCGGGAGGACTTCTTCGAGGATCAGGTCAAGGCTGCGATCAAGCATCATTCGGACGGCAACTACAAGCCGGAGAACTTCGAGAACTCCCTGCGGGACATCGCTGCAGGCGAGGAGCGGTCGGCCAAGCCGGGTGGCAGCAGGTACGAGGTGATCTGCTATTACGGGACAATCAGCGCCAAGGACCTGAAGCGCGCGGGCGCCGAGGTGCCCAGCGACAAGATGTCGGATGACGTCGAGGCCGAGATCTGGATGGTCGGCACCAAGATCATCAAGGCCGACATCAACACGTGGCGGAAGCTCGGCGAGGACGTCCGCACCATCCACACCTTCGTGTTCGACGAGGACGACACCACTCTCGTGGGCAGCGGTCTGCCGGCCGTCATGCGCGACAGCCAGATGTCGGTCTCCGCGGCGGCGCGGATGGTGCTGGACAACGGGTCGATGGTCTGCGGGCCGTCAATGGAGATGAACGAGGATCTGCTCAGACCTGATCAGGATACGACCAGCATAGGCTCGCACCGGATCTACTACCGCGAGGGAGTAGGTCAGGACGCCAATGTCCCGGCGATCCGGAACATCTCGATCGACAGCCACATCACGGAGCTTCTGCAGATCATCCAGCTCTACATGGACTTCGCGGATCAGGAGACCTTCGTGAGCCCGCAAGCGGGCCAAGAGGCGCCCCGCGGGACCGCAGAGCCCATGCGGACGGCTGCTGGCGCGAGCATGCTGCGCGCCGACGCGGCCCTGCCATTCAAGGATGTGGTGCGGAACTTTGACAGCTTCACCCAGTCGGTCATGCAGTCGCTCATCACGTTCAATCAGGTCTTCAACCCCCGGGTACCGAAGGGTGACTACAACGCGGTGGCGCGCGGCGCGACCAGCCTCATTGCCAAGGAGGTTCGGGGCCAGCAGATGGACCAGCTGGCGACGACGCTCACGGACGACGAGCGCTTGGACGTCGATACGCGCAAATTCACCGAGGCCCGGTTCGCGGTGCGGGATCTTCAGGGGCTGCTGGTGGCGCCGCAGGAAGCCGAGCGTCGTCGCAAGGCACGCGATGGGGCACAGGCCGAGGCGCAGGCTCAAGCGAAGCAGATGTTCGAGGCGGAGCTGCGCAACGTCCTCACCGAGGCGGCGAAAAACATCGCCCTCGGCGAGAAGAGCATGACCGCGGCCCAAGCCCAGACAGTCAACACAGCGCTGGATGCGCTAGAGCGAGGAGTAATGCCGGATGTCGAGCAACAGCCCCAAGGAGAGGGAGGCGGAGCTTCTTAACGAGATCAGGAAGTACCTCGGAACACCTGAGATCATCCTTGTCCGCAAGTGGATGGATGCGTTGCTTGAAGGTGCCAAGGATGATCTCGTAAATTGTCCTCCTGACAAACTACAAAGCACTCAGGCCGAAGCACTGGTCTACAGAAATATATTGCGTAAGTTGGATCGTGCAGCTTACAAACAAGACCAATATCTGAAACAACAACTGGAAAAGTAACCGGAGAGCACAATGACCACCAAACCGAAAGCTGATGATTTCGACACCGCGTTCAGCGAGGCGTCCAAAAACGATGACGAGCAGGTCACTGACGACACAGCTTCGGACGATGGTGCGTCCGACGGTGCGGATGATGAAGCTGCCGCGGCTGCCGCGGCGGCGGAGGAGGGTGACGATGGTGCAGCCGCAGATGATGACGCCGCGAAGGGCGGGGAAGACGCCGACGCTGGTGCTGGGGGTGATCCTGATAGCGACGCTGCTGGCGATGGCGGCGCAGGAGAGAAGGGCGGCAAGGAAGATGACGCCGCGAAAGGTGACGACGAGCCGCTGACAAACGAGCAGCTGCTCGAACGTATGTCGCAGCTTCTGGGCAAGGGTTCAGCTGAGCAACACCAGCAGCAACAGACGCCCAAGGGCGCCGACGACAAGGGCGCCGACGACAAGGGCGCCGACGACAAGGGCGCCGACGACAAGGGGACGAAAGAGGAAGCGCCGCCCCTCTACACCGAGGAAGAGCAGCAGCTGCTCGAAACCTATCGGAACGACTGGCCGGACATCGCGCGGGCCGAAGCCCTGTCGCGTCGTCAGGAGTACCAGCAACTGATCCAGTTCGTGTTCGCTCAGGTCAAGCAGGCGCTCGACCCGATCAGCGAGACCGTGTCGGTGATGTCGGATCACGCGCATCTCTCGCAGCTGCAGGAGCAAATCACCGACTATGATGATGTTCGTGATAAGGTCGTGAAGTGGGTCGAAGACCAACCTACCTACTTGCGGGCAGCTTACGAGCATGTTATCACTCAAGGTACTGCAGAAGAAGTTGCAGACTTGGTGGAGCGGTACCGGAAGGAAAACGGGGTCGAGCCGCCGAAGGCCAAAGCTTCTTCCGACGAACAACGACAACAGTCTCAGGACACTGAGCTGCCCGCAGCCACCAAAAAAGCGGCGGCTGGTCTGGCTCCAGTCAGGTCCAAACGGTCAACGCCTCAAGGGTCCGCCGATCCGGCAGATTTCGATGCGGCATTCGCGGAGTTCGCGAAGAAAATTTGATCATTTTGGTCTAGGAGCAGAACATGATCTATGGTGACATCTCCCCGGCAATCGCGGCCTACTCGGTCGTTCGCATGCTCAAGCGTGCCATGCCGTACCTCTGCCTCGAAAAGTTCGGGCAGACCTATGAGCTTCCGACGAACAACACGCAGACCGCGAAGTTCCGTCGGTACTTCCTGCAGGGCGCAACCGGCTCGGCCGGTGACGGCAACGCGCAGGCGGATTTCAACATCCCGGTGCGCATCCAGCCCCTGATCGAAGGCGTCACGCCGCAAGGCTCGCGTCTGGCCAATCAGGACTACACGATCACGCTGCAGCAATACGGCGACTTCATCACGATCACCGACGTGATCGAGGACACGCACACCGACCCGGTTCTGCGTGTGTCCACCGACGTGCTCGGCGAGAGCGCGGCGATGACGCTGGAAACCCTGCGCTTCAACGTCCTGAAGGCCGGCACGAACGTCTTCTACGCCAACGGTGTGGCAGGTCGCGCGAACGTCGTGGCCCCGATCTCGCTCGCAGATCAGCGCCGCGTCACGACCGGTCTGAACCGCCAGAACGCGAAGAAGATCTCCTCGGTCGTTGCGTCCACCCCGGACTACAACACCAAGTCGGTCGAAGCGGCCTACATGGCGGTCTGCCACCCCGATCTGGAGACCGACATCCGCTCCATGGCAGGCTTCAAGCCCGTCGCGGATTACGGCCCCCACACCTCGCCCTTCGAAGGCGAGATCGGCTCGGTCGAGCAGGTCCGCTACTTGACCTCCACGGTCATCGAGCCGTGGGCGGATGCAGGCGGCGCCGCGGGTACCAACCGCTCGACGGGCGGCACCAACGCGGACGTCTACCCGATCCTGTACTTCGGCCGCGACGCGTTCGGCATGGTGCCTCTCAAGGGCAAGTCGTCGATGACCCCCATGGTCGTGAACCCTAAGCCCTCCCCGGGCGATCCGCTCGCTCAGCGTGGCACCGTGGGCTACAAGTTCTGGAACGGGACCATCATCCTGCAGGAAGCCTTCATGGCGCGTCTGGAAAGCACGGCGACCGCATAACGGGAGGGGCCTCCGGGCCCCTTTCAGTTGCCCTCAGCAAAGGAACCTGAACCATGAACTACACTGCAAACGCAAACGCCGGGTCCTTCGACATGGCGAACATCATGTCCGGCACTCTCACGTCGGACGGGACGGAGCTTGTGGTCCGCACGGGCTTCCGCCCTCGCGCGGTCACGCTCTTCAACGCTGACGCGGCTGCCAAATACGAGACTGTCGACACGATGGCCGGTGCGGCCTTCCAGACGGTCACCGGCGGCACTCAGACGGTTGTGGCCGACCTGATCACGATCAACGACGACGGCTTCACGGTGGCTGCGTCGATCATGGCCGACACCGAGGGTTACCACTTCCTCGCGATGCGCTAAGAGTTGGGGGGGCTTCGGCCCCCCTTCCACCCTTCGAGGATCTGACAATGGAAACCGAGGTTTCGGGGCCGGGGATGCTGATCATGACAGATGAAATCAAGGTCAAGGCCGCAGGCAACGGGTACACCGTTGAGATGCGTGACCCTGACATCGAGAAGCAAAATGCGAAGGCCGACGGGCCTTATCGCAGCCCCTACGTCGAGTTCGTCTTCACCAAGAAAGAAGAGCTCTTCGAGTTCCTCGACAAAGCCATGGACAAGCTGTCGAAGGGCGACGAGTACGACACTGCATTTTCACGAGCAATGACAGAGGAAGCTTCCGATGATTGATGACGAGGACGAGACCACCAAGAGCGAAGTCATCGCTGACGACGAGAACGAGCAGGCGCCGGCGCCCGCGGCGAAGAAGCCCGCGGCGAAGAAGCGGACCACGAAGCCCAAGAGCGACCGGGTCGAGATCCTCCTTGAGGAGAACGATGACATCCCCCCGACCGGGCTGTTCTTGGGCCTGAACGGTCGTGGCTTCATGCTGCGCCCCGGCGAGAAGGCCTCCGTTCCGATCGGGATCGTGGAAATTCTGGAGAACGCGGTCACCTCGACCGCGGTTCTCGACCCCGCGACGAAACAGGTTATTGGCTATCGCGATCGTTTGAAGTACCCTTTCCGCAAGCTCTAACGCGGAAGGTGCCTCATGAACGTCGGCGAACTGCTCTTCGAGCTGAGGCACAACATCTTGCACGACCGGAGCAATCAGGTCGGCGGAGATGGGAATGATCGTCTCTGGAGCGACGCGACGCTCGTAAGATACATCGACGAAGCTCAGCGGCGCCTAGCGCGGCTGGGCTTTGTCATTCTGGATCACCGCAACGAAGAGGCATGCGTCCTGCAGACGGTCGCCGGGCAGGCTGATTACGATCTACACCCTTCGGTCTTGGCCGTGGTCTCCGCGCGGCGCGACGGGCAGAACGGGGACCTACTCCGTGTCGGTCACGCGTCTGTGGGCGGCTATCAGCTTCCCGGCGTCCAGCCGTCCATGGGTGAGAACATCGTAGGCCTACCGCAGGGACCGGCGCTCGCGTTCCAGACTGACGAAGGTCTCAGCGAGGACTGTGACGGCAGCGTCGGCGTCGCGACCATGAAGCTCTTCCCGACCCCTGACAGCGAGCAGACGATCCGCCTGCGCGTGATCCGGGAGCCGATCTATCGCCTCCACGTGGACGATCTCGAAGCGGTCCCTGAGGTCCCCGAGCACCATCACATCGAGATGCTGGACTGGGCTGCGTACCTCGCTCTGCGCATCGTAGATGTTGACGCGGGCAGCCCGAACAGGGCAAAAGAATTTCAGACCTCGTTCTCTTCGACGGTTGCTCTAGCCCGCAGAACCTCTATGCGGAAACTTCACGCACCTAGCCGCCCCGGTTTCGGGGAACGTGGCTGGTCATGGGAGAGATGAGATGGCAGGAAACAATGAGACACGTCAGCGCCGAGGCCAAGCTGCGGTCAGTCCAGCTATGCCTCCAGCGGTGACTGGGCCGGCGCCTCAGGCTGATGCCGCGCAGCAGCGCGCGGAGGCTCTGCGCGGCGTACTCCCGGACTTCATGTCTCAAGCAGGGCAGGCGATCGTCAACACGATCCCATTCGTGAACCCTACATCGCGTGCAGCGCAGCAAGACCTTGGCAATCGACTGGTGGCGAATGTCGCAGGTCTTGCAGGTGCCACCGATCTGTCGGCTGAAAGCTTTCGCGCAGCTGATGCGGCTCGGGCGGACATGGTCGCGGCGGTTGAAGAAGGTAGAAGTCCTGCACAGGGAGGTCCGTCTGCCCCGCGTCGAACGCGTGGGCAAGGTACCACCGGCGGCACACCAACGGCGCAGACGACAGGGTCACCTCTCACGGATGCGTCGCTACCTCCGCTTACGCCTGAGCAGATCCGAGCCAACGCCGCGGCAGAGCTTTCGCAGTACAACGTCGCGGAGCTTGCAGCCTTGCAAGGTATCCTGCCTGCTGAACGGGCGCCCATGTCGGTGCAGGATCAGATCGCACAGACGGCGTTCGACTACGTCATGCGCGATTACGCGGCGGGGACTGGCCCGAATGCCAGTGTCGAGCAAGCCGCTTCGGCTGAGCAACTCGCCTTCCAGAGGCTCCTCGCACTGATGGGTGAGAGCGCACTGCTGCTGCCAACGGAGTGATTTGTGACAACAGACCCGTTCACCGGTCAATTCACCTCTGTCTTCGCAGGCGGGGGCCGAGGCTTGCCGGACCCCAACATCCAACGGCGATGGGATAACGCGCCCGGCACTGTGCTGAGCCGGGGTCTCGGTCGTGGATTTGACGCGATCCAGCGGAACCTCGGGACGACTATCGAAGGTCTGGGTAACACGACCGGTACTCAGGCTCTGAGCACCTATGGTGCAGGGTCGGTCGCGCGCAACCAAGCTGAGATCGACGCCTCCCGGGCGATGGAGGGTGACGGCATCGCCACCTTCCTCGGGAGTATCCTCAGCGAGAACGCACCTCAACTGGCTGCGAGTGCAGGTCTACCGGCCGCGGGCGCTGCTGCCGGCACTGCGCTAGGCCCCGGAGGTACCGCTATCGGCTTCGGCCTCGGTACTGCGGCGTCGTTCCTGTTCAACTACGGGCAGCTCGCTGGTGAGAACCGTGAGGCACAGAAGGCCGAGAACGTTCGACTGGGGGTCGACACACCGGTAGATGAAGGCGCCGCGTTCGGCACGGCTGTAGGACAGTCGGCGCTTGAAACCCTTGGTGGTGTGATACAGGCCCGGCTGGTGACGCGGGCAGGTCGTCAGGCGACCACGCTCTTCTCACGAGAAGGTGCGCGGCAGGTCGGTCGTGCGACGGTGCAGGGTGCAGGTATCGAAGGTGCGACGGAAGCCAGCCAGCAAGCTGCTACCCGAGTACAGGCCGGACAAGATCTCACGAGCAGGGAAGCCATCCAAGATCTGGCGATTGCCGGTCTGGCTGGTTCGATCCTTGGTGGGACACTCGCTGGCGGGGGCTCGGCTGCAGGCATAGCCTTGAGACCTCAGGAGCGAGTGGCGGGCACAACAAACGACGACCTGATCAGTCGGGTCGATAACGCGCTGACGCCCGCCAGCGCACAGCCGGCGGCGGATGCTGCGGCACCTGTTGATCTGTTTGGGGACACGGTCACGGAGCCGCAGCGTCCGTTCGCGGAGGTGAGCAACGTCGATCTTGTGCAGGCTTTGCAGGCGGCGCAGACAGCGGCAATCAGCGACCCTGATGGCCCGATCAACCAGATGATCCCACAGCTGCGCGCGGAGGCCGAGCTTCGTGAGCTGGAGGTCGCCCCTCAGGCGATCGATACCGCTGCACTGTTCGAAGGGCAGACCAAGCAAAACCTGAACCAGACGCTACGTGCGCTGAGCCAGCAGGACGAGCTCTCGCCGCAAGATATTCAGCTCCAGACAGCTCTTCAGACAGAGCTTCGTCGGCGTGATGCGCAGACGACCGCCGACCCACAGTTGTCGATGATCCGCCCGAACGCGCCGCCGTCTCAGTCCCGGACCGCTCTTCAGAACCCGGCGCGCGCTGAGCTCTTCGCAGAAGCTCGCCGGATGGGTCTGCCGAAGGGTACGAAGTTCGAGAAGCAATCCAGATCCCGCACAATGGAGGAGCTCTATGACGAAGTCGTCGAGGCTGTGGAGACCGAAACCTCTGACGGGCCGACCGAGAAGCTCGCGGAAGGTATGGGCATGGGTCGCGATCTGGACGCGGAAATTGCTCAGGCACAGCAGGCTCGCGACACCATTGAGCTCCCTCGGGCTGCCGACCTTCAGTCTGCTGAGGGTGTTCAGGCTTACGCGGAAGCGATGCAGGCACGGCAGAAGGCAGACGCGCGGGTTACAGAGCTGGTCAATACCAAGCAGCGACTTCAGGACGCCCGTGATCGTCGAGCGAAGCGACTTGAGGCTGAGGCCGACAAAGCTGCCCTCGTGGGCGATCCCGACGGTGCGCCGTCTCTACGAGAGGCGTTTGCCGCCAACCCCGAGGACGGCCCTTCGTGGGTCGATCGGTACACAGACCTTCCCGCAGAGCTGAGCAGCGAGCAGCAGGCGGCGCTGACCCCCGCAGAGGCGGAAGGCTCGTTCGGAACAGTGTTCGCAGAGGCGCTCAACAGCGCTCAGCGTGCACGGCTGGCACGTCGAGCTGAGATGGATCAGCAAGAGCAGCAATTCACGCAGGCAGAGCGCGCCCGGATGGAGCAGGAAATCCGGCCCACAGAGATCACCGGGCGCAAGATCGAAGGCTCCGGCGTCACGGTCAGCTTCACCCGCGGCGCCCCTGTGACGTTGGAGCGTCGGGATGGGCAGTGGTTCAATGGCACCCAGCCCGTTGGGCGCAAGCTGGACGCAGCGATCACAGCGGTCCGGGAGAGCCGAGATGTTGAGGCAGGCTTCCTGATGCAGCGTCGGGGACCCCTCAACGTCGAAGGGACGAACGTCACGGCTCCGCCGGGCCCGGTACGCACACAGCAGGTCAAGGGCGCGGTCCAGCAGGCCATGTCCCGGATCGGCATGGCAGACACGAATGTCTATGTGGTTGCCAACCCTGCGGCACTACCTGTCGAGGTTGCGACCGAGCAGTCGCGAGATCTCAGCCAAGGCGGCAGGCTGCGCCCGATCTCCGAGATGGTGGATGAAGGTACCAACGCGATGGCGTCGGACAACGGCTCAGTCGCGATCTTCGCGGACAGGGTCAAAACGAAGGAGGACGCGGTAGCGCTGCTGTTCCACGAGGTGCTCGGGCACCGTGGGATGGCCGCGATGTTCGGCCAAGACCGAGCCAAAGCTATCATGGACCTGTACGAGAACAGCCCGGCGCTGAAGGAGATGCACGAGCAGTGGATGGTCGCGGTCGGTCCTGAGGCGATGGAGTTTTATGGCCAGATGCCCCTGTGGGTGCAGGTCGAGGAGGCTATCGCGGTCAAGGCCGAGAGCGGCCCGATCCGGGTATCTTACTTGCAGCGCATGAAGCAGGTCATACGGAAGTACGCACGCCTCTTGAGGTTGAAGAGTAAAGCGATCAGTGACAACGAACTCACCGCGATCTTGGCTGAGGCGCACCGGCGTGCGATGCGCGGTGAGGGTGTCAATGTCGGCAAACGTCCGGCGCCTGCTGAGATCCGGATGAACTCGATGCCGGAGGCACCGGCGATCTTGGATACTGCCCAGACCTACGGCGACCCGAACACCTCGACGCAGGTTCTGCGCCTATCGCTCGGCGCAGTGGGTGGTCTCCCTGACACACCGCAAGGCAACTCGACCGCGATTGGCCGGATTATGAAGGTTGCTGAGCAGGGGGCACAAGGTGCGTGGAAGTGGTTCCGTCAGGACGCGTCCGAGAACCTGCGTGCAGGTGCTCTGTACATCCAGTCGCTAGGGGACATCGTCAGCCGCTACGGCAACCTGTTCCCCATGAAAACGGCCAGCGGGCGCGATACGAGTGCGGTGACGTATTTCTCGGAGGCACGTGCTCTGCGCACATCTGTGCAGCAGATATTGTCGCGCCTTGGGCAGATCCCTCATGACAATCTGGGTAAGCTCTCGTCCAAGGCTCAGAAAGATACTCAGACCCTGATGAATGCGACCTTCGTGCGGCTCGACCCTCGGAAGCCCTTGGAGGCGCATGATCACCTGTCACCGCAGGAGCGCGTGGAGCTTCGCGGCGAGTACGCCGAGGCACGTGCAGCATGGGTACGGCTGGGCCGCGACGGGGGCCGTAAGGTCTACGACGACATGATCGCCATGAACGAGGCGACCTACTTCCAGCAGCACACACTGGACCTGTATGACGCGATCCGGGAGATCCCGGAGCTCCGCGCCAACATTCCGGCCGCGCAGCATAACCCGGTGCGAAAGTTCGTTGAAAGCGCCAAGAGCCAAGACAATCCCAGCACCGTGAGGGAGTTCTGGAGGAACGAGGCTGAGACCCTTCTCGCACAGGCGGAGAGGTTCTTGGCTGCGAACAAGACGCGGCAGCAAGGCCAACCAGATGCTGGAGCGGTCAGCACGCTGATGGGTGCGGTGGAGAGCCAGATCGGGAAGACGAAGGGTCAGCTTCGCCAGATGGAGCAGTACCCCTACTTCCACATCGGTCGCTTCGGGGATTACTACACGACGTTCAAGTTGAAGACTGTCGTCGGCCCGGGAGGCAAGCGAGTTGTCGATCCCCGGGCCCGGGAGGCGGTGTCAAAGGCATTGGACGCTCGTGGCTTCCACAACATCGCGCTCAACGAGAATGCCGACGGTGCGAGCGTGTTCATCCGTACCGAGAACCGCTCGGGTGCGAACGACCTTATCGCAATGGCGCGAGAGCTCATGCCCGGAGGGTATGTCACACAAGAGCCGAACACTGGCACAGTCGATCAGGCCAACCTACTCCCGGAGAGCGCGCGGCGCACGGTGGAGGCATTGGAGGCCGAGATTTCGCAGATGAACCAGCCGGTGGCCGGTGAGGACCAGAAGACCCTCGACGCGAAGAGGAAGTACCTGTCGAAGGTCAAGGAAGATCTTCGGGCCGCATACCTGAACCGCCTCCCTGACAGGTCAGCTGCCAAGGTCATGGCGCAAAGGAAATTCCGCGCGGGTTATGACAAAGACATGGTCCGTGCGTATGCGCAGCGCCAGCAGATCGCGGCCACATCCACCGCGTCGCGGATGGCTTCCGATATGATCGGCGAGGCACTGACAACCATGGAGGCGCAGGTACGGGACGCGCAGGGTCCCGATGTCTGGGCAAAGACCTCGATCCTGCGCGAGCTGTATGCGCGTGAGCAGGAGAGCCCTGACAGCGCGCTTTCCGGCTTCTTCGACGGTGCTCGGGCGTTCAACCACAACTACTTCCTCGCGATGAACCCCGGCTACTGGCTGACGCAGATTACGCAGGTCCAGACCAATACATGGCCTGAGCTCGTCAAGGCAGGGGTCAGCTGGCGCCGCGCGCAACAGTCGCTGATGAAGTCGGTTGACCCGGCGTCGAAGATCGTGAAGGCCACGATGGCGATCGCGAAGCAGCAGGGCTTCAAGGAGCACGGCGCTGACCCGACGATTACGACGGAGGTTCTCCGGACGATCCAGCTGGACCCGGACCCGAGAACTGACCAAGAGATCAAAGACTTTGTCATGTACATGGTCAACACCGGGTCGATCGACATCGGGTCGGCGGCTCGTGCGTTGGGTCGGGCCGCGGAGGGTCAGAACTCCGGTAAGTTCGACGTAGTCATGCGCTGGTCGGCCTCGGGCAGCTACTACCTTGAGATGACGACACGTCTGGTGGCGGCACTGGCGTCGCGCGACGTTGCGATCTCGAAGGGCCAAGACATTGATGGGCAGCGTGCTCTGGCGAAAGAGGTCATTCACGAAAGCCTGTTCAACTACTCGGAGAGCAACCGGGCAAGGGCGTTTGGCCGTCGCGGCATCATCAAAGAGGCAACACCGCTGGCGACGGCATTCCTCTCGTTCCAGTTCTACATGAACGAGAAGTATTTCCGCGAGTTCGGCATGGCTCTCGGGATCAGAGATGGTGACCCAGCGACGCGTGCGCAGGCCCGCCGCTGGCTGGGATCACACCTCGTGGCGATGGGCACGCTCGCAGGATCACTTGGATTGCCGTTCGTAACGATCGTTGCGCGGCTTATCGACGGCCTTGGGGATCTGCTCGACGATAGCGAAGAGCCGTTCCAAGTGAAGATCGCGTATCGCAACTTCCTTGCAGATACGTTCGGTGAAGATGTCGCGGAGGTTATGGCGCGAGGCCTTCCGCGAGCCGCGGGCTTCGACATTTCTCAGCGGATCGGCGCCGCAGATATTCTACCCTTCTCGCAGCTGATCGCGGATCGACGTCGGTTCGACGAAGCGTTCGGGGCCATGACGGAGCGGAGCTACGGCTCCGCACCTCAGATGCTCTCGGATATGATCATGGGCGGCAACCAGATCGTCGATGGTAACTTTTTCGAGGGTCTGCGCACGGCGCTCCCCCTCGGCCTGCGTAACCCGCTGAACGCCGTCAAGCTAGGCACGGATGGCTTTACCGACAGCCGGAACAATATCTTGCCGATGGACCCGACGACGTCCGACATCGTCTTCCAGCTGCTCGGTCTGAGCCCAGCGCAGCGCGCTGAATACAGCGAGGCGAACTTCGCCCAGTCGATCCGTCGTGGCTCGATCACGCGCGACGCAACCGCGATCCGGAAGCGCATCCAGAACGCGGTGCTGACCGGGAACAGCGAGGCGCTACGAGAAGCCATCGCTGAGGCGGGCGAGTTCGACCAAGGTGTCGATCCATCTTTCAGAATACTTCCCAATGTGTCACGATCTGTGGGACAAGCAGCTAGCAGGCAAGAACTGGCCCGCCTGATCGGCGCTCCGCTGGGCGTCAGGGCTACGGACCAGCGCGGTCAAGAGATGACCGGCTTCATGAACACGAGGTGACCCCATGGGCGCGGCTACGCATAACATCGTCATCGAGCAGGGCGCGACGTTCGAGCTCACGGCCACATGGACCGACGGCGGCAGCCCGGTCGATCTCACAGACGTTCTCGCTCGGATGCAAGTCCGCAAGAGGTACACATCTGATGAGGCGGTTCTCAGCGTCGACAGTGACACCCTCGGAGGCGTTACGGTGGACCCGCTCACCGGAGTTGTCGACGTCGAGATCCCTGCGGCTGATACGGCAGCTCTTCCCGGAAGACTGCGAGGTGTGTATGACTTGGAGCTACTGTTTCCTAGCGGGCGCGTCGTTCGATTGCTGAAGGGCCGCGTGCGCGTCGATCCTGAGGTGACCAAGGAATGAGCACAGTCACGGTCATAACGTCGACGCAGACCAACGCGGTCACCTTGGAGACGGATGAGACGGCTCTCACTGTGAGTACAGGCGGCTCGCAAGGACCTACAGGACCTGAGGGCCCGCAAGGCCCGCAAGGGCCCTCAGGCCCACCCGGCGTCCAAGGCCCGCAAGGCCTCATCGGCCCCGAAGGCCCTGCCGGACCTAAAGGCGACACAGGCGCCGCTGGCCCGACCGGCCCGCAAGGTCCAGATGGCCCGGTCGGCCCGCAAGGCCCCATCGGCCCCGAAGGCCCTACCGGCCCGCAGGGCCCTGAAGGCGACGTCGGCCCGGTCGGCACCCCCGGCGTGGCAGGCCCCCAAGGCCCTACCGGCCCGCAAGGTGACCCGGGGCCGGTGGGGCCCGAAGGCCCTACCGGGCCTCAAGGTGCTCAAGGTTTGACAGGCCCCCAAGGTCCGATTGGCAGCACCGGCACCACAGGCCCTCAAGGCCCAGCTGGACCAGTTGGTCCGACTGGTGCAGACGGCCCGATCGGCCCTCAAGGACCGGTTGGACCGGTTGGACCGGCGGGAGCGACAGGTCCTCAAGGCACCGGACTGTTGATCCTTGGCACGCTGAACAACACTGGTGAGCTCCCCTCGAACCCCAGCGACGGCGACGGCTACATCATCGACGGTGATCTCTGGGTCGCGAACGCCAGCACGTTCACCAACGCGGGGCCGGTTCAAGGCCCTGCAGGTGCGGACGGTGCGGATGGCGTCGATGGCGCACCCGGCGCGACCGGTCCTCAAGGACCTGCCGGTGCTGACGGCCCCGCAGGCCCTGCCGGTGCTGCCGGTGCCGACGGGTCTGTCTGGCGGACTGGTCCGGGCGTCCCGAACGACGGTACAGGTGTTGACGGCGACTTCTGGCTGGATACCGATACGGGCGACGTCTACGAGCGTGCAGCAGGCACATACTCCGTAGCTGACAACCTCCAAGGCCCCGAGGGTCCTGCAGGGCCTCAGGGTACAGTCGGCTTGACCGGTCCTACAGGACCTGTAGGCCCCATCGGTCCCGAGGGCCCCGAGGGTCCTGCAGGCCCCATCGGCCCCGAAGGCCCTGCAGGTGCAGACGGCACCAGCGACCCCGACGCGCGGATCGTCTACCCGGTCGAGGATTATCAGGGAGGCATCACGCTCAACGAGAGCGGCACAGTCGACAACAACACATCTGGGCGCCTACTGACCACGACCGGGACGAGTGGTCAGCTGACCATCACTCTACCTACGCAGGCGACCAGCGCGATCCGCGACGGCGCGATGTTCACGATCGTGAACAAGGGTCCGGACTACACGGTGCGGTTCGAGCCTGAGGCAGGTGCGACGATCAACGGCGACACAGTCACCATCGAAGCTCCTGACTTCTCCACGATCACTCTGTTCAAGATCGCGCCGAACGACTGGGTTGTCGGTACAGGTGTGCCCGGACCTGTGGGTCCGGTCGGTGCTGAGGGGCCTCAGGGCCCTGTCGGGCCTGCAGGGCCTCAGGGAGACACAGGCACCGGTCTCACGGTCCTTGGCGTGCTCAACAACACTGGCGAGCTGCCCGGGTCTCCGACGGATGGTGATGCGTATGTGATTGGCGGCAACGTCTGGATCGCGGATGGCGGCACGTTTTTCGATGCAGGTCCGCTCGTAGGCCCCGCAGGCCCCGCAGGTGCGACAGGTCCGCAAGGCCCCGAAGGCCCGCAGGGCCCTGAAGGCCCGCAGGGCCCGGCCGCCGAAAACGGGACCCCCTTCGCGGGCGCCCGGGGTGAGATCGTCAACAACCTGATCACGACGACGGGGACGTGGATCAGGACGTCCATGTCGAACGAGAGCTACGACACGCACAATTTCCTCAACCTCGGGGCCGCCGACGACGTCTTCACCATCCCTGCAGGTGTGACCCGGGTACGGATGCGCGCGTTCGTCGGTCGAGACAGCGCCGACCCGATGCCTACGTCGAACCAGTGGGCGTTCTTCAAGAACGGTGCGAACATCAGCTTCGGCGATGGCGATGTGGCTGTCGGTGTGCCCGTCTCCGGGTTCAACAACTCCGGCATAATGTTCACCAGCGGGGTGATCGATGTCGTAGAAGGCGACACGCTCGAGCTGGCGGGGTACCTCTCCGAGAGCGCGCAGGTTGACGGTTGGATCGAGCTTGAGGCTGTGGACGGCAGCATTGTGGCCAGCGGCCCTGCTGGGCCCACAGGCTCGCAAGGTGACCCCGGTCCAGCAGGTGCAACAGGCCCTGCAGGTCCTCAAGGAGATCCCGGGCCCACAGGCGCTGCCGGTGCTGATGGATCTGTTTGGCGATCTGGTGCGGGTGCTCCGGCGAGTGGTCTCGGTGCGGACGGCGACTTTTACCTCGATACAGCGACAGGCGACGTTTACGAAAAAGCGGCGGGTACGTACTCCGCAGTCGATAACATCCAAGGGCCGGCGGGGGCGACCGGCCCTCAGGGACCGACTGGCCCAGCAGGTGCAGACGGTGCAGACGGTGCAGACGGTGCAGGCATTACCGTTCTCGGCACGCTGGCGAGTACAGGTGACCTCCCCGGGTCTCCGACGGACGGTGACGCTTACATCATCGCCGGAGACCTCTGGATCGCCAATGGCGGCAGTTTCAGCAACGCAGGGGCTTTCGTCGGTCCTCAAGGACCTACCGGTGCGACAGGCTCCGCAGGCCCCCAAGGTGACCCCGGACCCGCAGGCCCCCAAGGTGACCCCGGACCGACTGGCGCCGCGGGTGCCGACGGTGCCGACGGTGCCGATGGATCTGTCTGGCGCTCTGGTGCAGGCGCCCCGTCGAACGCCCTTGGTGCCGACGGCGATTTCTATCTGGATACCGATACGGGCGACGTCTACGAGCGCACCGCAGGTACCTACTCCGTGGTGGACAACATCCAAGGCCCTGCAGGCGCAGACGGTGCGGATGGTGCAGCTGGAGCGACAGGCCCTGCAGGGCCGCAAGGTGACCCCGGCCCGACTGGCCCGACTGGCCCGACTGGCCCGACTGGCGCCGCGGGTGCCGACGGTGCCGACGGTCAAGGCGTCCCAGTGGGCGGTACAACCGGTCAGGTTCTCGCCAAGATCGACGACACGGATTACAACACTCAGTGGGTCGACCCCTCGTCGGGCGGAAGTTCGGGTGGAAGTTCGGGTGGAAGTACGGCCAGTTTCGACGGGACCTTCGACGCGGACTACGTGCCTGCGGGGTACACGATCAACG
>Ga0102938_10001147_pt1 | contig 20020 bp, 26 predicted proteins | sample SalPonR2_B_D2_MG_FD_84516 | JGI IMG/M metagenome (GOLD analysis project Ga0102938, IMG submission 84516) | Salt pond soil microbial communities from South San Francisco under conditions of wetland restoration - Salt Pond MetaG R2_B_D2_MG | ecosystem: Environmental > Aquatic > Marine >... | reverse complement strand
TTCCGAAATACTCTCAAGCGGAAATCGCTTCATCATCATTATTTGCCGTCAGTCGATTATTTCCACAATTCCATAATTTGCGTGATACAGAATGGTCAAGCCCAGATTCTCTGTTATGAATCTAAGGGGCACCATTGCCCGACCATTTAGTATCAGTGCCGGCACGTCAATTTCACTTGTCCTTCCATCGACGCTCACCCTTTTACCGCCGACCCAGATGAGAATTTCTTTTTTGTCTTTTTTGACTGTCACTTTTCTTTCAACGGGATCCCAAAGAACCGAGGCTTCGAATGCCTCCGCAATGGTCCTTACCGGAACCATTGTCCTTCCGTCCTTTATCACTGGTGGAGTGTCGAACTTGAAATTCATCGACTCGTTCAATATGCATTCGACCCCCAGCGGAAAGACATTCTCATAATTGGCGCTTATCGATTCCGCCTTTTCCTTGAGCAAGGACATTTCCTCTGCGGAATACAATCCTTTTGCCTGCTTGCTTCTCTCAACAAGATTGTCTCCGTCGCAATATCCCATATTTCCGATTCCGTTGAAAAAAAGTATTATAGTCATGAAGAACAAAGCGATAGGCTTCTTTATTGGCATTCACCCCCTCAATAAAACAGACCCGTATCGCATACGATACGGGTCTTTCAACCTTTTCCACCAAAAAATAGTTTCAGCATTTTCGGTGACCCAGCCACCATTGGTTTCACCCTTTAGGTCTGTGGTTTTGCGTCCCGGCCTTTCAACCGGTTTGCCGTTATCGATATGCTTAAAAATTTGTCTTATTCCGTTTGAATATAGAATACGAATTAAATTTATTTTTGGGGCACATTTTATTTCTCGGCTGATAAGTTTTTAAATCTTCGCATCGCTCTTCCCTTTAAACGCTACGAGTTTCTCTTTCTTTCCTCTTTCAGTTTCATCATTTTCAAACTTTTTGTCATTTCCGCTTTTTTCATCCTTGTTTTCTGTTGAATCGGAGGTTTTTGAATTTTTGCCAGGCTTACTTTCGTCCCTTGCTTGGTCCTTCGACGAACTTACAAGGTCCTCGTCGGCAGAGGGTTTGTCTTTATTGTTTTCAACAGCTCTTCCCTTTGCCTGTTTCTCCGATTCACTCGCCGCATCGCTTTCAGCGACTTTTAACGAAGCATTTTTCTCAAACTTCACTCTATTTCCGCTGTTTGAATTGGTTTCAACATTTTCTTGATCGGCAATATTTAGCGGCTTGCCCAAATCTTCATTCTTGGCGACTTTTTCTTTTGCCTGCTTTTCAATTTTTTTCTCCAAATCAAATTCTACAGCTTTTACCGAATCTCCTTTTTCAAGCTTCGTTCCGTTTCCATTGTTTGAGTTTGGCAAAACTTTTTTTTCATTCCGATTTTCAGGCAGACCGGCAAATTCATCTTTTCCTGCCGCCTTTTCATTTTCTGCCATCAAAACATCTTCAACATAATCGCTGTCCGGCATGTCTTCGGCTTCTTTGTTTCCAAGAGGTGCAGTTTTGGCATTCTTTGTCTCCGCTTTTTTAACCTCTTCGAGATTTTGGCCTCTTTTTGAAAGGTCTTCCATTGAAAGCTTTTCGTTTTCATCGCCAGGCATAATTGTCAATTCGGTTTTTTCATCCGTTTCTGCTTTCTGCGTTTTTTCAGGCGTCTTTTTCATATTGTTTGACTGATTCGAAATCTCATTTTGTTGGTCTTTTTCGGTGTTTTTGAAAACATGCACTTTACCTTCATCCAGCATGTCTTTTTCAATTATTTCAGAAGCCTTCATCCCATTTATATCTTCAAGGCTGCCTGAAGAATCCTCTCCTCGGATTTCATATACCTTGTATTTACCCAAGCTGGTATCCATGCTTCTGCTTTCTTCATAATCATTCCTGTCCACTTCAAGCACAAAAACCTCTATTTTATTTTGAGCTATCATGGGCTCTACAAAGATTTTTTCTGCGATTTTTTCGGCATAATCCAACTTCCCGGATTTCAATTCCACTGCCGATACGATGATTTTTGAATCCGATTTCAAATAATGGGTTTTTTCCGCCTCTTCAAGCGTCCTGTTGATTGCTTTCTCGATGCTCAGTCCCTCCAAGCCGCAACCCACAATATCAAGTCCGTCCTCATTCATGGCTTCCGTCCTAAGCACCAAATCATTCTTGTCCAAGTAATATTGAATGCTTGGATTTATATCCATGCTGACAACGGCATAAACGTTTTGCGACGGCAAATTTTCAAATCCCAAGGCCATTGCAATAGCAAAAATTACCATTGCCGCCGAAACCAATGTCCTGTATATCTTCTTGTGCCCGGCATGTCTTGCCGCATAGATGTCTTCACGAGTGTATATGATTCTGTCCCCCTCTGAAAGAGAACCTTTCTTTACAAGCTTTTCATATATGCCCTCATCGCTGAGTACAATCCCGTAATTTTTTTTGACTTCAATGACAATCCCCTTACTTATCAATAAGCTCCCCTCCATCCTTGTCAAACTCAGGCAATTGATTCTTTAAATCCGGCCAGTCATTTATAAAAATCAGCACTGCTGCTATTATAAATCCATTGCTTCTGCGAATTGCCTTTTGACTTATCTGCATTTCTCTTCTTATATGGCTGAACGGCAATTTTTTCTTTGATAAAAATTCATTTTTCAAAATCGCGTTCGAACTGACCTTTTTTGCTATGCAAAGCGCCTTTAGCCTTGTGTCTTTGTGTTTTGGCGACTCCTCCAACAACTGTTCCAATGTTATGTTGAACTCACCCAATTTCAATTTGAATTCTTTCAACTGCTCTTTTATGTCTATTTCCGAAGTGAAATCGCCGGTGCTGAATTCCCTTTCCAGAAGATTCCCGTTTTCGCTGTCAAACGAGGACAAAGGCAAGGTCCTGTTCCGGCTTTCCTTTTTCCTGTAGTCTTTTATTCTGCTTGAAATGACCAAATCGGCATATGAAATAAAATTCCCTTTGTCTATTTCGTATCTTTGCAAAGCTTCGTCAAAAGCTTTGAGCCCTATGGAAAATTCATCGCTTTCGGTCGATTCCAGATACGCATCAATACATTTTGATACGCTTTTTACAATAAATGGGATATAATCGCGAATGAAAGCTTCTTTTTCTTGATTGTTTCCATTTTTTATCGATTTTATTCTTCTTTCAAGAACTTGAGCGCCCTTGCTTGCAGTTCTTTTCGACACAATAATATTCCCCCGTTGTATAAAGGATACGTCCAACTTGATTATTTTAAGTCACTGTATGATCAAAAATTTGAAACTTCAAAACTATTTTTTCCTGCGTCCATATCCGAAGATCCTCAAATAAATATATACAGCAAAAAAAGTAGCCGCCGCAAAACCTATCAATGTTTGCATGATTTCCCTCCCATATCATTATTTTATTAATTTTGCCATCTCTTTTGTCACTATTGTAGCCATGGCCTTGTTTCCTTCAAGATTTAGGTGCAGTCCATCCGAATATAAATCCCTGCCTCCTTCTGGATACCTTTCCTTGAAATGACCGTATGCGTCTATGTATGCGATTCCGAATATTTCCGCATACAAGCCAACCCATTCCCTGTACTCCAAAAGTTTCTTGTGGACTGTAGCGAAATCTGTGAATCTCAACCATTCCTTCCGGACCATTCCCTCCAATATGTCAACCTCTATTCCTATAACGGGCAATATGCCTTTGGCCAAAGATTGGTATGCCATCGAAGACATATTGGCCTTTACCCTGCTTGCAGGCTCCCCTACAATGAAATCATTGGCTCCTCCCATCAATATTACCGCTTTGGGTTTTTCCATTAAAACATCTTCATTGAAACGTGAAAGCATTCCTCCGCTTGTGTCTCCATTGACCCCTTTGTTTATATATGAATTTCCCGACTGCTCGGATGCAACGCTTGTCCAAACGTCTCTTCGCTTGACTCCGTATCCATATGTCAAGCTGTCTCCCAAACATACAATCTTCATGAATCCTCCCATTGTTGCCTTTTTATTCATTATATATTACGCAGAATAAAAAAGGAATCCATCACAACTTATGGATTCCCTTTGTCTTTTTATGCCAGCTCTTCTATATCGTTTTCCAAGTCCCCTATTTCTATGAAGATTGCCATCAATTTCTCCGCATCCACTTCCAAATCCGTTTTATGCGCTTCATAGACCAAGTTGCCTATTTCCCTCTTCTTGGCTTTGATTTCGGATTCAAGCTGGGCCTTGCTGATTTTCATTTTTCCCGTCTCCACCAATTCAGCCGATTTTGCTCCTATTGTTGAAGCTGTTTCTTTGGTGGTGCTTTTTATCTTATCCAATAAACTCATGATTTCGCCTCCTGTATTATTTGTCTTACCTTTAACAAATACCCTTCATTATAAAAATTATTCATTCCAATGCGCTTGAGAACATATGATTTCTTACTTTTGAGACTGGTCAAGAGCACAGTTTATGAAATTGTTTATGAATCGGATGTTATCTTCCTTGTCGTCCGGAAAATCCCTTATGAAAGAAATAATTGACAAAGATATAATCCTGATTACCCTTTTAAAATCCTCATCATCGATGCTTTTTGACTCGTCCTTCATTATTTCTTTCATCAATATTTCAATACGGATCTGAATTTCTTCCCGAACTCCATTCATGTTTACCATGAAAGCCACGGACTCAAGGTCAATTTCGCCCGCCTTCCTACTCATCTGCTCCTCGAAATGATCATACATGTTTTTTATGAACAACATGGATTTCAACCGTGGATTTACACCCGACTTCATTATTTCGTCCGTCTTTTTAAATACAAACTTCCAGTATTCGGCTGAAACATCGAAAAACAATTTTTTTTTGCTGGGCCAATAATTATAAATCGTGCCCACTGCAACTCCCGAATGACTTGCTATTTGTTTAATTTCAGATTTGACGTATCCATTTTCACGAAAAATAATTTTCGCCGAATCCATTATTCTCGATTCCACACCCTTTATTTTTTTAGGCATCCAACCATCCTTTTGTCTTATTAATGTATGAATACGATTCACCCAAGCTTTTTTTCATTATACCAAATCCTGCCGTAAATGTATCTATGCCGGTAAATTCAATATTTGAATCAACTCTATTGATCTGTGAATCCGGTTCACTCAAGCTTTCCTTTTCATTATACCAAATTCTGCTGCAAATGCCACCTGTGCCAATAATTTTCATATTTGTATCGCCTCAAACAGAAATGATTTGTTGCCGATAGACTAAATGTGAACATAGGCCTTTGACTAGTTTTTGCAAACGCGTTATCATGTAAATTGAATGCATTTACACAATAAAAAGAAAGGATTTATCGCCATGCGACTCGTTCCCATAAGCTGTATAAAAGAGGATACTCTTTTAGCTAAAACCATATATGACATCGATGGCAGAATACTGCTCAAGAGAGGTGTTCCGCTAAACGAAAAACTCATTTTAAAAATACATAAATACGGAATTCAATCTCTTTATATCGACGATAACTACAGCCATAAGGAAATCAAAGAAATCATCAAGCCGGAAATCAAGCGAAGGGCATTAAAAACTATCAAATCGACTTTCGACAAGCTCAAAAAGCAAAAAGATCATTTCGACGGAAGCGGAATGGACAATGTTTCAATACTTTCCAAAATCGCCAATGATATCGTAAATGACCTATTGTCACAAAATCAAATATTCATAAATCTGGTAGATATAAAAACAATGGACAACTACACTTACGAGCACTCCCTTAGCGTTGCCCTGCTTTCTCTTATCCTTGGTGTTGAAATGGGGCTCGACAGGACTGAACTCTGTGATTTATGCGTAGGCGCAATGCTCCACGATGTAGGTAAAATTTTCGTCCCACTTGATATCTTGAACAAACCCTCCACCCTGACCCAGCATGAATATGAAATAATAAGAAACCATACCATATGCGGTTACGATTATCTCTACAAGGATCACACCGTCAAATCGTCTTCGAGACTAATAGCCCTTCAGCATCACGAAGCATGCGACGGCACCGGATACCCGAAAGGTCTATTTCCTTCCAAAATTCATAAATTTTCAAAAATTGTGGCCATAGCAGACATCTATGACGCAATGACTTCAGACAGGCCCTATCGTCCGGGGATTCAACCTCACGAAGTAATAGAGTACATAATGGGAAATGCCGGAGGAAGATTCGACTACGACATGGTTGTCTCCTTCGTCCGTAAAATCATGCCTTATCCTGTTGGAACACTTGTAGAACTTAGCACGGGGCATTACGCATTCGTCGAAGAGATAAATGTCAACTATCCATTGCGGCCAATTGTGTGCATAAAAGATCCTTCAGATGAAACAATAGACGGCAAGATAATCAACCTTCTGGAAATAACAAATATAGTCATACGAAGAATTCAATACGACATGCCGGACTCGAATCAAAAAAACCTTTATAGAATTTCGCAATGATAATCAAAGCATGTCGGTTCCACTATCGTAAAAGTCCATTTCGCATTCTTCTACTTGGTCTACATATGATATTTTCAAATGTTCCAAATGTTTTTCCATCTTGTCCATCAACTCGCCAATTCCGGAACGATCATTTTTTTTCGCTACAGTCACTGCATGGGAAGACATTGCTGTTAGATTCTTGAAGCCGAATGTGTTTGCGGTTTCTCTCATCATCTTGAGTATTTCGATTGTTCCTTCAAGATCTCCCCTGCCAATGAGTACTCTTATGTCGGCAATGTCTTTTTTTCTGTCTTTTATGAAATTGGGAATGAATTCGGCAAAGTTACGGTCTATATATGCAATTTCTTTCATACAAGCACCTCCTTTGTACTGTATATGACTTATACCCCAAAAAGCCAATCGAGATGCTGACATTTCACTCAATTCAACAATTAAAGCAAAAACGGCAAAAGGCTTCGATTGGAATCGAAGCCTTTTCACTCAATAACATAAGCAGCCTCAATTTCCGCATAATAAAGATTATGGAAATCATCCTGCCTGTAGTACTCGTTCTTTATTTTTCCGGGAATCAAACCCGTTTTGATTTTGCTTTTCATCAAAACCCTGCAGTCAAGATGCAATTCGCAATCACCCACTATATATGTTTCCAGGGTTTTCGATCTTTTTGCAGTCAAATTGCACTCCGAAAATTTATCTATGCATTTTCCCGATGTTTGTCCGCACAAAAGCAATTCGTCGCTAAAGTCAGAAGCAAGCGGAATGCTTATTGTAAATTCTCCTGTTTTTTCTATCAGTCCGCATGAAAATCTTGAAGGCCTCAACAATGCGGTGAATATGGGTCTGTCCCACATTACTCCGATGTTTGCCCATCCTATTGTCATTGTGTTTGCAATGTTTCCATTCCTGGTACTTAAAAAAACGCCTTTCGGCAATTGCTTCAACAGTATCCCGGAATAAAATTCATAATCCACTTCCTTATACAAACGGACCACCTCAACCCTGTCGTTGAATTTTACAGCTTAATGTAAAAGTTTATACCCGTTTGCATATTGAATAATCACTTTCTGGTCAGGCTTTTGAGTTCTTTCTGTATTTCGCCTTTCACTTTTTCAGCAATTTTTGCTGTATCCCTTAGGGGTATTCCTTCGAGATCTACCGGATTCAAAACAGAAACCTTCACATTGGCCGATTTGACTCCCATTGAATCCTTGCCCTGAATCCTCCATGTTCCTTCAATCGCAACAGGCAGCAGAGCAACCTTGGACTTTGTATGTATCTTGAAGGCCCCCGGCTTGAATTCGCCCATTGATTCGGATCCGCTTCTTGTACCTTCCGGAAATACGCACATGGAATGACCGTTTTTGACGGTTTCGACAGCTTTTCCGATGGACTTTAGGGCCGCTCTCGGATTGCTTCTGTCCATGAATACGCAATTGAGATGCCTCATCCATCGTCCTACTATGGGAACTTTTCTCATTTCTTCCTTTGACAGGAATCCCACCGGCCGATTGAGATATCCCAACAAAAGAGGTATGTCGAAATTGCTTTGATGATTGGAAATGAAAAGCACCGGTCCCGTTTCCGGAATGTTTTCGAGCCCTTTGACTTGGACACTGCTTCCGCTTAGCGCAACAACAGACCTCCCCCAAATTCTTGCTGTCTTTTGAGATAAAGCTTCGCTTCCGGCTTTTGAAAAAATATTTACAATTTCAACTGCAAGAATTGCGGGAAGAGTCAAAAGAAGCCCCACCCAAAGAAATATGTAAAAGTATATTGTTCTAAGCATAAGAAATTTCCCCTCTATTCTTTTAATCGTTTTCATCTTCCATTTGCGACCGCGCCTTCTCTTTTGCAAGCCTTCCTTTGTGCCTCATTATGGCAAGCTTCTGCATATCTTCAATCTTGTCCTGTTCATCCACTATTTCAACCTTAAGTATCTCTTCCACTATGTCCTCAAGTGTAACTATCCCGTTGAACATTCCATAATCGTCATAAACCAGTGCCATATGGCTCCTGTTTTTTATGAAAACATTGAGAAGACTGTCAAGCCTTGTGTCAACGTCGGTAAAGATGACCCCTCTTTTTTCACACACTTCTCCCACAGAAGCTTTCATATCGCCGCAAAATCCTATCAATTTCTTTACATACAATATTCCAATTATGTTTTCCTGGTTTTTTTCAAATACAGGGATCCTAGAAAAACCCTTTTCTTTTATTTCTTCAAGAAGCCTGTCATCAATCAATCTCCCCGAATCAAGGGAATATGAAACCGTTCTCGGTGTCATTATGTCAAAAGCCTTCTTTTCAGAAAAAGACAAGGCACCCAAAATGATTCTTTCCTCGTCTTCGTCTATATTCGAATCCGGAGAATCCTCGTGCTCCTTTATTATTTCACTCAACTCGCTTTTCGACCATATTGTAGGCAGCTCCTTTCCGAGCATGAAGTCCAATATCCTTGACAATGGGTAACATACTGGAGAAAAGATATAGATCATCGCCTGAACAAACCACGCTGTTTTGGCTCCTATCTTGAGTGCGTTTCTTGAAAATATCGCCTGCGGAAAAATTTCTCCGAACACGAGAATCAAACCGGTTGAAATTATCCCGGCAACCAGTCCCGTTGCAATGCTGCCCAAAAATATCGCCATGGCAGAATTGACTGCGACATTTCCAATCAGCAATGTGCAAAGAAGAAGATTGCCGTTTTTTCTGACCTTGTAAACCTTTTGCGCTTTCCTGTCGCCAAGGCGGATTTTTCTTTTCAGTTCTGACACATTGAGGCTGAAAAGACCCAGTGTCAATCCCGAAAAAACAGCAGACAGTGAAAGCAGCAGGGCTATGACAACATAGTTCATTCATTACACCTTCCTACAACATTTTTTTATTTTTGAAATACTTGATCATCAATAGTACTGTAATAAATGTTATTACCCAAAACATCGGGTAGCCAGCGCGCCAGCCGAATTCCGGCATATACTTGAAATTCATTCCGTAGATTCCGGTCAGGAATGTAAGCGGTATGAATATCGTTGCGAATATTGTAAGGGTGGTCATTATTTTGTTCATTCTGTTGCTCATGTTCGACAAATAGGTGTCGGACATGCCTGTAACTATTTCCCTGTAGATTGAAAGCGAATCTATTATATGAAATACATGCTCATAAGAATCCCTGAAATAAATTCTTGTTTCCGGCTTCACAAACGCAACCTCGTCCCTCGAAAGGATATTGAAAACGTCCTTGAGCGGCCATACTGAGTTTCTCAAGATCAATATATTTTTTCTCAGCTTGTGGATTTCTTCCAGAACATCCTCCGTTCCCGCCCTTATCAATCTTTCTTCCAGTATTTCAATTTTTATGTCCATTTTTTCTATCAAGTCGAAATAATTGTTGATAATTGATTCCAGTAGAGCCTGAAGCAAATAGTCGGGTCCGTTCTTCCGCAAAAATGAATCATTCGTTTCAATTGACTTTCTGACCTCGCTGAAGACATCACCCTTCTTTTGTTGGAACGAAAGCAATTTGTTTTCGGCAAGTATGAAACTGACCTGCTCGTTTATTATCCTGTTCTTTGCGCCGTCATAGGTCGGCATCTTGGCCACCACAAACACAAACCCCGGATACACATCAATTTTGGGCCTTTGACCCTTTGTTACTATGTTCTTTTTGACAACTCTGTGCCGGGTCTTCAAGAGACCGAGAGTTTTTTCCACTGCATCGGCCTTCTTCATGTCGTTGATATTTATCCAGGTGATTGCATCCTGTCCTGTCTCGATCTCTTCGAAATTGTTTGCATGCTTCTTTTTCCAAGACTTTTCATTGTATTCATATATCTCAAACAATCCTGCCACAAGCAACCACCCCTTTTTTATGTCCCCATTATTTTATAACAATTTCCCTATCCCGCCATTTTCAACAAGGCAAAACTTATCAGTCCTGCTATTGACGGAGTTCCAAACCAGGCCAAAACAATATTTCTTATGACCTTAAGATTGACTGTCTGGATACCCTTGACAAGCCCTATGCCAAAAACAGCTCCCACAATGGCTTGCGATGTAGAAACCGGGATGCCAACCTGCGCATAAAAATAAACAACCAGCGCCGCGGAAAGGACAGATATGAATCCCGAAACGGGATTAAGAGGAACAATTCCTTTGCCAACCGTCATCATTACAGGCCTTGAATGCGTCAATACACCAAATGCAATGGAAAGACCCCCGAGGATTACAGCCTGGCTTGCATTGAAAAAATCCAGCCTGCCAGCAAAAACAGCCGCTATGTTGGCAACATTGTTGGCTCCCAAAGCGTATGCGGAAAAAGCACCGGCAATTATAAACCCGATTTTTACGAAACGGTCGAATAATTCGATGTTGTTTATTCGCTTCTGCACATGCTTGCTCATCACACTGTACAATATGTACCCTATCGCCATGGCGCCCAAAGGTGTTGCAAACCATGCGCCGAAAAACGGGTAGGTTTCCATGACAACAAATCTTCCTTCTGCGATGCCCGAACCTATGATGGCGCCTATTACAGCCTGGGATGTGGAAATGGGAATCTTAAGTAATGTTAGAGAGCCAACCGTAACAGCTGCGGCAGTCATGACCAGAAAAGCTTCGTGCCCGGTCGAGACTCCGTTCAAAGCAGCATAGACGCCCAATTTTTCCATCCCTGCGGCTCCTTCCATAAAAGCCCCCAAAACGACCAATATGGCTGTCAAAGTTACGGCATGGCTGTATTTGACAACACGAGTTGCAACGGCTGTTCCAAAGCAATTGGCAGAATCGTTTGCTCCAAGGGCCCAGCCCAGAAATACGGCGGATATCAAGTAGTAATACATGATTAAATCAAACCTTTCTGATTACTATGATTTTTTCGAGAAGATCCGAAATGTCCTCCGCCAGGTCGGAAATGTCCGCGAATTTAGTCGCAAAATATCTCAATTGATTCTTTTCGGCAAGTGAAATTTCACTTCGGTAGACGTCTTTTATTATTGACTGTTCAATCAGGTCAACTGCACTTTCATGCGAGTCTATTTCGATGCACAGTTCATGCAAATCCAGATTTTCACTCCATATGTCTGAAAATATCTTGTCAACTGCCGTTCTTATCTTCTTAAGCTGCATCACGGTTTCATTGTTTATAGATTTAAGCCTGTCGACATATTCGTCTCTTATATCTACCGCCTGCAGATATATTTCCCTTATTATGTCTTCCGACTCATTCGCTATTTCATCAATTTTCTCAATCAGGTACAAGACTTCCCTTCTTGACTGAGGCAATAAATCGCCCTTTAGAAGCTCAACGACTATGCGTCTTCTTACTTCATCCGCATCCGTTTCAATGGCGCTTATTTCATTTACATAGTCAAAAGCCTTTCCCTCCTTATCACCCTCAATAATTTCCTCTACATAAACAGTAAACTTCTCATGGCAAAGCAGGCATTTGTCAAGATGTTCCATAATACAATCATGTATCGCAGCATGTTTTTTAAAAAACGCCATGTCACCACCCCTTTTCATTTTTGTCTCATTCTTTACAGTATACCCTTAATAACGGCTTTAGAAAAGCAAGCAGACTGATATTTCGATTTCTGCGCTGCTTTGCCAAAACCCTTTTATTCACTCATGTCAAATACGCCACAGCCAATGTCAATCAGCCCATGCAATGACATATAGCCTGCATAAATGGGTATCACTCCGGTATACAAAACAGATGAATACAACGAACATCCGATAGATTCTATTCACGTATTCATGCAAAAAAAAATAAAAAGCCCCTATGTGGAAATCCATGTTTCAGGTTTCCTGTTTTTCGAGGCTGAGGATGCTAAAGCGGCAAACATAATATAGCCAAACCGTTCCGTCTTCATGATTTGGCTATATTATGCCATTTTTGAATCAATATGCTTTTCAATTGCATCAAAAACACTTTCCCATGACTTCCTTTTGACAAATTCCTTTCTTATCGCCGAATCTCCGGTTCCCGAAGCACGGTCGATCTGTGCGACAAGTGCATCGGCGAATCTTAGAGCGTAGTCATTTTCATCTTCCTTGTGGGGTTTGTCCACCGAAACCATTCTCGGCAAAGGTACCGTGATGGAATTCTGCGAAACCATCATGTCTTCTCCAAACCACTCTTTGAGTCCCCCAAGTTCGGAAACGACCAGTTTCATTCCACATGCTGCGGCTTCAACCAATACAAGGGGAAGTCCCTCGTAAAAGGACGGAAGAGCAAAAACATCGCTTTGCCCAAACAGCTTTGCAAGATCGCACTGATCCATATTTCCCATCAGCCGCACGCTCTTCATCTTTTTAGCTCTTCCGGCCAGGCTTTCGTATTCCATGCCCTTTCCTGATCCAGCAATAAAAAGGATGGTCTCCGGCCTTCTTGACGAGACAATTTCGAATGCGTCGAGAAGACTCTTTACACCTTTCGCTTTGCTGATTTTTCCGGCGTAGACTATTTGTCCCGGTTTTCTTGCGGTTTCAAAATTGTCTTCATTAAAGCAATTCCTGTCATATCCGGCTCCTGTTATTTCCACCATCTCGGGAGGCACATCGTAAAATTCACAAATCCTGGTCTTCTGAAAATCATTCAATGCGAAAATTCCATCCAGTTTCTTGCAGGAATTGATGACCCTCAAGCTGTGATTCCGGTTCTTTTCCATCTGCCTCAAATCGCTGCCATGGGAAAATGCGAAAACCGGAAGCTCGGGAAACTTTTCCCTTGTAAGCGCTGTCAAAAGCCACAGATGATGGGTCAATACCAGGTCCGGTTCAAAAGACTCTACAGCTTCTTTCAAGCTGCGGCTGAAGTTTTCCTCCCAAAGCTCGAATTTCACTCCTGTGAGTTCATCGTATCGCGTGCTTTCGTAAGGCATCTCGTCACTCATTCCAACAACAGGAAACGGCAATTGTCCGCTTTCGAAAATAACCGGTTCAAAACATATTCCCTCCGGAAGACAATAGACCTTCTTGTCTTGATAAAAAGGCACTCCTGCGATAAGTGTTTGACTGTATCCCTTTTTATCCGCTTGATGCAGAATATTTTTGGCGAAAATGCCGCTTCCCGTCTTACCGGGTTGTTGAGCGATCACATGAAGTATTTTTTTCATGCCATCCTCCTTGCTTTTTTTGTTTTTACAGCTTTGGAATGCGCAGTCTTTATCTTCTCACAAAATTCAGTACAAGTTTCATCAGTCTTGACAAGGGACACATGTATATGCACCAGAACCTTTTGCCGAAAACAATATCCGCAAGTAAAGCCAGCAAAACGCTTCCTGCCATAAGCCTGAAAAAATTATACCATTTGTCTCCGCCATTGCCGGCAAAAACCACAAGTACAAATATAATGAACGCGACATATACTGAAAAAAACACCCATCCGGCAAAATTCGCCTTTTTGGAGTATTTCTTAAGCCTGCCTGGCGAATTTCCGCCTGCAAAGTCCAGCAAATTGCCGATTGGGCAGGTGTCGTAGCAAAAACTTCTTTTTTTTCTCAAGGCGGTTTCAATCAATGCATACGCAAAAATCAGAAAAATTCCATACCATACTCGAAAAACACAAACTGTTGCAAAAACCACTCCGAAAAAAAGCCACCCTTTAGTCTTATTTTTCATCTGAATACCCCCACGCCGTATTTATGTCGATTGTACAGCATGCAGGATGCTTTTACAAGCCGTATTATGTTATTTTCCTCGAGCCCGGCTTTTCCCATGGAATGCCGTTTTTGCACATGGGGCATTGATCGGGTTCATATACGCTTATATCCGCCTTTACTGCACTGTAGACTTCAAAGTCCAATGCTTGGCTTCCTCCGCGGTCGACAAGGCAAACGGCTGCGACAACTTCGGCTCCGAGGCTCTCAAGAAGATTTTTTACCTCCATTGTGGACTTTCCTGTTGTTATCACATCCTCTGCGATTATAACCCTGTCTCCGGCAGTAATTTCAAAACCTCTTCTCAGGCACATTTCATTGTCTTTTCGCTCGGTGAAAAGGGCTTTCCTTTTCATCTGCCTGCCAAATTCGTAAGCAGGTATTACCCCACCCATTGCGGGACCCACAAAATAATCGAATTTCAAGTTTTTTATTTTTTCCACAACCTCCGAAACCACCAACTCTGCCTTTTCGGGAAACGACAAAACCTTTGCGCATTGAACGTAACCACCACTGTGCTTTCCGGAAGAAAGCAAAAAATGCCCTTCAAGAATGGCTCCCGTCTCTTTGAATATTTCCAGCAATTCTTTTTGATTCATGTTTTTCTCCTTTACAGTATTCCTCTTATCTCCGACAGGCTCTTCACATTTTCTCTGTCCATGAAAGCTTCTATTTCATCAACTATCCTTGTCCCGGCCCTTAAGTCCATAAAATTTGCGGTTCCAACCTGCACACAGGACGCTCCCGCCATAATGAATGAAATTGCGTCGGCCCCGTTTGTTATCCCTCCCATGCCCATTATCGGAACATCGACGGCCTTTGCGACCTGGTGGACCATCCTCAAGGCTATCGGGCGGACAGCCGGTCCGGACAGTCCGGCATATGTGTTGTCAAAAATGATTTTCCTGCTGTATATGTCTACCGCCATCGCCTGAATAGTATTTATGAGCGAAATGGCATCTGCTCCCGCCGAAACGCAGGCTGATGCTATTTCGGCTATGTCGCCTGCATTGGGCGACAATTTTACCATCAGCATTTTCCTTGTGGATTTGCGTATTTCTCTTACTATGCCGTATGCCGAATCAGCATTTGTGCCAAAGGCCATGCCTCCGCTCTTTACATTCGGGCAGGATATGTTGAGCTCTACGATATCAAACGAAGTTTTCTCAATCCTATTTACGGTCTCTACATAATCCTCAATCCTCGAACCGCTTACATTGACAATTATCCTTGTGTCCAGCTTCGAAAGGTAATTTTCCTCATTTTCAAGGAATCCTTCTACTCCGGGGTTTTCAAGTCCGACGCTGTTCATTATTCCGGATGGAGTTTCCCATATTCGTATTCCCTTGTTTCCGGCTCTTTCTTCGAGTGTTATTCCTTTGGTGGATATTCCCCCAAGCTTTGAGGCATCGTATATCTCTCCGTATTCTTTTCCGAATCCGTATGTTCCCGAAGCCATAACAACCGGATTTTTGAAACTCAGGTTTCCAAAATCAACTTTGCTACAGCTCATCAAAAAACACATCCTCTCCGTCAAATACCGGTCCGTCCTTGCATGTTTTTCTGTTTCCGTTTTTAGTACTGCAGGTACACACGAGACATGCTCCGATTCCGCAAGCCATTCTCTTTTCCATTGATACGAAAACCTTTGCCTTTGCACTTTTTGCTTTTCTTGCAACAGCTTCCATCATGGGCTCCGGTCCGCAAGTAAAAATGACATCATAATCGGACGGGTTCAACATCTCAGTGACAAAGCCTCCTATGTCTATCCTTATCGAATCTGCGAAACTTGAAAAACGGTTCGAATTGATGTCCTCGTCGGAATAGCCCAGGTATATGTCCAGCCTTTCTGGATGTGAATTCCATAAAGTTTTGGCAGCGAATCTGAGAGGCGCCGTTCCCAGTCCTCCACCAACAAGAGCTATTCGTCCCTTTACCATCGGGAATCCGTTTCCATAAGGGCCTTCAAGGCTTATTTCATCTCCCGGCTTCTTGTTGGATATGATTCGAGTTCCTTCTCCGCAAACCCTGTAAAGAAAAACTATTTTATCGTTTTCAAGATCGTGTATGCTCAGAGGCCTCGAAAGCACCGGATAATCTTCCCATGCGCGAACCATGTAGAATTGCCCCATGGCTCCTTCGAAGCTTCCCTCCACCCCGATTTCATATATGCTTTTTGTAAGTTGGTTATTGAACAGGATTTTACTCATAGGCCAAATCCTTCCCCATCTTTTCAACACGCTCGCTTATAATATCCATAAAATCGCTTTCATTTCCGGCATTTCCGGCATGTGCAATTATTCCCCTCGATGAATTGACTACTGCGCACGGGTCGCTTATGGCTTCTTTAATATCTTTGCCGGTGCCTCCCTGCGCTCCGTAGCCGGGAACAAGGAAAAACATTCCGGGGCATGCCTTCCTGACCTCATGAAATTCCCTGGTGTTTTTTATTCCGACCACGCCGCCAATGGAGCTGTAGCCGCTTTTGCCAATAAAACCGGCTCCCCATTCACCTACTTTTTTTGCTGTTTCAATGTAAAGAGGGTTTCCTCCCGACAATATCCTCTCTTGGAAATCGACCGCGGATGGATTTGATGTCTTTACAAGAACAAACAGTCCCTTGTTTTTGTTCTTTACATAATCGTAATAAGGGGATATGGCATCCTCCCCCATGTATGGATTCACAGTCATGAAATCGGCTTCGAACTCGCCGCTGAAATGAGCTTTCGCATAAAGGCCCGCTGTTGACGATATGTCTCCCCTTTTTACATCCGCAATGGATATCAGATCTTTGCCTCTTAGGTAATCCAGGGTTTTCCCATAAGCCTTGAGCCCTTCAATTCCTTCAGCTTCATAGCATGCTATCTGGAGTTTAAAGCAGGCCGCCCTGTCTCGGGCCGCATCTATCGCCAAACGGTTGAAAGCAAAAATTCTTTCGCTCTTCGTGCTGTGTTTTTTTGTTATGAACCCAGGAATATAATCCATCCTTATGTCGAGTCCTACGCATATCATTCCCTTTGAAACGACTTCATCGTGCAATTTGTCTACTATCATAGATTACTCTCCCCGCTTTCATTGTCAGTACAATTTCACCTTTGCTTTCCCAGCCGTCAAAAGGAGTGTTCTTTCCTTTCGATGAAAAGTTTTCGGAAGAAATTTTCTTTACAACACCCAAATCGGCCAAAAGCAAATCGGCATCCATTCCTTTTTCCAGCCTCCCCTTTGAAAGACCAAGCAGCCGGGCCGGTGTTTCCGCCATCATTTCAACAAGCCTTCCTATGCTTATGTTTTCCCTTTCGAAAACAGTATGCACCATTTCAAAGGCTATTTCCACATTTGATATTCCGGGGCTTCCCTTTATCTTGTCTTCCTTGCTGTGTGGTGCATGGTCTGTTCCTACAACGTCAATAAGCCCGCTCCTTGCAGCATCCAAAAGCGCCGCCCTGTCGTCTGAATTTCCAAACGATGGATTAACCATGTAGTCCAGGTTCTCGGCGAAAAGATGATGGGGAGTGACTTCGCATGTAAGCAAATTGCCGAATGCGGCTTTGCCTGTTCTTATGAGTTCCACGGTCTTCCTCTTGCTTATATGGCAGATATGGAGTCTTCCCGGCGTTTCCGCCATTGTTCCCAAATGCCTTCGCACAGTCTTCGATTCAGGCTCGCAATGTGCCATTACAATAAAATCAAGCTCTCTCGACTTTTTAAAAGCTTCTTTTGCCATGTCGGAATCCACAAGCGTCTTCCCGTCATCGGAGAAAAGATTTGTAAGCTTTTTCATGGAACTGAAATCTACCGTTTCTTTTCCTTCCAGACCTTTGGTAACTGCCGAAATCTGAAAAATATCGCACAGTCCGACTTCTTCATGCCTCTTCATTATTGTCCCGAATACTTCCGGATTGTCGCATACGGGCGATGTGTTGGCCATTGTGCACAGAGAAGTATATCCACCCTTTACAGCCGCCGCTTCTCCTGTTTCCATTGTCTCTTTGCCCTCGCCTCCGGGGTATCGCATATGAAAGTGCATGTCCGTGAATGCAGGCATGAGGCAAAGCCCCCGTCCGTCAATCAATTTTGCGCATTTTTCTTCGGCTTCAAATGTTTCGGAAGGTTTGCCCGAATCAATCACCTTTTGGATTTTTCCGTCTTTTATCAGAATGGCCCCCATGCAATCGATGCGCGAATCAACCAATCTGACGTTCTTTATAAGAATTGTCATCCGCCCACCTACGCCTTCACGGGAGTGTCGCAGTATTCACAAGTATATATCTTGTTGTCCGGATCGACGAGAGTGAATTCTATGTCTGGTATATTCTCGATTGTCGAAACGCATCTGGGATTCTTGCATTTCAATATGCCCTTGATTTTTTCCGGCAGTTTAAGTTTGATTTTTTCAGTTATTTTTCCGTTTTCGACAATATTGACAGTAAGATTCGGGTCCAAAAGCCCCAGCATTGTCATGTCAAGATCGATTTCGTTTTCGATTTTAATAAGGTCTTTTTTCCCCATTTTCACAGAAGGTATGTTCTTTATGAGAACAACCGTATAATCCACCTTGTGCAAACCCAAGTCTTTGAATATGTTGTGTCCGCAACCCGGCTTGATGTGGTCTATTACAATCCCCTTTTTGATGCTGTCAATTTTAATCATCTATTCCACCCCCAGAAGCTGCATGATCAGCGCCATGCGTATGTACATGCCCATCTTTGCCTGTTCAAAATAAACCGCACGCTCATCCGTGTCCATGTCCGTGGATATCTCATTTATTCTGGGAAGCGGATGCATTACAATCATGTCTTTCTTGGCCTTTTTCATTTTTTTGGCGTTAAGAAGAAAGAAATCCTTGAGCCTCAGATATTCATCTTCACTGAAAAACCTCTCTCTTTGAACCCTTGTCATATACAATATGTCAAGCTTTCCCAAGCTTCCTTCAAGGTTTTGCGTCATTTCAAACTGATCCTTGTCAAGCTCGTCGGTTATATGCGATGGAATCTCGAGTTCATTTGGAGATATGAACACAAATTTTATATTGTCATATCTTGAAAGCGCCTTTACAAGCGAATGCACCGTTCTGCCGAATTTCAAGTCTCCGCAAAGGCCTATGACAAGATTGTCTAGACGCTTTTTATACCTTCTGATTGTCATAAGGTCGGTTAATGTCTGTGTAGGGTGCTGATGCCCTCCGTCACCTGCATTTATGAGAGGAATCACCGACTTTTTCGAGGCAAGAAGCGGCGCCCCCTCTTTGGGATGGCGCATCACAGCTATGTCGGCATAGCATCCTATCGTCCGTATTGTGTCGCCTATGCTTTCCCCTTTGGAGACCGATGACGACCCCGGTTCGGAAAACCCTATCGTCTCTCCTCCGAGTCTCAACATGGCAGCCTCAAAACTGAAACGGGTTCTTGTAGAGGGCTCATAAAAGAGTGTGGCCAAAAGCTTTCCCCTGCATGCGTCCATGTAGCTTTCAGGACTTTCCATAATCAGATCGCCCAGTTCAAAAAGCCCCTGCAACTCCTCCACCGTAAAATCCCCCGGCTGAATCAAGTGTCTGTCTTTAAGCATTTTAACCTTCCTTCCTGGCATCACAGTGCCAAATTAAAGTTGATTTTAAAAAAAGCCTCTCCGCAGACGCGGAAAGGCATAGTTATCCTGTAACAATTTATTGATTATAGCTACCTTTCCGGTCTCTCGGGACCAGATTAAAGATATTCCCATTTCAAGAAATATACCATGGATTTTCTTAAAAGTCAATCCGTCATATTTTGTTTTTATCCATAGAGGAAAAAACATATTCAAGCGTCTTTCTTATCCAAAATACTGCCGCAACAAATGAAATCCCTAGTTTTGCAGCAACCTAATACATAGTGAAGCTTGAACCAGAGTAACTTAAATTGGTTCAGGCTTTTTTTTATTTATT
>Ga0102938_10001142_pt1 | contig 20052 bp, 17 predicted proteins | sample SalPonR2_B_D2_MG_FD_84516 | JGI IMG/M metagenome (GOLD analysis project Ga0102938, IMG submission 84516) | Salt pond soil microbial communities from South San Francisco under conditions of wetland restoration - Salt Pond MetaG R2_B_D2_MG | ecosystem: Environmental > Aquatic > Marine >... | reverse complement strand
GCGCCAAACCGATCCTTTATCGCGTCGCGGGTGGCATGCACCGCCTCGGGCGCCATGTCGATGCCGTCGGTCCGCATGTAGGTGATGTGGCCCGCCTCATACAGGCGCTGCGCGGTGCTCATGGTCTGGCGTGCGCCGAACCCGAATTTGCGGCTCGCCTCCTGTTGCAGGGTGGAGGTCATGAAGGGAGGGGCGGGGTTGCGGGTGGCCGGTTTGGCCTCGACCGCGGAAATGGTCAGCGCGCGCGAGCTGACGGCCTGCACGGCAAGGCCGGTCTCGACGGCGGTGCCAAGATCGTAGCGGTCCAGCTTTTTGCCGCGCAGATGGGTCAGACGGGCCTCGAACTGCTGACCGCGCGGGGTTTCCAGAACTGCGCGTACGGACCAGTATTCACGGGCGCGGAACGCCTCGATCTCCATCTCGCGGTCGGTGATGATGCGCAGGCACACGGACTGAACCCGGCCTGCGGATTTCGCACCGGGCAGCTTGCGCCACAGCACCGGGGACAGGTTGAAGCCCACAAGGTAATCCAGCGCACGGCGCGCCAGATACGCCTCGACCAGTTCCATATCGACCTGGCGGTGGTTCTTCATCGCTTCGGTCACGGCGGTCTTGGTGATCGCGTTGAACACCACCCGGCTGACGGCGGTGTCTTTCTTGATTGCCTTGCGTTTGGTCAGTGCCTCCTGCAGGTGCCAGCTGATCGCTTCGCCCTCGCGATCGGGGTCAGTCGCCAGGATCAGCGTCTGGTCGTCTTTCAGCGCATCGGCGATGGCCTTGACGTGTTTGCGACTGTCGACGCCGATTTCCCACTCCATCGCGAATCCCTCTTCGGGATCGACGGAGCCGTCCTTGGAGGGCAGGTCGCGCACATGACCATAGGACGCGAGAACCGTGTAATCGCTACCAAGATACTTGTTGATGGTCTTGGCTTTTGCTGGCGATTCAACAACGACGACGGGCATGGATGACTGTCCTTACAGGGCGCGGGGGCTGTGGCGGCGGACCATGTGGGGTCAGGCGGCGGGTTGTCAATGCGTCAGGCAGTGGGGGTGTGCGGCGTCATCATGGATAACGGAAACTTGCGGCGCTGCCCCTGTGCGGCCGAGGGCGCGTGCGTTTTGCACAGGCGACCCCACGAATGTCGTTTGGGTCGGTGTGGCAAACCCGCCCCGCCTGTCCAAGCGCGTGAACGCGGTACCGGGCACCGTCAGGCCGCTGACCGGACATCGTCAGGAGAGGTGGACCATACCTCCGGGGCTGCGGGTGATGCGCCCGGCCAGTTCCAGAACCGCCAACGCCTGTGAGACAGTGCGTGCGGGTTGCCCAAGCTCCCGGATCAACTGATCCTCGGCCACGGGCGTGGGGCCCAGCACGGCAAGGATCGAACCTTCGACACCACCTGCCGGCGGCCTTGGGGCCGCCTGCCGGGTCGCTTGGGGAGGGCTTGGCACGGCAGGCGTTGCGGCCATGACCGGCGCATCATCGGGCGCACCAAGCGCGTCGATCACGTCTTGAGCGCCACGCACCAGAACCGCGCCGTCACGGATCAGAAGGTTGGCACCGGCGGCCCGGGTGTCCATCGGGTGCCCCGGCACCGCCATGACCTCGCGCCCCTGATCCAGAGCGTACCGCGCCGTGATGAGTGAGCCCGAGCGCACCGCCGCCTCGATCACGATCACGGCGCTGGCCAGGCCCGACACGATGCGGTTGCGGCGGGGAAAATGGCGTGCCTGCGGCTCCAGCCCGAAAGGCATTTCGCTCAGCCGCAGACCCTGCTTCCCTATGGTGCGGGCCAGATCGGTGTTTTCGGCCGGGTAAATGATGTCGAGCCCACCGGCCTGGACGGCGATGGTGCCGGTTTCCAGCGCGGCGCCATGGGCCAGCGCGTCAATCCCGCGCGCCAGACCGGACACGACGACGAAACCGGCCGCGCCCAGATCGGCTGCCAGCCGCCGGGCCATGCGCGTCCCCAGGGCCGACGCGTTGCGTGTTCCCACCATCGCCACCATTGGCCTTTGCAGCAAGGATGTCTTTCCCAAGGTCCACAGGATCGGCGGCGCATCTGCGATCTCGGCCAGGGCGGTCGGATAGTCAGGATCGCCAAGGCACAGCATCCGCGCGCCGTTCCGTTTGGCCGCACGCAATTCCGCCAGCGCCACGGGTTCGGGGCAGGCGGTGTAGCTGTCGACGCCCGCGGCGCGCGCGACCCCGGGCAAGGCCTCGAGCGCGGCGCAAGCGTGACCGTGTTCGCCCATGAGGCGCAGATATGTGGCTGGTCCCACGCGGCGCGACCGGATCAGGCGCAGGCGCGCCAAACGCTCCGCATCATCGGCTGCGGGGGACGGCAGGAAAGCGGGGGCCTGTTCGGAGAATCCGAATTCATACTCGGCAGACATATCGGGACGCTACGCGGAAACCGATTAACAGCCGGTTACCAATCATCTGCCCAGCAGAGTTTTTCAAAACTCTGCCTCACGCGCTTGCAAGCGCGTGCACCAGAGCCTTGCAAGGCTCTGGCCAGTCTTTTGCAAAAGACTGGTGCCAACGTGCAGGCCCGCACTGCAGGTCCGTCCGGCATGCGCGCCACCGGACGATCAGCAGTTCCGGCTGACATTCACGCGGCAGACCCGCCAACGGTCAGACCACCGATGAGCAGTGTCGGCTGGCCCACGCCCACCGGCACCCACTGTCCGTTCTTGCCGCAATTCCCCATGCCGGGGTCCAACGCCATGTCATTTCCGATCGCCCGGATCTGTTGCAGCGCCGTCGCGCCGTCACCGATCAGGGTGGCTCCTTTCACCGGGGCGCCGACAACGCCGTTCTTCACGCGGTAGGCCTCGGTGCACGAGAACACGAACTTGCCGTTGGTTATGTCGACTTGCCCACCACCGAACCCCACGGCGTAGATACCGTCCCTGACGTCGGCCACGATATCGCCCGGCGCGGCGTCGCCGCCCAGCATGTAGGTGTTGGTCATCCGCGTCATCGGCGCATGGGCATAGCTTTCGCGGCGTCCATTGCCGGTTGGCGAGACCCCCATCAGGCGTGCGGACTGGCGATCTTGCATGTAGCCTACGAGGATACCGTCCTCGATCAGCGTGGTCTTGTTGGACGGCGTGCCTTCGTCATCGACGCTGATCGATCCGCGGCGGTCGGGAATCGTTCCGTCATCCAGGACCGTCACGCCCGGCGCCGCGATCCGTTGCCCCATCAGACCTGCAAAAGCCGATTGCGTCTTGCGGTTGAAATCGCCCTCCAGCCCGTGGCCGATCGCCTCATGCAGCAAGATGCCGGGCCAGCCGGGGCCCAGCGCCACATCCATCATGCCCGCGGGCGCGGGTTCGGCGGACAGGTTCACCACCGCGATGCGCAACGCCTCGCGGGCAATGCCTTCCCAATGGTCGCGCCCCAACAGGCCCGCAAGCCCGACGCGCCCCCCGCCCCCGGCCGAGCCGCTTTCACGACGCCCATTGTCTTCCACGATGATCGACACGTTCAGCCGCACCATCGGTCGGGTATCGCGGACGCGGTTGCCTTCGGGCCGCAGGATCTCGACCTCCTGGTGGGACGCCGCCATCGAGGCCGACACCTGTACGACGCGCGGATCCAGCGCACGGGCATAGGCGTCGATCTCGGCCAGGGTGTCCAGCTTGACGCCGAATTCCGCCCCCGCCATGGGATCTTCGTCGGTATACAGCTTCACATTCGTGCCCATGGGCGCATCGGCCAGGATCCCGCCGCCGTCGCCCACCGCCAGCCGGGCGGTCTGTGCAGCCCTGAGCAGGGACGCCTCGGAGATCTCGGTGGAATGCGCGTAGCCTGCCACCTCACCCTTGACCGCGCGCAACCCGAATCCCTCGGCCGCATCGTAGCTTGCGGTCTTGACCCGGCCGTCATCGAAGACCAGCACCTCGGATCTGCGGCGTTCCAGGAACAGCTCTCCATCGTCGGCGCCATCGGTGGCCTGCCGCAAGACGCGCAGGGCCGCGCCTTCATCCAAAAGGGTCTCGAACGGGCGGAAAGGGGTGGATTGTGCCATGACGATCTCCGGCTTGTGCATTCGGATGACCGGCGCGGGCCGGTCTGCGGTGGGGTGAGACATTTAGACCAAATGCCTTGCGTGTCTGTCAGCTATATGGTCCACGCGACGATGAACACAACGGTATGCCGCATCGGTGAACGATCACGAGGCATACCGGGAGAATACAGGACAGATGGTAATGGCACTTCGCATGAAGCTGACCGGCCTGTGGGCCGGCATTGGCGCAACTTTCTTGGCAGGCGCCGTCTCGGCGCAGACTGCGGGTATGCGCGACGGACTGAACATCATCGGTGCACCCGAACCGGGCGGCATCGGATTTCAGCTTGGCGTGACGCAAGTCGCACGGGACATCCGGGCGCTGGACACGTTCCTTTTGGTGATTTCGACCGCGATCGTCTTGTTCGTGACCGCATTGCTGGCCTACGCCATCATCAAGCACAACGCCAAGGCCAACCCGACGCCGGCGACGTTTACCCACAACACCCGGATTGAGGTGGCCTGGACCATCGTGCCGCTGCTGATCCTGATCGTGATCGGTGCATTTTCCCTTCCGGTCCTGTTCCGCCAGCAAACCATCCCCGATGCGGATGTGGTGGTCAAAGCCACCGGTCTGCAATGGTATTGGAACTATGAATACCCCGAGCATGGCATCAGCTACGACAGCTTCATGCTGGCCGAAGACGAACTGGCGGAGTACGGCTATGGCCCCGACGAACACCTGCTGGCCACCGACACCGCCATGGTGGTGCCCACCGGCCAGACCGTGGTGGTCCAGGTTACCGCCGCGGACGTGATCCATTCCTGGACGGTTCCCGCCTTCGGGGTGAAGCAAGATGGCGTTCCCGGCCGGCTGGCCGAGCTTTGGTTCGAAGTCGATCCCGGCATGGAAGGCGTTTATTTCGGCCAGTGTTCGGAACTGTGTGGGGTGAACCATGCCTACATGCCGATCACGGTGTTTGCCGTGACGCCCGAGGAATACGAGGCCTGGCTGGCCGGCGATGCGCAGGAATTCGCATCCATCGGCACCCGCGCACCGCAGGTGATCGAACTGGCCTCGGCTGACTGATGGTGAGGGCGGGACACGTCCCGCCCGGCCCAACATGCAATGGATGCACGTATGACCGACCTGACCACCAACACGACCTCGCAGGCCGCTGAAGGCGACGCCCGTTTCGGCGACTACGTGGCCCTGCTCAAGCCGCGGGTGATGTCGCTTGTGGTCTTCACGGCGCTTGTGGGTCTCTTGGTGGCCCCGGGGTCCATCAATCCGATGATCGCCTTTACCGCGATCTTGTTCATCGCCCTTGGCGGCGGCGCGTCCGGTGCGCTGAACATGTGGTACGACGCCGATGTCGACGCGGTGATGCGGCGCACGGCCAAGCGCCCGGTGCCCGCAGGGCGTGTCACCAGCGGCGAGGCCCTGTCGCTGGGTCTTTGGCTATCTGCGATTTCGGTTGCGATGCTGGGGCTTGCCACCAATTGGATGGCGGCGGCCCTTCTGGCGTTCACGATCTTTTTCTACGCGGTGATCTACACCATGTGGCTCAAGCGTGCGACACCTCAGAACATCGTGATCGGTGGCGCCGCCGGCGCTTTCCCTCCGATGATCGGGTGGGTCGCGGCGACGGGGTCGATCTCGCTGGAAGCGGTCTTGATGTTCGGTCTGATCTTCATCTGGACGCCGCCGCATTTCTGGGCGCTCGCGCTGTTCATGAAATCCGACTATCACGAAGCCAAGATCCCCATGTTGACGGTCACCCACGGCCGCCGCGAAACCCGGCGCCAGATCCTGATCTACACCGTCGTGCTGGCGCCGGTGGCGCTGTGGCTTGGCTTCACGCCGGTGGCAGGTCCGGTCTATCTGGCGGCCGCTGTTGTCCTGAACGCGATCTTCCTGAAAGGTGCGTGGGATATCTGGCGCCGTGATGAGGTCATGGCCGAGGCGGATGGCTATGCTGTCGAAAAAAGGGTCTTCCGCTTTTCGCTGTACTATCTGTTCCTTCATTTCGGCGCACTTCTGGTGGATGCCGGACTGCGCGGCGCGGGGGTGATGTAATGCCGATCACGCAAACCCATGACCTGCACAAACGCCGCTTTGGCCGCAATGTGGGTGTTGCCCTCTGCCTGGTGGCCTTCGCCGCGATCGTGTTCGGGCTGAGCGTCGCCAAGATCACGCAAGGTGCGTCGATGGAAGCCTTCGATCACACGCCGCGCGTGTCTCTGACACCACCAATGGAGGAGAGCCAATGACAGCCAACCAGAAAGTTGTGACCCGCCTTTTGGGCGTGATCGTGGTGATGGGCGCGCTGGCGTGGTCGGCGGTGCCGCTATACGACTGGTTCTGCCGCGTCACGGGATATGGCGGCACGACGAACGTGGCAGATGCGGGGAGCGACGTGGTGCTGGACCAGACCATGACGGTCCGGTTCGATGCATCGCGTTCCCGTGACATGCCCTGGGAGTTCCGTGCGATGGAACCCCGCATGGACATCCGCATCGGCGAGACGGGGCTTGCGTTTTACGAAGCCTACAACCCGACCGACGAGTACGTTGCCGGAACGGCAAGCTTCAATGTCGCGCCGTTCGACAGCGGGCTTTACTTCGTCAAGATTGCCTGTTTCTGCTTTGAACAGCAGGTGCTGGCGCCCGGTGAGCGGGTGCAGATGCCCGTGACCTTTTTCGTGGACCCCGAGATCCTGAATGATCCCGAAGCGCGGTCCACCCCCGCGATTACCTTGTCCTACACGTTTCACGTGACGGACCTGCCCGAAGAATACGCCGCACTCGATGTGGTGAACTGAAGAAAAAGACCGGACCGAGGACACCCACCATGGCCCATACCAAGAACCACGACTATCATATCATCAACCCTTCGATCTGGCCCCTGATCGCGGCAGCGGGCGCGTTCGCGATGCTGTTTGGCGCGGTCAACTGGATGCACGGATCGGGGCCCTGGCTGTTCCTGGCAGGCTTTGTGGCGGTGCTTTACGTCATGTATGGCTGGTGGGCCGACGTGGTGGCGGAATCGAACGCCGGCGACCACACCCCGGTGGTGCGGATCGGCCTGCGCTACGGCTTCATCATGTTCATCATGTCCGAGGTGATGTTCTTCGTCGCCTGGTTCTGGGCGTTCTTCAAGCACGCGCTGTACCCGATGAACACCTACGAGGCGTCGCAATACGTGCCGCCCGAGATCTACGCCGTCGACCCGTTCCACTTGCCGCTGATCAACACGCTGGTCTTGCTTCTGTCGGGCTGTGCCGTGACCTGGGCGCACCATGCCCTGGTTCACAACGGCGACCGCAAGGACGTGGAATGGGGCCTGATCATCGCAGTTGTCCTGGGCGTGGCGTTCACCGGTCTGCAGGCCTTCGAGTACTGGGAGCTGATCGCTCACTACGATTGGGTTTTTGGCGGCGACAAGTTCTTTTCGACCTTCTTCCTTGCGACCGGCTTCCACGGTCTTCATGTGATCATCGGGACCATCTTCTTGTTCGTGTGTTACCTGCGGGTGCGCGCGGGCCACTTCACCGCCGAAAAGCATATCGGCTTCGAAGCTGCCGCGTGGTACTGGCACTTCGTCGACGTGGTCTGGCTGTTCCTGTTCCTGGCCGTCTACATCTGGGGCCAGTAAGACGGGCAGGGGGGCGCTGCCCCCCGGCTTCGCCTCCCCCCGGGATATTTCGGAAACGGAGATGGCGCAGGGTCGGATCGATCGATGGCCGCCCGATCCAGAGCTTCAACAGATGGGCCCGCATAGCGTCGGGCCCGTTTTCTTTGGCGGCAGGGCGGCGCCCGGGGTTTGACGAGATGACAACAAGGACAGGGCGGACATGATCCGAAGCATCATCGGACCACTGATTTTCGGCGTGATCGGTATTGCGGTGCTGGTGTCGCTTGGTGTCTGGCAGGTTCAGCGTCTCGCCTGGAAGAACAGCGTGCTGGCCGAGATCGATGCGCGCATCGCCGCCGCCCCCGTCGACATTCCCGATGCGCCCGATCCCGAAGCGGATCGCTACCTGCCGGTGCGGGCGACGGGCGAGATCGGGGACCCGTTCGTTCGGGTACTTGTCAGTCAGCGCGGAATGGGGGCGGGCTACCGCATCATCTCGCCGTTCGACCTGGGTCAGGGGCGCGTGGTTTTGCTCGATCGCGGCGTGATGGCTGTGGCCGACGACCTGCCACCCGCACCCGAAGGCCCGGTGAGTGTCGCGGGCAACCTGCATTGGCCCGTGGAGCGCGACGGGTTTACCCCCGACAATGATCTGGACGAGAATATCTGGTTCGCCCGCGAGGTTCCGGTGCTGGCCGATCATCTGGGAACCGAGCCGGTCTTGCTGGTCGCGCGCAGCCTGTCGGTTTCCGATGCGCCCTTGTCGCCCCTGCCCGTGACATCCGAAGGTATCCCGAACGATCACCTCAACTATGCCATCACATGGTTTTCGCTGGCATTGGTCTGGTTGGGGATGACACTGTTCCTGCTGTGGCGTATCACGCGGCGAACCGCATGAAGGACGACGCGCGGATGCGTTATATTTCCACCCGGGGGCGCGCCCCCGAGCTGACATTCGAAGACGCGATGCTGACCGGGCTGGCCCGGGACGGCGGGTTGTATCTGCCTGCCGAGATCCCGCAGATCGGCCATGCCGACATCGCGGCCCTTGCCGGCCTGAGTTATGAAGAGGTCGCGTTTCGCATCATGCGCCCGTTTATCGGCGACAGCTTCTCGGATGCGGAGTTCGGCGACATCATCGCGCGCGCCTATGCGGGGTTTGGCCATGCCGCCCGTGCGCCGCTCAAGCAGTTGCAGGACAATCATTTCCTGTTGGAGTTGTTTCACGGTCCGACGCTCGCGTTCAAGGATTTCGCGATGCAGCTGATCGGGCAGCTGTTTCAGAGCGCGCTGGCGCGGCGCGGCGACCGGGTGACCATCGTGGGGGCCACCTCGGGCGATACCGGCTCCGCCGCCATGGAAGCGTTTCGCGGTCTCGACAATGTCGATGTCTTCATTCTCTACCCCCATGGCCGTGTGTCCGAAGTGCAGCGCCGCCAGATGACCACCGTGGCCGAGGCCAACGCCCATGCCCTGGCGATGACGGGCGATTTCGATGAGTGTCAGGCGCGCCTGAAGGATATGTTCAACGATTTCGACTTCCGCGACGGTGTGCGGCTGGCCGGCGTGAACTCGATCAACTTTGCCCGCGTCCTGGCGCAGGTCGTGTATTACTTCACGTCTGCCGTGGCGTTGGGCGCCCCGCATCGCAAGGTCAGCTTTTGCGTGCCCACGGGAAATTTCGGCGACATCTTTGCCGGCTATCTGGCAAAACGAATGGGCCTGCCGATCGACAAGCTGATCGTGGCCACGAACCAGAATGACATTCTGCATCGGGCGCTGAGAACCGGGGTCTATCAAACCCAAGGGGTTACGCCGTCGATCAGCCCGTCGATGGATATCCAGGTAAGCTCCAATTTCGAGCGCGCGCTGTTTTATGCCTATGGGCGCGATAGCGGGGCGGTCTCGCAGGTGATGGACGAGCTCAAGCGGGGCGGGTTCCACATTTCGCAAGGAGCCCTAGAAGCCCTGCGCGAGGATTTCGTCAGCGGCCGCACCTCGGAGGCGGATACATCGGCGATGATCGCCCGCGCCCTGCCAGAGATGGGCGAGCTTCTGTGCCCGCATTCCGCCGTGGGCGTGCATGTGGCGCAGGATTTCCTGGGCGCCACGCCGCTTGTCACGCTGGCAACCGCACATCCGGCAAAATTCCCCGATGCGGTGGAAGCGGCCAGCGGCATCCGTCCGCCCCTGCCGCCGCGCATGGCGGACCTGTATGACCGGCCCGAGCGTTTGACCCGGGTGGACAACAACCTGGACGACCTGAAAACCCTGATCCGCAAGGAAATCGCCGCGTGAGTGTCAATCTGCATACCCTGTCAAATGGCCTCAGGATCGTGACCGAACACATGCCGGGCCTGCAATCTGCCTCGATCGGTCTGTGGGTCAGTGCGGGCGGACGGCATGAAGCCCCCGACCAGAACGGGATCGCGCATTTCCTGGAGCACATGGCATTCAAGGGCACGACCCGGCGCACGGCCCTTCAGATCGCCGAAGAGATCGAGGATGTGGGCGGTTATATCAACGCCTATACCAGCCGCGAAGTGACGGCCTACTACGCGCGCGTTCTGAAAGATGACGTGCCGCTTGCGCTGGACCTGATTTCCGACATCGTTCTCAATCCGATCTTCGACCCCAAGGAGATCGAGATCGAGCGCGGCGTGATCTTGCAGGAAATCGGCCAGGCCGCAGACACGCCCGACGACATCATTTTCGACTGGCTGCAGGAAGCGGCCTATCCGGGCCAGGCCCTTGGTCGCACGATACTTGGTCCTGCGGAACGGGTGCGCGCCTTTGGACGTGCCGATTTCGACCGCTTCGTGGCGCAGCATTACGGGGCGGGTCAGCTGATCTTGTCGGCGGCCGGTGCTGTCGATCACGACCAGATCGTGCGCCTGGCCGAGGCCGCGTTTGGCCATCTGCCGCCCTCCACCCCGCAGATCCCTGAACCGGGTCAGTTCGCGGGGGGTGAACGGCGCGAGATCAAGTCGCTGGAACAGGCCCATTTCACCCTTGCGCTGGAGGCGCCGGGCTATCGGTCCGACGACATCTACACGGCGCAGATTTATTCCACCGCTCTTGGCGGGGGCATGTCTTCGCGATTGTTCCAGGAGATCCGGGAAAAACGCGGGCTGTGCTACACGATTTATGCGCAGGTCGGCAGCTACGACGACACGGGCCTGTTGACGATCTATGCCGGCACCAGCGCCGAAGACTTGCCGGAACTGGTGGGTCTGACCGTGGATGAATTGCGCCGTTCGGCCGAAGACATGAGCGCCGCCGAACTGGAGCGCGCGCGTGCCCAGATGAAGGCGGGTCTCTTGATGGGGTTGGAAAGCCCCTCTGCGCGGGCCGAACGGCTGGCGCGGCTGGTGGCGATCTGGAACCGGGTTCCGGGTCTGGAAGAAACCGTTGCACGCATCGACGATGTGTCACTGGCCGGGGTGCGCGACCATGCCCAGGCCATCGCGCAGGCGGGCCGCGCGGCCATGGCGCTTTATGGTCCGGTCGCATCCTCGCCCGAACTTTCAAGAGTGACGGAGCGTCTGGCCGCCTGATGATCGCCCGCAAACGTCATGTGCGCCTGGAAACGGAGCGGTTGACCCTGCGGCTGCCGCGCCATGCCGATTTCCGCGCCTGGGCGGCATTGCGCACCGGATCACAGGATTTCCTGACACCGTGGGAACCGACCTGGGCGCCCGACCACTTGACCCGCAAGAGCTTTACCGGGCGTGTCTACTGGGCGCAGAGAGCCCTGACGCAGGGCAATGCCGTGCCGCTCTTCATCACGCGCCGCAGTGACGAGACGCTGCTGGGTGCGATCACGCTCGATAATATCCGGCGGGGTCCGGCCCAGTCCGCGACGCTCGGCTACTGGATCGGGCAAAGCCATGCGCGCAAGGGATTCATGCGCGAGGCGATCGATGCCGTCGTGCACTACGCGTTCCGTGTCCAGGATCTCAGCCGGGTCGAGGCGGCATGTCTGCCAGAAAATGCCGCGTCACGCGGGGTGCTGGAAAAATCCGGATTCAAATACGAAGGGGTGGCGCAAAGCTATCTTCAGATCAACGGACGCTGGCGCAATCACGTGCTGTACGCCAATCTGCGCCATGATCGCAGGGGCAAGACGGATGTAGGGTAAGGTACGGATCGCCTGTCGGCCGGCCCGAATGTTTGCAAACCTCTGAAGAGGTTCCTTTTTTCAGCACGCGACCTAGGTTGTACGCCATGACAGATATTTCAGACCGCCTTGCCGCCATCCTGCCCGCCGCTGCCATCAAGACGGCAGGGCCGAATTACCTCGAGGAACCGCGCGGACGCTGGCAAGGGCATGCCGCCGCCGTCGTGGCCCCGGGGACCGCCGCCGAGGTTGCAGCGGTCTTGCGACTTGCGTTTGATACCGGTGTTCCCGTGATCCCGTTCGGGGGCGGAACGGGCCTGGTCGGCGGGCAACTGGTCGCAGACGGGCCGGCCCCGATCATCTTGTCGCTGGAACGGATGCGCCAGATCCGGGAGTTCGATGTTGTCGCCGGCACCATGGTCGTGGAGGCCGGCGCGATCCTGGCCGATATCCAAGCCGCCGCCGAGGCCGAGGATTGGATCTTTCCCCTGACCCTGGCCAGCCAGGGTTCTGCCCGTCTGGGGGGGCTGCTGGCGACCAATGCGGGTGGCGTTAATGTCATTCGCTACGGCAATGCGCGTGACCTGTGCCTTGGGGTCGAGGCCGTGCTGGCCGATGGCACCTTGATCAACACATTGTCACCGCTCAGAAAGAACAACACCGGCTATGATCTACGCCACCTTCTGATCGGATCGGAGGGAACCCTGGGGGTGATCACGGCGGCCTCGCTGAGGGTGTTCCCGAAGCCCGCAGCGACCGGATCTGCGCTGATGGTGGTGCCTGACCCGGATGCGGCGCTGGCCCTTTTGCGTCTGGCACAAACACAGATTGGCGGCGCGGTGTCCGCGTTCGAGTTGATCGGCAAGCAGGGCCTGGATTTCCTGGCGGAGGTGGGCCCCGAGACGCGGCAACCCTTCGAGCCACGCCCCGATTGGATGTGCCTGATCGACCTGGGAATGGGAGCGGACGGGGACCCGTCCGCCGCGCTTGAGACGCTGTTTGCGACCGCCTTCGAGGATGCGATCGTGACCGATGGCGTCATCGCCACATCCGAGGCGCAACGGGCGGAGTTCTGGGCCTTGCGAGAAAACATCCCCGCCGCGAACCGCCTCATTGGTGCCGTGTCGTCCCACGATATCTCGGTGCCGGTCGCGAAGATCCCCCTGTTTATTGCGGAAGCGCCGGGCCGGATCGCCCGGATCGGGGAGTTCCGGCTGAATTGCTTTGGTCACATGGGGGATGGCAATCTGCACTACAACGTCTTTCCCGCGCCGGGCCGCAGTCGCGCCGATCACGAGAACCAACGCAGCGAAATCAAGCGGGCGATTCATGATCTGGTGGATGAACTCGGGGGCTCCGTTTCGGCAGAACACGGGGTGGGCCGGCTGAAGGTCGACGACCTGGAACGCTATGGCGATCCGGGAAAGCTCGTCGCCATGCGCGCCATCAAGACGGCCCTCGATCCCAGGGGCATCCTGAACCCGGGCGCGGTTCTGCGCGCCTGATCGGGTCCCCGTGCCCCCCGAGTGCCGTGGACCGGGCGGCGGCCGCCTCGGGCCGCTCTGCGGCCGCTCGTCGGCGCGCTGTGGTGGCTGGTGCAAGCGCGCGATCCGTTTTGGGGGCATGTGCGTGTGGCGGCTGTCGGATGCCTCCGGCGGGAGTTGTATCGGCCAAGATGAAGTCAGGAGCATGTCCATCGGCAACGAGTCTGGCTCTAACGATTTGTTAGGTTTAACGCGCGATGATGAATGTGCGCCGATAGCTGGAGAGTGAAGCGGCGTCCAAGGTGAAGCTCCGCTACCCGGTTCACGGCGGTAGCCAATCCGTTAAAGCCGGGGGCGGGGTGGAGCTTGGTGACGGGTGCGACCGCTGCTCCCCTTCTTCATCTTGGCCAATACAACTCCGGGGGGAGCGCGCATGCGCGGGGGGCTGGCCCCCAAGCACTCTCCGCGTCAGGTCCGCACGCCCGCAAACCGGGTCTGCCAGTCTTCGCGGTCTTCATCCCCGATCTTGGCAAACAGAACGTCGGGCACGGCGAAGACATGACCGCCGGGCAGTTGCCTCAGGGCCAAGGCGGCGCTTTCGGGCCAGGCGAGATCCACATTCATCGCCTCGACCATGAGGGCAGCCGCATCCGGAATGAAAGGCGCCGAAAGCCCCGCGTAGAAGGGGATCAGGTTCAGTGCAAAGCGTGTGATGGCGGCGGCCCGTTCGGGATCTTCCTTGTAGGCCGTCCAGGGGGCAGCCGATTGCAGGTATTCGTTTCCCGCCACCCAGATCGCGCGCAATTCTGACGCCGCCTTGCGGATCTCGATGGCGTCCATATGCGCCTGATAGCGTGTCAGCCGCGCCTCCAGATCGATGATCAGCGCCTCTTCCTGTGGGCCATATGCGCCGCCCTCAGGCACGGCTTCGCCGAATTTCGATCTGCAGAATTTTGTGATCCGGCTGACGAAATTGCCCAGCACGTCGGCAAGATCCTTGTTGACGTCCTGCTGGAATGTTTCCCAGGTGAATTCGCTATCCGAGGTTTCGGGCGCATGGCTCAGCAACCACCAGCGCCAGTAATCGGATGGCAGGATGGCAAGGGCCTGGTCCATGAACACGCCGCGGCCCTGGGATGTGCTGAACTGCCCGCCGTCATAGTTCAGGTAGTTGAAGGATTTGATGTAATCCACCAGCTTCCATGGCTCGCCCGAGCCCAGGATCGTGGCTGGAAAGCTGAGCGTGTGGAAGGGGACGTTGTCCTTGCCCATGAACTGCACGTAACGCACGTCATCGGCGCCCTTGTCGGTGCGCCACCAGCGTTCCCAGTCGGTGCCTTTGCCTGCTTCGACCCATTCGCCGGCGCAGGCGATGTATTCGATGGGCGCGTCGAACCAGACATAGAACACCTTGCCTTCCATGCCGGGCCAGTCGGCCTCGCCGCGCTTGACGGGAATGCCCCAGTCCAGATCGCGGGTGATGCCACGATCTTGCAGGCCGTCGCCGTCATTGAGCCATTTCCGTGCGATCGACGTTGTCAGGATCGGCCAGTCTGTCTTGCTGTCAATCCATGCGTTCAGCTGGTCGCGCATCCCGGACTGCTTGAGGTAGAGGTGCTTGGTTTCGCGCACTTCAAGGTCGGTGGATCCCGAAATGGCGCTGCGCGGGTCGATCAGGTCGGTGGGGTCCAGTTGCTTGGTGCAGTTCTCGCATTGATCGCCGCGGGCCTTGTCGTAGCCGCAATTGGGGCATGTGCCCTCGATGTAGCGGTCGGGCAGGAACCGGCCGTCGGCGTTGGAATACACCTGTTTTTCGGAGACTTCCTCGATCAGCCCCGCGTCGGCGAGGCGCCCCGCGAAATGCTGCGTCAGCTTGTGGTTCTGGGGTGAGGAAGACCGCCCGAAATGATCGAAGCTCAACCTGAAACCGCGGCCGAGTTCATCTTGGACGGCCCACATCTCTGCGCAGAACTGATCGACCGGCTTTCCGGCCTTGGCCGCGGCCAGTTCCGCCGGCGTTCCATGTTCGTCGGTCGCGCACAGGAACAGAACCTCGTGGCCGCGCGCACGGCAATAGCGGGCATACAGGTCGGCGGGCAACTGTGAGCCAACGAGGTTGCCCAAGTGCTTGATCCCGTTGATATACGGGATGGCCGAGGTGATGAGGATGCGTGCCATTGGGGTGTCTCCGCGCGATCTTGCTTGGTCTTCCTTTATCGCCACGCAGTGGGCATGACCAGTGGCCTAGCGCAAGAGCCGCTCGATCTCCCGGGTCAATTCGTCATAAAGCGCGCTGGGCACGCAGTCTTGCCAGGTCGCGGCGAAAGCCGTCCCGTGACCTAAGGCCACGAAGGTGGCGCCGAAACCGTCCCGTGTCTCCCGGTCGCGGCACAGCCGGCCATTGTGGCTGATCACCGCGTCGCGGCCCTCGCCCGAGATCATGTAGCCGATCGCGTAGCTGCCGGCTTGCGGACGCAGGTCGGGCAGGTCGATCGCGGGCCGCCCGGCGCGGAACCAGTAGCGGGCGAGGCGTGCATAGCTTTCGGCCGATATCTCCCATCCCGCGTAGGACGACATGGACCCCATGCGGCCATGGATCACGGCGTCGTCTATGCCGGCGGGCTCCATGACCCGTGTCATGCACGCGTCGGTATAGGTCTGGCCGCTCAGGGCTTCGATGACCACGCCAAGCACTGCGTAATTGGTGTTTGAATAGAAATGGCTGCCCGGATTGCCGAGCAGCGCCTCTTGCCGCAGGGCATCGCTTGCGACCCGGCGGTGCAGTCCCAACGCGCCATGCAGTCGTCCCATCAGGTCACCCTGCGTCAGGTCCGGGGACAGGCCTGCCGTGTGGGTGGCGAGGCCGGACAGCGTGATGTGCTGGTTCCACGCGCGCGGGGTGACGCCCGCGGCGCTCATCCCGGTGGCGATGTCAGCCAAACGGGTCGACCATGGCAGGCCCTGTTCGGACAGGATCTGATCCAGGCAAATGCCGGTGATCGCTTTCGACAGGCTGGCCACTGGCGCGGTCTGGTCGGGGGCGTAGTCTTGGGCGGCGCTGATGACGCGCCCGTCCGGAAGGGCGATCGCCATGGCGCCGGCAGCAATTCCGTTTCGGTCCATCCAGGCGCGCCAGGCGACTTCGACCTGCGCGAACGCGGCGTCGGCCTGCGCGGGTGCAGGCGTGGGCGTGGGCACCGCGACAGGAATGGGCAAGGCTGCAGGTGCCGGGGGAATGCTTGCGAATGTGGTTGAGGTCATGTGTGCGACCCGTGCCAGGATCGGGGTCAGCAGTGACTCAACCGGGCCGGGTGCTTCCGGTGTCGGTCCGGGGGTGGCGATGGCGCTTTGGTATGCGGCATCGGATGTACCGGTCGCCTGCAGATACGCCACGTTAGCCGCTGCGGCCAGAAATCCCATGCCGACGACTGCAAGCAAGGCTTTGCGTATGACACCCATGGCGGTCCTCTGCCCACTTTGGTCCTGTTCATGCCGGCTAGCCTGAAAACACGCCGAAAATATGCCCAAGATGGGGAGATATCTGTGGCCTCAGGGTCCCTTGCGGAAAATCCGTCCAACCTGGAACGACGTGCGGGGGATCCAGACGTAGGGAGCGCGCGTGGTCGTTGATGCGCGGCGGCGCATGCGGATCAGGCCGAAGCCCACAAGGATGAAATGCGCCGCCGCGATGAAGGCGAACAGGGCAGGCGGTCCGTATGCCGCGATCAGCCCTGAGGTCACAAGGGGGGCGGCGATGGCGCCCAATGCGTAAAAGAACATCAGCGCCGCTGACAATTCGACGCGCATGCCGTCTTCCGCCCAGTCATGGGCATGGGCGGCTGAGATAGAATAGATCGGAAAGGTCGTGGCCCCAAAGACCAGCGCCGACACAAACACCGGCCCCACCCCCATGTCGGAAAAAATTACCGTCGCCCCGCAGGACAAAACCGAAATGCCGGAAAACCAGATCAGCACCCAGCGGCGGTCATAGCGGTCGGCCGCCCATCCGGCGGGCCATTGTGCCAGCGCACCGCCCAGAACATAGGCGGCAAGGAAAAGGCCGATCTGATCAGCGCTCAACCCGACCTCGGTGCCGTAAAGCGGACCCACCATTCGGAACGACGCCCCCGACACGCCTGCGACGATGACGCCCGCGACCGCCAGCGGTGACAGCCGCCAGGCCAGGCCAGGCCGCAGGCGGGGCGCCGAAGGGGTCTCGGGCTGTTGCAGCCGTGTCAGGGTCAGGGGCAAAAGGGCTGCACAGCATAACAGCGCCAGCAGGTTGTAGGACACATAAGACGCGGGGGCCAAAACCCCGATCAAAAGCTGCGCCGCCAGTGACCCGCCGGTGTCGACCATCCGGTAGACGCCCATGGCGCGCCCGCGCGTTTCGTTGGTGACCTTCGCCTGCAGCCATGCCTCGATGACCGTGTAACAGCCCGCGACGCAAAGACCCGAGGCCACGCGCATGATGGCCCAAGCATAGGCATCCACCACCAGCATATGCGCCAAGAGCCCGATCGCGCCCGTGGCCGTGAAAGCCGCGAAGGCGCGTGAATGGCCCACCGATCCCATCAGCCTGGGCGCCCACCAGCAGCCTATGAAGAACCCCAGGAAATGGGCCGAGCCCAACAGGCCGATCTGCCCGTTGGTGAAGCCGAGGGTCGTGCCAGACAGAACATCGAGCGGCCCCACGCCGCCCGAGGACAACTGCAACAGCAGGACTGACAGGAAAAGGGCGGCGAAGGAGACAATTAGGCGCATTGGGCCGGGCGCTGGGTTCTGAGGTTGTTCCGGGGCTATCGTGGCCTTGAGGGGGTGTCACGCGGTTTTGCGGCGGAGTTCTGTCGTTTCTGGACCCCGGTCTCGATTATGCGGGTTCTGCCGCCATGATCCCGGCCACCACGGGTGCGCCATCCGCCTGGCGCGCGACATCCCACGCTGCCGGCGCGGCGTTGCGTGCGCGCAGTCGCGACAACCGCCAGCCTTCGGCCAGGGGCCTGTGCGCGGGGTCCAGCCGCCAGCGGGTCTCGACCCCCGCGGCCCCGCCGTCGCCGGGCGTCAGCAGCAGCCCCAGCGGTGCGCGGCCCGTCTTTTCCGCCCCGGCCTCGGCCGCCAGATGCAGTCGCCGCACGGATGTCAGACCCGGCGGCTCTGGCAGATCGGCCACCACAAGGGGCACCACGCCCGCGCGCAACGTCTCCTCCATCACCCAAAGCAGGTCCTCGCCCCGTTCAGCCTCGACAAAGACCAGCAGCGCCGGATCGATCTCTGCCCGCACGCCCGCCATATGCAGCCGGTCCGGATGCCACGCGGGACGGATCCACAAAACCGGCCCCCCGGTCATGCCACGCATCAGCCACAGCGCCAGCCGCCGCCGCGCGGGGCCGCAGATTTCATGGGCGCGTGCACCCGCAAGCGGGAACCGATCCAGCAGGTGCATGCCGGGCCGTGCCTTGCGGTGAGAACTGCGCGTCAGTTTCGTGATGTCCATGGTCGGCACTATATATGTTCACCAAATGTTCTCAAGCCTTCGGTCATCTGCCCTTGCACATCCATCCGCGCCGCATAGGTTGCCCGGAAACAAAGGGACAGATTCAGATGCGCAAGATACCCCTCGGCTCCACCGACACGATGATCACCGACTATTGCCTTGGCACCATGACATGGGGCCGGCAGACACCCCAGGATGACGCCCATCGCCAGATGGACATGGCGTTGGACGCCGGTATCAACATCGTCGACACGGCCGAGATGTATCCGGTCAATCCGGTGCTGCCCGAAACAGTCGGTGATACCGAGACCATCCTGGGTCGCTGGAACGCGGCCAACCCGGCGCGCCGCGATGAGTACGTGCTGGCCACCAAGATCGCGGGCCTGAATGGCAGCTTCGTGCGCCTTGGCCAACCCGTCACGGGCGCCACCTTCACCGAAGCACTGGACGCCTCGCTGCGCCGCCTGCAGACCGATTACATCGACCTCTACCAGATCCACTGGCCCAATCGCGGCAGCTACATGTTCCGCCAGAACTGGACCTATGACCCCTCGTCCCAGAACCGCGACGACACGCTGGCCAACATGCTCGAAGTGCTCGAGGCCGCGCAAAAGGCCGTGGATGCAGGCAAGCTCAAGTATTTTGCCCTGTCCAACGAAAGCGCATGGGGCACGACCAAGTGGATCGACATCGCGCGCGCCCATGGCCTGCCGAAGGTTCAATCGATCCAGAACGAATATTCGCTGCTGTGCCGGTTGTATGACACCGATCTGGCCGAAACGGCGGTGAACGAGGCGGTCACGCTCTTGGCGTATTCGCCGCTGGGGGCGGGGCTATTGACCGGAAAATACCAGCAGGGCCAGATCCCCGATGCCAGCCGCATGGCCATTGGCGGCAACCTGGGCGGGCGCAAGACCGATCGCGTGTTCCCGGCTGTTCAGGCCTACCTCGACATCGCGGAACAGCACGGGCTCGATCCTGTTCACATGGCGCTGGCCTTCACCGTGCAGCGGCCTTTCCCGGTCTCGACGATCTTTGGCGCGACGACGACCGATCAGCTTTCCCGCATCCTTGACGGGCTCGACGTCACCTTGTCGGACGCGGTGATGGCCGACATCACCGAGGCGTATCGCGCGCACCCGATGCCCTACTGAAGGCGGCTGACGTCCGGACCCGCCGCCGGGAATGCCTGCTGCCATGGTTGCGGCAGCCGCGCCGTTTGCCTGTCGGGTCACTAAACCCCTTGCCTCGCGCCCCCGGCGCGGGCAACCCTGCCGCGCATGGCGACAATCCTCT